>ERZ827490.3300-NODE-3300-length-15004-cov-3.074186_pt1 | contig 15004 bp, 9 predicted proteins | sample MGYA00519770_ERZ827490 | MGnify/ENA primary metagenome ERZ827490 (study PRJEB31778, sample SAMEA3449324) | human gut metagenome | biome: human gut; feature: human-associated habitat; material: faeces | place: United Kingdom | collected 2010/2012 ...
TGGTCAAGCCAGCGCCACATGCGCTGCGTGGCCAGGTCAAGGAACTGCTCCGGGCTCACCTGCCGGCGGATCTCGGCCAGGTTCATCAGGAGCACGCCCGCCTGGAAGTAGTCGTGGGCGTCGGTCATGCCGAGCTCGTTCTCCAGGTAGGGGCCCACGGTGACGTCGTAGCCATCCATCTGGCCGAGCGTGTCGGCGTCGCGCGTGGCGCCCAGCAGGTAGCCGGTCACGTCGGTGTCAAACAGCTCCGCAATGTCCGCGTTGACGATGAGGTCGGAGTCCAAGTAGATGGCCTTCTTGACGCCGGGCAGAAGCGAGGGGGCCAGAAGGCGGAAGTAGGTCTCGGGCCTGAAGTGGCCGTGGTGTGGGAGCTTGATGTCTCCCAGCGCGGCGTCAACGTCCAGGAAGCCAACGCCCACGTTGGCCGACTTGGTCTGTCGCGTGAGCGTGATCATGCTGGTGGGGGAGAGGTCGCGCGTGAGCACGATGATGTCATAGCGCCTGGCTGCGCTTGCGTTCTCCACGATGGACTGTACTGCAACGGAGAGGTACGGGACAAAGTTCTCGCTGCAGGCAAAGACGATGACGACGTCGTCGAGCGGAAGGCCGAGCTCGCGCGACGAGCTGGCGAGCATGGTGCTCGAGAGCGCGCTGCGGCAGGGCGTCGTCTTGCGTAGTGGCTTCATGGGCCCCTTCTCTGTGTGAGACAGCAGGTTGCGAAGAAAACTTTACCATGCGCCCGCGTGCGGCCGCCTAAGGAAACCCTCACCTACACCGCAAGGGTGCAAACGCCGTCGAAAAGCGCCTGGGCGTTGGCGGAGAGCTTTGCGGCAAGCTCGTCCTTGTCGACGCCTCTGGCCTGCGCCAGCGCCGTGAGAGCCCGGTCTAGGGAGGCGAGAAGCCCGTCTGCCCCCACGCCCTGGCCGGCTCCGTCGGGAAGGTCGGTCTCCAGCAGCAGGCGGCTGGCCTCGTCCTGGGTCAGGGCGGTCACTGGGATTCCCGTCCAGCGGGAGAGCACCTGGGCGATGGCGTCTCCGTCCACCGTCAGCGGGGCGTGGGTGCGGGCGGCTTTCCACCGCTCCTGCGCCTCCTCCAACTGGTGGCGGAAGCTCACTTCGGCGTCTCGCAGCAGGGCGGCCTGCTCGAAATCCTGCCCTCGGATGGCTTGCTCTAAGGCGGAGATGGTCGCCTTCCGCCGCTGTTCCAAATGGGAGCAGTCCTCCGGCTCCTTGGCTCCGCCGATCTTCACGCAGGCTGCTGCCTCGTCCATCAGGTCGATGGCTTTGTCCGGCAGGTTCCGGTCGGGCAGGTAGCGCTGAGACAGGGTCACGGCGGCGTCAATGGCCTCATCGGTGATGACCAGCCCGTGATAGGACTCGTACCGAGGACGCAATGTGGTCAGGATGGTTTTGGCCACGGCCGGAGTGGGCGGTTCCAGCTGCACCGGCTGGAACCGGCGCTCCAGGGCGGCGTCCTTGCGGATGAATTTCCGGTATTCCTCCTGGGTGGTGGCGCCCAGCACCTGAATCTCCCCACGGCTCAGCGCCGGTTTCAAGATGTTGGCTGCATCAATGGAGCCTTCAGCGCTGCCGGCGCCGATGATGGTGTGCAGTTCGTCCAAAAAGAGGATGATGCTGCCCACCCGCTGGACTTCCTTCAAAATGCGCTTCACCCGATCCTCGAACTCGCCCCGATACTTGGTGCCCGCCACAGTGGCGGGTAAGTCCAGCGCCAGCAGGGCGCAGCGGCTCAGGGCAGGCGGCACCTGACCGCTGGCGATGCGCTGGGCTAAGGCTTCCGCCACGGCGGTCTTGCCTACGCCCGGTTCGCCCAATAAGACCGGATTGTTCTTCGTCCGGCGGCACAAAATCTGAATGACCCGTTCCAGCTCCTCCTCTCGGCCGGACACCGGATCTAGGCGACCGGCGGCGGCCATCCGAGTCATGTCTCGGGTGAACTGCTCCAGGAGCCGAGATTCCCTGGGGGTTTCGTAGTCCTTCGCCCGTCCCCGATAGGGGCTGGGACCGCTGGACTCGCCGAAGGCGGCGTACAACCCGCCGTAGAGCTTGCGCAGATCGGCTCCGCTGCCGCCTAAGATGCGGGCGGCGGAGCCATCGCCGTCTCGCAGGATGCCGATGAGGAGATGCTCCGTCCCCACCAGACGGCTGCCCAGCCGTTTGCTCTCCTGGGCGGCGATCTGGATGATGCGGCGGCAGCGGGGAGTCAAGCCCATGGAGGGGCCGCAGCCACGGGTGCCCACCCCCACCAGACCGGCGATGGCGGTCTGAACGGCGGTCTCCTGGATGCCTGCGGCGGTCAGGGCACGCGCGGCGGCGCCCTGAGACGCTCGGAGCAGTCCCAGCAAGAGATGTTCACTTCCCACATAGCCATGCCCCAGCTGGGCAGAGCTTTCCCGTGCCAGACGCAGGGCGTTCTGCGCCTGACGAGTCAAATCACAGCCTGTCATAATCCGTTCATCCTTTCCGTAAAAAGGGGTTACGGTTATTCTATACAGGTTTTTCCACCTTCATACCGAAAAAACACGACCTGCCAGAACAGGCCGTGTTTACGTCAGTCCAGTCCGTCTTGGGACGCTTTGGGCAGATGTTTTTCCTCGTCCTCGTACACCTCGCCGGTGTTCTGGTGGATGTAGAGGGATTTTGATTTGGAATAGAGGATGTGCTGCTCGTGGTACAGCCCGCCGTAGCCGGAGAGCATATAGGACACGGCGATGGTCAGCGCCATGGGCACAAGCCCCACTCCGGCGAACAGCTCAAAGCCTAGGGCGATGGAGGTCAGGGGACAGTTGGTGACGCCGCAGAACACGGCCATCATGCCTGCCGCTGCGGAAAACGCCGGGGGTAATCCTACCAGCGGCCCCACCGTGCAGCCGAAGGTAGCGCCGATGAAAAAGGCGGGGACGATCTCGCCGCCGCGGAAGCCGGAGCGGAGGGTGAGGACGGTAAAGAGGATTTTCAAGAGGAACGCATAGGGTACCGCCTCTCCGGCGATGGCGCGGACGATGACCTCCATACCGGCGCCGTTGTAGTCGGTGTTGCCCACGGCCAGAGTGAGCAGGATGACCAGGACGCCGCCCACCACCACACGAACCCAGCGGTTGTAGAGAAAACGGCTGTATAATTTGCCCCCCTGCTCCATGGCTTCGCAGAACAGCGCTGCGGCAAAGGCACACAGGACGCCCAGCGCCAGCAGCTGCAACAGCACCAAGGGCGTCAGATGGGGGGCGGAGGCCAGGGTGAAGCTGGTGGCGGCGATGCCCAAGGCGCTGGCCACCCATTTGACCACCAGGGCGGAGAGGAAACAGGGGACGATGGCGGAGTAGTACATGACGCCCACGCTCTCCACCTCCATGGCAAAGACGGCGGCGCCGATGGGGGTGCCAAAGAGGGCGGAGAAGCCAGCGGCCATGCCGGCCATGGTGATCATCCGCTCGTCTCGGTCATCCAGATGCAGCAGCTGCCCCAGCTTGTTGCCCATGCTGCCGCCAATCTGCAGCGCCGCCCCCTCTCGGCCGGCGCTGCCGCCGGTCAGGTGGGTGAGGACGGTGGCGATGAAGATGAGGGGCACTTGGCGGACGTGAAGCTGTCGGGCATCTCGGACGGAGGCCAGGATGAACTCGGTGCCGCCATCGTTGTCCATGTTCAGAATGTGATACAGTGCCAAGATGACCAGACCGGCCAGGGGCAGGCAGAACAGGATCCAAAAGTGCGCCTGCCGAAAGGCGGTCACTTGGGACAGACAGAAGGCAAAGGCAGAGCTCACCAACCCCACTGTGCTGCCCACCAGCACAGACAGAGCTACCCACTTGCAGAACGCCCACAAGTCACGGTGCTGCCAATGATGAAACCGAGCCAACTGGCCGGAGAAAAACATAGAAAACCCCTCCTAAACGGTGCAAAATCCTACGGAATAGGGTCATTGTAGCATAGCAAAGGAGGGTTGACAAGGGAGCGGAACGGTTTGCACCAGATAGAAAGGGAGCTGCCAACTGTGGCAGCCCCCCAAAAGTAGGAGTGCAACGAATTACATCGTGCAAGATCAACGGATAAAGAGGGTGTTCCCATCCAGATCCACGGTGAGCACGGTGCCGGGCGCCAGATCCTCGGCGATGATCTTCCGACCGATAAGGGTCTCGATGGTGTGCTGGATATACCGGCGGAGGGGACGGGCGCCGAAGGCGGGGTCGTAGCTCTCGGCTACGATGAAGTCCTTGGCCGCTTCGGTCACTTCTACCCGAATCTGCTTGTCCTCCAGGCGCTTGTTCAGGCCAGAGAGCAGCAGGTCGATGATGCCATGGATGTTCTCACGGGTCAGCGGCTTGTAGAACACGATCTCGTCCAGACGGTTCAGGAATTCCGGACGGAAGGAGCGTTTCAGCAGCTCCTCCACCTGGCGCTTGGCCTCTGCGCTGATCTCGCCGTTGGCGTCGATGCCGTCCAGCAGGTACTGGCTGCCCAGGTTGGAGGTCAGGATGATGATGGTGTTCTTGAAGTCCACGGTACGACCCTGGCTGTCGGTGATACGACCGTCATCCAACACCTGGAGCAGGACGTTGAACACATCGGGGTGTGCCTTCTCCACCTCGTCGAACAGGACGACGGAGTAGGGACGGCGACGGACGGCTTCGGTCAGCTGACCGCCTTCCTCGTAGCCCACATATCCCGGAGGCGCACCGATGAGCCGAGAGACGGAGTACTTTTCCATGTACTCGCTCATGTCGATACGCACCATGTTCTTCTCGCTGTCGAACAGGGCTTCCGCCAAGGCTTTGGCCAGTTCCGTCTTGCCCACGCCAGTGGGGCCCAGGAACAGGAAGGAGCCAATGGGACGGTTGGGGTCTTGGATGCCGGCACGGCTGCGGAGGATGGCCTCACAGACCCGGTTAACGGCTTCGTCCTGGCCGATGACTCTCTGATGCAGAATGTCGTCCAGGTGCAGCAGCTTCTCCCGTTCGCCCTCCATGAGCTTTGCCACAGGGATGCCCGTCCAGCGTTCGATGATGAGGGCGATCTCTCCATCGGTAACACGGTCACGGAGCAGGCTGCGCTTCTTGCCCTCGTTGGCGATGTTTTCTTCCTCCGCCAACTGCTTTTTCAGCTCAGGCAGCTTGCCGTATTTCAGCTCGGCGGCCTTTTCCAGGTTGTATTCCCGTTCCGCCTGTTCCATCTGGGCGTTGGCCGCTTCGATGTCCTCACGGATCTTCTGCACCTTTTCAATGGCGTTCTTTTCATTCTCCCACTGAGCCTTCTTGGCGTTGAACTCCTCCCGCATATCGGACAGTTCCTTCTCGATGGTCGCCAGACGTTCCTTGCTCAGCTGGTCGTCTTCCTTCTGGAGGGCAGCTTCTTCAATCTCGTGCTGGATGATCTTACGGGAAATGACATCCAATTCGGTGGGCATAGAGTCCATCTCGGTACGCACCATAGCGCAGGCTTCGTCCACCAGGTCAATGGCCTTGTCCGGCAGGAACCGGTCGGTGATGTACCGGTTGGACAGGGTGGCAGCGGCGATGATGGCGCTGTCGTGGATTTTGACGCCGTGGTACACTTCATACCGCTCTTTCAGGCCACGGAGGATGGCAATGGTGTCCTCCACAGTGGGTTCTGCCACCATGACGGGCTGGAAACGACGCTCCAGAGCGGCGTCCTTTTCAATATACTGACGGTATTCGTTCAGAGTGGTGGCGCCGATGCAGTGCAGCTCACCACGAGCCAGCATGGGTTTCAGCAGGTTGCCGGCGTCCATGGAGCCTTCGGTCTTGCCGGCGCCCACGATGGTGTGCAGTTCATCGATGAAAAGCAAAATTTTGCCTTCGCTCTTGCGGACTTCGTTCAGAACGGCCTTCAGACGTTCCTCGAATTCGCCGCGGTACTTGGCGCCTGCCACCAGAGCACCCATATCCAGGGAGAAGATGGTCTTATCCTGGAGGCTCTTGGGCACATCGCCCCGAACGATACGCTGTGCCAGACCTTCTACCACGGCGGTCTTGCCCACGCCGGGTTCACCGATGAGCACAGGGTTATTTTTGGTCTTACGGGACAGGATGCGGATGACATTCCGGATCTCATCATCTCGACCGATGACCGGATCCAGCTTATTCTGCTTTGCCCGTTCCACCAGGTCGAAGCCGTACTTTTTCAGGGCGTCATAGGTCTCCTCCGGATTGTCCGAGGTCACACGCTGGTTGCCACGCACCTGAGACAGGGAGTTCAGAGCGGCTTCCTTGGTGATGTGATAGGTCTGGAACAGCTTTTTCAGGGTGGGGTCAGCGGCGTCGATGAGGCCGAGGAACAGATGTTCCACAGACAGGAACTCGTCCTTCATCTCACCGGCGATCTCATCGGCACGGGTCAAGGCACGATCCATGTCACGGGAGATGTAGACCTTGTCCGCCTCCCGTCCAGCGCCGCCCACCTTGGGCATCCGCTGCAGCTCCGCCTTGACGGCGGCTTTCAGGCTGGCGGGGTCAGGCCCCATGCTGGTGACCAGCTGGGGGATCAGGCCGCTCTCCTGATCCAGCAGGGCGTAGAGCAGATGTGCCTGCTCAATCTGAGGGTTGCCATATTCACGGGAGAGCATCTGAGCAGCCTGGATGGCTTCCTGGGATTTCTGGGTGAAGTTTTTTTGGTTCATATCAAAACCTCCTTTTCGGAGTAGGGTCCATCAAATGGAAATGTGGAACAGGGGACGGAATCCGTCCCCTGCTTCAGACAATGTCAGGCGCACGTTTCCGGAACGGTGAGCGTGCCAGGGCAGTCGGTGTATCCACCAGGCTGCAACCTTACCAAAATGCTTGTATTTTGGTGTCTTACTGGATCTCAATCCTGCGGCTGGCAGGAACTTCTTCTGTCTGCTTGGGCAGAGTCAAGGTCAGCACGCCCTTGTCATAGGCGGCGGTGATCTTCTCCGTGTCGATGCCGGAGACATCGAAACTTCTGGTGAAGGAGCTGGTGGAACGTTCGCGGCAGAGATACTTGCCTTCCTCGTCCTTGTCCTCCTTCTCGTTGTTGTGCTGTGCGGTGATGGTCAGAACATCGCCCTGAAGCTCCAGATGAATGTCCTCCCGGTCAAAGCCAGGCAGGTCAGCGTCCAGCACATAGTGGTCGCCTTCCTCACGAATATCGGTGCGGAAAGAGTCGAACTTGGGGGTGTTCATGTCACTGAAAAAGTGGCGGTCAAAGTTATCAAAAAAGTTGGACAGGCTGTTGTTGCGTCCAAAGGGGGTCATGCTGTACATCATCATAAATGCTTCCTTTCTGAACCCGGTTTCTTGAACCTTAGGTTCTCTTTTCATCTGCCCATAATATAGAGCACAACTATGAACAAGTCATGAACAAAATATGAATTTTTAGCACTCTTTTAAAGTGAGTGCTAACTGAAAACGGAAAATGGAAGAAATCAAAGGTGAAAACAAAAAGAAAGATAGCAAACAAGATGAAAAAGTGCGAAAAAACGAGCGAAAAAAGATTGCTCTGTGGAATAGACCTTGCGCAGAAGGCAGCGCTCGAGTAAAATAGATGAAAAAGAAAAGAACCAATGAGGGAGAAGGAGTGTGTTACTATGCCAAGAGCGAGTATCAAGGCCAATGCCAAAGAGAACCTGCGGGGCAACTGGGGGACTGCCATTCTAGTCCTGCTGCTCAACTGGATGCTGCTATCAGCGGCCACAGGGGTCATGGTGATCGGGAAGCTGATCATCATGGGGACGTTGGAAACTGGGGTGGCGCTGATCTATTTGAAATTATCCTACCGAGAACTGGCGGAAATTGGCGACTTGTTCCAGCCTTTTCAGAACTTTGTCAACACCTTCTTTGCCGGATTCTTGTCCACGATCTTCACCTTCCTGTGGTCGCTGCTCTTTGTCATCCCCGGCATCGTCAAGGCGCTGGCCTATTCCCAGGTCTATTATATCCTGTGTGACCATCCGGAATACACCGGTCGAGAGGCCATCGACGCCAGCCAGGAGATGATGCGGGGGCATAAGGGGGAGCTGTTCGTCCTCCAGCTGAGCTTCTTTGGCTGGTTCTTGCTGTCCTTCCTGACCTTTGGCCTGCTGTTGCTCTATGTCAAACCCTATTATCAGGCTGCTTTGACGGAGTTTTACCGTTATTTGAAGGAGACGCAAGGGCAGCAGGATTGGCAGCCCCAGCAGCCGGAAGGGGAGGTTGAACAAAACCGCAAGGTGAATTATGATCCGGAACAGTTTGAATGAACCGGTCGCTGATTTGGAAAGGCGTCGGCATCCTGTTTGCGGTGGTGGGACTGTATTTTATGATGCAGAGCATCCAGTTTTATGTGGAATGCTGCCGCCAGGTGGATTGGCCGATGGAGACTGCCACAGTGGTGGCGGTGGAGCAGCGGTGGGAGCGCAGCGGCATCCGGTCTGGCAGAAAGATGGTGTATGATGTGGATTATCGGTACACCGTCGATGGAACCGTCTATGCTGGGGAGATCTATGGCACGGTAGACAGCACCAAGCAGGTGGGCACCACCTTTCTGGTCAAGTACGACCCCGCCGCGCCGGAGCATTCCAACCATGTCCTGTCGCCCAGCGTGCCAAACCTCATCATCGGGGTGGCGTGTGCTCTATTCTTTATCCTGTTTGCTCTGGTCATGACCGGTGTGGTCAAGCTGAATCGAAGAACATCCTCCGTATGACGATACGGAGGATGTTTTTTGGCCTATATTTCGGTTGTGCTGGGTCGGACAATCCCTCAGTCAGCCATTGCGGCTGACAGCTCCCTTTACACAAGGGAGCCATTGAGCGTGTCCTCCAAAGAAACGATTTTACAAAACCTGAAATTCTCTCTTATGTAGGTGGAGGTGGCACACTGCAAAATCTCTCAGCCTCCCCTGTGCAAGGGGAGGTGGCACGGAGTGCCGGAGGGGTTGTCCGGCGAGCGTTGTTTTTTACAGCAGATCCTTGATGCCCTCGTAGACCCGAGAGACCACGTCCAGGTTGTTCATGGCGTAGATGTGGATGCCGTCGGCGCCGCACTCCATCATGTCCCGACATTGTTCGATGGCGTAGTCGGTGCCAGCCTTGAACAGACCGTCCGGATCGTCCTGCCACTTGTTCAGCAGAGCGCCGAAGCGGGTGGGGATGGTGGCGCCGGAGAGCTGAACCACATTCTTGATGTGAACCTTCTTGGCGATGGGCATGACGCCTACCGAGATGGGGGAGGTGACGCCGATCTTCCGAGCCAGGTTGGTGAAGCGATAGTAATAGGTGTTGTCAAAGAAAAGCTGGGAGACCAGGTGGGTGACGCCGGCTTCCTCTTTGATCTTCAGGTTCTGCACGTCCTCCAGCAGGCTGGCCGCTTCCGGATGATGCTGGGGATAACAGGCGCCAGAGAGGCCAAAGCAGCCATAGTGTTTCTGGATATAGGCGGCCAGGTTGCTGGCGTGGAGGAAGTCCTTGTGCAGGGGCAGCTCTGGGTTGATGTCCCCCCGCAGGCACATGATGTTCCGGATGCCGGAGGCCATCAGGTGCTGGAGGTTGTCGTTCAGATCGGCCTCGCTGCTGCCCACGCAGGTGATGTGGGTCAGGGGCTCGATCTGCACCTCGTTCTTCACAAAGGCGGCCACCTGGGAGGTGGGGATTCCAGCGGTACCGCTGCCGCCGGCACTACAGGTGATGCTGATAAAGGACGGATCCATCTTCTTGGCTTCCCGCAGCAGGTGCTGGAGCTTTTCCCAGCCCGGTTCCGTCTTAGGCGGGAAGACTTCCAGGGAGAGGACACACTTTTTTTGGGCGAAAAACTGACGAATCAACATGGCAAACTACCTACGGAGCACGCCCCGTTCCTTTCTTTTTTTATTTATAGTGATAATACGGCATAGTGTTAGAGCTATTATACGAGTTTTTTTCGGCAAAGGCAAGAAGAACCACCACAAATTTTGTGGTGGTTCTTGTGATCACAGATCGTCAAAATCGTCGAGATCAGAATCATCAGGAATAGAGTGATCGGAAAATGGATCGTCCGAATGGTCGGGCGTGTCCGTTTTGTCCTCCGGAAGGGGCAGCTGATCCATCATCCGGATGTGCCGTGCCGGCGGCTCCACACCGCTGGCGTCCGCCTTGGGCTGGGCACGATTTTCCAGCCGAGCGTTGGGGTTGGTGCCATAATTGTCCACCAGAGCCGGATCACGGCCTTCGATAATGGCCATCATCTCCTGACCGGTGATGGTCTCCTTCTTGAGCAGATAGGAGGCAATTTTGTCCAGCATCTCTCGGTCGGTGAGCAGCATATTCTTGGCGTCCAGGAAGCACTGGTTCAGGATCTTTTGAATCTCCCGATCTGCCAGGGCAGCGGTGTCCTGGGCGCAGTCCAAGCCGTAAGCGCCGTCCAGGTACTGGCTCTTTACGGTGGCCAGACCCATGATGCCAAAGGTGTCGCTCATGCCGAACATGGTGACCATCTTCCGTGCCAGGTCAGTGGCGCGCTCGATGTCGTTGCTGGCGCCGGTGGTGGCGGTATGGAAAACCACTTCTTCCGCCGCACGGCCACCCAGCAGGATGCGGATGCGGCTGAAAAGTTCTTCCTTGCTGTTGAGGAACTTCTCCTCCTCCGGCGTCTGCATGGTGTAGCCCAGGGCGCCCTGGGTGTGGGGGACGATGGTGATCTTGCTCACCGGCTCCGTGCCCTTCTGACGGGCGGCGATGAGGGCGTGGCCTACCTCGTGGTAGGCGATGAGCTTCTTCTCCTGTTCGGTGAGCACGGTGCCCTTCTTTTCGGTACCGGCGATGACCACTTCAAAGGAGGTGAGCAGGTCGTTCTGATTGACCGCCTTGCGCCCCATACGGACGGCACGGAGGGCGGCCTCGTTGACCAGGTTGGCCAGGTCGGCGCCCACGCAGCCGGCGGTGGCCTGGGCGATCTTGTTCAGGTCTACGTCCTCCGCCAGCCGGATGTTTCGGGTATGCACTTGCAGGGTGGCCAGACGGCCGGCCAGGTTGGGCCGGTCCACGATGATGCGCCGGTCAAACCGGCCAGGGCGGAGCAGCGCCTTATCCAGCACTTCCGGACGGTTGGTGGCGCCCAGGACGATGACGCCCTTGGAGGGGTCGAAGCCGTCCAACTCAGCCAGCAGCTGGTTCAGGGTCTGTTCCCGTTCGTCGTTGCCGCCCATGCGGTTGTCACGGCTTTTGCCGATGGTGTCGATCTCGTCGATGAAGATGATGCAGGGAGCCATTTTGGACGCTTCCTTGAACAGGTCGCGGACACGGCTGGCACCCACACCCACGAACATCTCCACAAAGCCGGAACCGGAAATGGAGAAGAAGGGGACGCCGGCCTCGCCGGCTACCGCCTTGGCCAGCAGAGTCTTACCGGTACCGGGAGAGCCCACCAGCAGCGCGCCCTTGGGGAGCTTGGCGCCGATGGCGGTGTATCTGCCGGGGTTGTGTAGGAAGTCGATGATCTCCTCCAGGGATTCCTTGGCCTCGTCCTGACCGGCCACGTCCTTGAAGGTGACGCCGGTGGATTTTTCCATGTACACCTTGGCGTTGGACTTGCCCACGCTGCCGATGCCGCCGAAGCCGCCGCCGGACTTGCTGAGGATCCGCATCACCAGCATGAACAGGCTCACCATAATGATGATGGGCAGCACGTAGCTGGCCATGAAGGCCAGCACCGGGCTCAGCTGCGCCTTATAGTAGCCGGTGTACGCCACATTGTGTTCTTCCAGCAGGGGCAGCAGCTGACTGTCGGACAGCTGCTTGGTGAACAGCGTCAGCTGGGTCTCCTTGGACTGGGTGTAGCTCTTGGGCTGCGCGGTGCTGCCCTCCTCCACCTCCTCGGTGTAGGTATAGCCGTCCACCGGTGTGATGTAAATGGTGCTGTCCCTGAACAGGATCTCCTTGACCTGATCCTTCTCCACCATGTCCACCATTTCGCTGTACTTGATCTCGTGGCTGGAGGTCTTGTTGGCGGTGTTGCCGGAGTAGGCGCTGATGTAGTTCATCGCCACCGTCAGCACCACGGCCCACAGCACCAGCGTCAGGATGCCCCGCATGCGGTTGTTGTTTTTGTTGTTATTGTTCCGGTTGTCGCGGTTATTGTTGTTATCTGCCATGGAACCCTCCTTAAAGAGATATCCGGGTATCATAAAGTATAAATGACAGTATACCACAAAGGGCGGTACGCCACAAGCGGCACATTGGCGGATTTTCTGTAAAATTTCTATGAATCGGACTTTATCTTGCGGTGGGGGTATGGTATAATTAATACTGAATCGATATATCTGGAAAGGAATTGTTTCTATGAAAGAGCAGACGACCGCGCCGAAGCGCCGCCCTGTGGCGGAGGCGGAGGCCGACGGCATGATCGAGGGACGCAACGCGGTGATCGAGGCGCTGCGGGCCGGAACGGCCATCGACAAGATCTATCTTGCCAAGGGCGAGACGGACAAGACGCTGGGCCACATCGCTTCCAAGGCCCGCGCGGCGGGTGTTGTGGTGGTGGAGGCCGACCGCCGCAAGCTGGACGCCATGTCTCGCACCCACGCCCATCAGGGCGTTATCGCGCTGGCCGCCGTCCGGGAATATGTGACGGTGGAGAGCATTTTGCAGACCGCCGCCGACAGGGGCGAAGCGCCGCTGCTGGTGATCTGCGACGAGATCTCCGATCCCCACAATTTGGGCGCCATCCTCCGTACCGCCGAGTGCGCCGGGGCCCACGGCGTCATCATCCCCAAGCGCCGCAGCGCGGGACTGACTGCCATCGTGGCAAAGACCTCCGCCGGTGCGGTCAGCTATATGCCGGTGGCGCGGGTGGCCAACATCCCCTCGCTGCTGAAAGACCTGAAAAAGCAGGGCGTCTGGGTGTTCGGCACCGCCGCCGACGGCAACACCACCCTGTATAACGCCGACCTGAAAGGCCCTGCCGCCATCGTCATCGGCTCCGAGGGCGACGGCATGACCCGCCTTGTGGCGGAAAACTGCGATTTTCTGGTTAGCATTCCCATGAAAGGACAGATCTCCTCCCTGAATGCCTCCGCCGCAGCGGCTATCCTGCTGTATGAGGCGGTGCGCCAGCGGAGCTGAGAAAAAGGATATCCATGCGCAGGCAAGACGAGGAACAACTGCATACCCCCGCCGTCCCTGAGGACGAGGCGTTTACGCTGGAATCCATCCTGGCCGAATACGGCAAGGGTGGGCGTCAGCCTGCCCCAATAGAGGAGCCTGCGCCCACACCTGTCCCGGAACCGGAACCCGAACCCGTTCCGGAACCGGAATCTGCCCCCGAACCTGAACCGGAGCAGGAAGAGAAAATCACCACCCGCCTGCCCAAAACGGAAAAGCGGGAGAAGAAGCGGGAGCGCCGCAAAAAGGCGGAAAAGGGCGACACCACGGAGCTTCCGGTGATCCGCACCGGCCAGCCGCCGAAGCCCTACGTGCCGCCTGCACCGGAGCTGGAGGAGGAGCTGCCGCCGGATCGGGTGTCGCTGAAAAACGTCATGTACGACACGGTGGACGCGGTGCTGGCGGAGAATGACGACGGGATCTTGGAGGAGCCGCTTACTCTGCGGGAGCGGCTGCGTGAGCTGACGGCCCGCCTCCATGCCCGGAAAAAGCCCCGGCGGCACGACACCGAGCAGCTGTGGGCGGAGCCGGAGCGTCCGGAACCGGAGCCGGAGCCGCTTGCGCCGGAGCCGGACAGCGACGAGGCCTTCCGGGCGGAAAAGCGCCGGGCCAAGCACCTGAACCGGTCGCTGACCATACTGAGCTTTCCCGTGGCCGCGCTGATCGCGCTGGCGGTGCTGGACGGGCTGGGCTATATGCCTGCCGCGTGGCAGGAGAGCGCCATGCTGCGGGGCCATCTGCAGGTAGGCGTGATGATGCTGGCGGCCATCTTCGCGATGGACGTGTGGAAATACGCCTTTCAGGAGCTGAAAAAGGGCCATGTCACCAGCGCCTTCGGTGCGCTGCTGCTGGTCTTTGCGGTGGCGTTTGACGGCATCGTGTCCACCGCTATTACCCAGGACGGTCACATGCCATTTGCCGCCACCACGGCGCTGCTGATGTGGATGGAGCAGTGGGCGCTGCTGCTGCGCTCCGAGACACGGCGCGAGGCGTTCCAGCTGGCCAATGTGGGCGGCGAGCCGCCCTATGTGGCGTCCCAGCTGGACATGGGTATCTGCAAGCAGAAGGGACGGCTGGAGGGCTTTTACCGCATGACGGACAAGCCCGATCCCGCCTGTCGCTGGCAGTGGTATCTGACGCCGCTGCTGCTGAGCGCCGCCACGGTGCTTTCCGCCGTGGTGTGCCTGTCCGGGCAGGGCATGGAGAGCTTTCTGCGGGTCTGGTCGGCCCACCTGACGGTGGCGCTGCCCCTGTCGCTGCCGCTGACGGCGGCGCTGCCGCTGCACCGCTTACAGCACCGTCTCACACGGGGCGGCAGCGCGCTGGCGGGCTATGCCGGGGCGCTGCCTCTGAGCCGCAGCCGCCAGCTGCTGGTGACGGAGAACGACCTGTTCCCCACCGGCACGGTGGCGTTCAACGGCTACAAGGTCTATGGCGAGGAGCGCATCAAGATGCTCTCCTACGCCGCCGGGATGGCGCAGGCGGCGCACAGCCAGCTGTCGCCCCTGTTTCGCCAGCAATTGGCGGCGGAGGGCGGGTTCTCCGCCCGTGTGGATGACCTGCGCTTCTGCGAGGAGGGCGGCGTGACCGGCATGATCCGGGGCGAGACCGTCGCCATGGGCAGCGCGTATTTCATGCGCAAGCAGAAGGTGACGCTGCCCCACGACCTGAAGCTGCAAACCGGTGTGTTTCTGGCGATCGACGGCGTGCTGGGCGCCATCTTCGTCATCAAGTACCAGCCCTCCCGCAATGTGGACTGGGCGCTGCGGGCACTGCACCGGGCGGGCATGCGGCCTGTGCTGGCGGTGCGCAGCGGCAATGTGACGGTTCTGCCGGATAACGTTTCTTTTATCGCGGGTGCGCTCAACGAGCCGTTCTCCTGTGCGCTCAACGGTTC
>ERZ827490.3305-NODE-3305-length-14994-cov-4.116942_pt1 | contig 14994 bp, 13 predicted proteins | sample MGYA00519770_ERZ827490 | MGnify/ENA primary metagenome ERZ827490 (study PRJEB31778, sample SAMEA3449324) | human gut metagenome | biome: human gut; feature: human-associated habitat; material: faeces | place: United Kingdom | collected 2010/2012 ...
TGCCTTCTGGAAGACTGCCAGTCTCTACGCCCGGTGCGATAACCTGACTGCCGAAGCAAAGGATGAGTTCGTCATCGTCCGCGCAAACTACACCCTGCCAGATGGGCAGACGCTGCCCATTGATTTTGCCATTGACGGCGCAGGCCGCTGCGACATCACCATGACATGGCAGGGCGCGCGCACTGAGCTGCCGGAGTTCGGCTTGCTCTTCCCGTTGCGCCGGGAGCTGACCGAGGTCTCTTATCTGGGTCTTGGCCCCCGGGAGACCACCGCCGACCGCACCGCAGGCGGCAAGATGGGCGAGTGGAGCTACAACGTCCGGCAGGATTTTGCCCAGAACAGCCCCGTCTACCCGCAGGAGTGCGGCAGCCGCACCGGCGTGTACCGCGCAGCGCTCACCGGCAGCGGATTGAATATAGGCATCGGTTTTGCAGGGGATGGCATGACCTTCTCGGCGCTGCCCTACACCCCCCATGAACTGGAAAACGCCCGTCATCTCTATGAGCTGCCCCGGGACGACAACAAGACTGTCGTCTGGTGTGCTTTGTTCCAGCGCGGCGTGGGCGGCGACAACAGCTGGGGCGCAAAACCACATGCAGATGCCTGCTTTGCGGTGGAGAAGGGCATGACCTTTGTATTTACCATCCAGAAGCAGGGATAAATAGCTTTTTGACCAAAGCGGTGGGTGCCGTAAGGACTGCCGCTTTGGTCTTTTTTGCTTTGGCGGGGATTTTTATACCCGATTTTTTACAAAAAATTCACGCGGGCAGGGTTGCCGCCGCATACCGGATGTGCTATGATGAGGTGCAAAATTTGAAGCGGAGCGATGGATTTTGATTTGTCGAGCTCGCGGAATCAGGAGGAACTACCCATGCAGAAGAATTATGTACAGGAAATTCTGAGCATCATTCACAGCGGTCTGCCCAAGGCAGAACTGGCCGAAAAACTGTCGGATTACCATGAAAAGGATCTGGCGGATGCGTTGGAGGTACTGACCCCCGCCGAACGTCAATCGCTCTATTCCATTCTGGGCGTGGATACCGTTGCCGAGATTTTTACCTATCTGGACGATGCCGAGCCGTACCTGAAGGAGCTGCCCAGCCACGAGGCCGCCAAGGTCATTTCCAACATGGACTCGGACGATGCGGTGGACGCACTGGAGGATCTTGACGATACCGATAAAAACGAGATCGTCAACAAGCTGGACAAAGACTCGGTGGAAGATGTGAAGATGCTGCTCTCTTATGACGAGGATGAGATCGGCAGCAGAATGACCACCAACTACATCTCCATCAAAAACGATATGACTATCCGGCAGGCGATGAGCGAGCTGGTAAAGCAGGCCGGAGAAAACGACAACATCTCCACCCTGTATGTGGTGGATAAAAACGAGCACTTCTACGGCGCCATCGACCTGAAAGACCTCATCATTGCCCGGGCAGAGGAAAGTCTGGAAAGCCTGATCGTCCGCTCCTATCCCTATGTCACCGACCGGGAGCAGATCAGCGATTGTATCGACCGCATCGTGGACTACGCGGAGCGCAGTCTGCCTGTGCTGAACGATGCCGGTAAGCTGGTGGGTATCATCACCTCGTCCGATGTGGTCGAGCTGGTCGATGATGAGATGGGCGATGATTACGCAAAGCTGGGCGGTCTGACCGGCGAGGAAGATCTGAACGAAAGCGTATTTGAAAGCGTGAAAAAGCGTCTCCCGTGGCTGATCGCATTGCTGTTCCTCGGGATGCTGGTCTCCTCGGTCGTCGGCGCGTTTGAATCTGTGGTAGCGGTACTGCCGGTGGTCATCTGTTTCCAATCCATGGTGCTGGATATGGCCGGTAATGTTGGCACCCAGTCGCTGGCTGTTACCATCCGCGTGCTGGTGGACGAAAACCTGACCCTTTCCAAAAAATTGCAGCTGCTCTGGAAGGAGACCCGCGTGGGTCTTTTGAACGGTGCCATTCTGGCTGTGATGGCTCTGGGCTTTCTGGGCTGCTATATCCACTTTTTCAAGGGCTATGTCTGGACCTCGGCCTTTTTGCTGTCCGGCTGTGTCGGGCTGTCGCTGATCGTGTCCATGGTCATTTCCAGTCTGGTGGGCACGCTGATCCCGATGCTGTTCCATAAGATCCATATCGACCCGGCGGTCGCCTCCGGCCCGCTGATCACCACGATCAACGATCTGGTGGCGGTCGTGGTCTACTATGGCCTTGCCATGGTCGTGCTGATCGATCTGTTCCATCTTGCATAATGGGTGCATCCAGCAGGGCGTTCCCGACGAGGGAGCGCCCTGCTTTGCGTTAAGATGCTTTTTCCGCTGAAAATGCTCAGAGGGCGCTCAGGCTCGCCCCAGCCCAAAGGACAGTCGTGAACAAAAGAAAAAGCGACAACCCGTGCAGGTGGGTCATCGCTTTTCTCGTCCCTTGCGGGACAGGCAGGGTAAATGATAAGAAGGTAAATGAAGAAAATAGCAAGGTGAAAAACAAAAGCGTGTGCGGAGCCGAAGTTGCTGCTCCAAAGTGAAGATGTATCCAAGTTTCACTTTTGTTGGATACAACATACCACTTTGGAACAGAAATTGCAAGAGGTTTTTTAAAATTTCTCTCCAAAAATACGCGGGAAATCGCATTTTTGTAGAAACGCACAAATTTTACGGAAAGTTCCCAGCAAACTGACGAACAAGCATAAAAACGGAAAGCCTGCCGGAAAACCGTGCAAAAACTGGCGGGCAATGGGAGATAGGCATGGAAAGCTGATTTTCGTGGGATATAGCCTGCACCGCTTTACAAGCGGCCGGTGGTGTGTTAAGATGGACACATCTGCTGCAACCGGAAAAATGCACGCGCCGGGCAGCGGTGGCGTACCGGAAAAGCGCCCGGTGCCGGGAGAGGAGAAACGGATGACAAAGCTACTGCATGGCAATGAAAAAAACAGGCTGAACGGCGGGCGGGAGCCGCTGTTCAGCCAGAAGGAACTGCTGGTGCTGGCCGTTCCGCTGCTGGTGGAGCAGCTGCTGGAAGTGACGGTGGGCATGGCCGACACCATGATGGTGTCCCGCTGCGGCGAGGCGGCCATCTCCGGCGTCAGTCTGGTAGATATGATCAATAACCTCATCATCGTGCTGTTTGCGGCGCTGGCTACCGGCGGCGCGGTGGTGGTAAGCCAGTATCTGGGGGCAAAGGACCACCCGGATGCCGACAAAAGCGCCGGTCAGCTGCTGCTGCTCAGCGGACTGTCCGGTGTGGTGATCGGCGCGGTATGCTTTGTGCTGGCCCGCCCTATGATCCGGCTGTTCTACGGCTCTATTGATACCGACGTGCTGGACGCGGGCGTGAAGTATTTGCAGATCATCGCCCTCAGCTATCCGTTTCTGGCGCTGTACAACGGCGGTGCGGCACTGTTCCGCAGCATTGGCAATTCTAAAATCTCCATGCAGATCAGCTTTCTGATGAACATCATCAATATCGTGGGCAACGCGGTGTGCATCTTCGGCTTTAAAATGGGGGTGGACGGTGTTGCGTGGCCCAGTGTGGTATCCCGCGTGGTGGCTGCGGCGCTGATTTTACGCAAGTGCTACCGGGAGGATGCGGTGCTTACCGTGCCCAAGACCCTGCGGCTGGACGGCGGCATGGCAAAGCGCATTCTGGGTATCGGTATCCCCTCGGCCTTTGAAAACAGCCTGTTCGAGGCCGGACGCATTCTGGTGGTGAGCATGATCTCCACCTTCGGCACGGTGCAGATCGCAGCCAACGCCGTGGCAAACAATCTGGACGGCATGGGGGTCATCCCGGGCAAGGCCATCAGTCTTGCCATGATCACGGTGGTGGGGCGCTGCATTGGTGCCGGCGACCACGAGCAGACCGTTTACTACACCCGCAAGCTGCTGCTGTGGGCTTACATTACCATGGGGCTTTCCAACGGCGCGATCCTGCTGTTCCTCCGGCAGCTGGTGGGCATCTACGCCCTTTCCGGCGAGACGATGGAGCTGGCTATTACGCTGGTCACCATCCACGCGGGCTGCGCCATTATCTTCTGGCCGCTGTCCTTCGTGCTGCCCAACGCCCTGCGCGCGGCCAACGACGTGAAATTTACCATGGTGGTGTCCATCCTCAGCATGGCGTGCTGGCGGCTGGGCTTCAGCTATCTGCTGTGCGTCCGCATGGGCTGGGGCGCTGTGGGCGTGTGGGTGGCTATGGTCATCGACTGGACCTGCCGCGTGACCTGCTTTGTGCTGCGCTTCCGCAGCGGCGCATGGAAAACAAAATATCAGGCATAACAATAAGGAGAAAAGCATGAAACTGATCAGCTGGAACGTGAACGGCCTGCGCGCCTGCCTGACCCACGGCTTTGCCGAAAGCTTTGCCGCGCTGGACGCGGACATCTTCTCGGTGCAGGAGACCAAGATGCAGCCGGGACAGGCAGATTTTGCGCCGGAGGGCTACACCGAATACACCTATTCGGCCGAGAAAAAGGGATACTCCGGCACAGCCTGCTGGTGCAAAACGGCACCGCTGGCGGTGACCACCGGCATCGGGCTGGAACAGCACGACCACGAGGGGCGGGTGCTGACGCTGGAATACCCCGGCTTTTATCTGGTAAACTGCTACACCCCCAACAGTCAGGACGGGCTGAAGCGGCTGGATTACCGCATGGAGTGGGAGGATGCCTTCCGGGTGTACCTGCTGGCGCTGGACGCAAAAAAGCCGGTGATCCTGTGCGGCGATCTGAACGTAGCACACACCGAGATGGATATCAAGAACGCCAAGACCAACCGTATGAGCGCGGGCTTTACCGATCAGGAGCGTGCCAAGATGACCGAGCTGCTGGCGGCGGGTTTTGCGGACAGCTTCCGGGTGGTGCACCCGGACGAGGTGAAGTACAGCTGGTGGAGCTACCGTTTCCACGCACGGGAAAAGAACGCGGGCTGGCGCATCGACTATTTTATCGTTTCCCGGCGCATTGCAGACCGCATCCGCGCCGCCGAGATCCACAACGAGATCTTTGGCTCCGACCATTGCCCGGTGGAGCTGCAGATCGACCTGTAATATAAGGAGAAGCCAATGCTGAAAAATTATCTTTTGATCTTCTTTATCTCCATGGTGCCCATCATCGAGCTGCGAGGAGCTATCCCCATCGGGCTGGGCATGGGGCTGCCGGTACTGCCCACCTACCTTTTGTGCGTACTGGGCAACATGATCCCGGTGCCCTTCATCTACCTGTTTGCCCGCAAATTCCTCATCTGGGGCTACTACAAGCCCCTCATCGGCCCCATCTGCCGCTTTTGCATCAACAAGGGCGAAAAGGGCGGCCGCGCACTGGAAGCCAAGGCAGGCAAGGGTCTGACTGTGGCACTGCTGCTGTTCGTGGGCATCCCGCTGCCGGGCACCGGTGCGTGGACGGGCACGCTGGCAGCCTCCATTCTGGATATGAAGTTCAAGGACGTGTTGATCGCCTGCATGGGCGGTGTGCTGCTGGCGGGCATCATCATGGGCTTGGCAAGCGCCGGGCTGCTGGGCGCGCTCAGCGGGCTGTTTGCGGCAGGCTGACAAAACGCGGACGCTTTTGTCGTGAAAAATGCCGGTAGCTTTTCCGCCCGGAGTGTGTTAAACTAGGTAACAGTTGTGTAAAGACAGGGATCTGCTCCCGGTCAGAAAGGACGTTATAGAACATGGATCAGGCACTGAATCAGAAAATTGACGCATATATTGCGGAAAATAAGGAGCAGCTGCTGCAGGACATTGCAGCGCTGGTCGCCATCGACAGCGTAGAGGGTACCCCGGAGGAGGGCGCACCCTTCGGCGCAGGCCCCCGGGCGGCGCTGGACAAGACGCTGGAGCTGGCAGCAGGCATGGGCTTTGCCACCCGCAACTGCGAAAACTACATCGGCTATGCCGAGCTGGCCGGTGCAGACCCGGAAAAATATCTGGCTACCATCTGCCATGTGGACGTTGTGCCCGTGGGCAACGGCTGGACGGCAGACCCCTTCAAGATGCGCATTCAGGACGGCTGGCTGCTGGGCCGCGGCGTCTCGGACGATAAGGGCCCGATGATCGTCACTCTGTACGCGCTGAAGTTCCTCAAGGAGCAGGGCTACCAGCTGCGCTACCCCATCCGTGCCATCGTGGGCGACAACGAGGAGACCCACATGAACGATGTGAAGTACTATCTGGAGAACTACCCCGCCCCGGTGTTCTGCTTTACCCCGGATGCGGAGTTCCCGGTGTGCAACGGCGAAAAAGGCCACTTCGGCGGCAAGATCGTCAGCCCGGTGTGCAACGGCGTCATTGCAGAGTTTGAGGGCGGTGTGGCCAACAACGCTGTGCCGGACCGCGCCAGCGCGCTGGTCAAGACCGATATCCGCAAGCTGAAGAACGCCCCCAACATCACGCTGGAGCCGGAAGGGGACGGCGTGCGGGTGCGCGGCTGGGGCAAATCCGGCCACGCCGCCATGCCGGAGGGCACGGTGAACGCCATTGGTCTGGTGGTGGAGTATCTGCTGGATAACGGCCTGTGCAACGATGCCGAGCGCGCTTATCTGGAGGCACTGCGCAAGCTGCACAGCTCCACCGCAGGCACCGGCCTTGGCATTGATTGTGCCGATGGCCCCTTTGGCCCGCTGACCATCATCGGCGGCCGCATTTATATGGAGGACGGCAAGCTGGTGCAGACCATCGACAGCCGCTTCCCCACCTGCACCGACGGCGAAAAGCTGACCGCACAGATCACCGCAGCGCTGGGTGAGGGCGCAAAGCTGGAGGATGTGGACGCAGCCGAGCCTTTCTACATCGAGGCCGACAGCCCCGCCATCCGCGCCTGCATCGACACCTACAACGAGGTGACCGGCGAGAATGCCACCCCCTTCACCATGGGCGGCGGCACCTATGCCCGCCACTTCCCCTATGCCGTCAGCTTCGGCCCGGAGCATGAGGATGTGAAGCTGCCGGAGTTCGGTGGCCCGATGCACGGTGCCAACGAGGCTGCCCCCATCGACAAGCTGCTGGAGGCCGTCAAGATTTACATTCTGGCGCTGCTGCGTCTGGAAGAGGTCGACTTCTGAGGTACGGCATGAACGTGCTTGTCATTGACGGGCAGGGCGGGGGACTGGGCCGCCAGCTGGTGGCGGCCCTCAGCGCCCAGTGCCCGGACATCCGGCTGGTGGCCGTGGGCACCAACAGCGTTGCCGCGCAGGCCATGCACAAGGCCGGGGCGCAGCGCGCCGCCACCGGTGAGAACGCCGTGGTGGTGAACTGCCGCAGCGCGGATATCATCGTGGGGCCCATCGGCATCGTCATTGCAGATGCGCTGCTGGGGGAGATTACCCCCGCAATGGCCACGGCGGTGTGTCAGAGCAGCGCCACCCGGGTGCTGATTCCGGTGAACCACTGTGAAAACTATATCGTCGGCGTGCCCGACCAGCCCATCGGCAGCCTTGTAGCTGCCGCCGTGCAGAAGGTGAAAGCCCTCTGCGCCGGGAAAGGCTGCTGAAATTTTTTACAAACAAACAGGCGGCTGTACAAAATGCTGTACAGCCGCCTGTTTCGTTTATTCAGCGCATATTGCTGGTGCGATGCTCCATCAGGTAGGTAGCCTGCAGGTCTGCGATGTGCAGCTTGACCGCCAACGGGTACTTGTCGTAGGCTTCCGAGATGGCAAAACAGCCGCCCCGGGCAGCATCGTCGAAGCCGCCCATGTGCCAGCGGATGGCAACCGCTTCCTCCACCTTCAACTTCATGAACCGCTCGATCAGGAACACGCTCTTTTCGCCGTGGCCGTAGGGGAAAAGGTCCTCTACACTGTAAAAGGGCGCTTTCTCCCACTGTCCGGTGGCTTCGTTCTTCACATTGCGGGTGCCCAGCTTGTAGTAGTTGGCCTTGCACAGATCGTGCAGCAGGGCACAGATGGCGTAGCTTTCCTCGCTTTCGCCCTCGGTGAAAAAGCTGTCGTGCAGCGCGTGGTAGACGTTCAGGCTGTGCATACACAGCCCGCCCTCACAGGCTCCGTGGAAGCGGGTAGACGCCGGTGCGGTGAAAAAATCCGTCTTTTTGTCCAGCCAGTCCAGCAGCTTTTCGCTGCCCGGGCGGGTGACGTGCTGCTGCCACACGTCCAGAAACTCTGCGCGGTCGCCCCCGCTCACAGCTCCATGTCCTCCAGAATGCCCTTGAGGATGGCCAGCTCGTCGTGGCTCAGGGAGATGCCCTTGCCCATGCGGGTGCCGTCCGGGGACCAGTCGCGGATGTCGTACTTGGGCTCGCCGTCGTTCCAGCTGATAAGGTTCAGCTGACGCTCCCAGCCGCGGGGACGCTGGCTCAGCACGGCTACACGCTGGACAACTTCGTATTTGATCTCTGCCATATTGCAAAACCTGCCTTTATGTTTGTATGCTACCATAATAAGGGAAGTGCGGCGAGATTTCAACAGGTAAACTGAAATATTTTAAAAAATTTTTGTTACACTCAGCCGTAAGGGGCGTCCTCGCGCCATTCCACCAGCTCCAAAACGGCGGCCGTATCCTCGTCCGGGGCAGGGTGGCGGCTGTGCAGCTTCTGCTTTGTGCTGAATAGCCCCGGTGCGTAGTGCGCCATCACGCTGGTCTGCACGTCCCCAGCCAGAAAGGCGGCGGCATTCTTCTGGCGGCAGGCCATGGGGGTGCCGTCTGTCATGGGGACACCGGGCTTTTCCGGCTGCGGCAGCTGGGTGCCGGGCGTGTCCGGCGCAGCCGGGGGTTGCAGGGGCATACTGCCCAGCGGCGGGGCGATGCGGGTGCTGTTTGCCTGTGGGGCGGCAGCGGTGCCGGACTGGTTTTCCAGTTCGCGGCGGATGAAGGGTTCCAGAGAATTCATCAAAATTCACCTCCGCCCCTAGTGTGCCCCGTCGGCGGCGTTTTACACCCGCAGCTCTACGGTGGAGCCGCCGGTGCGGGCCTTGTGCACCACCACCTGCCGGTCGATGCGGTCCTTGAGCGCCCCCACATGGGAGATGATGCCCACCAGCCGGTCGCCCTCGGTCAGGCCGGAAAGCACCCGGATGGCCAGTTCCAGCGATTCCTCGTCCAGCGAGCCGAAGCCCTCGTCTAAGAACAAGGTGTCCAGCCGGATGCCCCCGGCGCTGCTCTGCACCTCGTCCGAAAGGCCAAGCGCCAGTGCCAGCGAAGCCTTGAAGCTTTCGCCGCCGGAAAGGGTCTTTACGCTGCGGCGGGTGCCGTTGTAGTGATCGATGACGCCAAGGTCCAGCCCGGACTGGCTGCGCTGGTTCTCTGCGCCGATGCGTTCCAGCTCGTACTGCCCGGCGGTCATCTGCATCAGGCGGGTGTTGGCGTAGCGCAAAATGCGGTCCAGATAGTTCATCTGGATGTAGGCTTCGAGGCGGATCTTCTGCTTGCTGGTCAGGGTGCCGCCCGCCGTGGCAGCCAGTGCGCTGACCCACTGCCACCGGCTTTCCAGCGTCTGCCGCGCTTCGGCGGCAGCGCGGTACTGTGCCGCCGTTTTGCGGTTGGGCAGCAGTTGTGCCGAAAGTTGCTTTTCCCGGCTGCGCAGGGTCTCCCGCGCGGCGGTCAGTTCGGTCTGCTGTGCGGTAAGCTCCTCGGCGCTGCGGGCGGGCAGTTCCTTTTGGGCGGCGGTCTGCTGTGCGGTCAGCGCCTCCACGGCAGCTTCAGCGGCGGCAACGCTCTGCTCGGCCTGTTTCAGCTTGCGTTGCGCTGTGTCCATACCGGTGCGCAGGGTGCGGCGGTCGGCTTCCAGCTTGTCCAGTGCCGCCTGTGCGTCCGCGCGCCGGGGGTAGGGCAGGGCGGCGCGCCGCTCTGCGATTTGACTCTCCAGCGCGTCAGCACTTGCATTCTGGGCGGCGGCGCTGCGGTCGGCCTCGGCAGCGGCCTGTTCCAGTGTCGGGCGCTGGCGGGTCTTGGCCTGTCGGTCGGCTTCCAGCTGCGCCTTGCGGCGGCAGTCGGCATCTGCCTGTCGGCACTGGGCGGTACAGTCTGCCTGTTCCGTCTGCAAAGCAGCCGTTTCCTCAGCCAGAACGTTGGTCATCAGGGCAAAGGTGAGGGGTACCGTGCCCTCGGGGGCGGTAAAGCGCTCCGGCAGCAGGGTCTCGGCGTCCCGCCGGAGAGAGGTTTTGGCTTCGTTGGCAGCAGCCAGTGCGCTTTGGGCGGCAGCGCTGGCGGTCTGCGCCTGTCGGTCAGCGGCAGCAGCGGCCTGCCGTGCAGCTTCCACCTGTGCCTGCGTGGGCGCAGTATGGGGCAACAGGGCGCGGGCGGGGTGATGGGTACTGCCGCACACCGGGCAGGGTGCGCCCTCGACAAGGCTTTCGGCCAGCAGCCCGGCCTGTGCGTCCAAGAATGCCCGTTCCAGCGTATTCTGCCGGGCGCGGGCTTCGTCCTGTGCGGCGGCAGCGGCGCGGTAATTCTCCTGCGCCTTGTGTGCGGCCTTGGCCTGTCGCTGGCAGTCCGCAAGGCGCTGTTCCAGCTTTGCCAGCGCTTCGCCGCGCTGGCAAAGCTGGGTGCTATGATTTTGCAGCGCCAACAGCCGGGTGTCCGCGTCTGCCAGCGCGGCAAGTTCGGTCTCAGCGGCGGCAAGGGCGGCGTTCAGGCTGTCCAGCTGGGTGCGCCGCTTGTGCGCCTGCGCCGCCGCCAGCTGGGCGGCGTCCCGCGCTTCTGTCCGCTGACGGCAGAGGGTGTCCAGCGCGTCATAGGCCACAAGGGCGCTCTGCGCCTGCGTCACCTGCGCGGTCAGGGCATCCAGCTGCGCAGCGTCCCCGGCGTGGCGGTCAGCTTCGGCGCGGGCAGCGTCCAATGCGGGTTTTGCGGCGGCAAGCTCTGCCTGCCGGGCAGCCAGTTGCTGCGCCAGCCGCTGCGCCTGTGCGGCGGCACCCAGCTGCTGCTGTACTTTGTCCAGCTGGGCTTCGGTGGCTTGCAGGGCGGTGCTGGCTTCTTCCAGCGCCGCAGCCTGCCGTGCGGTCAGGGCGTCCAGTAAAGCAAGTGCCGTTTCCGGCACAGTCTGGGCGCACAGGGCGCGCAGCGCCTCGGCGTCCGGGTCCTCCGGGCTGAATTGCAGCCCGCCCAGCAGGCTGTCCAGTTTGGCGTTCTGAGCGGTGCGCTGCTGGTTCAGCGCGGCGGCTTCGGCCTGCAAACGCTCCTGTAACTGAGCATAGCGCTGGGTGCGGAACAGTTTGCGGAAGATGCGGCTGCGCTCCTCGGTAGAGGCATTGAGCAGCTTTGTGAACTGCCCCTGCGCGATGAGTACGATCTGAGAAAACTGGTTGTAGTCCAGCCCGATGATCTCCTGCACGGCGGCGGTCACGTCCTTCGCCTTGGTCACCGGCGGGCGGGTGTCCGGGTAGGTCAGGGTGGCATCTGCCTTTTCGGTGGTCATGCCCTCGCCCCGGGCCTTGGGGCGCTGGTACTCCGGGTTGCGGCGCACCGTGTAGCGCACACCGTGCACCTCAAATTCCAGTTCCACAAAGGTGGGGGTCTTGTCGTCTGCGTACTTGCAGCGCAGCATGGAGCCCTCCCGGATGCCGCTGCTGGAATGATCGTACAGCGCATAGGTGATGGCGTCAAAAAGGGTGGTTTTGCCCGCACCGGTGTCGCCGGTAATAAGGTATAGCCCGCCTTTGCCCAGTTTTTCAAGGTCAAGGGTGATCTCGGCGGCATAGGGGCCAAAGGCCGAAAGGGTCAGTCGCAGCGGTCTCATACAGTGTCGCCCTCCTTCCAGATCTCCTCGATCAGTTCCTGGCAGAATGCCGTCTGCTCGGCGGTCAGGGGCTGGTTATTTTGCAGCTGGTAAAAGGCAGCCAGATGCTCCAGCGGGGAGATGCTTTCGGTGCGCTCCGGGGCGCTGATCTCCTGCTGCTGGCGGGTGCGCTGGTTGTCGTAGTCCAGCTGCATCAGGTTGGGGTAGATGACTCGCAGCCGCGCCAGCGCATCCGGTACATCCTGCTCGTCGGTCAAGGTGATGTGCAGGTAATCGTCTACGGCGGTGCCCTCGTAGCAGCGGCGGTCGGTCAGTTCCATGTAGCTGCCCCGCAGCCCGCGCAACTCGTGCCGGGGGGTCAGGGGCGCGGTGGTGATGTGCACCTCGCCCTTTGCACCCAGCTCCACAAAGGTAGCGCTTTTGCACTGCCCCGCCTCCGAGAAGGAGTACTTCAGCGGCGTGCCGCAGTAGCGCAGCGTCTCCCGCCCGACTTTCTGCGGACTGTGCAGATGCCCCAGCGCCACATAGTCAAAGGCATCGAACAGGGCGGCGTCCACGCTGTCCACCCCGCCCGCCGAAGGTTCCTCGCTCTCGCAGGCCGCAGCACCCGCGACAAACTGGTGCGCCACCAGCACGCTGCGGTGGCCGGGGTCCGGGGTGCAGTGCCGCAGCACGCAGGCAAGGGCGTCGTTGTAGCTCTCAATAGGCTCGTCCGGCCAGACGTGCCGCACCATGGCGGGCTTTAAAAAGGGCAGTAAGTACACATCCACCGTGCCGTGGGCATCCTGCAGGGGGATGGGCTGCGGCGCGCCGGTGAACACCGGGCTGACGTAGACCCGGCTGTCGGCCAGCAGGGCAGAGCCAAAAGCCACCCGGTCAGCGGAATCGTGGTTGCCGCTGATGGCGAACACCGGCAGCTTCCGCGCCGCCAGCTGGGTTAAAAACCAGTCCAGCAGCCGCACCGCTTCGGCAGGGGGAACGGGCTTGTCGTAAAGGTCGCCTGCCAGCAGCACACCGTCCACAGGGGTCTCATCCAGCAGGGTCAGAATTTCTTCCAGAATATACCGCTGGTCCTCCAGCATGGAAAACTCGCACACCCGCTTGCCCAGATGCAGGTCGGACAAATGCAGAAAACGCAAACAGGAACACCGCCTTTCAAAAAATGCTTTGTCCTATTATAACGCAGCCGCCGCTGCGGGCGCAACCAAGGAGAACAGAAAAACGGACAACTGCTGTTTGCCGTTGCGACCCCTTCTGTGAAAATGGGACACCGGAGCGTCCGCAGACGCTCCGGTGTCCCAAAATTTAAAATGATTTTTCCGCTGAATATGGCCAAAGCGCACGCGGAGGCCATTCCAAATCGTTTTACGGCCTGCGTATATCAGAACATCTTTTCCCAAGTGGCGTAGCCCACGCTGCCGTCTGCCGTCAGGCCGTTGCGCCGCTGGAACCGCTGCACGGCGGCAGCGGTGGACGCACCGTACTTGCCGTCATCCTTCAGTCGCTCGCCCAGAGAGTTGAGCTTCTGCTGTACCAAACGCACCGTGCCGCCGGAGGAGCCGGTGTGCAGCACGATGCCGGGGTAGGGCACTTTCAGCCCGTGCTTTGCGGTGTAGCGGGTGTAGAGCACGTTCCATGTGTTCTGCCCCACCTTGCCGTCCATGTTCATCTTGTTTTTCAGCTGGAACTCCTGCACGGCGCGCTGGGTGCTTGCGCCGAATTTGCCGTCCGGCTTCAGCGCATCGTACCATGTGCACGCATCGCGCACGCCGTTGAGCCACGTCTGTACAAGTGCCACGTCCGGCCCGGAGGAGCCGCGCTGGAGCAGGGAATAATAACCGGGAATCGCCATAGAAGGATCCCTCCTTTCCCTCCATGCTATGCTCCGGCGGGGTGCGGCGTCACCCCGCCAGCAGCACTGTCTGCCGCCGGGCAGTCAGCCGGTGCGCCCAGTCCACCAGCCGGAACCGCAGGATGTACTGCCCGCAGACAAGGTCGTTCTCCGCAGGCAGGGCGTAGCCACCCTGCGCAAAGCTGCACAGCCCCGGGTATAGCACACACCACCAGTTGCGCCCGCCGCCACTGCCAATATCAATGCGCACGGCATCGTACCGCCCGGCGGGCAGCTGACCGGTGGGGTAGCGCCGGGCGGGGAAGTACATATTCACGAGATACACCCGCACCGGGGCATGGATGCCCTGCGCGGCAAGTGCCCGCTGCGCCGCCAGCTGAAACTGCAAAAGCTGCCCCGCCGCCCACGCTCGCGCCTCCGGTGCGCTTTGCGCCGGGCATTGCTGCATCACGGCCAGCACGGCGTCCCGCACCCGGAGTTTGGCGCTCTGGTCGGCCACAGCATTACTGGCCGCCCGGATGTGCAGCCGCAGGGTGTCGGCGCACAGCGCTGCCCCGGCATTCAGCTGGGTGCGCCCCCAGCACAGCCCCTGCAAAGCGCCGCACAGCGCAAAGCCCGCCAGCAAGCTGGCGCACAGCAGCCGCATCTGCCGGACGGAAAGCGGCTTTAAGAAAAAACGCACCATAAAAAACAGACCCCTCTTCTGGAAATGATAACCAGAGGATGGGTCTGTTGCAGCGGGGTTATACGATTTTTTTTAGTTCTTCAACGACTGCATGGGTGCGGGCAGGCGACCGCCGCGGTTGATGAACACCGAGGGGTCGTGGCTGTTCACGGGCATGATGGGGCCGTAGCCCAGCAGGCCGCCGAAGTCCAGCACCTCACCGGCCTTGCGGCCGATGGCGGGGATGACGCGCACGGCGGTGGTCTTGCTGTTCACCATGCCAATGGCGGCTTCGTCCGCAATCAGGGCGCTGATGACGGCGGGGGTGGTGTCGCCGGGGATGATGACCATGTCGATGCCCACAGAGCAGACGGCGGTCATGGCCTCCAGCTTTTCAATGGTCAGGCAGCCGATCTCAGCAGCGTGGATCATACCGGCATCCTCGCTGACCGGGATAAAGGCACCGGACAGGCCGCCAACGTGGTTGGAGGCCATCACGCCGCCCTTCTTCACAGCATCGTTCAGCAGGGCAAGGCAGGCGGTGGTGCCGCAGCAGCCGCAGGTCTCCAGACCCATCTCTTCCAGAATATTGGCCACACTGTCGCCGATGGCCGGGGTGGGAGCCAGCGAAAGGTCGATGATGCCGGCGGGCACGCCCAGTGCCTTGGAGGCAAGGTTTGCCACCAGCTGGCCTACGCGGGTGATCTTGAAGGCGGTGCGCTTTACAAGCTCTGCCACCTCATCGATGGGGGCGTCCTTGGGCAGACGAGCCAGCGCGGCGCGCACAGCACCCG
>ERZ827490.3316-NODE-3316-length-14924-cov-4.677584_pt1 | contig 14924 bp, 13 predicted proteins | sample MGYA00519770_ERZ827490 | MGnify/ENA primary metagenome ERZ827490 (study PRJEB31778, sample SAMEA3449324) | human gut metagenome | biome: human gut; feature: human-associated habitat; material: faeces | place: United Kingdom | collected 2010/2012 ...
GAGGATGAAATGTTTGGCATACGACCTCCTGTTATTTATAGAAGTGGCTGCCACCCTATGTCGAGAGGCAGCCACCCCGTTTTCTTGTTCACCGTGTTGGCTTTTGTAATTCTCTATTTCTTCTCCTGCGTCATTGAAGCTGCTTCCTCCAGGAAAAGGTCACGCAGCAGCTCATCCAAATCAAACCGCACTTTCTTCGCCCGACACCGCGCCGCAACAACTTCCAGCGAATCGCGGATAATCTGCTTGCACCGCTCCATCCGCTCTTCCTTCGGCGCCTGCACAAAAGGCAGGAACGGGATATGCAGCCGAATATCCGCATAGCGATGCTTCCAGCTGATATATTTGCGGTCTTTGCCGCAATCGAATGTGCGTAGAAATTCTTCTGATAGACATTCTGGAATGATGCCGATGCTGTCGAGTACGTCCGTATACTTCGCAAGCGACGTAACCCGCATGTTCTTTTCGATTAGGCAGAAGTTGTCCATGATCATTTGTGCTGCCGGTGATTCCGATTCGGTTGAAAAGGTAAACGGCGTCATGTACGCATCCGGGAACATGTCATACAGCAGCGATTTGCACTCAAAGCGGAAGTTCTTCACCTCGCTCCGATCTCGGATGATTGCCAGCGCCCGGGTAATCGCCGCTCTCACCATGTCCCGCTGTTCATCCTGCGAGGCTTTCATGAAGGTATCACCGTCCAGCCTGACGCAAATTTCCGCCTCTCGCCACTTCAAGCTGATGTGCTTCCGCTCTTTTTCATCCGGCGCAGTGAAAAGAATAATTTTGATGCTGTCCAGCACTTTGCAGTATCTCGCCAGACGAATCACGTCCATCCGCGATTCAAAATACTGAAAGCAATCGGAAATTCGCTCGGCAGCTGATGGTTCTGCTTCTGCGGAAAAAGTAATTCCTAACATATGCTTCCTCCACTCAGTAGGAGCTTTCTTCTTTCTCTATTCCTACCTTCACCCTAAGCCATTGTACCTTTTCTTTTGCTTTCAAGGGTATTTGCTCCTTCTCAATCTGCGCAAGCACGTCCTGAATCACCAATTTGTTGATGCCTTTTGCGAAGCCGACAAGCAGCTGAACATCGGCAAGTGAATAGATTTCTTTTCGGAGCATATCGTCCAGAATGAAGCAGAATAGTTCCATTTCTTGCACAATTGAGAACAAAACGCAAGCTTGAAAAACAGAAAGCTCGCAGTGAGCAAGTGAGAACACGCAGTTTCTTCGGGCACTTATAGGAAGGCGCTGGATTTTCCGAATAACACGCGCCGATAAGGTCGTCTGCGTAGAAAAGCACAAAATTGCCGGCAACAGTTTCATCAGCTTTTTATGTTTTTGAGCATGTTGTAGATATTCAAACAAGACTTTTTCTTCCAGTATGCCATGAAAATTCTGAAAGAAAAAGTCGTCTTGATTGTTCATATACTGTGCATATATTTTCTGCCGAACAGATTGATTTTGTTGCAGTTCTAGTGCAAGCTTATTAATATCCATGTTCACTTCTCCTTTGGTTATACATTATTTGTAATATTTGTGAATACCGTCGGCGATTTGCACTATATTCTGTTTAACAAACTTCTTTCCTGCTCTATCTAATTTTCCCACCAATATATTTCCCATATCATCAACACTGGCAATTTTTTCTGCCTTGTAGAATATATGAGCATGTGGAGCATGGCGGTTAGCTTCACCGCCCACAGACACTCTCGCGGAGTATCCATTATGGTCACCTGCGACAGTTTTTTGCACACATAGATTATGTACCAAAAAGCCATGGATTCCAACAAAGTAAGTATGGAACTCCTCAACCTCGAAGTTATAAACCGTAACAGGCTCGGAAAGTTCTTCCCATTCAACGGCTTCAACAAGCGCCGTGCCGCCGCTCAACAGTTTAAGCTGATAGCCGACCTTCAGGTCCTTAGCGAAAATCCAGCCCTGTCCCTGTACGAAAAAGGGATGTCCCGCCGTAGTGGTAATCGTTGCGCCACGAACCTGCACATGAACCAGTTCGTACTTTTCATTCCGGAAGAGTTGGACTACTCGCTTTAGCGTGCATTCGCCCGTGTCAGGGTTTTCTGCCCACACCAGCTGTCCCGGTACAATTTCTTCAATTGGTACAGCGCCGTTCTCCGTTTGAATCGGTGTACCAGCAACAAAGCAATTCGGACTGGTGAGACCACCCACAATAAAGCCGCCGATTGCGCCGCCAAGGAAACCATCCGCGGCACCATCAATCGCCGCTTCAAGAGCGCCGTCCCAGCTTCCCGTCGCGATTCGGCTTTCGATTGCGCCTGAAATGGCTCCGCCAATCGCGCCCGATACCGCGCCTTTCGCCGCACCAATCGCAGCGCCATAGGCAAAGCAAGCGACACCGCCTGTTGCAACCGTAGCAACTACTGCCGCGCCAACAATCAGCGCCGCGCCAATCGCCACTTTCGCCCAGTTCGGCAGCGACCACGAACCCGCTTCATCTCGACGGTTCACCGGGTCGTTCATGCAGTAGTTGAACAGCTGGTAGCCGTTGATGTCGCCATCAGCGCCCAGCGCTTCCACATCATCCGCATTGATGAATCGGCTCAGCTTCGGGTTGTAATATCTGCTGCGCAGATAGTAGAGACCCGTTTCCTCGTCGTAGATGTAGCCGCGATACCTGAAGGGATTCAGCGCACCCAGTGTCTCCGCTAATGCACCTCCTGTACTGATTGGCTGACCCCAAGCATCGTACTGATATTTTACCACCAACTGCCCTTCGCTGTCAACCATGCCGACAACATCATCCTGCTGGTTGTACAGGTACGCATACGCGGTGTCGTTGTAAATCGCCATTGCAGGCTTGTTCTGCGCATCATAGAAGAAATGCAGGTTCTCGTCGCCGCGAATAAGGTGAACCAGATTGCGGCCGTGCATGATGTACTTCGTCGTACCGGTGGAAGTCGCCGTTTTCTGAACACGAAGACCATCCGCGTTATATGCAAAGGCGACCTCTTCGCCGCTCTTCTGCATTCCCCGGAGCTGCCGCCCCTGCGCCCATTTGTACTGCCAAGTGCCATCCGACAGCGGATTGCCAATCTCATCATAAGTAATGTTCACGCCATTGAGCGCCGTCAGCTTATCCTTCCAGTTCGTATCCGTATAGGCGAACGTGTCGCACTGGACAGCCGCACCGACGCTGCCGGTCGTGTACGCATACGCCGTTTTCTGCTGAATATTGCCGCCATGGTCATAGGCAAACACCCACGTCGTACCCGCAGTGCCAGCCGTCGTATCATACGGGTCGTTCACCCGAATCAGCTGCCCCAGCAGGTCATACACATAGGTAATTTCCTGCTGACCGTCGCTGATGCCCGCGATATTGCCTGTTTCATCATATGTATAGGTCAGTTCAGTTCCCGCCTGCGTCATCGTGCGAACGAGCGGCGTCGTGCTGTTGCTGCCATATGCACCATCCAAATAGGTGTACGCCGTTGTCACAGCCGTTCCGCCTGCATTTGCGCTGCGTTCACTTACTCGGCCGAGTCCATCATAAGTATACGTCACCGTTTGGTTGTCCCCGAACGTCATCAGCGTCGGACGGTTTTCTTCATCGTGCGTAAAAGTGGTTGTGTATTTTTCTCGGTTCTCTCCGACCTGTTCCTTGAAGGTCTTTACATTATCATACGCATCATAGACCAGTTCGCCCGTATACGCGTGCTTGTCGCCTTCAAGCACTGTCTTTCGGCGCGGACGATTGGCAGCATCGTATTCACTCAGCACCGAAACGTCGCGCGCGCAATCCTTCACTCGTGCAACTTCGCCGTTTGCGCCGTAGGTATACTGGAAGCGGTCATCCGTATCGTCATCATAGCGCATACCAACAATGCGCTTAAAGTCATCATATGTGTAGCATACCTGTCCACGGTTGCCATAGGTGACGCTTTCCGTCATGCCATCCGCCTGATAAGCCGTTTCGACCAGCGTTTGTGTGCCAACCTTCACGGATTCAAGCCGTCCGACTGCATCATATGCAAGCGTATAGGCAACATCTTCCGAAGCATTATCGGACGTATTGTGTTTCACCTGCGTCAGCTTATCCTTGGTATACGCAAACGTATTGGTGTATTCGCGCCCGTCTGCCGTCGTCGAAGCCTTCGTCACCCTGCGATTACGATCATAAGTATAGTGCAGCACCTGTCCGCGGGCATCCGTAACTGATTGCAGCGTATCCAGCTCATCATCCGTCTGCCGAGTTTCTGCCATGCCGCGGGCATCTATCTGCTGTTTTACATGATTGCCCTGCTCATCATAGACCGTCGTGGTCTGCATGAACGCCGTGCCATCGCTTGTTTTCGTGGTCAGCTGATTGCCATAATCATCGTAGGTATACTCGCTGACTGTCCCCAGTGGGCTGGTAGACTTGCGCAGCAGATGTTTCTTCTTCTCCTCATCACTTTCGCCCCATTCCATCACGGTTTTCACCGCAGCAGAACGCCCCGGCTGAAAGTACGTCAGGATATTGTCGAACGCATCATAGGTTGCACCATCCTGCAAGCTGCCTGCATTCTTCGCGGAAAGTACATTGCCCCTGCTGTCATACACATTCGTTTGACCGAATTCTTCCTTGTGCAGGAACAAGCCGCCAAATTCAGCATAGTTGATGTTGCGCTCGTAGTCCACGTTGAAGCGAATGGATGTATAATCGCACGGTGCAACCACCGGGCCGGCAGCAAACTGCCAATCCGTCCATTCCTCGCTCCATTCGATCGAGGACGTATTCACGCGCGTGGACGATGTGCCTGCTTTCAAGAACGCCACACGGATGTTATAGCGGAAGTCCTCCCCCTTGCGCGGCTTGGAGAAGTTCAGCGACCACCCGCCTGCTACAAACACGTCACCCTTGCTGCCGCTGAGCGGAATATCCTGATAGATGCCCGCATACTTGGTACGCCCAGTACCATACAAGCGCATCGTATTTGCAGAAAGTCCTTCCGGCTTGGTGCCTGTGCAATCGGCATACACCATATCTTCATTGGTATTGGAGCTGTTTTTGCTCCAGCCTGTGGGATGTGCGCCGCAATTAAACGTAAAGTCACCATTCGTCAGCATATTGTAGCGATTGGCGACTTCGCCCGCTTCCAGCTGCGCACAGTCAAACCAGACCGTTCCTGCGCCCCCGCCCGCCATCAAGCGAACAGTTGCACTGTCGCTGGTGCTGTCTGCCGGAAGCGAGAAACTCACACTCATGCGTCCCCATTCGCCCTTGCTGCACTGCGGCAAACTATCCACCGCAACCTCATTGCCGTCGCTGTTTTTGTAGGTAACACGCAGCTGCGCCACGGTATCCGCAAGCGTCTGAAAGAATGCAGAAAGCGTATAGGCTTTTCCCTTCGGCAGCGTCACATCTTGGCGGGTCGTCATCCAGCCCGTCTGATTCGTCTTGACCATTTTCAGCGACTTCGTGCCCATGTAGTGCGCATCCGTCGCATAGCTGTATGTGCCAGTCCCATCGAGGCTCTCATTCGTCCAGATGCCTGCCGTCTGCATGTTGTGACCATTCAGGAAGTTCACCACGCTGCGCTGCATCTTGGAAATCGTTTCCGGATGGTTAATCGGATTGCTGTCCGTGTATTTCGCAAAGCAGGCATATCCCAGCTGGTCATTCACAGAGATGCAGTTGCCGTAATCATTGAAATGATAGAACAGCTTCTTGCCGCTCAGGTTGTCCGTGACTACCGTCAGGCAGTCCTTATACGCATACCATGTGCTGTTCGCCTCCATGTACTGATAATCCAGCGTTTTGTCGTTCAGCGCCGGGGCGTTGTTGTAGGTGATGGTCTGGCTGTTCCAGTCCCCCAGCACTTCTTTCAGGTAGACGGAGGCCTTCGTTGTCGGTGCCGTTTTCGTTTTGACATTGAAAATCGCTTTCGTGATGTAATACGACGAATCAATTTCCGGCAGTCCCGACGGAAGGAACTTATACTATTTCCAAATGAGAATGCACCAAGATGCGCCGCGAATTTTTCACGCTGTCTAACGCGAATGGAACGCAGCGTAGCAGCGCTACGCTAAGTGGAATGAGCGGACGACAGCGTGGAAAAGGCGCAAGCAGATGGTGCAGGCGAATGCAGGAAATAGTATCAATAAACGAGCGGCTGGTTCCCCAATTGCCTCTGTTGTACGACACCGTCATCCCCGTTGCGCCGTAGCTCTGTACCTCATCCGCCTTTTTGCTGCTCACAAAGTTGTCTTCCATTGCACTGGAATGGTTCTTCGTGATAACCGCCGGATCCAGCACAACCGGGAATTTCGCCTTTTGCAGCCATTTTTCGTCCGGCGTGTACGTCACGCGCCATGTAAACGGCTCATCCGTCGCCGACATGTCCACCTGCACGCCGCCGATTTCGTCCTCCGCTTCTGCAGATTGCAGGAACGGCCGCGGCAGCAGAAATGCCGTTCTGCCATCCGATGCCGTCACTTGAATCGAATCGTCTGCCTGCTTTTCCGTCTGCATTTCCGGCGTAAAGAGCAGGAACGACAGCTTCCGCACGCTTTCCGGCGTTTTGAACGTAAAGGAATCCTTAAAGCGCAGTGCCTGAACCGCGCAGTTCAGATTCACATCCGGGAAAATGTCCTCATACACCACTTCCCCGTCCAGCTGCGCCAGCACCGCGCGGCGGCAGTCGCGTTTGCTCTCCTGCGGACGCGCAAAGTCCACAACCTTCGGCTGAACGTCCTGCGCCCCATCCAGTTTCCAGCCGAGGTAGCAGTCATCCTCATTGCGCAGCAGAACCATCGCCGCGTCATGCGCACCATGAAATTCAACCTTCAGTTCATCGTTGTTGCGATTCGTGAGATACACGCCGCATGCCGAATCCTGAATCGGCATCAGTGTGTTGTCGATTTCTTCCAGTTTTCCGCTGTTCTTGTCTCGGAAATGCACCGCTTCCGGGTACATCACCGCCTGATAAAGCCCGCGCCCCAAGGAAAACACCTTGCTCGTGCGCGTTCGGCGTTCGTATTCTTCCTGCCCCGGCATCCGGTTCATCTCGTCCAGCGTAACGGGGCGTGCATATTTGTGCGGCTGATTTTCCGCCGCATTGTAATTCATGTGTTTCATTGTACTCCTTTTGAATATTTATTGAAATTAATCGTTTGTTATTTTGTGAGTGCATCCAGTCGGTTCTGAATGTCCTCGATTCCCTCCGCGATGTTTGTGCTAAGGCTGTCAATCATCGCCTGATATTTTTCTTCCCGCGCTGCATTTTCTTTCAGCATTCGGAAAAAAAGATAAATATAAAGCGCCGCCCAAATTCCTTGCTGCAGCGCCGCTTCCATGATGGTCTGAATATTCGCTTCCATGGCGTCCCTCCTTTCTCTCGCCGTAAAAAAGCGTACAAAAAAAGCGCCATGGGTTTGCATGACGCTTTTTCGGCACAAGAAAAGCCCCTCGGTCTCCCGAACTGCTCTGATGTGCCTTGGTGGGGTATGAAATTGAAAGGTTACTTTTGATGACGACGTGCTGTTCTTTGCGCCGAACGGCGGTCATACCTGCTGAGAGCAGGGAGTGACCGCCGTTTCGGTGTGCGCAGTATCATTAGCAATCGGAATGTTTTGCCAGCAATGACGCATTTGTATGTTAAGGGCGTATTTGTTTCATATCTCCTGTCTTTAAATTCAGTAATGAAACTTCCTGCGTTTTACCATCGCTCAGCATAGCTGCATAGTGTTCAAATAGATAAACATTTGATGTCGTGACAATCTCATACGTCCTAATTTGCGAAGCAATGTTAGGTTCCTCAATATCCATCACATTCAAAATTTGTGAAGAGTTCTGGCGCTTATACCAAATTATATGATACTTATTTTTACTGATTCCCTCATAGCCATCGACCTGATAAATCACTTTTCCATTAAGAAAAACAGTCAAATTATATGATCCAGGAATCATTTCCGTCCAGTACGCATTATTGCAGATGTCCACATAATTAGAACTGCAAAAATTAATCTCATGAATTTCCGCACTTGCGAAGTCAAAGTAACTCCACATATTATCTGCATTTTTAAGCGATACACCATCTTCTCCAATTCGAAGTAGTGTGTAGTCTAAAAATTCCGGTCTTGAAAAAATTTGTTTATCTATCGAATAGCACCACAGCCCAGCATGTTGCTCTGTGGTATATCCATCAAACACAATCAGAATATTCCCATTCCCAGCTGCTTTAATGTCATAGACAATTTCATTGCTTAGTATTCTTCTCTGTTTGCCGGTTGCCAAATCAATTTCAAATAAATCTGCATTAGGACCCAATTTATGTTTCACAGTATAGTATAAGCACCCATTACCCGCTATCATTGAGCGAACTTCTGAGTTCCATAGTTTTGATATTTTTTTCATTTTTCCTTCTTTTGTGAAACTATAAATGTACGAGACTGCATTATTTCCTTTAATCAAAAAAAATACCGTCTCAGTTATTTTATCGTATGTACAATAGAATGCATTACCTGAATCAATTTTTTGCTGTTGAGCTACACCATGCATTTCGGCAAAAGCACTATTGCTCTTATACACACTAAGAGAAACTATCAAAGCTAAGCATACGCACAAACATTTGCGAATCACTTTCATCCCATCCTTTCATAATTATCTATGCTTGGCGAAATTATCAATGGAGTCAATAATCATTTTTTCAATACCCTCAGGTGCATAATGACTATAGTCTGTAACAGTTTCTCGTGACATACTACTAATTAAGTACCTCGCATCATTCGGAACGATGGCGCTTGCAATGTTTTCAAAGCTTTCCTGATAGTATGCGCTAAAACTAGCAGCCAGAACATAGCTCGAAACTTGCATACAGTTGTATGCCAAAACTTGATATTGTTCTCCTTCCAAGCTTCCTTCTTCTAATATACGCTTTGCACGCAAATACGATGGTGTTGTATTACACCTAAACAAGGTTGCGGTTTCATAAAAATTATCATATATATACTCTTGATTTTCTATCGGTGTACTTTCATCCACAAGGGTTGTACTAAGAATAATATTAAATGCAGCTAAGTCAAGCCGTCCCGAAGAATCAAACGGAACAGATTCAATTTCAATTAGCTGAATTTTTGCTTTCGAAGCTATTCCACCGCTCTGAGACCCCCAGAAAAAATAATACCATTTATGAGTTTGACTATCTTCAATTAACAAGGAAGTATGCCCAAAGCCATATACATTATCAATGTCAGTTAGCCAATATGCATCTGTTCCTTCTGAGTCTTCTATGCATATCGGTGTATTCTTTCCATATGCATACATATTCCCAGTCATTAACTTATTGCTCACAATTATTCCCTCGTCGGCAGACAAAAAGCGATTTTCTTCCACATTATAGTACCGACTTCTGAGATAGTACAGCCCCGTCTCCTCGTCAAACACATACCCGCGATACCTAAACGGCTGCACCCTGCCCAGCGTTTCCGCCAGTTCACCGGTACACCACAGCGGCGCGCCCCACGCATCGTAGCCGTAGCTGACGACGGTATTGCCATTCTCATCCAGAATTGCAACAATATCGCCCTGCAAGCTCTTGACATACGCATACGCCGTGCCGTTGTACACCACCACCGCCGGACGGTGAACGGTTCTGCTGTTCCTTGGTTGGGTATGAAATTGAAAGGTTACTTTTGATGACGGTGCGCTGCTTTTTTAGTCGAACGGCAGTCATCCCTGCTGGGTTATGCAGGGAGTGACCGCCAGTTTTTGTTCAATATTGCTGTAAGTCAAGCCAGAAAATAAAAACAAGTATGTTGTTTATATATGCTGTCTTACTACCGCTAAATAACAAAAAGACTTTTCCACCTCAATTTAGGCAATCCTCAAGGCAAAAGTTTTGTGTTTGTAAAGCAATGCAACATGGTATTTTTTATTTTTTGTATCCAAATCGTATGAAGTTGGCAATAGCTGCAATCGCAAACATTGACATTTGAAATGTACCATAAAAATCATTTCCGATTTTGTCAATCGAAAATTTATTTATACATATTTCCATTCCCAACCCCATACCAGTGCATAGTACAGCTATTAGTTCACAGATTCCCTTCCAATCTATCTTCCTCATTTCCAAGTCCAGTCCTCCGTACTTACTCGGCTAATTCTTCCATAATACTTCGACAATGAATCGGGATACCAAGGGACATACATACCGTATTTATCAAATTGAATATGTATGAGTCCAATACACTCAGGGTCTTCTAACATAACATTCAGAGTATATGTTGTAGTCGCAGACATACCGTCCAGAGCGAGCAACACTAATCCAAATTGCGATATGCATGTTGCAGCTCTGGCGAAAATCCCCAAACTTTTCAACGCTAATGGTAACAGAGTTATTGCTGCATGAAATCCATAACTCGGAATTGCTTCACGTCCTGATTTTATTCTATACCACATATTATACTCTTCTTCCGAGATATATGTGAAACTGCCACCACCTTTTAACCAAACTCTACCATGCCCTAAAGCAATCATTTGTTGCGCCTCTCTATACATCGCAACATCATTCATTGCTTCTGTTACTTTTCGTACTGCATTGGAAATTGCATTTTGGATTTCCAATTTAGTGAATATATCTCTCCAGTTCTCAGGTCTGGACGGTCGTGGTGTCGGAAGAGGTGTTTCCTGGGGCAATGCACTTGGTGTCGGGGCTGGCGTTGTATCTTCACAACCAGAGGCGTCTATTCTAAAAATTGGAGAGTTATGACAATACAAAAACAAATTATGAGAGAGCATTGTCATTTTACCAATGTAGCTATCCGCATTAACAAACCGTCCCCACCCCGGATTATAGTACCGACTCCGCAGATAGTACAGCCCCGTCTCCTCATCAAACACATACCCGCGATACCGGAACGGCTGTACCTTGCCCAGCGTCTCCGCCAGTTCACCAGTGCACCACAGCGGCGCACCCCACGCATCGTAGCCGTAGCTGACGACGGCATTGCCATTCTCATCCAGAATCGCAACAATGTCACCCTGCAAGCTCTTGACGTAGGCATACGCCGCGCCATTGTACACCACCACCGCCGGACGGTTCTGCGCATCGTAGAAGAAATGCAGCTCATCTTCGCCTTGCGTCATATGCACAACATTCTTGCCGTGCAGCGTGTACTTGGTCACACCAGTGGAAGTAGCAGTCTTCTGCACACGTAGCCCGTTTTCATTGTAGACAAACTCGACGGTTTCACCCTGCTTCTGCATCTTCTGCAATTGCCTGCCATTCTGCCATGTGTAAGACCAAGTTCCGTCGCTTAGCGGGTTGCCAATCGCATCGTAAGTAATCGCAACGCCGTCCACTGCCGTCAGTTGGTCACGCCAAGCGTCATTACTGTAAGAGAAGTGCTTGCTTTCCAGCGGTTCACCCGTGGTCACACCCAACGCAAACTTCTGCTTGCTCCGAATGTTGCCGCCGTTGTCATAGGTGTACAGCCACGTCGCGTTCTCCTGACCGTCGTCTACTCGAATGAGCTGTCCCAGCGCGTCATAAGCGTAAGCAGTTTTGATGCCATCCTGCACCACTTTCGAGATATTTCCATTTAATTGTACTCAATTGCAGTCGAATAGATTTTTTACATTCTATGGCGCTTGCTATCTATGCGATAGAAAAAATCAACTGCACATACATAAACAGCAATAAAAAGTAGAAGAACTTTACTCCACCTATCGATACTACTCAAAAATTCTGGTGTCCTCATTCTTAAGTATAGAAACAAACAAACCAACAGATATAAGTAGGCGACGCACTGCAAAACTACCGCTGCAGTTAGGTATCTCCTTTTGTTGCCCAAATGGACAAATAGAAAACGCACGCCTTTGGGGATCTTTAGATGATGTCGTGCTCCTATGTTATAGCGAGGAATACATTCTCTTTGCATACGATAACTAGCAAAAGAAAATAATGAAAACCAAAAAAGTACAACAATCACTCTATTGCCTCCACGAATTTGTCCACAACAGTCGGCGCCTTAGGGTGCCAACAAAGCACCTGCAACATATCGGGTAAAAGTAACACCGATATCTTTAAGTACTGAAGTCCTTTGACATGCATACTTTGCAATTTGTCGCGCTGCATATTGCGTATTTTTACGTCGCGCCTCACGTGCAAGCCCTTTACCAGCAGTTTTCCATAGCGAACGAAGACCGCGCATATCCGTTCCCCTGCCGCCGATGAAACCACTAACAGCACCTACTGCAGCACTTTCAAAAATACCTTCTGCTGTAATCTCTCCGTTTTCTGTTGTTGCCTCATCTACAATGTATCCAGCGGTGCTTACTACCGCATTCACCAGAACTTGGCCACCCAAGCCAAGTGGTGTAGATGCAACGAAACCAGTGATTGCTCCAGAAGCCGCTGCTATACCAACATCTTTCCAATCAACATCCTCTATCTTTGTGCCTGAAATCAGCTGATCCGCCAGCTCAAAACCTGCACTAATAATAGCTCCAACAGCAGCTCCAATCAATGCCCAGAAATCTCCGCCCTCATCTTTCCTATTTACTGGGTTGTTGCCACAATAGTTCTTAAGGTTTCTGTCTGTGATGCATTCATAATCAATGCATAGAGTCTGTTCACCATCGTTAGTAAGAAAACGGGACAATACCGGAGAATAGAAACGAATTTGCAGATAATACATACCCGTTTCCTCATCATACACATATCCCCGATACCGGAACGGCTGCACAGTCCCCAGCGTCTCCGCCAGCGCCCCGCTCTTTCCAATCGGCGCACCCCATGCGTCATAAGCATAGCTAACGACAACATTTCCCACCGCATCGAGAATTGCAATCACATCGCCCTGCAAGCTCTTGACATACGCATAGGGAACTCCGTTGTACACCACCACCGCCGGGCGGTTCTGCGCGTCATTCTAAATTCAGCAAGCATCAACCGTTACTTTTTTCCATATATCTTTCAGCAAATATCCATCAATCCGTGCATTCTCGAACAATGCACGAGCAGATAAAAAACTCTGAGTATTTCCTTGCTCATCACTCAAATACGTTTGCCCATCATGTGCATAAGCAATCCAGTAGTACTTGCTCTGATAGCAAAAGTGAATTTCCTGATGATAAACAATTACTTGATGTCTAACAGCCTCATAAGATTCCCAAGCAGGATCGTTCCACTCAGGAATTTCAATCTCAGCAAACGCTGCAGATAAACGAATTCCGTCAGAAATATACACCTGATCGCATAATTTCTCCAATGAATCTCGTTGTTGAGGGATCATGTCTGTACCCACCAAAATATACACAGGTCTGGATAAAGGATTCTTTTTCCTGAGCGAATAATACTCAGAGTTATATCTGAATACTACTGAAGAATGATCTTTCAAGCAGCTGCTAATGCTATCTATCGTCATGTTTGTCACTCCAAATATCTCAAATTTATTGGATCTCCGCGACCATTAGGGCCCCAAATATGTAAGTGTGGATTGCTATGTATGGGGGATTTGTGTCAGCGATAATTAATGCCATATACAAACTGAAGAACATAATTATGCACACTGTTGTCAGACACACAAATGCTCCTACTATGAATTTTGCAATCTGCGTACACCGCTGAGCAAAATCACCTCGACCGGCGAAATTGAGCAGCGGTTCCGCTTGAATTGAGCAATGGGACCGCCCGGATTGAGCAGCCCCACCGCTCAGGTTGAATATGGACAGAACAAATCAGTCAAGGTATTATAAATATAGTCGGAGTCAGATGTCCTGCAAACCCTTCCGCTTGCGCATGGATTCCTTGCCTCCAATGACCACGGTGTAAGCATCGTGGACGATTCGGTCGCAGATGGCATCAGCCAGCAGTGGGTCAGACAACTTTTCCGGCCAGCCCGGAATGTCAAACTGGGAGCAGAAGATCGTGGAGTTTCGCTTGTACCGGGACTCCACGATTTCCAATAAGTCCCTGGCTTCCGTTTCTTTCAAAGGGTACAGAAGCCATTCGTCAATTATGAGCAATGCGTACTTCTTGTACTGGGCCATGAGCTTGCGAATCGTACCGTTGCCCCTGGCAATCTGGAATTCTACCAGAAGATCCGGGAGCCGGATGTACTTCACCGCATAAAACCGTCTTGCGGCAGCCATGCCCAGAGCGCAGGCGAGATAGGTTTTGCCGCTGCCGGTAGCTCCCAGCAGGATGATGTTGTGGTGCTCCTGAATGTAGTTGCAGGTGCTGAACCGCAGCAGTTCCTCCTGCTTCAGTCCTCTGTCGGGCAGATACTCCACATTTTCCAGACAAGCTCCCGGATCCGAGAAGGTCGCCTGCCGGATCAGCTTGTTCAGATGGTTATTCTTTCGGGCATTCCATTCCGCATCCACCAAAAGACCGAGCCGGTCCTCAAAGGTCATGTTTTGGAACTGCGGATCGGCAAGTTGATCCTTCAGGGCATTGGCCATAACACTCAGCCGCATTTCACGCAGCTTGGATACCGTTGTTTCAGTCAGCATCACTTATTCCCCCTTCCGTAGTAGTCAGCCCCACGGGTGAAACCGTACTGGGAAGAGGACGCAGTAGCCGTACTCTGCTCAGGGATGGCTTTATCCTGGCCGGATGCCAGAATAGCCTGAATATTCTTGAGAGAAGGGCGGGGTGTGTATTCCAATGCCCGTTTGCAAGCATTCTCCAGCCGTTCCGGAGTGTACTTGTCTGCCAGCTTCAGCAGACCCATGCAGGACTTGTAGCCCTGCTGTTCTACTTTGTAGCTGCCGAGAATAGCCCGGACAACGACCTGCGTGTTGCTGCCGACCTTACTGGCCCAGTGAATGAACCGTTCACCGTTCCACTGGACATACTTCTGGTGCTCTGGCGGCATATGCGCCTGGATCGTGCTGTATTGGTTAAACCGTCCGTACAGCCTGGGATGGGAACAGATTCGGTTTCCACCGTAGA
>ERZ827490.3323-NODE-3323-length-14879-cov-3.115286_pt1 | contig 14879 bp, 14 predicted proteins | sample MGYA00519770_ERZ827490 | MGnify/ENA primary metagenome ERZ827490 (study PRJEB31778, sample SAMEA3449324) | human gut metagenome | biome: human gut; feature: human-associated habitat; material: faeces | place: United Kingdom | collected 2010/2012 ...
CTCCCCGGCGAGCTGAAGCAGGCCAAGACCATCGTGGATTCCCGCAGCGAGCTCATTACGAACGCAAAGCGCGAGGCCGAGAATATCATGAAGTCCGCGCAGGCACAGGCCCGCCAGCTCGTCTCGCAGGAGGCCATCTATCTCGAGGCCAAGAATCAGGCCAACGATATGGTGCGCGCCGCGCAGGATAAGATCAAGGAGCTCAAGAAGGTCACGAACGACTACGTCGACGATTCCCTGCGCCGCACGGAGGAGGCTGTGGCCGAGGCTCTGAGCGAGATCCGCAATTCCCGCTCGAAGTTCCGTGCCCTCGTCAATCCGCAGGCTAAGAACAACTCCGCGATCATCGAAGACGTGTAAACCGGCGCCATGAGCCGGAACCGTATTCTCATTTCCGCCGTCGCGGCTGCGCTCCTTGTGGTCTGCGGCATCGGCATTTTCTTCGCATCCAACCGCGACCATGCGGCAGAGCGCGCCGACGAGTGGACCATGCAGGGCATGACCCTCGCACCGGACGGCTCGGCCACGCCGTGCACCGTGCGCATCGCGGGCACGTCCCGCTCCTATTTGCTCGGCGGCAGAGTCGGCGCGTTCGAGACGGGGACGGACGGCGGCATCTATGTCGACGGTACGCGCGTCTGCTCCGGCGTCATCCTGCCGGACGACGCCTTTGACCCGTGGCTCACGATGCAGGCGGATACCGATCCGTTCTGGATCGCAGCCGACGGCAGCACGCTCGTCCTGCCGCTTCCCGGCATGCAGTCGCTCGTCGTCGCTCCGGCAGAGTCAGAGCAGGCGGCACAGGAGCTTTTACAGTCGCTGCAGGAAGCGCTCCCGGATGAGACAAAAAACGCGATCTCCCCTTATCTCAAGTGACCCGTGGTTAACGATTACCCGTTTTATGCTGAAAGGGAAGGTGCTATATGAAAACCGCAGAAAACAGAAAGCATGCAGCTGCCATTGCCGCAGCCTGTATTGCGCTTGCCGCGCTCGTGGTTCTCGGGACCGTGATCATTTCGTATTGGAACACGCCGATCGCCAAGGCGGAAAGCCGGACGATGCAGGCGATCGCTCTGCAGGAGGATGGCTCCGCGGAGCCTTGTACCGTCCTCATCAGCGGCATTTCGTATCACTATCTTTTCCGGAATCACGCGGATTCCTTTGAAGCTACCGAGCCGGGCGGCGTATTCGTAAACGGCAGCCGCATCATGGACAGCCTGATCCTGCCGTCGGACATCGACTCGGATTGGATGTTCTGGCAGGACGATATGCTCTGGTGCGACGCGGCCGGAGAGCAGTTCATCGCACTGCTGCACCGCGGCGCGGACGGCGGGTTTGCAGAGACCGGCACGCCGGTGCTCGTCATCGCCCCGGCGGAGACGAAGCAGGAAGCGCAGGCCCTTCTGCAGTCCCTGCGGGAGACGCGTGCAGACGATGCGGAAACGCAGCGCCTGATCGAACCGTTTTTGAAATAACCGGACGACACAGCGCCCCGTCCCATTGGGGCGGGGCGTTCGTGAGCTTTCCCGGTCGTGTTATTCCGAGGAGCGAAGCGACGTGGGAATCTCGTGAAGCAGGCTTCGGATTCGCCTCGGCTTGCCAAAATCCGCAGCCGATCCTGCGAGATTGCCACGGCCCCTCGCGGGGCCTCGCAATGACAAATTTGACAGTCTGAGCTTATGACTTTAATTCCATATTTTAGGAGGCAGAAATGACGGAACTGGAACGTTATCAGCAGTGGTGCGAGCAGGCGCCGCTGGATGAGGCCGGGCGCGCTGCGCTGGCCGCCATGCAGAACGACGAGACGGAGCGCAAGGGCTGCTTCGGCGCGGAGCTGCAGTTCGGCACCGCGGGCATCCGCGGCATTATGGGCATCGGCACGAATCGCCTGAACGACTTCACCGTTCGCCGCACGGCGCAGGGCCTTGCCGCATGGCTGACCTCGACGGAGCTGCCGCAGCGCTGCGCCATCGGCTATGACTCCCGCCACAACTCCCGCCGCTATGCGGAGCTGTGCGCCGTAGCCCTCGCGGAGCGCGGCGTGCATGTCTATGTCTATCATGAGCTGGCCCCGACGCCGATGCTCTCGTTTGCCGTGCGCCAGCTTGGCTGCGGCTGCGGCATCGTCGTTTCCGCCAGCCACAATGCGGGCATCTACAACGGCATCAAGTGCTACGGCCCGGACGGCTGCCAGATGACGGACGAGCCGGCGGCCCGCGTGTTTGCCGAGATCGAAAAAATCCCGTATTTCCTCCCGGCGGAAAAGAGCTTTGAGGACTTCCTTGCGGAGGGCGGCGTGGAATTCATCGCGCCGGAGCTGTGGGAGCGCTACTATGAGACCGTTCTCGGCGAGCGCCTTGCCACTGTCCCGTCCGATAACCTGAACCTGCTCTACACGCCGCTGTGCGGCACGGGCAACAAGCCGGTCCGCACCGTGCTCGGCCGCATCGGCGTGAACGTCGCCGTCGTCCCCGCACAGGAAAAGCCGGACGGCGATTTCAGGACCTGTGAATATCCGAACCCGGAGACGGACGCCGCGCTGAACGAGAGCTACAAGATCGCGCGCGAGACGCACCCGGACCTCATCCTCGGCACGGACCCGGACTGCGACCGCGTGGCCGTGGCCGTCCCGGTGGGCGGCGGCTTCCGCAAGCTCAGCGGCAACGAGCTGGGCTGCCTGCTGCTGGACTACATCCTCGGCACGATGCAGAAGGCGGGCACGCTCCCGGCAGACCCTGTCGCCGTGCGCAGCATCGTCTCGACCCCGATGGCAGACAAGATCGCCGCAAGCTACGGCGTGAAGATGCGCAGGGTCCTCACGGGCTTCAAGTACATCGGCGGTGAGATCCTCGCCCTCGAGCAGAAGCACGAGGAGAACCGCTTCGTCTTCGGCTTTGAGGAGAGCTGCGGTTACCTCAAGGGAACGTATGCCCGCGATAAGGACGCCGTCGTCGCCTCCATGCTGACGTGCGATCTTGCCGCCGCGCTCAAGCGTGAGGGAACGAATCTGGCCGAGCACATGGACGCGCTCTACAGCCGCTTCGGCTGGCATGAGGCGCGCGTGCTGAGCTGCGAGCTGCAGGGCCCGGACGCCATGGAAATTTCCGCTGGCTTTATGGCGCAGATGCGCCGCGAGCTGCCGAAGGCCGTGTGCGGCATCGCCGTCACGTCCGTCACGGACTATCAGGCGCGCGTCACGCGCGATCTCGTCCACGGCACGGAGGAAGCGGTCACGCTGCCGAGGTCCAATGTGCTCGTGCTTCAGCTCGGCGAGAAGGGTACGGTCATCCTGCGTCCGTCCGGCACGGAGCCGAAGGTCAAGATTTATCTGACCGCCGTCGACGCCGACCGCGCGGCAGCCATGAAGCTGCTGGACGATATGGCCGCCGAAATGAGCGGCTATCTGCCCAAAAACGCTTGACAACCGGCCGGTTTTCGGCTATCATAACCGCATAGTGAAAACGCATGGAAGAAGAGGAGTATCCCATCCGCGCGCTGCAGAGAGGGGGCGGCTGCTGAAAGCCCCTGCGCAGGTCGGGAGAAGGTCGCTTCGGAGCGGGCGTGCCGAACCTGCAGTAGGCCGCACGGGTGCTCCCGTTACAGAGCCAGAGTGCCCGCCCATGGCGGGAATTCAGGTGGTACCACGGTAATCTGCATCGCCCTGAGCATATTATGAAGCTCAGGGCGATTTTTATCGTCAAAAAGGAGAAGACTATGAAAGAACTGCCAAAGACCTACGAGCCGCGCGACGTTGAGGACCGGCTCTACAAATTCTGGGTAGACAACGGCTATTTCCATGCCGAGCGCGACCCGGACAAGAAGCCCTTTACCATCGTCATGCCGCCCCCCAATGTCACAGGCCAGCTCCACATGGGCCATGCCATGGACGCCGCCATGCAGGACGTGCTCATCCGCTTCAAGCGCATGCAGGGCTATTCCGCCCTCTGGATCCCCGGCGTGGACCATGCCGGTATTGCCACGCAGATCCGCGTGGAGGAGGAGCTGCGCAAGGAGGGCAAGACCCGTTATGACCTCGGCCGCGAGAAGTTCCTCGAGCGCGTCTGGGCCTGGAAGCATCAGTACGGCGACCGCATTGTTGAGCAGCAAAAGCGCCTCGGCGCGTCATGCGACTGGGACCGTGCCCGCTTCACGATGGACGAGGGCTGCTCGAAGGCCGTCCGCGAGGTGTTCGTGAACCTGTATGAGCAGGGCCTTATCTACAAGGGCAGCCGCATCATCAACTGGTGCCCGCACTGCGTCACGGCCCTGTCCGATGCCGAGGTCGAATATGTCGACAAGCCCGGCCATCTGTGGCATGTGCGCTATCCGCTGGCAGACGGCTCCGGCGAGGTCATCATCGCGACGACCCGGCCCGAGACCATGCTCGGCGACTCCGGCGTGTGCGTCAACCCGAACGACGAGCGCTACAAGGACATCGTCGGCAAGAACGTCATCCTGCCGCTCGTCGGCAAGGAGATCCCCGTCGTGGCGGATGACTATGCCGAGATGGACTTCGGCACCGGCTGCGTCAAGATGACGCCGGCACACGACCCGAACGACTTTGAGGTCGGCCTGCGCCACAACCTTGAGGTCATCCGCGTCCTCGACGATAAGGGTGTCGTCAACGAGAACGGCGGCAAATATCAGGGCCTCGACCGCTATGAGGCGCGCAAGCAGATCGTCGCCGACCTCGAGGCGCAGGGCTACCTCGTGAAGGTCGAGCCGTATAACCACAATGTCGGCACCTGCTACCGCTGCCACCGCGACGTCGAGCCGATCATCTCCGCCCAGTGGTTCGTGAAGATGAAGCCGCTGGCCGAAGAGGCGCTGCGCGTCGTGAATGACGGCGAGACGAAGTTTGTGCCGGAGCGCTTTACGAAAATTTATACGAACTGGATGGAGAATGTCCGCGACTGGTGCATCTCCCGTCAGCTGTGGTGGGGCCATCAGATCCCGGCGTGGTACTGCGCCGACTGCGGCCATATGACCGTTTCCCGCGAGGATGCGACCTGCTGCGAAAAGTGTGGCAGCAAGCATATCACCCGCGATGAGGACGTGCTTGACACCTGGTTCTCCTCGGCGCTGTGGCCATTCGAGACCCTCGGCTGGCCGGACACGAATGTGGAGGACTTCCGGTACTTCTATCCGACGGATGTGCTCGTGACGGGCTATGACATCATCTTCTTCTGGGTCGCACGCATAATCTTCTCCGCCTGCAAGCAGACGGGCAGACCGCCGTTCCACACCGTGCTGATTCACGGCCTTGTCCGCGACGACAAGGGCCGCAAGATGTCCAAGTCCCTCGGCAACGGCATCGATCCGCTCGAGATGATCGACCGCTACGGCTCGGACGCCCTGCGCATGAACATGCTCACGTCCAATTCGCCCGGCAACGACATGCGCTTCTATATCGAGCGCTGCGAGGCCATGCGCAACTTTGCCAATAAGCTCTGGAACGCCAGCCGCTATGTCATGATGAACCTCAGCATCGACAAAAACGAGCTGCCCGCCCTGTCCGAGCTCGAGACGTCCGACAAGTGGATCCTTTCGAAGCTCAATACGCTCATTGCCGACGTTACGGAGAACCTCGACAAGTACGAGCTCGGCGTCGCCGTCCAGAAGATCTATGACTTTATCTGGGACAGCTACTGCGACTGGTATATCGAGCTGACGAAGGCCCGCCTCTATGGCGAGGACGAGGCTCAGAAGCGCTCTGCCCAGCAGGTGCTGCTGTATGTGCTCGACCAGATCCTGCGCCTGATGCACCCGTTCATGCCGTTTATCACGGAGGAAATCTGGCAGGCCATCCCGCACGAGGGCGAGGCGCTGATCGTCGCCGCATGGCCGAAGTACCGCGAGGATCTCTGCTTCCAGGCGGAGGAGGACGGCATGGAGAGCATCATGCAGGCCATCCGCGCCGTGCGCAACCGCCGTGCCGAGATGAACGTGCCGCCCGCGCGCCGCACGACACTCTATATCGTCACGGAGAAGCAGGACCTGTTCTCTGCCGGTATCCCGTTCATCACCCGTCTGGCCTATGCCGAGCGCGTCGTCGTTCTGGGTGAGGAACCGGAGGGCCATGGCTCCATGGTGTCCTGCGTGACGCACGACGCCAAGCTGTTCCTGCCGATGGAGGAGCTTGTGGATGTGGACAAGGAGCTTGCCCGCATCGCCAAGGAGAAGGAGAAGGTCCAGAAGGGCCTTGCCGGTGTGCAGGCTAAGCTTGGCAATCCGGGCTTTGCCGCAAAGGCACCGGAGCAGGTTGTCCGCGCAGAGCAGGAGAAGGCCGAAAAGTATGCCGCCCTGCTGCGTCAGCTCGAGGAGAGCGAAGCACGGCTGAAGGATCTCTGATTTTTATCGACCGCCATTTCGGGGCTGCCGCATGGATTTGCGGCAGCTCCGTTTTTTGGGCTTTATTTCTGGAACGAGTTGGTGTATAATTTATCCTGAATGAATGGCGGCCTGCCGCCAGACAGGAAGGATGACTTTGATGGAGAATTTCGACGCGGAGCAGCCGATGGAGGACCTGCAGGAGCAGACTCCGAAGAAGGAACCGAAAAATCCGCTCTATGATTGTTACTCGCTTTTGCATGACCTTGTCTATATTCTGGCCGCGATCACGATCGTGTTTGTGTTCTTCGTCCGTCTCGTCGGCGTGGACGGCCCGTCCATGATGCCGACGCTGCAGGACGGCGACTATGTGGCGCTGCTGAGCAATCTGTTTATGGGCGACCTCGAGCAGGGCGACGTCATCGTCGCGCGCAAGGAGAGCTTTGAAAACGGCGAGCCGATCGTCAAGCGCGTCATCGCCACGGAGGGCCAGACCGTGGATATCCTCTATGACGGAAACGGCTATGGCACGGTCTACGTCGACGGCGAGCCGCTGGACGAGCCCTATATCTTGGAACCGATGGTGCTGCCCTACTATGACCGCACGAGCTTCCCCCTGACCGTGGACGAGGGCTGCCTCGTCGTGATGGGCGATAACCGCAACCGCTCTGCTGACAGCCGCTATGCCTCCATTGGGCAGATCGAGGAATCACAGGTCATCGGCAAGGTGCTGTGCATCCTGTTCCCAGGCTGCGGCGAGAGCGCTTCGCGCGACTTTGGACGGATCGGAGCGCTGGACAATGGATGACCGCATGAATATCCAGTGGTATCCGGGCCACATGACCAAGACCCGGCGGAATATGGAGGCTGACCTCAAGCTCGTGGACGCCGTCTGCGAGATCGTGGACGCACGCATCCCGTTTTCCAGCCGGAACCCGGACATTGACGCTATCTGCGGGCAGAAGCCCCGCATGATGATCCTCAACCGCATCGATCTGGCCGATCCGGCCGCTACGGACGTCTGGCAGAATTACTGGCAGGCGCAGGGCATGACCGTTGTGCGCACGGACTGCAAGAGCCGCCGCGGCATCGACCGCTTCGTGCCCGCCGTCCGCTCCATGCTGGCTGAGAAACTGCAGCGCTATGCGGACAAGGGACAGACCGGCCGTGCGCTGAAGCTGATGATCGTCGGCATCCCGAACGTGGGAAAATCGACCTTCATCAATCAGATCGCCGGGCGCAAGGGCGCAAAGGCGGAAAACCGCCCCGGCGTCACGCGCGGCAAGCAGTGGGTCACGGTGGACAGCGGCCTTCTGCTGCTCGACACGCCGGGCATCCTCTGGCCGAAATTCGACGATGAGGAGGTCGGCCGCAGGCTGGCCTATACCGGCGCGGTCAAGGACGACGTACTGGATGTGGAAACGCTGGCCTGCCATCTGGCGGCCATGCTCTGGGCGCGTTACCCCGAGGCCATGCGCGCCCGCTATAAGCTCGACCCGCCGGAGGACGCCTCCGGCTATGATCTGCTGACCGAGGCGGGCCGCCGCCGCGGCTTCCTGCTGGCGCGCGGCGAGATCGACACGGAGCGCATGGCGCGTGTGCTGCTGGAGGAATACCGCAGCTGTAAGATCGGCCGCTTTACGCTGGAGGACCCTCCGGAAAGGACAGAGACATGCGCTACGAACTGATCCGCGAGATCTTCAATCTCTGCAGCAACAACCAGATGCGCGACGTGTTCGTCAGTGAGGTGGAGACCTCGGACCCGGAGGCCGTCGCGCGGACATACTGCCGCGGTAAGGACGTTACGATGGACCGCACGGACAACGAAGACGGCAGCATCATATTCGACGTGGTGGCGGACGGCCTGCATCAGCGCCTGAGCTTCACGCCGGATGATTAAGAAAGAGCAAGACCGCATAATTCTCTTCGGCCTTCGCCGGACATTTTTCGCCGAATGCACTTGCTGAATTGTGCGGTATTGCTTAAGATAAATGAGGAATTGGCATGACGGAACTTTGGAATTACGAAAACCGCTGCTGGGAGGCGGGTTATGAGACGGTCTGCGGTGTGGATGAAGCCGGGCGCGGCCCGCTGGCCGGACCGGTGTGCGCTGCGGCAGTCATCCTGCCGCGCGGGCTGGACATTCCCGGCCTGAACGACTCGAAAAAGCTGACGGCCAAGCGCCGCGAGGCGCTGTATGACATTATCACGGAGCAGGCGCTCGCCTACGGCATCGCGTTTGCCTCCGAGCAGGAGATCGACGAGATCAACATCCTGCAGGCGACGTTCCTTGCCATGCGCCGCGCCATGGACCAGCTCCGGGTGCGGCCGGATATCGCCCTGATCGACGGCAACCGCGAGACGGACTTCGGCCTTCCCGTGCAGACGATCGTCAAGGGCGACAGCCTGAGCGCCAATATCGCGGCTGCGTCCATTCTGGCCAAGGTGACGCGGGACCGCTTTATGCTGGAAATGGATGAAAAATATCCGCAGTACGGCTTTGCCACGCACAAGGGCTACGGTACGCGCGCGCACTATGCCGCGCTGCGCGAATTCGGTCCGTGCCCCATCCATCGCCGTACCTTCCTGAAAAACCTCCATGCGGAATGACCTGACGGGCCGCTGGGGCGAGGAGACTGCGGCGGCCTATCTGCGCCGCAGGCACTATACCATCGTGGCGGCGAATTACCGCTGCCGCCTCGGCGAGATCGACCTGATCGCGGAAAACCGCGACTATCTCGTCTTTGTCGAGGTCAAGCTGCGCAAAAGCGCCGCATTTGCCGAAGCGCTGGAATTTGTCGACCGGCACAAGCAGGAACGCATCCGCCGCACGGCGGAGCTGTACTTATGTGAGCACCCGGAACAGACGAAGCAGCCGCGCTTCGACGTCATCGAGGTCTACGCGCCTTTTGGCACGGAGACAAAGCGGCCGGAGATCCGGCATCTGGAGGATGCATTTTCATGAAGCTGTTTGACGGACACTGCGACACCGCCTATGAGCTCTGGACGCGCGGGGAGGGGTTGGAGCGGAATTTCTGCCACATCGACCTGCAGAAGGCGGCCGGACTGGAGGCCTATGCCCAGGTCTTTGCGTTCTGCAGCAACGCCGGTCTGCCCGGCGGCGGGACGGAGCGCCTGCTGACGGAGCCGCTGGCCCTCCTGTGCCGCGAGGTGGAGAAGAACCGCAGCCGCATCGGCTTTGCCGCAAACGGTGCGGAGGCCCTGCGCCTGACGGAGCAGGGGAGGATCGCCGCGCTGCTGTCCGTGGAGGGCTGCGAGGTCATCGGCTGCGACCCGGGCAGACTCGAATGGCTGCGGGAGCAGGGCTTCTGCATGCTCACGCTGACGTGGAATGCCGACAACGCGCTTGCGGGCTGGCACGGCTCCGCGCTTGGCCTGACGCCGCGTGGGCGCGACTTTGTCCGGGAGGCGCAGCGGCTCGGCCTGCGGATCGATGTGAGTCATCTGTCCGAAGCTGCGTTCTGGCAGCTCATGGACTGCACGCAGGCTCCCATTTTGGCCAGTCATTCCAATTGCCGCGTTCTGTGCGACTGCACGCGGAACCTGACGGACGATCAGCTCCGATCGCTGGCGCAGACCGGCGGCACGGTCGGCCTGAACCTCTATCCGCCGTTCCTCGGCGGGAGAGCGGATTTCGACACGCTGCGCGCCCATCTCGAGCACATGCTCACGCTCTGCGGCGAGGACCATGTGGCCCTCGGCGGCGACCTCGACGGCTGCGACGAGCTGGCGCGCGGCTTTACGGACGTCTCCTCGTGGGCTTCGTTTTATGCGTATTTACAGGCTGCGGGCTATCCCGCGGACCTGCTCGACCGGATCTTTTTCCGGAACCTTCTGCAACTGCTGCAATGAAAGGAGCGTGAGGGATGGCCCTTTACGCGATTGGAGACCTGCATCTTTCCCTCGGCAGCGACAAGCCGATGGACGTCTTCGGCGGCGCGTGGGTCGGCTATGTGGACAAGCTCCGCGAAGGCCTGTCCGTCATCGGGCCGGAGGACACGACCATCCTGCTCGGGGACCTGTCCTGGGCGCTGGACCTGAACGGCGCGCGCGAGGATTTTGCCATGATCGCCGCCATTCCGGGGCGGAAGATCATCGTCAAGGGAAATCACGATTACTGGTGGACGACGGCCGCGAAATTCTACCGCTTCTGCGAGGAAAACGGCTTTCCGGACCTGTATCTGCTGAATAACAACTGCTATTTCTATAACGGCATCGCCCTGACCGGCACGCGCGGCTGGTTCTTTGAAGAGGACGCGCCGGACGGCAGTCATAACGATAAAATCTTCAAGCGGGAGCTGCTGCGTCTGGAGGCCTCGCTCCGCGCGGCGGGAGATACGCCCGAAAAGCTGTGCTTTCTGCACTATCCGCCGCGCTACCGCGGCTACGAATGCCCGGAAATTCTGGCGCTCCTCGAGCGCTACGGCGTGAAGGAATGCTGCTACGGCCACCTGCACGGCAGCAGCCACCGCCTTGCCATCGAGGGCGAGCACCACGGCGTGACCTACCGGCTCTGCGCTGCGGATTATACGAATTTTGCCCCGATCCGGCTTCGCTGAATATTTTCCCTGTAATTTTCCTGCAGAAAAACCGAAAATTCACAAAATCGACTTGTTTTTTTGTGAATAGTCTGATAAAATAGTGCGGATTCATCAAGGTATCAATGCGCGCCGACCGGCGCAGCACATAGGAGGATGTTAGAAATGAATGTCAAAAGCGTAGAGAAAGAAGCGACCCGCGCATCCGTTACGGTGGAACTGACCCGTGAGGAGCTGGAGCCTGCCCTGAACCGCGCCTATCTGAAGTACCGCAAGGATATCATGATCCCCGGCTTCCGCAAGGGTCATGCTCCGCGTATGGTCATCGAGGCTGCCTATGGCAAGCATGTCTTCTTTGAGGACGCTGTCGAGGATATGTTCCCGGATATCTACAAGGATGCCGTCCTGACGCAGGACATCCGTCCCGTCGGCCGCCCGAGCGTTTCCAAGATGGACATCGCTGACGACGGCGCCGTCACGCTGACGATCGTGACGGATCTGTATCCCGTTGCTGAGCTTGGCGAATATAAGAATCTCGAGATCGAGAAGGCCGAGGTCGAGGTCAAGGAGTCCGAGGTCGAGGCCGAGCTGGACCGCATGGCCCAGAACGTTGCCCGCATCACCACGGTCGACCGCCCGGCACAGGAGGGGGACACCGCCGTGATCGACTTCGAGGGCTTTGAGAACGGCAAGGCCTTTGCGGGCGGCAAGGGCGAGAACTACGAGCTGAAGCTCGGTTCCCACACCTTCATCCCCGGCTTTGAGGAGCAGGTCGCCGGCATGAGCGCCGGTGAGGAGAAGGACATCGACATCACGTTCCCGGCTGACTATCACGCCGAGGAGCTTGCCGGTAAGCCTGTCGTCTTCAAGGTCAAGGTCCATGAGGTCAAGGAGACCGTCGTTCCCGAGAAGGACGACGAGTTTGTCAAGGATGTCTCCGAGTTCGACACCGTCGCCGAGCTGCGCGCCGACATCGAGAAGCGCATCCGCGACGAGAAGCAGGCCGGGATCGACCGTGCGTTCGAGAACGCCGCCGTCGAGAAGGCTGCCGCCAACATGACCGTCGAGATCCCCGACAGCATGATCGACGAGGAGCTCGATCAGGAGATGGAGCGCATGGACTATGAGCTCCGCTCCCAGGGCGCTTCCCTGCAGGCCTATGCCCAGATGATGGGCGGCGACATGAACGCCATCCGAAACAGCCTGCGCCCGTCCGCTCAGGCCGCTGTCCGCACGAACGTCCTGCTGGACGCCGTTGCTGCCGCTGAGAACATCGAGGTCAGCGAGGAAGAGTGCGAGGAAGAGTACAAGAAGCTCGCCGAGAGCTACAAGATGGAGCTGGACGACGTCAAGAAGGCCCTGAACGCCGACGGCCTGAAGAGCGATCTCAAGCTGCGCAAGGCTGCCCGTCTCATCGCCGACTCCGCTGTCGCCGTTGCACCCAAGGCCCCTGAGGCCGCCGAAGAGGCTCCTGCCTCCGAGGAATAATCCGCCTGCAGAGCGGTTAGAATGTTTCTGATTCCTGCTGCGGCAGGCGATCCGCACTCCCGCCGGTGACCCCGGCGGGAATGCACGCAGAAAGGAGCATGATTATGAGTTTGGTTCCCTATGTCGTCGAGCAGACGAGCCGCGGAGAGCGTTCCTATGACATTTTCTCCCGCCTTCTGAACGACCGCATCATCTTCCTGTCGGAGGAGGTCAACGACACGACCGCCAGCCTGATCGTCGCCCAGCTTCTCTATCTGGAGGCGCAGGACCCCGACAAGGACATTCAGTTCTACATCAACAGCCCGGGCGGCGTGGTAACGGCCGGACTTGCGATTTATGACACCATGCAGTATATCAAGTGCGATGTTTCCACCATCTGCATCGGCATGGCCGCGTCCATGGGCGCGTTCCTGCTGTCGTCCGGCACGAAGGGCAAGCGCCTCGCCCTGCCGAACGCGGAGATCATGATCCATCAGCCGTCCGGCGGCGCGCAGGGTCAGGTCACAGATATCGAGATCCACGCCCAGCGCATCGCGGATGTGAAGCGCCGCCTGAATGAAATTCTGGCGAAGAACACCGGCAGACCCGTTGAAGAGGTCGCCCGCGACTGCGAGCGCGACCATTTCCTCACGGCCGAGCAGGCGAAGGAATACGGCATTGTGGATAAGGTGATCTATCAGCGCTAAAGCCCAGAGGAGGAAGTAAATTTGGCAGAAAAACTCATCCGATGCTCCTTCTGCGGCAAGACGCAGGCACAGGTCAAGCGGATCATGTCCGGGCCGAATGCCTATATCTGCAACGAATGCGTGGAGCTGTGCAGCACGATCCTGCACGAGGAGATGTATGAGACCGGCAGCTCCGAGCTGGCCGTTCCCGATCATCTGCCCACGCCGAAAGAGATCAAGGAATATATGGACGGTTATATCATCGGTCAGGATGAGGCGAAGATCGCCCTGTCCGTGGCGGTGTATAACCATTACAAGCGCATTTTCTACGGCGGCGACTCCGATGTGGAGCTGCAGAAGAGCAATATCCTGCTCATCGGCCCGACCGGCTGCGGCAAAACGCTCTTTGCGCAGACGCTCGCCAAAATCCTGAACGTTCCGTTCGCCATCGCCGATGCGACCACGCTCACCGAAGCGGGCTATGTCGGCGAGGATGTCGAGAACATTCTCCTGCGCCTGCTGCAGGCGGCAGACTTCGACGTTGAGCTGGCGGAGCGCGGCATCATCTATATCGACGAGATGGATAAGATCGCCCGCAAGAGCGAGAACACCTCCATCACGCGCGACGTGTCCGGCGAGGGCGTGCAGCAGGCACTGCTGAAAATCCTCGCCGCAGGGCGGCCGCAAGCACCCGCAGCAGGAGTTCATCCAGATCGACACGACGAACATCCTCTTCATCTGCGGCGGCGCCTTTGACGGCCTCGACAAGATCATCGAGCGCCGCGTGGACCGCAGCAGCCTCGGCTTCGGCGCAGAGCTGAAGAGCCGGAAGGAGCAGGACGTCGGCGAGCTGTTCCGGCAGGTGCAGCCGCACGATCTTCTGAAATTCGGCATCATCCCGGAGCTGGTCGGCCGTCTGCCGGTCGTCACGACCCTCGGCAGCCTGAAGAAGGAAGAGCTCGTGCGCATCCTGACCGAACCGAAGAACGCGCTGTGCCGCCAGTACCGCAAGCTGCTCGAGCTGGACAACGTGACGCTGGAATTTGAAAATGCGGCGCTCGACGCCATTGCGCAGAAGGCCATCGACCGCAAGATCGGTGCGCGCGGTCTGCGCGCCGTGCTGGAGAGCGTGATGACGAAGGTCATGTATGACATTCCCTCGGATCCCACGATTTCCGAGGTCCTGATCACACGCGCCTGCGTGGAGGACGGAAGCGAGCCGGAGATCCGGCACAAGGCCGGCGCTGCGCGCCGGAAGCGTCCGAGCGCAGGATAACAAGACACAGAAGGGGGCGTTGCGGACACTTGGGTGTCTGTGCGCCCCTTTTGTGGTCCGTCCCCGCATCCGGCGGGGAGGAAGGAGAACTATGAACGAACTGATTTTGTCTGAACGGATGCCGGTGCTCGCCATGCGCGGGCTGGTCCTTTTTCCGCAGGCAACCATGCACTTTGATGTGGGGCGGGAGAAGTCCGTTCGCGCGCTGGAGGCGGCGATGAACGCCGACCAGCACATTTTTCTGGTGACCCAGAAGGAGATCGAGCAGGATGATCCCGGCTTCGGCGATCTCTATGAGATCGGCACGGTCGCCCATGTCCTGCAGGTCCTGAAGATCCCCGGCGATACCGTGCGTGTGCTGGTGCAGGGTGAATACCGCGCCCGCGCCACGCAGATGCTGCAGACGGTGCCGTGCATGATGGCGCGCGTCGAGTCGATCCCCGAGGAGGAGACGCCGAGCATTACGCCGCGCACGGAGGCCCTGCTTCGGCAGGCCATCGAGCTGTTCGGCGAATATGCGGAGCTGTCACAGCGCCCGATGCAGGACATCATGCTCCATTT
>ERZ827490.3330-NODE-3330-length-14839-cov-4.401718_pt1 | contig 14839 bp, 19 predicted proteins | sample MGYA00519770_ERZ827490 | MGnify/ENA primary metagenome ERZ827490 (study PRJEB31778, sample SAMEA3449324) | human gut metagenome | biome: human gut; feature: human-associated habitat; material: faeces | place: United Kingdom | collected 2010/2012 ...
TGAGGTGAGAACAAAATTCCATTGAGGTGAGAACAAAATTCCATTGAGGTGAGAACAAAATTCCATTGAGGTGAGAACAAAATTCCATTGAGGTGAGAACAAAATTCCATTGAGGTGAGAATTTTTATTGACATTTTCTCACCTATATGTTACAATCGTTTCATCAAAGTATTTTAGCTACTAAGGTGATTATATGGCTCGAAAAAAAATAGACCAAATAATGGGGTTAGGTCATTTTGATAAGCTGACTGTACAAAAAAGTCGTCCTTTGTTCGCACTCTGGCGTTCCGATTTAACGCTTTCGGAATTTAAAATTTTAGATACCTATCTCGCAAGAATTAACAGCCGAGATTCCGAAAAAAGAGCCATTATTCTGGAAAAAGGTGAAATCGAAGATGCTCTTGGAGTTCAAAAAATCAATAATAAGGATTTAAAAGAACGTCTGAAACATCTCATGGGTAATGTTGTTGAACTTCCAGATAGTGATAGTCCAAATGGGTTTACATTAGTTACACTATTTGAAGAAGCTAAAGCCGAGCAAGACGAAGAAACCGGCTTATGGGAAATCAAATTGGAATGTACCCCAAAAGCCATGAAATACTTCTTTAATGTTGAACGTATCGGCTATTGGCAATACAAACTCCGTTCTATAACCTCTCTTACAAGCCGATACACTTACATCATGTTTACCTATCTCGAAAGCAATCGTAGATTCATGTCATGGAATATTAAGCTAAATGATTTGAAGCAGATTTTAGGCTGTGACCAAGAAGAATATGCTAAAGAGTTCAAGTATTTTAATCGTGACGTTTTAAAAAAGATTCAAAAGGAATTATTTGAAAAAACAGATTGCCGGTACACTTATGAACCCATAAAAAAGGGACGATCTGTAGCCGCAATTCATTTTATGCTTGAACCTTTGCCAAAAGAATATGAAGCTCCAGAGCAGCTTGAAATGCCCGGATTTACTGACTCTGAGCCCGTTTTTGATGTCTCGCAAAGCGAAACTGAGCGCCGCGATCTGTACCGCGACGCCCTCGCCCCTTATGCAATTACAGACGATCAAATCGATGAGCTCGTGCAGCTCGCGCGTAAGCATATCGATGCGCGTGGCCATTTTACCGGGAGCGCTCTGGATCAGCAGATTTACAATTATTTGTTATCCGCAAAACGTCACGCAAAAACAAATGCGCGCGGCGAAATCAAAAATATCTATCGCTACTTGCTGCCAATCATAGAAAGCAACGATATCGGGTGGTGATTATGTGGCTGCAACTTCGTTCAAACCCGGCAATACCGTATATTGGACCGAAACCGGCAATACAATTCGCTCCGGCGTGATTATTCGGCGCACTGGCAACCGCTATATCATTCGCGCAGGATACGAAGCCGGTGTTTGCCTTCCGGCTGCTCGCCTATATGCGACGTATGAAGACGCAGCTGCCACACTACCAACCGCCTGAAGGCCATCATTCTGGCAAAGGCCGCTGGCACTGGGATCTCGAGTAGTCCATCCCGATGAGTGTACCGAGTTTGTCAATGCATCGGTACACTTCTTGTAATTGCTCGGTACACTTCTTCCCCCAGGAAGCCCGTATACGCACCCTCCTTTCGGGAAAAAGTCTCGTACCTTTTCGGAATTTCATGGTGACCTATCAGGAATTTTGTTCTCACCTTAAAGTCTGAAACCCCGCATAAACACTGGCTTTTTTGATACCCGTAATCAAGGGGGGGAAATAGCCGTCCCACACTTCTTAGTGTAGCGTCAGCAATAGGAGGTATGCCTATCGATAACATTCTTTTTTGCCTGTAAAATATGTTGTGAGGCGAAAAAGTCTATGTTGTCAAACCTCCGCTATTCAAAAGTACGATTAAAGCTACGTGTTTCGTACCTTTTTGGAAAAAGTCTCGTACCTTTTCGGAATCTCATGGTGACCTATCAGGAATTTTGTTCTCACCTTAAAGTCTGAAAACCTGCATAAATACTGGCTTTTTTGATACCTGTAATCAAGAGAAAAATAGACGCCACCACACTTCTTGGTGTAGCATCAGCAATAGGAGTTATCATAACTATTTACTTTTGAAAATCCATATTGTATACTAAATATCAAATACGCAGGACAACGCGGCATAAGGCCGTGCTCCTAGAAAAGAAGAAGAAAAACAACATGGAGAAAATGAAAGATCTGGCATATTATAACGGAAAAATTACCAGCATTGACGATATGATGATCCCGGCCAATGACCGCGGATTTTATTTTGGAGACGGCATTTATGAGGCGGCAATGGTATTTGATTATAAGATCTATGCGCTGCAGGATCATCTGGACCGTATGTTCAACAGCGCAGCCATGCTCCGCATTGAGCTTCCTTATACTAAGGAAGAAGTCGGCGCGCTTCTGACCGACCTGGTACAGAAGCTGGAGAGCAGCTGCCAGTTCCTGTACTGGCAGGTAACCAGAGGAACCTCTCCGAGAAACCATCTGTTCCCGGGTGAGGGCGTTTCCAGTAACCTGTATGTATACAGCAAGCCATGGAAGGGAGTGCAGATGTCCGATGAATACCGTCTCATCAGCATTCCGGATACCCGTTTCTACCACTGTAATATCAAGACCCTGAATCTGATCCCGAATGTGATGGCAGCCCAGCAGGCATCCGAGGCAGGCTGCAATGAGACCGTTTTTGTCCGGGACGGCTATGTGACCGAGTGTTCCCACTCCAATATTTCCATGGTGAAGGATGGCGTGTTCATTACCCATCCGCTGGACAACCTGATTCTTCCGGGAACCGAGCGGAAACACATCATCCGCTGGTGCGGTGAGCTTGGCATTCCGGTGAAGGAGCGGGCCTTTACCCTGGAGGAGCTTTACACCGCAGATGAGATTCTGGTGACCAGCACCAGCCATCCAAGCATGCGTGCCATGGAACTGAATCAGAAAGCCGTCGGCATGAAGAATCCGGAGCTGATTCAGAAACTGCGGGACAAATACTTAAACGAAATCGGAAAATAATCTGCTGCAGCAGTTTCAGATGGAAAGCGGGAGGAATTCATACGTGGAGAGAAATCGAATCCGGGACTTCGGCATTGTGCCGGGGCGCCTGGAGACTGGAAAACGGAATAAGATTACCGATGTACCTGGCGTAAAAGTCGGGCACTGCACCGTAAAAACGGAGGAAAACCATACCGGCATAACGGTGATTGTGCCGGGAGCGGACAATGCCTTTGCGCAAAAGTACACGGCTGCTGCCTATGTCCATAATGGGTTTGGCAAGAGCGCCGGCCTGGTACAGGTGGAAGAGCTTGGTACCCTGGAAACACCCATTGCCCTGACCAATACCTTAAATGTGGGAAAGGTCTGGGATGCTATGGTGGATATTGTGGTGGAACAGTGTGAACAGGATGGTCTGGAGCCTATGAGTATCAATCCGGTCGTAGGCGAGTGCAATGACAGCCGCATCAATCAGATTCAGAAACGGGTTGTGGGAGCAGATGAAGTCCGCCAGGCCTTTGCGTCAGCTTCGGAAGAGTTCGAGGAAGGGGATGTGGGAGCCGGAGCCGGAACCATCTGCTACGGTTTAAAGGGCGGCATTGGTTCTGCTTCCCGCGTGATCCGGATCGGAGAGAAAGAATATACGATTGGCGTGCTGGTGCAGTCCAATTTTGGCGCAACGGAAGATTTTGTGTTAAATGGCGAATCGGTGGGAGCAAAGATTCTGGACTGGAAGCAGGAGAAAGATGATATGGCGGCATCAGAAGAGGATAAGGGCTCCATCATGAGCATCCTCGCCACGGACCTGCCACTGACCAGCCGCCAGTTAAGACGCATTCTCCGGAGAACCGGCGTGGGCATTGCCCGTACTGGCGGTTACACCGGACATGGAAGCGGCGAGGTCATGATCGGGTTTACCACAGCGAACCGGATTCCGTCAGGAGCAGAGGAAGAACTGCTGCAGATTCAGGCAATTCCGGAACATGTGATCAACCGGGCTTTCCTTGCGGCTGCAGAGGCAGAGCAGGAGGCTATTTTAAATTCCATGACGGCAGCAGAGCGGACCCGCGGACAGGCGGGAGAACTTTATTACAGTTTGTCAGAGTACCTGGAAGATCAGGATTCGAAACAGTAACAAATTTGTGCAGACAATCAACAGAAACTGTATAGAAAAAGCGGATTGCAGGATGAGAGAAACGAAATCTCTGTCTGCAGTCCGCTTTTGGTTTTGAAGTTATTTTGACAGATTATTTGTCAGCTGCTTTCTTCGCCGCTTCAATCAGTCCGGTAAACACCGGGAGCATATCATCGGATGCCACCAGCATGGCCTCCGGGTGCCACTGGATACAACGCACGTATAATATAACTAAGAGATTATATACTCATAAAAGCCAAACCAAAAGCCCTCGGGATAGCCATTCCGAGGGCTTTTGGTTTGTACTTTTAGGAAGATAAAACGATTTCCTGCCGTTTCGGGTAGTTTGTAAGAATCAGCCGATATTCGGCCGCACGAATGGCTTCTTCACCGCATTTAGAGGAAGGGAGCATTCGTTCACTAACGGCCACTGGAAAAACGATTTTGGCCGTTTCTCCAACGGGCACTGTGGAGATGTCTTTCATGCTGTGAACTCCGTTTACGGCCGCACAAGATTCATATTGCATCGCAAAAGTATCCGGGAAAGACATCAACTGCATTTGTGCAAGAGGCAGCCTTTCTTCCTCATTACTTTTATTTTCAAATGTGCAGGTAACTAATAAATACCATACGGAGCCGATTCCTGCATAAGATAAACTTCCCGCACCGTACTGTGCTTTCATTTCTTCTTCGGATAAAATCGTAAGTTCTTCCGCTCTTAAGGAAAAACCATTTACTTCCACCGTATCTCCAAGGCCATACTCCACAAGCGGTGCTGCCGGATACCGGGTATTGATCGTATAGATGCAAAACCCGCCGAATACGCCAACAACCGCCAGCAAAGCCACAAGCAGTATAACCATGAGCCGTCTCATCGGTTTCTTCATATCCGCACTTCCTTTTCATTCAGCGAAGCTTGTACATCAAAATGTTCTTTAATTTTTCCGTTTTCTATAATCAAAATTTCATCCGTCAGCAATTCCAGTTCTTCTTTATCGTGAGAAGCCACAATAATTACTGCACCGTTTTTCTTTTGCTTTTCGAGCAGATCCCGCACCATAACTACGCCGGATTCATCCAAAGCGTTCGTCGGCTCATCCAACAAAATCAAAGCCGGGTTTTCCATGACAGCAGAAGCAATTCCAAGGCGCTGCTTCATACCAAGTGAAAACTTTCGGTATTTTCGCGTATCTTCCGGGTCAAGCCCCACCGCAAGAATGGCCGCTTTAATTTCTTCATCGGAAATTCGATTTTGTATAGAAGCAATGGTCTTAAGATTTTGAAAAGCCGTATAACCGCTGATAAATCCCGGGTTTTCAATCAGCACACCGGCACTCTCTGGAAAGGAAATATCTTTGCCGATTATTTTGCCGTCTATGCACACGCACCCTTCCGTCGGGTTGATCAATCCGCAAATTGCGCGCATCAGCATCGTTTTGCCGGAACCGTTTTTTCCGCGTAAACCGTAGATTTTCCCGCTCTCAAACGTATAGCTTACATGGTCAAGCACGGTCGCCTTACCGATCGTTTTTACATAGTCTTTTACTTCAACGCGCATTTGTACGTTCCCCCTTTAAATAAATGTCTTTTCGAGCAAAAATAACCGTACCGATTGGAATAAGCAAAAGAGATGCCAAAAGCCATATAAGGCAGGAAATCCAGACCAAATGCAGTTCATAGTATCGTGTTTGCATACTGGCTGCCCAGATATACCACGGCGAATCCACAAATAGTGCAAGTGTAACGGAGCCGGAAAGCAAAATCAGCGTCACCGCCGGATTTACACCAAGCATCGTAATAAACTGCCCGATCAGCGATACGCTCAAAACAGCGCAAAACGGTGCAGCCAACACATAAATGCCGGAAAGTCTTACAGTATAATGAAACATCGGGCACAGGGTTACGCCGGTTAAAATCAATGCAGCAAACGAAATTATTACCGTGCAGACCATCCAACAGCATTTACTGAGCCACCAGGCCGATTTACTGCCGGTTTTCATGAGCATACACTCTCCAAAGCTACCGAGGCTGCTGCTCGTATAATCATTTGTAATGAGAAGCAGAAAAATTTGAAAACCTACCCATTCAAGGCACAAACTTAAGCTGTTAGGCGTAACCACATCATCCCCGAAAAACATCAAAGACAAAATGCCGGAAAGATCATGCGGCACTTCATAGCGCTGAAAAAGCATTCCTTTCAGCACGCAAAACGCCGCTAAGAAAAGCGCCGGCAGAAAGCGCCAGGCACGGTGCAGAACGCCCAACTTCCAATCGATGAAAAAAGCACGTTGAAAGCTCTGCAGCTGATTTTTTTGCTTGCGCACAGAAACTCACTCCTTACGCAAAAACTCCCTTTTTTCGGAAATTAAATAACCGATAAGCCCTAAAGCTGCACAGATGCATATCGGAATTAAAAAGCGAAATTCCGGCACAGCAGATAAGAGGTAATCCGCGGGCGAGATAAAGAGAGACGTAAATAATAACGGCTTTCCGTTAACGGCCATGACCGCTGCATCAAACCCAGCATATCCCATATACAAAATCCAACTAAGAATCTCCATTCCGAACCATTTTCCAAGCAATTCCACTGCCATCGGCAAAGCACAGGCGATCCACAGCGTCAAAAATTGGCTGCATAAAACGCGTACCGGCGAAAGAGCTCCAAAATACGTTTTAATTGCCTGCACCGTTTCTTCGGCACGAATATCCATGCAGTTACTCGCCGCCAAATAAGCAAAGCCGTCTTCGGGCAGTGCATTCCAGTTATAAAAGCTTTGTGGTGCATACCGAAATGAAAGCAGTCCGGCAATAACCATACACACTATGGAAAGCAAAAAGCTCAAGATCAGTAAACACAGCCCCTGCCGTGCATATAAAGTGCTCTTGTTGTGAAAGCGCAGCAAAATATCATACGAAAAATCACCGTGCAGAACACGGTACGCCAAAAATAGCCCTACAATCGACAATACGACCGCCGTAAACCCGCGAAAACCTGCAAAAGAAAATATATCCAAACAGCAAAGATTTTCTACTGCATAGCCGTCAGACCAAATCACCAGGTCAATGATGCAGTATAGGGAAACCGCGCAAATACCGATAATAAGCAACAGCAGCTTCCAGTGTGATGCTATTTTTCTCTTAAAGTAGAGCATATTTTCCCTCTTAGAATATATCTCGCTTCCGACCGGCCATAAAATAGCCGCCTATGCCGAGTGCAGCATAAACAATCGTAGAGATCAAAACCGATACAGCTTGATGATGGCTTCCCCCTGCAGGGTGCGCTAACATCAAAAAATAGAACGGATTTGCACCCATCAGTTCTGGAAAGGTAAGAAACGAAAATATCGTTGTAATCGCCATCCAAATGATAAACGGCGCAATCAGCACCAAAAAACGATTTTCAATGTAGAACGAAAACAGTAAGCCAAAGGAAGCAAATATAATACCATATACAGCGACCAGTAAGACCGCCAATACAAAATATAACGGAAAGCATGTAAAATACAGCTTTCCCCACAGCGAAAAACTGCCGGAAAGCACTATTTCGCCGCCATAAGCATACGGCTGAAAATAAGGAACCTTCATTGCCACAAGGAAAAAATCAAGCAGAAAAGGTACTGTAACCACAACTGCAGCCGTTGCAGCCACCGCGATGAACTTTGCAATATAATAGCTCTTTGCCGTAGTCCTCGTCAAAACAGATTTTATGTAGCCGCTGCGCATATCAGCACTTAAAGAGGCTGCCATCGGCAAGGCCGCCAAAATCGGCATAACCGTCATAAACACGCTGGCTTGTCCGTCTAATGTCATTCCCATCAAGCTTTTAGCCACATTATTCGGCGGAAACATCATTTTTTCGTTCCAATAAATAACATCTCCTGCATGAGAAAAGCCCACCGGCGCCCCTTCCATGCAACAGCCATGCCAAACTGCGATCGCACAGCCTATGAGTAAAGCCAACCAAAAGCCATACCCCGTAAAACCGCGCCGTAACTCCGATGAGATCAAGCGTTTGTTCATACCGCCACCTCTTTCTATGCAGCAAACCAGTCGTTCACGATCTCCGTAACATCAAACTCAACTGCGGTAACACCGTAATCACCGATTGTAAAAGCATATTTGAACTCATTTTCCTCATATGTTGCAAGCGTATAATATTTTTCTTCATCAAGAAGATCGTGCACTCCATCACGCTTTACAGCCTCGTAATCTGTAATAACAAACGTAAAGTTATTTCGCATCAACATAACGCACAAAACGTCTCTCGTTTCCCCTGCGTGAACCCAAATATGACCGGAATCTCGCGGATCTTCCTCCGTGGTTGTTTTCTCTGCTATGCCGGATTGTAAAATATGTTTATTGCATCTGTTTTCTGAAGCATCCAAAGTATATCCATCTAAATTATATTGAGCAAGCCCCGTATTACCGGCCAAAAATTCCACATGGTCTATTTTACCGTTATATGTAAGGCGCAGTGTGGTGTATACAAACACATAATCCGGGTTTGTAATCGTGCCGGATTCATCCAATCCACACTCTTCTCCAAACCACCCATCCTCTTCAGTCAAACCATATTCCAATGTGTTTGAAGCATGTACATCGGTAACTTCAATATTTAGGCCGTTATCCGCATGATAAACCGGTGCTTCGCCGCTCTCCGTCGTAAGCGTACCGTCGTCTTCGCGCAAAATATGATAGGTCTGCCTGCTTTTCATCCACTCCGGCTTCCGATCATACGTATTTTCATATAGCTCTTTTGGTGTCATCGATTTTGCGAGCGCCAACATCTCTTCCGAGGGGCCGTTGTACGTGGAAGAGTCATCGTTATCTCCCATCGCAATTTGTTCGGAAGTTAACCCTGCATTCGAGTCTTCACTGCTCGATGCTGCACTTTCTGTCGATTCCGCCGCATCGGAGGATTCGGAAGCTTTGCTTTCTTCGGAAAAATTCATCTCCGCCGACTGACTTTGTCCAACGCTGCTCCGTATTGGGTTATTTCCAAGTGCAATGCCGATAACGATCAGAACCGCACAAACACACAGAGCCAAAGGGACAATGACTTTTCCCTTTTTCATACATTCACCCCTTAAACCAGTCGTTCACGATCTCTGTAATATCAAAAGCAGCCACTTGTGTCCCGCTAGAACTAATGGTAATTGCATATTTGAACGCCGTTTCCTCGTACACTCCGGTAGCATAGTTTTGCTCCATAACCTCCAAATTCGAAACGCCGTCTTTTGCTGCCGCTTCATCATTCACAACTACGTATGAAAATTTATTTTGAATCAACACAACGATCAGCACATCTCGGGGTTCCCCGGGACGAACCCAAACATGCCCGGAATTACGGGGGTCTTCTTCCTCTGTTGTAGACACAGCCACCCCATTTTCCAATATCGTCTTATCACTTGCATTTTCTCCCCCGCCTAAAGGGTAGCCATCCGGGTTATATTGTACTACGTCACATTCGCCAACAAGAAATTCTATATAATCAGCCGTCCCCTCATAATTTAAACGCAAGGTAACGTATGCAAAAACATAATTAGGATTCGTGATTTTGCCGGATTCATCCATTGTGCAGTCTCCATCAACAGAATAAGTAAAGCTTCCATCTTCCTGCGTCAACCCGTATTCTAACGTATCGGAAACGTGTACATCCATCACTTCGGCTTTGAAGTCGCCTCGGGTATAAATCGGTGCTTTGCCCGTTTCGGTTGTCAACGTGCCGTCTTCCGCACGCAAAATATGATACGTCTGGTCACACACCAACCATTGCGGTTTCCCATACATACTTTCATATTCTTCTTTGGGCGTCATGGTTTTTGCAGGTGTCGAAACCTCTGCGGAAGAAGCTTCACTTTCTGAAGAAATCTCTTGCGAGGACAAAATTTTTTCCGAAACAGAGGGCGGCAATTCTGTATTTTCTAACGCCGGGCTTTTCCCGAGCACAACGCCCAAAACAGCCAAAATAACGCAAACGCACAGTGCAACAACTGCAGCTTTCGATTTCATAGAATCACCTTTTACCAAGGAAAGATCAATCAGGAGGGCAATTTCATTTTTTACACGTTACTTTTTCTGAAGCAAAAGTTCAATTAAAATGCTTCTGGCCGGTTAAATACTATCCGGACTCCATACTCCATGAACATTATGATAGCTCTTACCGCTAACGCCAACTAAAACAGCATAATCATATCCATCTTCCTTAACCCAACTGGATATATAGTGCCATTCCCCAGCAGAAGTAAATCTTACATAATCGGAATCATATCTCGCTGCCTTGTGATAAGACGACGGCAATGAAGTTCCACAGCCTCCCGGAATATTTTTTGCTTTTGCTCCTGCGCCGTAACACGTAACATAATACGCACCACCCATATCCGTCATTTTAGCATATAAAGAAGATGTGTCTTCTTTTGCTCTGGATTTTGTCCAACTCATAGGTGTAGTTGCGTTAAAAGTAAACGTGAATGCTTCATCATCATTATTTTTTGCACTAACAGTGGTTATTCCCAACGATGCCACAAGCATTACGACCAGTAACGCAGAAATAATTCTCGATACCTTCTTGCTTTTTAACATAATCTTCCCCCTTTCCTTTAACTGGTTTCATTGCCCTCCTGATTGCACAGAAGTGAAACACACTCACTTTCTTAAGCTCATTATAGTCACGGAATATTTGTTTTTCAATTCGCAAAACTAATAATCAAGTTAAAAAAAACTGTTTATTTTACCACTATAATTAGTCACACACTTGAAACCATCCTACTGCTGTCGTATAATGAAAATAAGCAAAACGATAGAATGCTCATTTGGGCAGATGAAAACCCCCGGAGGTGCAAGCTCCGGGGGTTTCATTATAGCTTATTGGTGTTTGGCAGCTATTCTATTTCTATCCACATTATCCGAATAGAGGGCAGCTGCAGCGATTCGCCTTCTCAAACATTAAAACAGATCACTATGTGATCCTGTTCTAATCAGTTCCAAAATAAGAGTTTCATGTATTACCTTGTAAACTAAAAGCCAATCTGGTTGAATGTGGCATTCTCTCATGCCTTTATAATTTCTTGAATTTACAAGAGCGTGATCTCGATATGCTTCCGGCAAAGGTTCCTCTTTACACAGCAGCATAACGACTTCGTTTAACTTTTTCGGATCGCAGCCACGTTTTAACGCGAGTTTATAATCCCTTTTGAACTGCCCTGTAAATTCTGGTTTAAGCATTCAGAGCCTCCATCATTTCTGCAACGCTATTAAAAGGGCCGTACATATCTTCACCATTTTCCGCTGCTTCCATCGCCGCATAAGTGACTTCATTCGGTTCTTCATCTGCTCGAATTTCAAACGGCAGGCCATGGTAACGCAGCGCTTGACGGTAAAATATCCCCGTCGCAGTGCTTAAATCTAATCCCAACGACTTAAATAAAGCTGCCGCCTGCTCCTTCAACTCCGGTTCAATTCGAAGCGTCATATTACTTTTACTTGCCATATTAAAAACTCCTTTACAAGTAATCTCACCTTATATTATACTCGTTTTTAAGCGCATTGCAAGTGCATTGCATTCATTATTTAAAAACATCTCAAATATTTCACTTCATTAGTTTAGGGGAAAGCCTATCAATAGATTAGCATAAAAATTTTCGTAAACGAATTTTTTTATACTACTTATTTATTTGTCCGCCGAAGAGTGCTTCAGCGCTCTTCTTCTCGATCATCTCGTTCTCTCTTGGCGGTCATTTCATAGTATCTACGCGCAGCGCCTTTATCATCATCTTCTATCGCTGCTCTAAAGTATCTGAGCACACGGTTGAGGTTGTGGTCGGCAGCGTCAAGACTACTTTTTTCGCGATACCGCGACGCAAAATCTGCTACGCTGCTTACTTTCGGTCGTGCCGCAGCTGCTCTGGCTGCTGCAAATTGCATTTGCAACGCCTTTGTGATTTCGCGTACCGCACCGACAAAACCGTCTCGATCAGCTGCACTCTTGCGGTTCATCAGCTGCGCGATCTGCTCCAATTCATCGGTATGGGCGGCTTCTGGATAGTGTTGCACAAGTGCATCCACGGCTTCGTTATACTCCTGAGCAGTTTTGTTGTATGCGTCGGCTTTCTTGCTCTTTTCCTCTGGCAATCCTTTTTTCCGGGAGACTTGCTTCAAATACAGCGTGTCTTCCCTGATGAAATCTGCCAATACAAATTCCTTATCTATATCGGCATACCTACACATTTCGGTCATCAAATCCGCAACATCGGCTTTTACTTCTCTTAAAAAACTCTTTTGAGTCATCCGCCGAACCTTTTGCCCAAAACGCTCCGGCGCTCGCTCCGGCTGCACCTCTCCTTTTTTGACCAAAAAGCACCCCGGCAGAAGCTCCTTCGTTTCTGGATCAATGCACTTCTGCTTTACGCTGCGCTTACCGTCCGCATCAAAATACGTGTCCCGTTTCAGCGGCTTTCGAGGCTTTGCAGATTCCGGCGTCACACCTTTTTCACGCGCTTCAGGATTCTCTGACCCAATCGCGTGGAGGTGATAGGACTGTTTCGTTTTATTCCAATGAAGGGCTATCGCCCATCGCGTTCCGGTTTCCTGCTCCAACAAATTTTGAAAGGCATCAGCGATACTATCAGGCGGAATTTTTTTACTAAATTCATTGGGTAGAGGGATAATTAACTCACGCCCTTCACGCGCCCTCTTCCCCGGTGCAGACTTTTGGCAGTACGCTGAAAGATCTTTCCAAAAACCGAGGTCTGCACAGGCTTCATCAGCATATACGAGCTGCTCTTGCCGATCTGGATTGCTGATATAATCTACTCGTCCGGTAACATCATGCAGTGGTGTCGTTTTTATCATCACTCGATGCAGCATCACTAAATCTCCTTTCTGCCGCAGCAGTTTGGTTCCGGGTTATCCCTGGGACAATCGCCCACTCCGGGAGGAGCGCCGAAACACGTTTGTGCTAAATCGTCAGATTTTGCACGAATGTGTGTATCGGCGCTCTCAAGCGGCGAGGCCTCTGACTGCATTATACGCTCACTCTCTTCATTTGTCCAGCCCTAATATGAAAAAAATTGGCTCGACGCATGAGAGAAAAAGCTCCCAACCGGAGCTTTTTACCGCTACGCGGAAATGAAAAAAAGCCGCAAGACTCTTCTCATTTCTTCATATCACTAAGCAATTTCGCGGTAAATCGACGTCAGTAGCATAACATCAAAATTAGGAAAAAGCTGTCGCTTCGTGCCAAATTCCATAAAAACAATTTTCATATTGCTTTCACTCGATTTTTTTGATATACTGGCGTTATGCAACTTTCTTTGTACGATGTTTGCACAGCGTTGTTATGCAATATTGCACAAACATCGTACAAAAGATGTCCCACTAAAAAAGGAGTGCCATTATGCCGCCCATTTCGATCAAAGACTACGCCAAACAAAAAGGTGTCACCTATGAAGCGATCCGAAAACAAATTAGTCGCTACAAAAACGAGCTTGAAGGTCATATTGTGGTGGATCACCGGCGGCAGCTGCTTGATGAAACCGCCGTTGCCATTCTCGATAAGCACCGCGAGGGAAATCCCGTTATCGTCTACCAACAGGATAAAGACGAAGAGCTGCAGAACCTGCGGGATGAAAACAACAACTTACTCAAACAAACCGTAGCGCTGCTTAACGAAAATAAAGCGCTGATTGAAAAAGCAGGGCAGATCAAGCTTCTGGAAGCCGATAACGAAGCGAAAGCACAAAAGCTCGCTGATGCCGAAAAAAGCGCACAGAGCGCAAATTTGAAGCTTTCAGAGGCAACAAAAGCATTCGAAGATAAAGAGCAGCAGCTGCAAGCCGAGATTGAGCAGCTCCGGCAGCAGTTGGAGAGTGAAAAGCAGCGCCCGCTGACGCTGCGGGAAAGATTTTTTGGGCGGAAAAATTAAAAACGTCACGAAAAAACGAGCCGGTTCCACATATGGAACCGGCTTTTTGCATTTCAGATTGCAAATTTGGCACCGGAATAGCGTTAAAATTGTCTGCAATGCCCCTAAAATCGATTTTTATGGCAAAAGCATGAAATTATCCGTTCGAGAAATAAAATCGCGTGTAGGCGATTTTAGAGCCATTTACGGCTATTTCGCATTTTCGCGCAAAAGGTGGCGCTTTTTTGCTCACCTGCACTAAAATAAGCCAAAATCATTATTTTGTCCAATTCAGGAGCGCCGGAAGCCGGGGGAGAGGGGTAAAAACGGCACAAAAGTTAGATTTTCAAAGATTTTTCGCAGATAGGGTGGTCGTGCCGACCACAAGATATAGTGTTTCATTTGCGCCCTTGTGTGAAACATTTCCCGAGCAGAATACCGAAAAAATTGAGTTGCTGTTCTCGTTTCTGGGCGCTTGCGCCCTGTTTAGCAAATTTGTGCTGAGATTCTGCAAAAACGTTTTTGAAAAAGCATTTTACGGGGGCAAAAGGTACTATCGCGCATTTGTGCGCTGCGGGGTGTGGGGCAGCAAGCCCCACCCGTTTGTCTTCAGCGACCGTAGGTCGCGTTGTTTCTTGATTGATAGACTTGATTACTTTCTTGATTACTTTCTTGATTACCTACTTGATTACAGACACTAAAAAGTCCAGTAAATACGCGAATTGTAAGAGCTATAGGACATAAAGAAATCCACGAAAGGACATAAAGAAATCCATGAAGGGACATAAAGAAATCCATGAAGGGACATAAAGA
>ERZ827490.3341-NODE-3341-length-14801-cov-4.910416_pt1 | contig 14801 bp, 10 predicted proteins | sample MGYA00519770_ERZ827490 | MGnify/ENA primary metagenome ERZ827490 (study PRJEB31778, sample SAMEA3449324) | human gut metagenome | biome: human gut; feature: human-associated habitat; material: faeces | place: United Kingdom | collected 2010/2012 ...
CAGGAAAGGATTCCTTATATTTTGGGCATTTTTTGAAAGTTGTTTATAACTATGCCTATGAAAACGTGGCTTTGTGGATAAAAATACGGAAACTCAAGGCAGAATCAGATTGATTTTATTCCGACTTTTGAGTATAATGATTAAAGTTGGGGTTGCTATGCATATAGCTAACTTGAGGGAAGAAATGGATTATATTTCAGTCACAAAAACAGCAGAAAAATGGGGAATTTCTACAAGGAGAATTCGCATTCTTTGCAATGAAGGTAGAATCTCTGGTGCATACAAAAAGAACGCTTATTGGGTCATTCCTGAAGATGCTGAAAAGCCGAGGGATGAAAGAATAAAATCGGCTAAGTATGTAAAGAAATCTTAGGAGGCGTATCATGAAACGTCAACCGCATTGGGATCAATTTGAAGTTGCTCTATTAGTTGATGCTTATATTCGAATTACAGAAAAAGGTGAGAATAAAAAGATAGTACTTGAGAAATTATCAAAGCAGTTGCGTGATAAGGCTTGTAATGAAAGATTAGAAATAGATGATACATTTAGAAACCTTAATGGGATGATGTGGCAAATAGGATTTGTTGAATGTGCATTCAAAAAAACGGGTTACGGAAAACATATGCCTTCAAAATTATTTCAACATGTTGTTGATTTGTATCAAGAGAATAGAGCGGAATACAATCGGATTCTAACAATAGCTGCAAAAAAACATATGGTGAAAGCACTCAGAAAGAAATAGAGGTGACAAATAATTCTATGTTGGGAAATAGAGAAGCTTTTTTGAAATGGTTGAATTTGAATGGTGATGAAAAAAGAAATGAATATATTTGCAATGCGTTTGATGAAGCTTCAACTTATGCAATGGGGCATAGAATATCAAAACAAGCAATATGGGATGTGGATACTCCATTTGAATTAAAGCAGTATTTTCAAAAGTTGAAAACTGACAAAATTTATAATGTCATTCACAAAGAGTCCGCAAGAATTGTAGCAAAGACTGAAAAACTATACATGCAGTTTTTTGAAGAGAATAAAGTAAAAGAATCTTATAATGTACATACTAAAAATAATGAAGAGGACATTATAAGAATAGTATCTGAGAAATATGTGTATGGATACAGATTAGGTTCTGTAATAGAACGAATGAAGTTAAGAGGTTATCTTTCTGAGCATGGCATTATTTTTGAGGGCAGTGATGAAGAACTCGAAGCTCTTATCGTTAGAAATGGTTTTGTAAGTAATGGAAAAGTTTTAATAGAATTAGAAAACAAGAATGAGAAGCTTACTAATGAAGTTAATGATATTTTCTGCCAAGGTGTGTCGGTAATTTATTATGAGACTTTCTTTGATTTGCATGCAAGTTTAATGGAGGAAACACATATATCTTCTGTTGAGTTATTGAAAAACTATTTAAAAGAGAAGAAAAACGACCTTACATTTTCAAAGAATTTCTTTTCTTCGGGAAAAAAGACAACAGAAGATATAGCGGTTGCTCAGGAAATACTGCGTGTATGGGGAGAAAATGTGTTGGCGTCAGCAGATGATTTGTCGGAGAAATTACCATACATTCCCTATGATAAAATTAAGTTTTATTTGTCACAAAACCCAAATTTTATATGGGTTTCAGAAGGCATTTACACTAGATTATCTTCAATAAAGATATCTGATTATGAAAAGAAGATGATTGAAGAGTTTGCTACAAGTGAAATTGAAAGAAAAGGTTATTTATCACTTAGTGAACTGCCATTAGATGAAATTAAAGAAGAAAACTATGAACTCTCTGAATATGCAATTCTGTTTGGCACTTATGGTAAATGTTTAAGTGAACGGTATTGTTTACATGGGAGGATAATAACAAAAACAGATTCTGAATTTGATGCGACAGTTTTGATGCAACAGTTTTGTTATGCTCAAGAAGAAATAACCTTGGATGATGCTATTGCTAAGGTTGAAGAATTTACAGGTGTTGCTGACAGAAGGATTGCTTACCTCGCCTTGTATGAAACAATGGTAAGGGTAAGTGAACAAAACTTTGTATCGCAGAAAAAGATTTATTTTGAGAGTGAGAGGATTGATGAGCAAATTGATAGATTTGCGACAGACGGATTTTGTGCCTTGAAGGAAATTACTACATTCGCGCTTTTCCCAGAATGTGGATATCCTTGGAATCAATATGTTCTCGAGAGTTTCTGCTACAGGTTTAGCGTTAAATATATATATAGAACAAATTTATTTAACGGAAGAAATGCTGGAGCTATTATAGATAAGAATTTGATGTGGGATTATCAAGAAATAATGGCACAGGCAGTAGCACGTAGTAGCATTGATCTAAATGAAGAAGTTATAGGTGGTTTTTTGTTTGAAACTGGATATATGGCTCGTAGTAAATTTGGTGGAATAAAAGATATTGCTGAGCGTGCAAAAATAATAAGAGAGGAAAATGATTAATGTACTCATATACATACGATACAGAAACAGGTGGAATACTTCTAAATTCTTCTCCGACTGTATTTTCAAAAGAGCCACGTCCAGTATATTCAAGTGAAATGGATATATTGGGATTTGATAGATTTTATGAATACGAAAGACAAGATGACAAGCCATATATGTGGGCAGAATCAGCTACATATTGGTATAGAGGAGTTCAGATTGCCAAGGTAAAAGGCGGTAATTTGTATGAGGCCCCAGAACTTATTCCAGAACGAGATGAAAATGGGGATGCTCTTTATGGAAAAGCAACAGGGAACGAATTAGAAAAAATTGATTTGATTTCAATGTGTAAAAAGAATGCCGAACTTATGACGGTAATTGAAGATGTTACAGTAAAGCGCATTGTTAAAGAATATGAAAAATTCAGAAAAAAACTGGACATATTCCATGTGGCATATAGTGGTGGAAAAGATAGTGCTGTATTACTTGATTTAGTGAAAAAGGCATTGCCTAGAGATAGCTTCATTGTAATTTTTGGAGATACAGGTATGGAATTCCCGGATACCTATGAAGTTGTTGAAAAGACAAAACAACAATGCGAAGAGGATGGAATACCATTCTATGTCTCAAAGTCACATTTTGATCCCAAAGATAGTTGGTTTATGTTTGGACCTCCAGCCAGAGTTTTGAGGTGGTGTTGTAGCGTACACAAGAGCGCACCGCAGACGATTAAGATGCGTGAAATCACCGGAAAGAACAATTATGTGGGAATGGATTTTGTTGGTGTTAGAGCACATGAAAGTGTTACTAGAAGCAAATATGACTATGAAAATTTTGGAAAAAAACAAAAAGGTCAATATAGCTTTAATCCAATTCTAGAATGGACTTCTGCAGAGGTGTGGTTGTATTTATATATTCACAATATAGAAATTAACGGTGCATATAAAAAAGGTAATTCTAGAGCAGGGTGTTTGTTCTGCCCGATGGGTGGAGGAAAAGGTGATTTCCTACAAAGAGCCTCATACAAAGAAGAAGTTGACGCATATGTTGAGATGATTAACGCCATGAACGCAAGAAATGCTGGGGACTTTGAAGGCTTAAAAACATATGTATCAAATGGCGGATGGAATGCCAGAAAAAATGGAAGAGATCTTACTATAAATGAACCACATTATAGAGATGAGATAAAAGATAAGAAGGTAGTGATTACAGTAACTTCCCCTAAAACTGATTGGAGAGAATGGGTAAAAACTGTAGGAACATTACCTTTTGAATATGAATTTGAAAATAAGAGTGATGGATATATTATCTCGTGTGATTCGAGTGTGGTAAAAAAATATCCAGCCGAATTCAAGAAATTCAAGCAGGTGTTTAAGAAGGCGGCATATTGCGTAGGCTGTAAAGTATGTGAAACCAACTGTAGGAATGGTTGCATTTCATTTAACGGTAGAAAGCTTTCTATAACAGATTGCGTTGCATGCGGACAGTGTCACGAAATAGATGATGGTTGTTTAGCATATCATTCATTAAGAACATCAAGTACGGAGGGAACAATGGCTAAAGAAAGCATTAATTCATTTGCAAATCATGCACCAAAGGTTGAATGGGTGCAAGAATTCTTTGACATGGGAGAAGAGTATTGGGAAAATAATACACTAAATAAAAAGAACCAAGAGCCTAAATTGAAAAGATTTTTAAGAGATGGTGGCTTCACAGATGCTAAGGGAATAACCACACCATTGTTTGAAATTGTTTCAAAATACGGATATGCACATCCTGTGACATGGGGATTGTTCATGGCAAATTTCGCATATAATAAGCAGTGCCGATGGTATATAGAGAATATGGATACCGGTGTTTATTATGAACGTTCAGAAATTAAGAAACTTCTGGTAAATAAGGAAAATGTTAAGGACGGCGATGCGGATTCCATAATCAATGCGTTTAAGAGATTATGTGCACTTCCACTTGGAACAACTTTTGATTTTGGTTATGTTGAAATGAATGGAAAGCAAATTGATTCATTATGTAGGGCAAAATGTAATATTACTGATAATCGAGTAATCTTGTATGCTCTTTATGTTTTTGCACAGAAATGCAATATGGATAAGGAATTTCATGTATCGTATTTATACGATGAAGAAATTGAAAGAGACGGTATTAGTCCTGTAAGGATTTATGGATTATACGATGAGGAAGAATTGAAATCTATTTTATTAGGACTTACAAGCGCATATCCAGAGTTTATTAATGCAACATTCACAAATGATTTGAAGACAATAACATTGTACGATAAGACACCTGAGGATGTGTTAGGACTATTTGCGGAGGAATGATAAATGGCTAATAAATATAGTGATTATTTTGAGGTAAATGAAGAATACTTTCCTTGTTTTGACGAATCGGCAATTAACAAGGGAGCAATTTGGGATGATACATATCCACATGCTGCTTTTGTAGAACTCTTAAATGCTACAGAACGTATGCTAGGAGGAAATACTAATAGATCTTTATGGATTCATGGTGCTTATGGAACCGGGAAATCAAAGTGTGCATATGCCTTAAAAAAGATTCTGGAAGTTTCTGAAGAAGAATTAAATGCATACTGGGACAAGTACGAGCAATTAAGGAATAATCAGCCTTTGCTTGGAAAAATCCTAGGACATAAAGAGCAAGGAATAATATGTGCTTATAGATATGCTTCAGGAAGTATATCGACACCTGAACAGTTATTTATGGCTGTTCAAGAAAGTATAAAGGCAGCGTTGGAAAATCAAAATATTGCTTATAAGGGAGAAAACACACTTAAAGAAAGTGCTATTCTCTGGTTACAAGATGGTGCACATAATTCCTTTATGAATGAATTGCTCAAGAAAAATGAATGGCAATCATTATTTTCTCAGAGCACAGCAGATGAAATTATCAATTCTCTTAAGAAAAATACTGATGTATCAGAATTAATGAATAACCTATTTAAGCTTGCATCAAAAGAAGGAATTACGGCGCTATCTCTTGATTCTGATGGTATTAGAAATTGGATTCTAGATATAATTAAAAATAACGATTCTAAGATAGTATTTGTATGGGACGAGTTTAGTGATTTCTTTAGACAAAATAGAAATTCGTTGAGTGAATTTCAGAAATTGATATCAATTTGTCAAGAAGCACCTTTCTATTTTGTTGTAGTTACACACCCAATTTCGTCATTAAGCACAAATGATGATTCATGGAAAATTGTTCAGCAGAGATTTGATAAAGTCGAAATTACAATGCCTCCAAATATTGCATTTGATTTGATTGGAGATGCATTTAAGCCTAAAACTGAGGCTGAGGAAAGTTGGATGCAGTTAACAGATGATTTAAATGCTAGACTGCATTCATCAAGACAAGCGGTAATGAAGGCAACAGATGTCTCAAAAGAGGCTGTTATGAAAAATATGCTTCCAATTCATCCTATGGCCGCTATTGTTCTGAAGAATATTGCAACTGCATATCAAGCTAATCAAAGAAGTATGTTTGATTTTATAAAGACGCCTAAGGAATTAGATACTAAGGCATTCCAGTGGTTTATTCAAAATTTTGGACCAACAGATGAGAGACCATTAATTACTATAGATATGCTTTGGGATTTCTTTTATGTGAAAGGTTCCGGTTATTTATCTTCAGATATTAAGCTGATACTTGACACATTTCCTCAGCAGACAATGCTTACTGAAAAAGAAAAGGTTGTCTTAAAAACAATTTTGATAATGCAGGCAATAGATCATAGATTGGGTGGTGCTGTAGAAGTATTAAAACCTACTGACCAGAATATTAGTTACGCGTTTGAAGGAGATTGGGATGTCTACGAAAACGAATGCAAGGGCATTGCAAAAGGGTTGGTGAGTAAAGGTGTATTGATATTATCACCTATTGCAGATAACAAGAAGGTGTATAATGCTGCAGTTTTAGCTGGTGATGGTGCAAAAATTGAGGGCTATAAGAAAGAAATTAGAGATAAGAGTACAACAGCCAAACTGGTTTCAGAGGCCGACATTTTACCAACAGCATTAGCTTTACCTCCATCACTAAAATTGAGATATGCGATTGCAATAGATACGGGGGCTTTGCCAATAGTTACAAGCAGTGATTTTATGAGAGTTATGGATACATTAAAACATAAGGACACTTCTTGGCACTTCAAAGCCGTGTTAGCAGTTGCTAAAACAGAAGAGGAAGCACAAACTTTTAGAAATACAATTAAAAATACTATTGTAAACGAAGAATATAAGGACATTGTTGTTATTGATGCTTTATCCACACCACTGGGTGTTGAAGCATTTGAACAGTATGTTGAATATGCAGCGATGTCAATGTATTACAATGGAAATAACAATCAGCAGTCAAAGGACAATTCAAGAAAAGCAAAAGAAGTACTGAATAGAGATTGGAAAGACAGAATATATAGTGGTCAAATTATTGTATATACATACTCGACCCCTATAGGTGAGAAAGCTAACGGAGCAACAGAAGTATATCCGATATTACAAACCATTGTTTTGAATAAGTATAGTCATGTTATGGACTTTACAAAAGGCCTGTCTGAAACACAATTAAAGCTTACAACACCAAAGCCAGTAGCTAGATATGGAATGGGCGATGTTGATGTAAAAGGTTTAATTCAGGGCTGTGAAAAATCTGTATTGGGAGCAGTCTGGAATAAATCAGAATATTGGTTGGATCCATCTCTGTCAGATAACCACATTGTAATTGTAAAAAAAGCTGTAGATAAAATAATCAAAGAAGCGTTTGATAATAGCGGAAAGATTTCTATAGGTGAAATATATGACTATTTAGAAGGCACTTTTGGATATTCACAAAGCAACTTGTCTGCTTTTATTACAGGATTTTTATTGAAGGAGTATAGCAATAATCCATATAGAAGCATGAACGAGGAAGGCCATAGAGAAGCAATGACTCCGGATAAATTGGCGGAAATGATTGGCAATTATGTAGGAAAGAAGCCGAAGTCAACATATATTGTAAATCTTACAGAGGAAGAAAAGGCCTTTTATGAATTAACAGAGAAAGCATGGGGGATGGAAGAGGATTCTTGTACCTCACCAAGTCATGCAGGCTCTTTGATTAAAAATAAAATGAAAGATTTAATTTATCCTGTTTGGGCTTTAGAAGATGTGGATGATTATGGGGTATATGATCTTGTAAAGAAATTCATAGAATTAGTCCAATGCGATGGAGACAAGGCTCATGATATTGCGAATGAAATTGGAAAGATTGCTATGTAACGACCTTCTTCAGCAGACAATCTGAAACTCTTGCTAACAGCTGATAATTGCAAAAAAGGCATGGAGTTATTCTTACAACAGAGATTCAAGAGTGGTATGTTATTGAGTCTGGCCAAAGAAATTGGTGCAGTGGATAGGGTGCTACTTGATGTTAAGAATGTTTTTTCGGTTGAATATTCTGCATATTGGAATGGAGCAACAGGTGAAGACGAACTTGAAAAACTTATTGTTGAGTATGAAGTTGTCAAGAAGACGAATGGTTTACTAAATGCAGTAAGTAATTCTATAGATGATGCCTTCAAGTCTTGGCGAGAAACATTAAAGTTTATTGGCTTTTCATATGAAGCTTTACAGGGCAAATATCCGAATTTGAAGAAGTGTATCGAATTATTATTTAAGATTGCGAAGCGAGATGATATTTTACCTGAGGCAATGAGACAGCTAAATATTGAGCTTGATGAAAATGCCGCAGAATTAAAGGGCATTTTAGATAATAAGCTTTCTGTATTTATGAATATATATGCACCATACTTAGACGGCTTTTCTGATTCTGAATGCGATGAGGTTAGAAAATCTATTACAACCGAAATCTTTAGCGTTGATATTACTCAGGGGAATTCTATTGTTAAGAAGGCTTCAGATGAGTATAGAAAGAATCAGATAAAAACTCAAATGTACAAATTATGGAGTGATAAAGCTGATGGCACCAAGAATCCTAAAGTTTGGTCTGACAGATATAGGACACCAATCCTTTGTTGTATTAGTTCGAAGGAGTATGTGGAGGCGAAGAAGGCATTTAGTGTTCTGAATAGCAACGCACATAGTGATTCTGATATAAAGACCACTATTGAGTTCTTAGAAAATGCTACTTTCTTTGGTGAAATAGCAAATTCAACCTTTAGAGACGAATGCTTTATAAGGGTCATTTTAGGTGAATATGCAAATGTTCTACAAAATATTAATGCAGTAAAAGATGCTATTGAAGCCCTTGGATATGAAGTGTATGACTGGATTGAAAATCCTGCTGTTAAATCAAAAATAAAAAGTTTAGCGGAAGCTGAATATAATGCAGGAGGCAGTGATTTGGTTATTAATACAATTGATAAAATGTCTGATTCAGAATTGAAATCCTGGTTAAAGGATGTTGTGAAAAAGGATATTGAATTAGGATTAAGAATTATTACAAACGGAGGAAAATAGAATGATTTGTCCGGAAGTTGGTCGATATTTAGAGAGTACAAAAGGTCTTCCTTTTTTATGTGCAGTCGGTGATACAGCATATACAGATATTTTAACTGAATTAAAACAGGTTGGTTTAAAAGTTATTAGAGTGAGTGACTTTTGTTCTAAAGAAGATCGATTTCCGGATTATGATTCACTAATTGAATACTTTAGAACATTAGATATTGACTATAAAGACAACAGATTTGTCGTAGTAGGTCTTGGCGAGAGTTTGGCACTTAAAGGAACAGAAGAGGCAAAAAAGATTCTAAGGCGAATAAAATCTGTTACGTTGGGGAACGCAAAAGTAGTTATCTTACTTAGGGGGATTGCTGCATGCTTAAGGGATATTTTGACTGAAGACCCAAGATTAGTGGCCAAAAATCTTGGGTATATTGATAATGATTGTGCGACTTGCGTATTAATAACAAATAATAGAGTTATTAAAAATAAAAAATGTGTTGGTATAAAGGGTGTTATTTTTGAACTGGAAGACGGAGCAACAGGAAACATTAATACAACCCTGTCCATTGATTTACCGAACTCTCTCTTACCAATAAAGACGATTGATAATGCATATGAAGCTTTACTTAAGGAATTTGCAAAATTAAAAGTAAGCGAGAAGTATGGAACAAATGAGCAATGGATGAGATTGCTAGATATGTATCACCAGAAACCAAATGAAGTTCAGCAGTATTTCTCTGAATATAAGAATAACGAAAATGAAATATATGACCATATTGTAGGTGATGCTTATCGTATTTGGATGTATTTTGTTAACTTAAAGATGTTTAGTGACCAAATACAAAATAGTTATTTGCAGTATGTAATACATAATTCGAATGATGCTGGGGAACTAAAAGATAAAATTCTTATTGATATTATTGGAATTCCTCATACTGATAAAAGGTTTAAGGAATACTATCAAAACAGAAAGAGATTGCTTAAGAGTTTTCCTGAGTCAGAACTTGCTTACTTTGTAAGTGAGAATCAGGTGAATCCTGCTGGTGAGATATATAACTATACAGATACGACAGTTCTTGAAAAGAGGCAAATTGTGAACTGGATATCAAATAATGGATGGAGCGATATGATATCTGAGTTATATCCTCAATTAGGTTTGTATATGAAAAAGTATATTTTTGCTTGTGGAAGTATTTCTGATCAGCTTACTGAATATTTTGATTCATATAAACTTCAAAAAATTCAAAATAAGATAGAGGATAAATTTTTAGAACTAGTTGATGAATATGGGAAAAAGTATCTATATACAAAACTTCCTACTCGTGATTCTGCAATTAATAAAATAGAGAATAAACAGGCAACATATCTTTATTGGATTGATGCATTGGGAGTAGAGTATCTATCATATATTATTGGCATGGCTAATAAGAGGGGATTATCAGTTAAAGTAGATATTACAAGAGCTGATTTACCTACCATTACTTCAATTAATAAATCTTTCTACGATAATTGGCCTGGTGGTTTGAAATATAAGGAAGAGGATTTAGATAATACAAAGCATAAAGAAAAAGGTGGGTTCTTTTACACACAGGATAAAACACCGGTTCATATTATTCGAGAACTTGAGATAATTGAAAAAGCTATTGATGCTGCAGTATCCTCTTTGGCATTACATAAATGTAAACAATTTGTTATAGCAAGTGATCACGGTGCATCTAGATTAGCTGTTATAAAAGAAAAAGAAAATCCGCATCAGACCGATACAAAGGGCGAACATTCTGGAAGATGTTGCAAGGCATATGATGAAGATAATAGAGAATATGTTGTAGAGGAAAATGGCTACTTTGTCAGAACGGATTATGAGAGATATGCAGGTAGTAGAGCTGCAAATGTTGAAGTCCATGGTGGAGCAACACTTGAAGAAATTGTTGTTCCAGTTATTACTCTTAGCCTAAAGCGTAATTCTGATGTTGACATCAGATTATTAAATGCAGAAAAAATCACTGCGGATCGACATGATGGTACATATATTGAGATTTATATTTCATATGTTGAACAGAAGGAAAATGTGACAATTGTGATTGATGGTAATAAGTATAAGGCAATCGCAAAAGATGAAAAACACTTTGCTGTATGGTTATCTGATATCAAGAGACAAAAGAAGTGTGTTGCTGAATTGTTTGATGGAGCTGATCTGATAGGTTCTATTAATCTTGATATTAAAGGAAAGACTGCTACAGTAAATAGCGACTTTGATGATATGTTCTAAGGAGGATGAAATGGATTATTCTGAAAAACTAAGAAACTGTTTTGATGAAATGGTGGTATATAAAGATTTAAAAAAGACCAATTTCTTTTCTGCACTAAGCCTTCCGGCCTTTATGCGAGATTGGTTACTTAAGAAATTTGAAGATGATAATGGTGAATTTGACAAGGATGAACTTACTAGATTTGTTAAAAAGTTTATTCCTCGTAAAGATGATTGGAATGCAATAAAGAATATGATAATCATTGAAGGTGAGAGAGTCAAATTTTTGGCAAAAATATCAGTTAATATTGATATTGGAACAGGAGAGGTATCTTTTGCGTTACCAGATTTTGGATTGGGATTTAAGGATACAGTAATAGAAAACTATGTATGGGATGAGTGCAAAGATGAGTTAGTTAGAAACCAGGACACATGGGGAATGATTGAACTAGGATATCGTGCTCCAGATGATTTTGATATTGAGTTCGAATATGAAAAAAAATCATCAAAAGCAAAAGGTTCCAAGTCTGGAAAAATTAAATTGCTTAGCTTTAAAAACTTTTGCCCGTATAATATTGATTTAGATGTATTTAAGGATGCAAGAAAAGATTTTTCAACTGATGAATGGCTTGATGTCATATTAGGAGCGGTAGACTATAACGCAAACGGATATAAGTCTGAAGAGGAAAAACTTACGATGATAACAAGATTATTACCGTTTGTAGAAAAAAGATTGAACCTAATCGAATTGGCACCAAAGGGAACTGGAAAATCTTATCTCTTTGGTAATGTGAGTCGATACGGTTGGCTTTCTTCTGGTGGAATAATGAGCCGTGCAAAAATGTTTTATGATCAAACAAAAAAACGAGAAGGTCTTATTGCTGGAAGCGACTATGTGACGTTGGATGAGGTACAAACAATCAAATTTACCGACACAGATGAAATGAGAGCTGCATTAAAAGGTTATCTTGAACAAGGTAATTTTACTGTTGGTGATTATAAGGGTGTTGCAGATGCTGGAATGGTTCTGTGTGGAAACATAAGAAAAGAAATAATGGATGCAGATGGCTATGATAATATGTTTAATGAATTACCAGAGGTATTTCACGAGTCAGCGTTAATTGAAAGATTTCATGGAGTTATTAAAGGTTGGAATATTCCTAGAATGAACGATGACTTAAAAGTATGCGGATGGGCATTAAATTCAGAGTATTTCTGTGCAATAATGCACGAACTAAGAAGTGATATGTCATATCGTACTATTGTCGATGAATTAATTGAAGTACCTGATGGAGCGGATACTAGAGATACAGAAGCTGTAAAAAGAATTGCAACAGCATACTTAAAGCTACTATTCCCACATGTTAAAAAGGCGTCTGACATTTCCTCTAGAGAATTTAAACGTTATTGTTTAGATAGAGCAAGAAGAATGAGGGACACAATTAAGTACCAATTGGGTCTTCTTGATATTGAATATGCTGGAAAGGATTTGCCGGTATTTACGGTTCGTGAGATAAATGACTAAGTTGAATGAAAAAGCATGTTATATGTGTTCTAAAACTCCATTGAGTAAGAATGAAATAGGATTAGTAAAGAAATTAATTGATAAAAAAAGTGACAAATTTTATTGCTTGGGGTGTCTGGCAGAAATGTTGGAAGTAACAGAGGATGAATTACTCGAAAAAATAGAGGAATTTAAGGACGAAGGATGTACCCTATTTAAGTGAGGATAAAATGAGCGGATATATTTATGCCGATAATGCGGCTACAACAAAACTTGATATTGATGCATTTGAAGCAATGAAACCATATTTGCTAGATGATTTCGGTAATGCTTCACAGCCGTATTTTTTCTCGAAAAAACCTAAAATGGCAATTAAACATGCGAGAAAAACAATTGCGGAATGCATAGGAGCAGAGCCTGAGGAAATATACTTTACATCGGGAGGAAGCGAAAGCGATAATTGGGCAATAAAAAGATTTGCCTTATCGACTATCGGCATTAGGCATATTATCACTTCAAATATCGAGCATCATGCAGTATTACACTCTGCCGAATCAGAGCTAGAATATAGCAATGCAGATGTATTCTACTTAACTGCAGATGATAAAGGTGTGATAAATCCAGATGAATTAAGAAAAGTATTATCTAGACCGAGAGATGCAATCGCAACTTGTGAGTCTACGCTTGTATCCGTTATGCTTGCAAACAATGAAATTGGTACAATTCAACCGATTGAAGAACTGTCAGAAATAGCAAGAGAATATGGAGCAATATTCCATACTGATGCTGTACAGGCAGTGGGACATATACCAATTGATGTGAAAAAATTGGGCGTGTCCATGCTTTCTGCCTCTGCACACAAATTTAATGGACCTAAAGGAATAGGCTTCCTGTATTCAACAGGTGGAATTCCAAACCTGATTGATGGAGGCACACAAGAAAAAGGTCATAGAGCTGGAACTGAAAATGTAGCAGCAATTGTAGGTATGGCAGTTGCTTTAGAGAAGAACTGTTTGCAAATGAAAGCTAATATAGAGAAAATATTAGGCTTAGAGCAATTATTAATTAATAAATTAGATGCATCAGGATTGGACTATATTCGTAATGGCGTTAATCAGTTACCAGGAAATATTAGTTTATCGTTTGCTAATGCAGAAGGTGAGATGCTTCTGCATAGAATGGACTTGAAGAAGATATGTATTTCTACTGGTTCGGCATGTGATAGTGTTAATACTCAGGTGTCACATGTTATTAAAGCAATAGGTGTACCTGAAAAGTATGCAAAGGGAACAATAAGAATATCTTTGGGAAAGAATAATTCTGAGGAAGAGGTCTTAAAGATAGCTGATACTTTGATTCAGATATTAAAGGGTTAACATGCTTATATAAGATAGTTAGAAGAAATAGTTATCTTGCAAACTTAGAGCTGTCAAAGTTATCTATGTAAGAGTACTCTTTGTGATAATGCAGAGGCTACATGGAATGAATTAAAGGAAGAAAATAAAATTTCATGGATAGAATAAAAACAACTGGAGTTATAGAACAAACAATTTACAGCGATACAGGAAATGTCATATATATTGTGAATGTTGAATTAAATGAGAATAGAGTTAAAGCACAATCTATTAATTATTTATCTAAAAAAGTTTACCTGATGGAAGAAAAGTTACTGTGGATTATTGGGAAACACAAAAAGGAAATAGGATGGTTGAAATCTTAGATGAAAATATTGTTCCTTGTAAGAATGATTTGTCAAGTGAGCTGAAAGTTTTAGCATCCTTTGGTATAATAGTAATAATTATTATAATAGTCTTTATGATTAAAAAATTTATCTAGGATATAATTAATAACGGATTATGGAAAGCAACTCCACTGCTTTTTAATAAAAATAAAACTGCGCCACAGCCTTGGCAGGCCATCGCGCAGCGATTTTGTTAATCGTAATTTACGGAGAAAAATAGTAATGGAACTGTTCTTGCTGATTACATATATAGTAATTTTAATATTTCAAATAATATTATTTGTGATAACCATTCGCAAGAAAACAAAAAAACTTTGGCGGATATTGTTTTCGGCAGAACTAATTCCGTTGCTTATATCCATAGGACTGATGATTTACTATAATAATCTTCCTGGATATGGATT
>ERZ827490.3347-NODE-3347-length-14747-cov-3.168731_pt1 | contig 14747 bp, 14 predicted proteins | sample MGYA00519770_ERZ827490 | MGnify/ENA primary metagenome ERZ827490 (study PRJEB31778, sample SAMEA3449324) | human gut metagenome | biome: human gut; feature: human-associated habitat; material: faeces | place: United Kingdom | collected 2010/2012 ...
GCATCAGCTTTCCGCTGCCGGAGGAGGCGACTTGCATAAAATCATGATATCAAGGTATTTTTTCGTATACAGGCTGAAAAAAATTTTGTATAATGAAATTACATCAGATAGAAAGTGAGGCGGCGCTATGACGGAAAAAATCTATTCCATACCGGAGATTCAGACGATTCTGTTCCCTGTTTTTAGACGAAACAATGTAAAAAAAGCCATTTTGTTCGGCTCATACGGCAAGCAGACAGCCTGCAGCAAAAGTGATATTGATTTGCTTGTCGACAGCGGTCTGCATGGTTTGCAATTTGTAGGTCTAGGCGAGGAAATCAGAGCTGCTGCTTTCAATCTGATCTAGGATTAAGAAACAATTAAGAAATACTTAGAAATATTTAAAAGAAATAGAACCCCCATTTTAAGATGATTGTCTTAGAATGGGGTTTGTTATTAAAGAAATCCATTTGGTTGATAAGGAGAAAAAATGCAGGGTGCGGCAAGGAAAGCAGGGTGTGTGAAAGCGGCGCGGGCGAACGCGGGCATGAAAATAGGAAGGGAAGGCGTCAGGCTGCCGGGCAGACTGACGGACAAGGCGGGCTGTGAAAAGACGATATGTGGGCAGTGCGGAAGCAGAGGAACCCGCGCGGCGCATCTTCTGCTGAACTGCCTTGCGCTGCTTTTGGCATTGGGGCCTGCGGCGGTGCGCGGGGAATTTTTCGGCTATGGTTCGGACTGGCTCAGTCAGCATCTGCCGCTGGCCGAGACGCTGCGCAGCGCGATGCTGGACTCCGGCAGGCTGCTTCCGTTGTATCTGCATTTGGGCGGCGGCAGCTCGGTCTATGACTTTGCCTACTACGGTCTGCTGCGGCCGGACGTACTGCTTGGCTGTCTGTTCCCGCAGGTCGGGATGGAATACCTTTTGGCAGGATACAGTCTGGCAGGCATCGTCCTCGGCACGAATCTGCTGTTTTGGTGGCTGCGCCGCAGATTGCGCGGCGAACCCTTAGGGGCGCGCGCGGCGGCTTTCGCTGCGGCGCTGTATGCGGCGGCAAACTGCCTCTTCCACGCGCACAACCAGTTGATGTTCGTCAATTATCTGCCGTTTCTGATTCTGACGCTCATCGGTATCGACCGGATGGCAGAGCAGGGGAAAGGCGCGTGGCTTGTGACAGGCGGCTTGAGTCTGGTTTATCTGCACAGCTTCTATTACAGCATCAGCTGTCTGGCCGTCTGCGGCATCTACGCGATCGATTGGGTGCGGGGGATGCGCGGCGTGTGCAGGGCGATAGCTGATATGCGCTGCACGAGCGAGCCGATCGGTGCAATGCGCGGCGATCTTGCACAGGCACATGTATGCGAGCTTCGCGGCGCGCGCGCTAGCGGGAGTCCGGCGTGCGCAGGGAAGCTGCGGCGCAGTGAGAGCGGCACGAAATGCGAAAAAAGAGCAAAAAGCTTTGTGCTGCGGCTCGCGGGCTGCGTCTGTCTTTCGATCGGTTTGTGCGCGGTGCTGCTGCTGCCGACCGGACTGGATATTTTGTCCGGCAGCAAGGACGGCGGTATCTTTGCCGCGCAGCTGAAGCTGCTGGATCTGACGCTGGAGGGTATGCTGTACACGCCATATGGGATGGGGCTTACACTGATCAGTCTGTATTGCCTGCTGACCGCCTTGGCGCAGCGAAAGACCCGTTTTCTCGCGATCTGTATGCTTGCGATTGTTACGATTCCGGCAGTCAGCCTGCTGCTGAACGGTCTGCTCTATGCCAGAGGGAAGATTCTGATTCCGTTCCTGCTGCCGATGCTGCTGCTTTGCGCACAGGTTCTTTGCGGCTTCCTGCAGGGAAGCGAAAAACCGCCGCTTTGGGCAGGCGCGTTGTGTCTGCTTCCATGGGCGGCTGCCTGCGCAGAAAGCGGCAGCATCCTGACAAACAGGCTTTTGCTGATTGATTGTCTGCTTTTTCTGGGTTGGATTTTGCTCGACTGGCTGCTGATGATGGGCTGGGTTTTGTGGATGCGCCGCGCGGACGCCCAAAACAGGCGCACAGAGACAGGTAGCAGGAGAATGACAAAGACAGCATCGGTCATGCGCCGCGCGGGCATGAAACGCGTTTTCACAGCAGGACCGGCGAAAAAAACATCTGTGAGAACCCGGTGTATCGCCTTGCTTCTTCTGGTACCTTGCGTGGTATCCTGGACCTTGCAGATGAAGGCGGGCTATGTGGAGCAGGCGCAGATCAACTTCAGTACGGTGCGGCAGGCGCTCAAAGGCGCACAGCAGCGCATCGAGCAGGCAGAAGCGGACAAGCTGCAAAGCGCACGTTGGGAAATTCTCAGCGAGGGCTACAAAATGAGCAATTACGCGCCGCTTCCGCAGATGCAGCGAACCTCGATGTATTCCTCGATGACGCAGCAAGGCTATGCCGCGTTCTTTTACGATATGGCAGGCAACGCGATCCCTGCCCGCAACCGGGTCGCGTTGGTACCCGGCAAAAATCCGCTCTTCAACGCCCTGATGGGCGTGCGGTACGTGACGGTCAAAGCCGCGGCGGCAGGACAAGAAACAGGCATTGCCGCTGCCGCGCAGGCGCAAACAGACGCTGCAGCAAGTCAAGCGACAGCAGGGATCAGCACCTCGAGCCAGCCGCGGGCACAGATAGAGGTGGGCGCTGCCGCGCTGCCGCCCGGTTATGAGGTAATCTATCGTGAAAACGGTTATGTAACCGGCAGGAATCCGGACGCTTTGCCTATCGCCTTCGGCACCGATCGCCTGCTCAGCCAAAAGGATTTTACCGACAGGCTGCGGGAGATTCCCGCGCGTGAAAAAAAGAAGCTGACGGAAGCGCTCAGCCTAACAGCCGCCGAGACAGAGGTCCGCTTGTGCCTGCGCAGTGATCTGAGCGGAGACGAGAGTGCAGCAGAGGCAAGGGAATTGCGTCCAGTCACGAATCAGAGCTCTGTGGATGCAAGGAAAATGCGTCCGGTCACGAATCAGCCCCTCGCGGAGGCTGGCGGTCTGCGCGCAGGCACGACTCGCGTCTCTAAGGATGCGAACGGCAACGGGCTGCAGGGTAAGGTACTGATTTTGGAATTTGACGTCACGCAGGCGAACGGCAGGGAAATCATCATCGACATCAACGGCACACGCAACAAGCTGTCCGGCAGCAACGCGCCGTATCCGAACGGCAATACGCATTTTACTTATATTTTGGACGCGCACGAGGCACAGACGCTGCATATCGAAAAGAACACAAACGAATACGTTCTGCAAAACCTGCAGTGTCGGCTGCTGGATTTCAAAGCGGTGCTGCAAAGCCGCGATGTTTGGGAGCCGGATACCGATGTCAGCCATGCAGGCAGGGGCGAGGTGTTTCGCGGCAGGATCGACATGCGGCGCGCAGGTTTTTTTGAAACAAGCTATCCATTCCGCGCAGGTTACAGCGTGACTGTGGACGGTGAAAGTGTCAGACCGCGGCGCAGCGCGGCAGGGTTTCTGGTCGTGCCGCTGGCAGCGGGAAACCATGAGGTCCAAATCGACTTCCTGCCGCCGGGCTACCGGACCGGACTTGGCATCAGTCTGCTGGCTCTGCTGCTGTTTGTCCTGCAATTGCAGGCTGGCTGGCGAGGGCGCGCAGGAGCAGAAGGAAAGCGCGCGGGGCAGGACGACCAGGGGGGTGCAAGAGCGCGGATAACGGAAGCACAATCGCGGCTGTTTCTGAAACGGCGCAGAACCGAGAGCAAGGAGGATGAACCGAAGAAACACATGGAGAAATGCCAAACAAGGAGGAACACACGCATGAAAGTATACACACAATCCGCGCAGCTGATCAAATACATGTTTACAGGCGGTCTGACGACCGGCATCAATTATCTGATCTATTTTATCCTATTAGGCGCTGCAGGCGATGCGGCGCAGCAAAGCCGCGTTTATCTGGCCGCCAATTCCGCGGCATGGCTGGGGGCGGTCCTGTTTGCCTACGTGATGAACCGTAAGCTCGTATTTCATTCCGAACGTGCCATCGTTCACGAATTTTTGGAATTCGCGGGTCTGCGGCTGGCAACGCTGGCAGTGGAAAATCTGCTGCTTTATCTGCTGATTGATGTATGGCAATGGCAGAGTCCGCTTGCGAAGCTCGCTGTCAGTGTCGTCACCGTCGCTGCGAACTATGCCGCGTGCAGACTGCGGATCTTTCGCGGGGGAGAAACAAAGCACATCGAAGAACATATCTAAGAAAGCATGAAAAAGGGGATACAATGAATATAGAAGAAAGAAGAGCTGACAAAATCAGTATCATCGTGCCTTGCTATAACGAGGAGGCGTGTATCGAAATCGTTTACGCAGAGACTGCGGCAGCGATGGAAGCACTCACAGAAAAAGAGCAAGTCTCTTATGAAATCATTTTTGTGGATGACGGCAGCCGCGATGGTACGCTGAAACTGCTGCGGGAACTGGCGGCCGCGCACACGCGAGAACCTGCACAGGTGCGCTACCTTTCCTTCTCACGCAATTTCGGCAAGGAGGCGGCGATGCTCGCCGGACTGCGGGAAGCGACCGGCGATTATCTGGTGCTGATGGACGCCGATCTGCAGCACCCGCCGACGCTGCTGCCCAGAATGTACCGGATCCTGCGTGACAGCGGCGGCGCTCTTGATTTGTGCGGCGCGCGCCGCCGCGGCCGCGCGGGCGAAGGCAAAATCCGCGCCTGCCTGTCGCGCGGATTCTATAAAGTCTGGAACAGGCTGACCGGCATGGAAACCGCAAGCGGAGAAGGGGACTTCCGTATGATGCGGCGCTGCGTGGCAGACGCGATCCTGCAGTTGGGGGAGTCCAATCGCTATACGAAAGGCATCTTTGCTTATGTCGGTTTTCGGACGAGCTGGATCGAGTACGAGAATGTCGCGCGCAGCATCGGTGAGAGCAAGTGGAATCTGTGCGGGCTGCTGCGGTACGCGGCACAGGGCATTTTCGCGTTTTCCGATGCGCCGCTCAAAATCGCCGGACCGCTCGGCACCGGGCTGGTTTTCTTAAGTGTGCTGACCCTGCTGCTGCCGCAGACACGTCACGTCATCATCTGCCTGCCGCTGCTTCTGTCCGGGCTGCAGCTTCTGGTACTGCAGGCAATTGGGTCCTATCTCGCGCGGGCATATTGGGAAATCAAACAGAGGCCGGTCTATATCGTGCGCGAACGCGGCGCACGCCAGAGAAAATGCAGCAAATGAACCGTAATCGGGATACTACGAGCTTCTTGCGCTGCATGAAATTTTCTTGTAAAGAAAGTGGGGATATGGTACACTGTAAATAATTGTACACGAAGGCGCAGAGAAAGCAGACAGGAGGCTACACCGATGAAAAAAGCGAAAACAATGGAAGAAGCGTTCAAGGATTATTTGGTCGAAAATGGCCTGACAGGACCAATCTCACAGAAACAGCATGAAGAGGCTTTTGACCGTTTCATGGATGAAAGAGGAATGGATTTTCTGATGCAGGAAGCGTTGGAAGATATGGATGAAGACCTGCAAAGGGCGTATGACGCGGAAAGCAAAGCCGAAACCTTGAAGTACGCGAAAAGATCGCTCAAGAACAATCCGCGGAATGTCGAAGCGGAGACTCTGATCGCACAATGTCAGGCAAAATCGGAAGATGACCTGCAAAAAAAGTATCTTAAAATTCTCGAAAAGGAAGAAAAAAACCTGAAAAACGATGGCATTTGGGAAGATGAGAGCATCGGAGACTTCTGGTTGATTGCGGAAACCAGACCCTATATGCGGCTGTACAATAGCTATGTAGACAGCTTAATCGTGACGAGAAAATTCAGAAAAGCTGCGGCGGAAAGCGAAAAAATGCTGCAGCTATGCGAAAATGATAATTTGGGAATCCGGTACCGTCTTATGCATATTTACGCGTATCTGGAGGAGGAGACCGCAGCGCAGCGCCTGTATCGGCAATATGAAGAGGAGAACTGCACGATGTTCTTGCTGCCGCTTGCGGTACTGTATTACAAGCTGAATGATTTGAAAACAGCGGCAGGCTATCTCAAGCAGCTGTTTCAGGTTAATCCGGAATGCAAAATCTTTTTTGCGCTTCAGGATGTGGAGCCGGAAAAGATTGAAGAGGCCATTAACGCGTCTATGGACAAGCTTGCGGAGACCGGAGGGTACAAGCCGGGAAGCCTGGAGGAATTTTTGGTTATTACGCAGGAAGAACAGTACCTGTATGAGTCCGAAGCGAGCTTTTGGATTTGGGCAATGCGAAACAGCCCTGCTCAGCGGTAAGCGGAAAGGATTTTTTCGGCGATTACGCGGCGGGAGACGCAGCGGTCCATCGCCTGTTTTTCGATATAGCGATGCGCCTCGGTTTCACTCATGCGAAGCTGGTCGATTCCATAGGCGGCGAATCCACCGCCGAGCCCGTTGGAGCGGTCATGCATGGGAATCATACTTTCAATGATTTTTCTCCGGTCATACGCCGGCCCTCTTTGGAGATGACGGCCGAAATCGCGCAGCCGGAGGGAATCCTGATTTGCCCTTCTTTTTTCATATGCCATGTTTCCTTTCTTCCTGCAAGTGCCTGTTGTCTCCCGTTTCCTATCGCAGTGTCGCGGAGCGAGGGGTTTGCTTGCCCCTGCCGCGGCGCTTTGAAAAAAAGAGAAAGGTGTCCACGGTCGGCAGGGAGAAGAAACTGTCGAAGATGAACGCCTTTGCTCACTACATGGGTGGTCTGCCATAAAGCAGGCTGCTGGATGCAGCTGCACAGTGCTTTCATGCTTTATCAGACGATGAAATAAAAATTATGTGAGAAGTATAGCACTGGTTTTTGTCCTTGTCAATAGATATTTTGTGTATACATAACAAAAAGTTTTGAAAAATTTTAGAAAAAAACATGAAAATATGTGAAAAGTACTTGACTTTGTACAAAATCGGGTGTATCATCACAACATGCCAAGGCAATGGAGTCTTGAAATCACAGTTGGATTTCGGGACTCTTTTCTCTTTTTGCCAGAGAAAATGGAAAGGAGTTCATAAAAATGATGAAAGAAACAGAAATGAAAACACCATGTGTACCCGAATATTTTGGATGTCTGGTCTTTGATGACAGAGTTATGCGGGCAAGGCTCAGTGCGGATACCTACCATTCTTTGAAAAAAACCGTCAAGGAGGGGCAGCGCCTCGACAGCACGTTGGCCGATGCGGTAGCGAAGGCGATGAAGGATTGGGCAACAGAACAGGGCGCGACCCATTTTACCCATTGGTTTCAGCCGCTGACAGGCATCACAGCCGAGAAGCATGACAGCTTTATCAGTCCGGCGCCGGACGGCGGAGTCATCATGGATTTTTCGGGAAAAGAATTGATTAAGGGAGAACCGGACGCGTCATCCTTCCCATCCGGAGGCCTCAGAGCTACCTTTGAGGCACGCGGCTACACCGCATGGGACCCGACTTCTCCGGCCTTTATTAAGGATAAGACGCTTTGCATCCCAACCGCGTTCTGCTCCTACAGCGGAGAGGCGCTTGACAAAAAAACACCGCTGCTGCGTTCCATGCAGGCCTTGAATAAACAGGCACTGAGAATTCTCAAGCTCTTCGGCAACACTGAGGTCAAATATGTCAGAACCTCGGTCGGTCCGGAGCAGGAATACTTTTTGATCGACCGCCAGATGTATGAAAAGCGCGAGGATTTGAAACTCTGCGGCAGAACCCTGTTCGGCGCGATGCCGCCGAAGGGACAGGAAATGGACGACCACTATTTCGGCGCGATCAAGCCGCGCGTCGCCGCTTATATGGCGGATCTGAACGAAGCACTGTGGAAACTTGGAATCCTCGCCAAGACCGAGCATAACGAAGTAGCGCCCGCGCAGCATGAGCTGGCGCCAATCTACACGACGACCAATATCGCGACCGACCACAACCAGCTGACGATGGAAATCATGCAGAAGGTAGCTTCCAGGCATGGTGCGGCTACGAAAAAGGGCTGATTGAGCGGCTTTCTGCCCTGACGGACGAAATCAGCGCCGCGGCCGACGCGTTGGAGGCCGTCGTCAACCAGTATGAGACGATGACGGATGTTCCCGAGGCATCCTGCTTTATCCGCGACTGCACGCTGCAGAAGATGGCGGAGCTGAGAATCCCATGTGATGAAGCGGAAACCTTAACCGCCGCGCGCTGCTGGCCGTTCCCGACCTACGCGGATCTGCTTTTCGGCGTACAATAATTTTGGTGTATAATTAAGATCAGAGTATTTCAGAATATGAACGATTCGGAACAGACCCGAACGCGGCAGATGCGGTCGGGTCTGTTCTTTTTCTCGCTTTTTTGGCAAAATCATTGACTTTGATGAGCAGGCAAGATTATAATAGGGGTACGGAAATTTGTTTTTTGGAGGTTGCGGTATATGGCGCAAGAACAAGCGTTAAAAAAAGAGAAGAAGCAAAAAAAGCATGAGATTGATATGATTGAGGGACCGATTTTGAGCCGCATGCTTGTTTTTGCGTTTCCCTTGGTCTGTTCTAACATTCTGCAGCTTTTGTTTAACGCCGCGGACATCATTGTGGTCGGTCGCTTCGGCAGCGAAAACTCGCTGGCGGCGGTCGGCTCGACTTCATCCCTGATTAACCTTCTGGTTAATCTTTTTGTCGGGCTGGCTATCGGCTGCAATGTATTGACGGCCAGATACCAGGGCGCGCGCAAGGAAAGCGATGTCAGCGAGACCGTACATACCTCGATCGCGCTGAGCATCGTATCGGGTGTCGCGATGGGGATCATCGGCATTGTGGTCGCGGCGCCGATTCTGGAACTGATGGAGACGCCGGAGGAGGTTTTGCCGTTTTCCACCCTGTACATGCGGATCTATTTTCTCGGCATGCCTGCCATGATGATCTACAACTTCGGCAGCGCGGTACTGCGCGCCAAAGGAGATACCAAACGCCCGCTGAATTATCTGACGATCGCCGGAGTCATCAATGTCGTACTGAATCTTTTCTTCGTCATTGTTCTGCAGCTTGACGTCGCTGGTGTCGCGGCGGCAACCTCGATTTCGCAATGCTTTTCGGCCTTTATGATTCTGCGTTGTCTGATCAAAGAGGAGGGACCGTTCCGTCTGCACTTCAAGCTGCTGCGGATTCACAAAAATAAAATGCTGAGAATCCTGGAAATCGGTCTGCCGGCAGGCTTTCAAGGTGTCTTGTTCGCACTGTCCAACGTCATCATCCAGGCATCCATCAACAGCTTTGGTAAGGACGTGATGGCAGGCAGCGCGGCCTCTGCCAATATTGAGAATTTTACCTATTTCGCGATGAACGCCTTCTACCAGGCGGCGATTTCGTTTACCAGTCAGAATATGGGCGCGGGCAAATTGAAGCGCATTCACAGAATCGTTCTGACGGCAACGGGCTGCGCGGCGGTGACGGGACTTATTTTTGGCAGTCTCTCCTGTCTCTTTGGCAGGCAGCTGCTCAGCATCTATTCTCCACAGGAGGTCGTCATCGAGGAGGGTATCAAGCGGCTCTTTTATATCGCGGCGCCGTATTTTATCTGCGGCATCATGGATACGATGGCAGGTGTGATCCGCGGTCTCGGCTATTCAATCCTGCCGATGATCGTCAGCCTCTTGGGGGCTTGTGTGCTGCGGATCATATGGATTCAGGCTTTTTGCTCCCTGCCGGCTTTCCACTATGTCGAAAACGTTTATGTTTCCTATCCGGTGACTTGGACGATTACGCTGACGGCACATATTATCTGCTACCTCATCATCATGCGGAGACTCAAAAAACGACCGGAGATGCAGGAGGCGCAGAGCGCGGCCTAGATACATAGCGAGTGAAACATTGTTTTCCGCGTGGTTTGGCGGCGGACAATCACAATAAATTTTAATAAAAAAGGAGATTTTATCATGAGAAAAATCGTAGCAACAGACAAGGCTCCGGCAGCAATCGGACCTTACGCGCAGGCAAATATCATCGGTGATCTGGTCATCACTTCCGGACAGATTCCGATTGATCCGGCAACCGGAAATCTTGTGGAGGGTGATATCGAGGCGCAGACAAAGCAGGTATTCGAGAACCTTAAGGCGGTGCTGGAGGCAGCCGGAAGCGGTCTGGACAAAATCGTCAAGACTACCTGCTTCATGGATAATATGAACGACTTCGCGAAGATGAACGAGGTGTACGCGAGCTTTTTCAGCGGCGACTATCCGTCCAGATCCGCGGTGGAAGTCGCGAAGCTGCCAAAGGGCGCTTTGATTGAGATCGAAGCCATCGCCTACCTCTAAGCGCAGGAAGGACGGCGCGCCGCCCGAGCAGGCGGTATGAAGAACCATATAAGATGACGGAGGCTGCCCGGTACGGCAGCCTTTTTCAAAAATACCTTTTTCAGAGGACCACAAAATGAATCATCAGACAAAAGATTTTCACAGATCACTGTTTCACATTTTTTTATCCTATTTTCCCGCGCACAAAAAGCTCTTCCTTTTGGATATGAGCTGCGCGTTTCTCGTGGGCGCGATCGATGTCGCTTTCCCATTGGTGTCGCGCTATGTCATGTATGACCTCTTGCCGGACAAGCTCTACCGAACCTTTTTCAGCGTCATGGCCATCGTTGTGGCGGCGTTTGTGCTGCGGGCGGGCATGAACTTCATCATCACCTACTGGGGACATCAGTTCGGCATTCGCGTGGAGGCGGATATCCGACGCGATCTTTATGTGCATTTTCAGGAGCTGGATTTTGATTTTTTTGACCGCAACAGAACCGGCAAGCTGATGAACCGGCTGACCGGAGATCTGTTTGAAATTACGGAATTGGCGCACCACGGCCCCGAAGATCTTCTGATTTCAACGATTACCATCATTGGCGCGCTGATCGTCATGTTCTGCGTGGAATGGCGTCTGGCGCTCGTGGTGCTGGTCATCGTTCCGGTCTTTGTGTGCATCGTTATTTTTTGCCGCAATGACATGATGCAGTCCTCGGTACAGGTCAAAGAAAAGATGGCAGGCATTAACGCGGACATCGAATCGACCCTGTCCGGCATGAAAACCTCAAAGGCTTTTGACAATCAGCAGCTCGATTTTGAGCGGTTTGACCGTTCCAATGAGATGTACAAGGGCTCCAAGACCGGATATTACAAGGCAATGGGACGTTTTAACTCGTCCTTGGAGTTTTTTATCTGTTTCCTGCAGATCGCGGTGATTACGGTCGGCGGCTGGCTGATCATGCGCGGGAGGATGAATTACATCGATTTGCTTACCTTTACCCTGTATATTACAACCTTCGTGACGCCGGTGCGCAAGTTGGCGACGCTCGCGGAGATCTTTACCAACGGGCTGGCGGGGCTCAGACGTTTCGTCGAGGTTATGCGCATCGAGCCGAGTATACGGGAGCCGGAGGACGCTCTGCCGCTGACGGACGTAAAGGGAGAAATCGTTTTAGACCATGTGAGCTTCGGCTATCAGAAGGATACCGACGTGCTGCACGACATTTCACTTACCGTCTGTGCCGGAGAAACGCTGGCTGTGGTCGGACATTCCGGCGGCGGCAAGAGTACGCTCTGTCAGCTGATCCCGAGGTTTTACGATGTCGAAAGCGGCAGCATTGCCATCGATGGACATGATATCCGCAAGGTCACAAAGAGCTCGCTGCGCACCAATATCGGCATTGTGCAGCAGGATGTGTTCCTGTTTGCGGATACCATCTACGAAAACATCCGCTATGGCAGACCGGACGCGTCGTATGAGGAGGTACTGGAGGCTGCCAAAAAAGCGGAGATTTACGAAGATATCATGAAGATGCCGGAGGGCTTCGATACCTATGTCGGAGAACGCGGCGCGCTGCTTTCCGGCGGGCAGAAACAGCGCATCTCAATTGCGCGGATTTTCCTCAAAAACCCACCGATTTTGATTCTCGACGAGGCGACCTCAGCGCTGGACAGCGTAACCGAGGCGCATATTCAGCAGGCCTTCGATGAGCTTGCTGTGGGGCGTACTACGCTGATCATCGCGCACCGTCTGGCAACAATCAGGAACGCGGACCGCATCGTGGTCATTGAAGACGGCAGGATTGAAGAGGAAGGCACGCAGACGGAGCTTTTGGCGCGCGGCGGGGAATTCGCCACGCTGTATCAGGCGCAGACACGCTGTATGTAGACGATGGCAGCTGATCGCGGTCCGTAAGGCGGCGCAAAAAAATCGAAACGAAAGGAGCCGCGGGATGGAAGCGAAAAACTGTGAAGCGAACAGGTACAAAAGAAATTCTTCGGAAGGTATGGCTGATTCGGACGTAAATGACATAACGCTGTACCAAAGATTTCTGAGCGGTGATGATAGCGGACTGCAGCGATTGATGGAACGCTACGGCAACAGTCTGACGCTCTACATCGACGGCTATCTCCGTGATATCCACGAAGCGGAGGACCTCATGATCGAAGCGTTTGCCTATTTTGTCGCCAAACGACCGCGTCTCCGCGACGACGGCTTTCGCGCGTATCTCTACAAATCCGCGCGCCATCTCGCGCTTCGCTGCCTGCAAAAAAAGCGGAGGAAGCAGCTCTTCAGCTTCGACGATCTGGAGCAGGAGCCGGAGAGCGATGTACTGCTTGAAACGCTGGTACAGACAGACGAGCGAAATCGAATACTATGGCGCTGCATGGACGAGCTCGCGCCGGCCTATCGGGAGGCACTGTATCTGGTCTATTTTGAAGGCATGCGGCACGCGGAGGCAGCAGCCGTCATGCGCAAAACCGAAAAACAAATCGCGGATCTCGTCTATCGAGGCAGGGCTTCCCTGCGCAAGACTTTGGAAAGGGAGGGCATCACCACATGGTACATCTGATCGAATTCTGGGATTACCTCGTACAGTTCCTGGTCTGCGCGGCAGGCTGCACAGGAGCAGTAAGGGCATTCACCCAAAACCGCAGACAGCCCTATTTCCTGCTGGCTTGCTTTTTTGGAACTTACGGACTGGGAACCCTGTACTGGACGCTGCATGTCCTGCTTCTGGATACAACGCCGCAGGTGTTCTACGTATCGGAGCTGGGCTGGATCGCGAGCTATATCTTCCTGCTTACGATGGAAATGACCCTGCCTTCCGCGCGGGAGCTGCGGTTTCGGACGAAATGGTCCTGGCTGGCTCCGGCGATCTGCCTGCCGCAGTTCGCCTTATATATCATGTATGGGGACATCTTTTTTAATGTGCTGATGTGCATGGGAACCATGGCGGCGGCGCGGCTTTCAATCCGCGGTCTTGTTTTCGCACGGCGCTGCGGGAGCAGAGATGCCGACAAGACCGAAACACGCGGGCTGAGGGCCTTTCACATCAACGTGCTGTGCTTCACCGCGCTTGAATATGCGCTTTGGACGAGCTCCTGCTTTTGGGTGAGCGACGATCTGCGCAATCCGTACTTTTGGTTTGATTTTATGCTGTCGGGGGCGATCTTCGGGATGCTGCCGGCAACGAGAAAGGCGGTGCGGGCATGACCTATATCGAAAATGTTCTGGTTTGTATCGCGGCGCCGCTTTTTATCACCATGCTCTGCATCGACCGTAAATACCGCGCGTCCTTTATATTCTGTTTTGCCGGTATGCTTGTATGCCTGCTGTCCGCCTACCTCAATACGTTCTTTACGATTATTTATCAGGCGGATACGATGAATGCAGCCACACAGATCGCGCCGGTTGTCGAAGAAATCATGAAGCTATTGCCGCTGCTGTTCTTCTTGATTGTTTTTGAACCGGATTTACAGCGTTTTCGACTGGCAGCCATGCTGGTTGCGGCCAGTTTTGCGACCTTTGAGAATATCTGTTATCTCGCCGAAAACGGCGCGGGGCAGATGCTGTTCCTGCTGATTCGCGGTTTCGGTACGGGCGCGATGCATGTCGTCTGCGGCAGCGCCTATTCTGAGGGACTGCGTTTTGTCTGGCATGACCGCCTGCTGCGCAGCGTCTGCATCCCGGGAATTCTCTGTGTGACGATCATCTACCATGCCATCTATAATCTGCTGGTCAGCGTCGGCGGCAGCGTGCAGGTCATCGGATACTGCATTCCGCTTTTCACTTTGGCGGTCGGATACGGCGTTTATCAGTTTGCGCGAGGCCGGCAGCGGCATAATTAACCGCGTTTTGTCAAAAAAACTGACCGAAAGCGTGCCTGCGCGCGAAGCCGAAACGAAGCGGAATCGAGAGGCATGGGACAAAAAAATATCATGTACGCACAAAAAAACATAAAAAAGAAGTGCGTACTTTTTTTGTTTTTTGTCCCTATAGGAGTAATAGGGGATTTTTTTAGGCAGTAATCAGATGCAGGAGGGTAGGATATGTACGATACAAACGAACGCGTAGCGCAGGTCAAAGAGCGCGCGACGCGAATCCGGCAAAAAAAGGAGAAACGCGCGATCCGCGGTTTATCGACCTTATGTCTGGCGCTTTGCTGCTGTCTGGTCGGTGTTTTGGGTGAGGTCAGCGGCGGATTTCGCAGCGCGGCAGAGGTGCAGGGCATGACCGGCGCGACACTTCTGTCAGAACGCACCGGCGGTTATGTGCTGGTGGCGATCGTTTCCTTCGTGACCGCGGTTGTCTTTACCCTGCTTTGTGTGAGACTCCATGAACGAAACGGACGCTTGACGAAGGAAAAGAAGGAGGGAACGAGATGAAGACAGGAAAACGGATTTTGACAATTCTGTTGACGCTGTGCGTAGTATTCACGATGATGCCGCTGGCAGATATCGCAGGTATGACGGCGTATGCGGCAGACGGAAAAGGCGTTGAGAGGGAATATCTAAATGTTCC
>ERZ827490.3361-NODE-3361-length-14677-cov-2.702913_pt1 | contig 14677 bp, 9 predicted proteins | sample MGYA00519770_ERZ827490 | MGnify/ENA primary metagenome ERZ827490 (study PRJEB31778, sample SAMEA3449324) | human gut metagenome | biome: human gut; feature: human-associated habitat; material: faeces | place: United Kingdom | collected 2010/2012 ...
TAAGGGTGCCCGGCGTGATGATGCGAGAGATGCGGCGCTCCATCAGGCCCTTGCCCGGCGTGCCGAGTTGCTCGGCGATCACGACGGACTCGCCGAGTCTCACGAGGCGGGCGACGTACTGGTCGAGCGAGACCATCGGAATGCCGGCCATCGGAATCGGATCGCCGTTCTTGAGCTTTCCGCGCTTCGTGAGCGTGATGCCGATCAGGCGGTTGGCCTTGGCGGCGTCGTCGCGGATGGCTTGGCTGTCGTTCATGGCCTTCTCGAGTTTGCTGGCGTTCTTCGCGGTCTGGTCGGCCTTCTCCTGCGCCTGCTTGAGATTGTCCCGCGCCTGGCCGAGGCTGTCCTGCGCCTGCTGGACGCCGGTGGTGGCCTGCTGCACGTTCCGGTCCTGGTTGATGGTGTCCTCGACGTTCTGCTGGGCCTGCTGCACGTCCTGCTGGGCTTGGTCGACCTGCTGCTGGGCCTGCTGCACGTCCTGCTGCGCGTCCTGCACGCCGGTGTTGGCCTGGTCGAGGCTGTCCTTGGCATTGGCGACCTGCTGCTGGGCGGCGGACACCTGATCCTGCTGCGCGCCCTGCTGGGCCGCGGCCTGGTCGACCGCTTCCTGCGCCTGGACGACGGCCTGCTGGGCCTGTTCGACCGGCGTGACCGCGGTCTCGTCCGCCATGGCCGGTGCGGCGATGGTGCCCGCGACCGCCACGGATGCGACCGCGACGCTGAAAGCCTTCTTGTTCATATCTGTCTACCCTCCAATGCCGTTCCCTCCATGGGATCCGGCTCCAGTGGAAACATCCCTGCGACGTTTCCGTCAAACATTCCACGTGCCCCCAATCCGATATCGGCGTCATCGGCGTGTCGGCCTGTCGGCGGTGGCGTGGCGTCACACCCTTACAGACTACCCCACGTGACGCCGTCCAAGGTCAGTCCTTCCGTCCGTGTCTCCCGTACGGGCGGGTTTTCCTCCTGGACGCGACGACCGCCGCGGGCAGTCCCGCGAGCAGTGTCACGCCGGACACGAGATAGGGGCGCATGTCCCGCCTGCTGGTCTTTGGCGCGTCCTCGGGATAGGGCGCGTCGCCCGGCATGCTCGCGCGTTCGCCCGTGACGAGCAGACGGTACGTGTTCAGGAAGATCGGCGTGCACGTGACCAGCGTGACCAGGTCGCGGCCGGGTTCGACGCGCACGCTCCTCAGATCGTCCGGGTCGACCGTCCTGATGCGCGTGACCTTGTAGGCGAGGGTCTGGGCCGCGACCTTAACATAGAACACGTCGCCCTTCCGCAGTTCGGTCAACCGGGTGAACAGGGCCTTGTCCGCGACTCCCGTGTGCCCGGTGATCACGCTGTGCGTGCTTTTGCCGCCGACGGGAAGCGAGGTGCCATGCAGATGCCCCGCCCCGTTGTCCAGCGCGTACGCGTCGGCCCCATGCCGGACGGGCAGGTCCACGCCGATCGACGGGATCTCGATTGTCGCCATGATCCCGTCGCCGAAATCCAACAGGCTCTGGTACTCCCTGTCGGATTTGAACCCGAAATCGCCCTTGACGGCGCCGTCCTCGCCGGACAGTTCGCCGATGACCTGCGGTGTGGCCGCGAGACGCCGGTTGTATGCGCGGGCTTTGGCGACCATGCGCGCGTACCGTTCGGCCGAATGGTCGTCCTTCACCGCCAACGCGGAGGATTCGGCGGCACGGCGGGCCGTGCCGGCCTGTTCCACGCCAAGCCACGCGAAAACGCCCACGCCCAACAGGCAGCAGGCGACGGTGACCGCGACGAGAGCACGGAACACGCGACGCGCGCGACGGGCATGCAGACGGCGCACACGCCGTCCGCGCCGGCCCTCCGTGGCGCGTTCGCCCTCGATGATCCAATCCCAGTCCATAACGTCCATGCCTTCGCCACGATCCATTCCACGAATATCGGGAAGAACAGGGAAAGCCGGTGTCCAGGCCATCACGCCGCATCCGGTCGGAGTGGTGGATGGCCGGCCGCCGGCCCTCCCGTCATCTGTTCCCGGTCACTCGCCGTCCGGCATGCCGTGGCCGTTCATACGTCTCGTGAGCATGACCGTGGACCCGACACCCATCACGAGCAGACCGATACCTCCCGCGATAAGCAGCGGCAGGCTAATGCCGCCCGTCTCGGTGAAGTTCTCATGGATCCCCTGCCATTGCGCGTACAGGGTGATGTCCTTGTCCTGCAACGGGATCTGTGAACCATCCTTATAGACGACATCGGCCTTGCCTGCTTTGAGGGACCATCCCTTGAAGACGTATCCGTCTCGCGTGAACGATTTCGACGTGTCGCCGGGAATGGTCACGTCCGAATACTGCCAGCCGGTCGTGTTCGCGTGCGAGCCGGTGCCGCCGTTCGCGTTGTAGACCACGTTGGCCTGCAACCGCTGCCAGTGCGCGTACACGGTCACGTTGCCCGTCAACGGCCTGGTCCAGTCGTACAGGCCCGCATTGTCCTGCGGTCCCGTGTACCAGCCGAGGAACCTGTAGCCGCGGATCTTCGTCGTGTCGCCCGCCCGCCAGCCGGACCCGTCCGTGACGGCCGTGTTGTAAGCCACGGATACGGACGCCGGGGTGGACGGCATCTGGCCCGACCAGGTGGCCGGCTTGTTCGTGTCGTAGGTGAGGACCGGGTTGCCGACCCACACCGCATACACGGCCATGCCGCCCTCGACCATCGTGACCTCGGCCTGCGCCTGGGTCGCGTTCCGGTCCTGGTTCCAACCCAGCTGGGTGTGGCCCGGACGCGACAGCATGCTGGAATCCCAGCAGTCATCGTCCTTCGCCATGGTCGCCAACGTGATCTTCTGGCCGGCCGGATAGTAGACCTGGCAGCCGGACACCACGTCGGTGGTAGTGTCGACGGTCCTCACGGTCACGCTGCCATCCGCATGCGTGGTGGTGCGCTGCACGAGGTCGGACACCTTGCCGTCGGTTCTGTCGGCCGCGAGCCTCACGGTGCCGGAGGACTTGGCCTTGGCCTGCTTGACGGTGTTCGCGGTCGTATCCGACGGGACGGAGCCGGTCGCGTCATCGGAATTCTTGTCGTAGGTCAGTTTGTAGGAGCGGGAGAACTCGATGTCGTCCACGAGATTGCCGATGTTGTTGCCGGACAGGGTCTCATCCTCTTTGAACCCTTCAAGGCTCTTGAACATGAATACCGTGTTCTTCTGCCCTTCGGGCACCTGATAGTAGCCTTCGTACGTCTCCCACTGGTTGCCATGGTCTCGGGGATCGGTGTTGGACACCTTTGTGACGATGGTCGTGGATTTCTCGCCAACCTTGTCTCCGTGACCGTTCGAGGTGACGCGGGCCATCTCCACGGGCGTCGCGTGAGCCATATCAGCTCCCACGAGGACCTGCATCTTGTCAAGATGGGAGGATTGGCGGCTGGCGTGCTTGAGCCGGATCTTGTACAGTACTCCGCCGTTGCCGGTGGACACGTTCTGGTAGATGCTGGTGTTGTCCTGTTGGGCGACGATCTCCGCATACGTGTTCTTGGTGTTGCGGTCCTGCTGCAACTCGACCCTTGAACCGTTCTCGGTACTGGACCATGCGAACCTGGACGAGTCGAAACCGGGGATCTGCCCGATCTTTCCGTACTTGGAAAGATCGGTGTTGGACATGTTGTACCAAAGCGTGCCGTCATCCGATTTGAGGAACGTGCGCAGATCGGCGTGGTTTTCCTGCTCGTTCTTCTGAATGTCGGAGAACGAGGGGTAGGAGAAATCGCCATTAGCGAGGGAACCGTACCGGACGTTCTCTTCCGCCACGGTCTTCACGGTTCCGCTGGTCTTGGTCTTGGCGGGCTGGGTGGTGTTCTCCTTGCCGCGCTGGTTCGACGGAACCTCACCTGTTGCGTCAGTGGAGTTTTTGTCGTAGGAGAGCTTGTAGGCGCGGGCGAAGGTCACGTCGTCGAGCAGGTTGCCTTTGGTGGGGTCGAGGTAGTTGACGGCCTTGAATCCGAACCGTGTGGTGGTCTGCCCGTCAGGGATCACGTAGTAGCCCTCGTAGGTCTCCCACTGGTCGGCATGATGCCAACGGTTCTCGTTCGTGACCTTGGTGGCGATGGTCGTGGACTTCTCGCCGACCTTGTCACCGGCCTTGCCGTTCGCGGTCACGCGGGTCATCTCGATGGGCGTGCCGTTGATGACGACCTGCATCTTATCCACGTTGTCCTTGCACAGGCTGGCGTGCTTCAACCGGATCTTATACAGGGTGCCGGGGATGGTGGCAAGGTCCTGATAGATGGTGCGGCCGGTCTCGGACGCGACCATTTCCGCGTAGGTGTTGCCATCCGTGCTGTCCTGTTGGAGTTCGACCGCGTTGGCACGGTCCTTCAGACCGCCTTGGTCCTGGCCGCCTTTCTGGTCGGTCCTCCAGGCGAACTTGGACGCGTCGAACCCGTCCCAGTCCACCCAGGCGGTACCGGTGTCCGACTCGGCGTGCCTTGTGTTGCGGATGTACTGTCCGTTGTTCGGATCGACGCTCGTATACGCGCTTGCCATGTCGTAACGGGCGCTGATGGTCTTCCACCCACCGTCGGGAAGGTATTCGAAGTCGCTGTTTACCAGGTGGTCCGACAGTTTCGACGTGTCGGAGGCAAGCCTGATTTTGCCGTTGGTCTTGGTCTTGGCGGGCTGGGTGGTGTTCTCCTTGCCGCGCTGGTTCGACGGAACCTGACCGGACGCATCGGCCGAGTTCTTGTCATAAGTAAGCTTGTACGCCTTGGTGAACATGACGTCGTCGATGAAGTTGCCGCGCGTGGAGTCGCGTCCCTGGGCGCTCTTGAACGTGAATCGGGTCACGGTCGAGGTGGCGATGTACACGCCGGTGTACGTCTCCCATTCGGCCTGGCCGCCCTTGGTCGCAATGGTCTTGGACGTCACGCCGGTCCGGTCGCCGCGGCCATTGGACGTGGTGCGGGTGGCGTCCTGCGCCGTCTCCTTGCCTGGACTGCCTATCATGACCTGCATGGAGTCGACGTGGGATGCGTTCTCGCTCGCGTGCTTCAGGCTCCACCGGTACATGACGCCCGGCGTGGTGGCGATGTCCTGGTAGATGTATTCGTCCGGGGTTTCGGCGATGATCTCCGCGAAACGGTTCATTTTCTGGCCGTTGTTGTTCGGCTTGTTGCCGATCTGCACGCAATGCTGGAGCTTCTGGTGCGAGTTCGGCTGCTGGTCGGGACGCAGGCCCTCCTGGCTGCTGTCCCAGCCGAATTTGGACCGGTCCCAGTCGGGGATGGGCATGAACTTGCGTCCGTAATCCACGTAGAAGCCGCCCCAGCCGGTCGTCGGATCCACGTCGCAGCTGTTCTTGCCGTCCGGGCAGGCGGGATAGAGCCGTTGACGATATGGTCCGGCAGGCTCGACTTGGCCGTGGCCTTGTCCTGGCTCGTCGAGGATTGGATTTCGGCCTGCTGGCCGGCGTCGGACTGCGCGCCGGCGTCCGTGGTGGAATCGGCGTCCGTGGAGTCGTCGTCCGGATTGTCTGCCGTGTCCTCGGAGGTCTCGTTCCCGCCGTCGTCCGAGAGCTTCACGACGCTTTTCGTGGTTCCGGTCGTGTCGGCCATCACGCCGGTCGTGTCCACCACGTTGGCCGTGCCGGTCAGGCCGGCGCCCAACGCCGCGGCCGCCGTGAGACCGGCGAGAAGTCTTGTAAGGAATCCCATTCCCCTCATCCTTATCAATTGAAAGTGAAAGTCTTGTTTTTCATAGGAAAGGGCGGGGGGCGCGGCGGACAGGAGAATGCCACGCGCCCTCCGGCCCCGATGGCTCCCCGGCCGGGCCAACACCCCCGGCCGGGGACGGTCGATATGACGGTCAGGCGACGGCCTGTCCGTCGCCCAGGTCGGTGTGGCGCACACGGTACGCGGCGAAGCCGGTCGCGGTCGCCACGAGGATGATCGCGAACGCGCCGACCAGCATGACGCCCATGGTGGTCGCGCCGGTCTGCGGCAATTGGGTGATGTTGTCGATGTTCTTCACGACGGCGGTCGGGACCGCGGCGTTCGCGTCCGCGTTGGTGACCGTGGTGGTCAGGCCCGGCTGGTCCTTGCCGGCGATGGTCACCCGCCCGTCGTCGGTGATCTTAATCGTGAAGCTCGGCTTGACGAAGCTGAAGTAGCCGGCCGGCACCTGGGTCTCCTTCACGGTGTACGTGCCGGCGCCCAGTCGGGTGAGGTTGATCACGCCGGACGCGTTCGTGGCGAACTCGGTCGCCTTCGTCTCGTCCGACGTGAACGTCCACTGGTTCGATGCCGTGTTCCACGTGTACCACTGGTTCGTGGTGTCGTTGTGGAGCTTGAACTTCGCGCCCTGGATGGTCTTGGTGCCGTCCGCGGCGCTGATCTTCTTGAGGTTAACGTCGAAGGTCTTGACGATGACCTTGTCCTCCGGCGGGGTGGCCGGCGGCGGGGTGATGTTCGGCAGCCAGTTCGACGTGACGGTGATCGTGTTGGCCGCGGCGTTCGCGCGGGCCGCGTTCACGACCTTGGCCCGGGACACGCCGCCAAACGGTGCACCATGTCTACAAGTTTCAGCGCCGCGGCAAAAAAATGGCCGCGGCCCCACGGAGAAACGGGGCTCGCGGCCATGATGGTCAGGGAATCCGGCGCCGAAGCGCCTTAGCGGTTACCTGCCGGAGTGGGCGCCGGTCCTGCGGCGTGCGCCCATGAGGGCCACGCCGATGGCTCCGAACGCGACGATGGCGAGCAGGATGCCGGCGATGGTCGCGCCGGTCTTGGCGAGGCTTTCGCGGTATCCGTTCCAGTCATCCGTGTTGGATTCCACGGTGGTGTCCTCGCACAGGGTCGTGTCGCCGACCTTGACCTGCTTGAGTCCGGTCGTGTCGTCGGCGTCGCCGTCGGTCTTCGTGCCGGTGCCGGTGTCGGACTGTCCGTCACCATCAGACTGGCTGTCGCCGGTCTGGTCGCCGTCGGCGGGCTGCTGGTCGCCGAGCTGGTCGGTGACGGGGCATTCGACGAGCGGCGTTCCGGTGACCTTCACACGGTTGGTGTGCTTGCCGCCGGCCTGGACGCCCTTCAACGTGCCGGTGATGATGGTGGATTCGCCGGGCTTGAGCACCAAGGTGTCCCAGTTGTCCGGATATTTCAGGTCCACGACCTCGCCTTCGCCCGCGATGGTCTTGTCGACCATCCTGAGGTCCTTGGCGAGGTACCAGGCGCCCTCACCGGTCGTCGGATCGGTCTTGGACGTGTTGGTGATCTTGAACGCGATCTGCTGGCTGTCTCCGGCCATCTTCAACGCGTCCTTCACGTCGTCGCGGTCGCCGGCCTGTTCGCCGGAGGCCACGTCGTACTTCTCGATGTGGATGCCCGGGGTCATGTCCGGGGTTCGGGTCCACACGATGTTGGACTGGAACGCCTTGCCGTTGTAATGCTCCGTGAACTGGTTCTCGTGACGGTCGGTGACTGCGAGGCGTGTGGTCTGGATGTACGGGCGCCATCCGGCCTCATGCTCGTTGTCCGCGGACACGAGGGCGCGGTACGCTTCGGTCGTGCCTATGGTCACGACGTTGCGTCCGTCCACGCTGGCCGTGGAGAGCGTGAACAGGTCGCCGCCGAACCTCGAGCTGTCGAAGCCGCTGCCGGCGATCTTCTCGCCCTTGGCGGCGATGACCTGGCCGTCCCTGTACAGGTCGCGGCTCGCGTACACGACCCACTGGCCCGTGAATTCGTCGAACGCCGGGTCGAGCGCGTCCTCGATGTACCACTCGTCCACCTGCGGGTAGGCGCGGTGGGCCGGCAGGATGCTGGAGTCGAGCTGGTACAGGAACGTGCGGCCCTTGTAGATGCTCCGGCCGTTGACGGATTCGCCTCCGACCTTCACGGTCACGTCCTTGGACGGGTTGACGGGCTTCAACGGGTTCGTGACCTCGTTGGTGTCCTTGCGGATCTTGTTGAGCACCTGCGTGGCCTTGTTCTTCACGGTGTAGCCGTCGGTGACCTTGATGACGGTCATCGGCATGGTCACGGTGTACGTGTGGCCGAGGAGCGTCTGGTCGATGGACGGCTGGGTGAGCGGGTCATGCTCGTCGGACTCGCTGTAGGCCTTCAGGTCCGTCGGCTGCGGGTCGCCCTTCACGGTCTCGCCGGTGGCGGGAACCTCGGTGTCCACGGTCTTCGCGTAGGCGTAGAGCACGCCGTCCTTGTCCTGGATGTTGAACCTCGCGGTCACGTCCTTGCCGGTCTCGTCGGTGATCTCCACCTTGGAGGCGTCGAGCTTCAGATACGAGTCGTCGTAGTCGTCGGTCATGCCGAGCCTCCAGACCTTGTAGGCCTGGTTGGTCTGCGTGGCATCGATGTCGACGCGGTAGTAGATCTCGTCGCCCAGCAGCGCGGTCATGCCGTCGATGTCGATCGTCGGATCCTTCTGCGTGTCCTTCTTCTTCGGGTTGAGCGTCGGCGGGATGTTGAACACCTCGTTCGACGGGGTCAGCGAGTTGTTGAGGGTCAGCACCCACTTGTTGTTCACCTTGTGGTCGGTGGGGGCGTCGTCCGAGACGGTGCCCTCGAAGCGGACCTGGATGCGTGGATTGGTTCCGGCGCGCCACTGGCCGATCGTCTCCTGGTCGGTGACGGTCAGGGTGAACATGTGCCTGGAATCATCCCACTTGGTCGTGTACTTCTTCTTGGACACCGGCTTGCCGGTGTTCAGGTCCATCATCTCCAGGGTCTGCTTGTCCGGTTTCAGATAGGCGTCGTAGGAGTCGGTGAAGCTCACGGACTTGACCTCGTAGGCGAGGTCGGCAGGCAGCTGGGGCTGGGTGTCGAGCTGATATTCGACCCTTTGGCCCGGGTAGACGACCTTGCCCTGCACGCTTTCCTGCTCGCCGCCCTGGCTGGCCTCGGACACGACGTCCTTCTTCGCCGGCGGCACGTAGCCGCAGATCTGCGGCTCGTTGGTCGGCTCGGTGTGCTTGTTCACGGTCTCGGAGCCGCTGTTGGTCAGACTCTTGCCGTTCGGGTCGGTGCAGAAGGTGAGCTCGTCGCCCGCGTCCTTCCTGAAGTCCTTGCGGACCTGGGCCGCGCCCTTGCCGTCGGCGAAGTTCACCGTGCCGGGGATGAGGAGCGTGACCTGCTTCGGGTTCTTCAATCCCTTCAATCCCTTGAGGTAGGAGGCCTTGGCCTTGGCGGCGGCCTTGGTGCCCTGGACGGTGATGTCGAACTGGTCGGTCACGTCCTTGCCGGTGTTCACGATGTCGCTGACGCTGCTTTCGCGGTCGGTGCCCGCGTCGGCCTCGTAGACGCGGATGTTCTTGGTGTCGGCGTCGAAGATGTAGTCGGCGGCCGTCCAGTTGTCCGTGAGCGTGAGCTTACTGGGCTCCTGGATCAGGTTCCTGCCGACGGTGCCGTTGACGACGCTGCCGACCTTGTCGCCGTCGAGGTAGGTGTGGGAGTCGCCGCCGGTCTTGTTGGTCTCCTGCGGGTCGATGACGGCCTGCCATTTGCCGTCCCGCTTGACGATCCAGCTCTTGTCCGGGTTCGGCTGCCAGGTGTCGAATTCCTTGCTGCCGGCGTCGGCCTCGGGCTCCTGGTTCCACCTGCCGGTCGCGTGGTCCTTGACCTTCCTGAAGTCCTTCGGCTTGCTGACGGTGACATTGAAGCTGAATTCGTACTGGTGGTCCAAGGGCATCTCGCCCTTGTCGGCCGTGCGCACGGCCGAGACGGTGTCCGTCTTGCGGTCCCAGGTGATGGTGAACTCGCCGCTCACGTCGCGGTCGTTGTCGCTCTTGTCGACGAGCTTGTAGTCGTCGACGGTGTAGTCGACGCCGTTGGCCGTGATCTTGTCCTTGAACGTCATCTCGTAGCCGCCCTTGCCGGTGCCGTAGGTGATGACGGTGCGGTTGGTCATGCTGTCGGCGCTCACGCCCTCGTCGATGGTCTTGGTCGGCGGGGTCGGCGGTTCGGCGCTCACGGTCCAGGTCTCGGACGGGTCCTTGTCGGTCGTGTCGACGGCCGCGTTCATCCTGCCCTGCTTGGCGACCTGGATATCGATCCAGTACTGGCCTTCCTGCCAGTGGCTCATGCCGAAGTCGGCTGGCGTGGCGAGGTTCTCGAGCTGGGTGTCGCCCGAGTTGGCGAAGGTGATCGGCTTGCTGACCGTCTTGGCCGCGACGTAGCCGTTCTTCTGGCCCTCGTAGTGGATGATGGCGGTGCCGTTCAGGTTCTCTTTGATGCTGCTGCCGTTGTTGCTCGCGTGCAGGGTGTCGCCGATCGGGTCGGTGGAGCCGACCTTCAGGTCGGTCCTCTGCTTGTGCGTCGTGGTGACGGTCAGATCGTAGTCGCGTGGCGGCTGCTGGTTGTTGACTGCGACGCACACGACCTGGACGCCGGTTGGATACTGTTGTCCGGTCACGGCAATCTGATTGGCGAACTTGTCGTACACTTTTTTGACCCAGGTGGCGTTGTAGCCCTTGAGGTCGTCGCTCTTGTCGCCCAGGGCGTTCCAGTTGGCGTCGAACCGGTTGCGGAAGTCGGTCGGGTTGGTGCCCCATGGGACCAGGCCGTCTGAACCGTCCGCGATGGTCGCGGCGACGCCGATCACGCGGGCCTGGGTGGCATCGCCGTCGGACTTGTCGGCGACGGCCTGGTTGATCGCCTCGGTGCAGGAGCTCTTGATCCGGGACACGATGGCGTAGCTGTCATCGGTGGGGATCTTGTAGCCGGAATTGCGCATCGCCTGGAGCGCGTAGTCGATGGACGCCTGGCCCCATCCCTGGGTCGGCGAATCAGTGTAGTTGCTGCCGTCCTGGAGGTAGAGGATGTCTCCGCTCGGGCCGACGTTGCTGCCGCCGCCGTGGACCCCGCCGCCGCCGGAACCGATGCCGGCGTAGGCCGGCATGGCCGTGAGCAGCATCGCGGATGCCGCAAGGCCGGCCACCGCCGCCTTCACAGCTTTCTTCTTAGGTAACCTCACTGGTTTCTCCTTACATTAATGGTCTCGGACGGGGATTCGATTCCTCCCCATTCGAGACCATTGAAACCCGATTGCCGGCATGCCGGTTTGGACATTTGGGCGACCGGCGGAGAAGCCGTCAGATCGTCCATACTGGCTCACGGGCAGGTGTTGCAAACGCCATCCATGCAAGTGTTTCCGGGTCTGCATTGCCCGTTCTGGGCGGGAACGCCGCTGCCGCCGATGACGATGTGCAGGCCGGAGCCGGAACCGGCAGACGAACCGCCGCTGCCATTGGATTGCGCCGGCGAGGATGTGGAACCACCCGAGGATGCGCCCGAATACGAGTAGCCGCGGTTCGAGTATGATCCGCCGCCTGAATATGTTTGGGATTGCGATGCCTGCGCCTGCTGCGCGGCGACGGCAGCTGCGGCTGCCGCCGCCGCTTCCTGTTCGGCCTTGGCTTTGGCTTCCGCGTCGGCCTTCTCCTTCGCCGTCTTCGAATCGTTCACCGACTTGACGGCCTTGGCGATCGCGGCGGCATCGCGCTTGGCGATGGCCTGTTTCAACGCGTCGCGGGTCTTATCATCCTGGACCTTCCCGTCCGTCGCCTTGTACAACGCGTCCGCGTCCGCGACCGTCTTGTCCAGCTTCGACGATTCGACCGCCTTGGCCGCCGTCTCCAACGCCTTCGTATCCGACTTGACGGTCCTGGCCGCCTTGTTCGCCTTCGCGGCGGCCGCGTCCAGGTCGGCGGCCTTGGACGCGTCGCACTTGACCATGGCAGGAAGCCTCACAGCGGCGGCCCTCTTGAGCGTGTCGACGGTCTTCGCGTCCTTCACGCTCTTCGCGTCCGTCTTCAACGCGGCCACGGTGGCATCCGAGCCGAGCAGTGTCTTGTACGCTTTCACGGCTTTGGCCTGGTCCGCCACGGCCGATTCGCATGCGTCGCGCGCCACCGACGCCTGATGGCTCTCGTACGCCCGGTGGGCGCATACGCCTCCGGCGACCAGGACGGCCACGGCGACGGCCGCCGCGCCGATGATGATCCGTCTGCGGTCCTTCCGCGGTTTCTCCGGCCCCGCACCGGGACGCGGCCCCACGGAAAGCCGCACCGCCTCCGCCGCGGTCTCGTCCAGCGACGGGACGCCGTCGTTCATGTTGTTTTCCTTCATATCGGCCATTCTAATCACATCCTTGGTTTCGTCGCCCGCCCGCTCCCATGCGTACGTGCATCCGTATGTATGTATGTATATGTTTATGGGCTTACGCTCCGGGCGTCTTGCGGACGGCGCCCGGAGCCTGTAATCATGCGCTTATCTGCTTATGCGCTCCTTATATAAGCGCATGATTATTTGATTATTCGCTTAGCGGTCGTCCAGCGCGGGACAGTTCGACTCGATCCACGAGGACACCAGTTCGCTCATGGTCACGCCCCGCGTCGCGGCCGCGAGCTTGAGCCGCCTGTGGAGTCCCGGATCGAGGCTGAGCGTCGCGTGGATCGGTTTGCCCGCACGTTCCGGCGCGGCCGACGATGTGAACGTGGCCCGGAGCCTGGACGCCGTGCTGATCGGTTTGCTGATGTTCATCGCGTCTTCCCCTCCGTGTTCGACACCGCTTCGACGATGCGGAGCACCGTGTGTTCCCGTGCCGTCTCGAGGTCCGCGAAGCGGGTTCCGCAGGACGCGCACGAATAGTCGACCGATACGCCCGGACGCGAGCTCATGACCGGTACGGGCTTGTGTTTGCGGAGCGCCGTGGATCCCGCGCGGAGTTGTTTCTTGTCTGGCATGATGTCCATTCCCGCATCCTTTCCTATTCGATTCCGTTGAAGGCTTCAATGAGTTCGTTGGCGACGAGGCCGTATCCGCTCGCGGACGGCATGCGTCCGGATTCGCTCGATCTGCGCAACGCCTCCTTGAACGGGATGGTCGCGTCGAATCGTGCCAGGCCGTGGTCCGAGAGGAACCGTTCGGCGTCCCTCAACGCGACGGTGTTCGCCCGGGTCTGGGTCAACAGCACGCTGCTGGGCCTGTCGATGGCCTTAGCCGTCTCCCACATGCGGTCGAGGTCGAGAGGGCCTGGTGTGGTGACGAGCACCACCAGGCTGCTCGCGTCCACCGCGGCGGCGATCAGGTCCGACTGGCTGGGCGGCGTGTCGATGAGCACCCATGTCTCCGGGTCGGTCGGCGGCATGGCCACGGTGAACCGGTTGGCGACCCGCACGTCGAACGGCAGCGGTCCGCCCGCGGCTCTGGCCTTGGCCGCCCAGAGCGTCGCGCTGCCTTGCGGGTCGATGTCTCTGACCTCGACCTTCCTGCCGAGCTTGTTCAGCGCGATGGCCGTGCAGATGGTGCTGGTGGTCTTGCCGACGCCGCCCTTCATGTTCGCCATGGCGATGATGCGGGGTACGTTCGTCTCATTGTTTTCCATTTCGGTTTCCTTCTTTTCTATTGCGTTTCCTTGATCCGCTGGCACGGATCGGGTCTATTCCGGCCGTTGCGCCGATTCGACGGTCTTGCGTTGCCGGTAGGCGTACTGGTCCTCGCTCCTGCGGCGGCGTCCCTCGCGGGTCGATGACTGCTCGCGGACCTCGCGGACGAGTTCGGGATGGTCTCGGATCCACGATGTGAGGTTCCTCGTCCGGGCCGGGTTCGACGGGTCCAGGTCCACCCCGTCGGCTTCCGCGCGGTGCCGCAGGAGCCGTCTCGCCTTCACGTCGATGCCGCCGATCCTGCTGTGCTGCTCACGTCCGATGATGGATTGCGCGAGGCATTCGGCCTGGATGGGACACATGTCGCACAGGATCCGCGCGGTGCTTTTCAGGATCCTCCGGTCGGATTTGTTCCTGACGCGCTCGTTGTCGGTGCCCCACATGAGGTCCTGGATACCCAACGGCAGGCCGGAGCAGACACCCGCGACGAGGTTCGGATCCCCGCTCATGCCGCCACCTCGATCCCGTCACGCCGGTTGAGCTCGTCCGCATGCCGCATGCACGCCATCTGCCATTCGGACGGGTTGCCGTTGCGCAAACTGCCCTCGTGGTCGTATTCCGCCTCGTGAGGCCTCATATCGTCCAGGACGTGCTCGCAGATCAGCGAATGCACGTGCCGTTTCGAATGCCGTTCCGGCATGGGAGTGGGCTTGGAAGCGGCGGGTTTCCGATCGCGGCCGCGGGTCTCGGTGTCCCGTTCGCGTTGGCGTTCGATCCGGTCGACGGCCCAATCGTTGGCGATCCGGTCCCAGTTGTCGGCCAGACGACGCGCGGAGTCGACGCGACGGAGCCAGTACGGGTTCGCTGGTAGCCAGTCGATGACCGCGAGGATGAGCGCCAGGGCGGCCGCATGGTCGCCGGCATGGGCTTCGGCGATACGGTCGACGAGGCGTCCGATCCGGGACAGGTCGCGTTTGGTCGGCTTCGCGGTGGTGAGCGACAGCCTGGAGCGGACGGACGCGAGATGGCCCATCACGGACACGGCTTCGGAGTCCCGTCCCGTCGTTTCGTTCTTCCCGTCCTTCTCGGCGGGGCGCTTCCCGCTTGCGGGGAGCTCTCCCGAAGGGAGTGAGGGGAGAGGTTTACATGGAGGGTTTACCTGGAGGGTTTTATCCTTATATATACAGCCCTGCGAGATTTGCAGTGCTGGAGGTGCGAGATTTGCAGTGCTGGCCCTGCGGCATTTGCAGAGCTGGTTCCGGCTCGTTTTCCAGCCCTGCGGCATTTGCAGAGCTGGTTCCGGCTC
>ERZ827490.3370-NODE-3370-length-14620-cov-32.202266_pt1 | contig 14620 bp, 9 predicted proteins | sample MGYA00519770_ERZ827490 | MGnify/ENA primary metagenome ERZ827490 (study PRJEB31778, sample SAMEA3449324) | human gut metagenome | biome: human gut; feature: human-associated habitat; material: faeces | place: United Kingdom | collected 2010/2012 ...
TCAATGCAGAACGTGACAAGCAGAATGAAGGTGTACGCAAGTCTGTCAACAAGACGTACACTTACTATATGCAGAATCTCAATAAGCAGATAGAGGGGAACAAGTCGCTTCGTGCCGAGAATGATGCGCTAAAGGCAGAAAACAACATTGTCAAACAACGCATTTCTCAACTTGACGAGAAGGCTGTGGAGCGAGTGACTACTCAACTTGTCTATGCGAAGGAAGAACTCGCCAGTGCCAAAAGGTATAATACTACACTTATGGAAATGTACAATGATTTGAAGGCTCGTTGGAATGCCATTTGGCAAGAGCCAGAAATGACTGATGCATGGAGACGAGTGGAAGCACGTAAGGAGAAAGAAACAAAAGAAAAGGCTCGGCAAGAAGCCGAAGCCAAACGTGAAAGCATGGCTCGGCAAAATAGATACATAGGAGTGCTTGACAAGTTCATCCATGAGGGACATGAAGCTTTAGCATCCTTTGCAAAAACAGAAAGAGTCAACTTCAACGAGAAAGAATCGGCTTCCATATACTATGGCATTATTGCATCTGCTGTAAAGCATAATATTGGATTAGACTCTAAAGCCTGTATAGATTCGGCAGCAAAGAGGTTCTTGTCTGATATGTCTTGGCATGGTATTACAGACTTCAAGCAAGAATGTATTACCAGTTGGACAAAACTATTCGCCACGAATGAAGTTCAATTCACAGACAACGCCATTGACAACTTTCTCGCTTTTGTTGACCATATGTCATGTAGTGCAGACACATACGTTTCACTCGGTGGCTCCAATGGGTGTGCTGACCAACTTACGAATTGGGACGGAACACAAAAGGTGGGATTGGGTGCGGTTCTAAGAAAAAAAACAAGAGGCTTCTCACTATAAGTTAAAATAATGAGTATAAGAACTTGCTTTGTTTGAAATTAGACAAAGCAAGTTCTTATGCTCTTTAATCAATGAAATGTAGATGCATCTATTTCCATTGGTTTCAAATCTTCATACTTTCATAACGATAGTTATAATAGACTTTCACTTTTATCAGAATGCAATTTGCTGTTTTCTAATACATATTTTTTGCTTGTATTGGCATAACAATACACACAAAAATGCTTGCAAGTATTATACATACCGATATCTTTACTAATCATGCAGCCACATACCTTTCTTTGCCCTTTGTCTTTCATACCTTTGGCATCTTTGATTTTGTGTGGCTTAGATAATTGTCCAAACATATCTCTTTCTGGCAGATAACCAGTATTTAGATAGTAGACAAAGTCTTCATCATCTGCAAATAGCTCCTTCATTAACTCACCGTCAATGCAACGATTATGCTCTATGCCATATTGATCCAAATCTATGTTTTCAGCACAAGTTGCAAGAGAAAGATTCCACCCTTGTTCTTTCCAAATGTCACGCAGTTTAACCAATCCCTCAACTATTTCCGTTCGTTGTTGTTGACTCATTTCTGATAAGCCAACATTCTCTTTTGTAAAGCATTTGGTTTCCTTTATCAGATTATTTTGCACTTTACGATATGCCAACACATCGACGAAGCTAAAAACAAGTTTGTCGGTATATCCATTTAGCATATTGCCAACCTTCCATATTCTAGACAAGAGGACTCTTGGAGTTATTTCTGGAGTTAGGATGAGAGGGTCAAAACGCCAAATAACCTTTTCTTTTCCTATCATCTCGGATAGCTGTTTGAACGTTTCGACTCGTTGCTCTACAGATGGAACATTAGGTTCGAATCCTTCTTTCACATAATCATTTAATGTTACTTGGAAGTAATAATGAATGCCACGCTCATCCAACTCTTTCAGATATGGTAGGATTGGCTTGGGATTTTTCGTCCAAAAAACAATGGCCTTTACATTTTTGAAAGAAATATACATAGGCTTCTTGTTGAAAGGGTTGTACCAAACACAATACCCTTTTGCCAAGCGGTTGAAAAACCACTTGGCATAAAAGGCAGGTATATCAGTAGAGCGACTTGCCGAAATTATTATAGGAGCAGTTGCTTCAACGTTGTCTCCTATATCTGTAATGATATTTATTTTATCGAGCATTATAGTATTCTTTGAGTTCCGCTTCTATATCTTTGCTAAGATTACCTACAAACACGTCTTTTAAAGATGTTGGTTTTGCAGATTCACCACGTCCCTCTTTATTGCATAAATTGATGAAGTAACGGATGTGCTCTTTTATGTCATTCGGATAATTTTTTCCTGTATATTCCCAATTTTGTCCTAATCGTCTTACCACATTAGCATGAAGCCTTTCAAAACATTTCAGATTGGGGAGACCGTATCCTTTTTCCTCAGATGGCATTTTGACAACCTCGTCGATTTTTTCTTGATGATAACCTGTACTTAAGAGTTTCTCTATTTTTTTGTAAGCAGCATCACTTGGCTTCAAAAAGTTATTTAGTATATAGAGAAACGCTTTAGGATCTTGCCTCTTTGCTTCCAACTCGATGATTCTGTCTATTTTTGCAATAGTTTCTTGACCACCTTTTCCTTTCGGGAGTTTAGGTCCAACTATAGCCATTATCTTACTTTTAAACTCTGTAGGATGATAAAGGTTTGAATCATTCTCAAAGTTTGCTTCTTTCAATGCTTTATAAGCATTGCTTCGCTTTCCGAGAATATCATCAGCAATGAACATAAACGCCCTTGGACTTTGAACAGCATCCTCCAATCGTGCTGTTTCTTCCACAGCACTTATAATCTTTGCTTGTTTAGATGTTGCAGTCTCTACTTCTTCGATATTCTGAATAACCTTAGAACCAATAGAACTTTGACGCAAAGTTGTTGACGATTCTTGGAAAATCGCATTGTTTATTTTAATGTCAAACAGGTACTCATATATAGTGAGCCAAACTTCTTTATAATAGTCTTTTACACCATTTATTAGTGCAGAGGTAAATGTCTTGGGCAAAGAGGCAAAACCTCGTGTTGCTCCATATAGTCCAAAGGCAAGCTTATAGTTGCCAATACCATTCTGAACCAAATAATCTTTTAGTCGGTCTATATTATCACCTTTTTGGCAAAATGCAGCAAAGGAAATCGGAACATCATTTTCTATAGAAAACAAATCAAAACCTGTGTTGTCTTGGAAATGACTCAATAAAGAATTGACATAAACACGGATAGGAGAGTTTTTCCAGTTCTCACCCATGATTTGCTGTAAGATGTTTCCACCATTAAATGCAATGGCAAGTGGTTCTTCCACGCCATTTTCTTTCATAATTTTCTTGTATTCCAAGTATAATAAAGACTGCACAAGTTTTTCGTAAAACTCGTGCGTAAAAGAAGGGTCAACTATATGAATGTGCTTGTTTGCGTCAACTTGAATCAAGTTTGCCAAATGCTTCTTTTCTTTCTTAGAAAGTTCGCTTGCCTCTACTTGCAAAACTGCTCTGTTAAGTTTGTCGAGAGCCATTGTATAAGCATCTTGCGTTACATGTTCTACACTTGTCCATAAATCATTTGCATCATAGATGGGAGACAGATGTAACTTATTACAAAAATCATTATAGACGTTGCAATACTCCAAAAAGCGTACTGATTCTTCAAAACTAATACCCAAAGGGTTCTGCTTCAAAAAATATACGATTTTCACTTTATTCTGTTTTGCCGTTTCGTCTTTCTCTTTAAAAATAGCATTAAAACGCTTGATGTTTTCTACCAAAATGTCATCTTGTTTCTCTGTAGGACGATGTTCTGGAGAATTGATAACGGCAGACAAAGTGTTTCTTAAAACTTTTGCAATAGCTTTAAGTTCACCAATTTCTTTGCTAACTGATAAATTAGCACCAATCAAATAACAATACAAAAATCCCTTAAGTCGATCAATGTATGCATCGTCTCTCTTGTCAGAACAAGTAATTGCTTTAGTTGGTGCATAAGTTGCATTCCACAAAAACTCTGTTTGCTCTGTTTTCGCGAACAAATCCCGAACCTTACTCCAAGTTCCTTTCACTTCATGTCTCCATATTTTGAGATTAGGAGAATAAAGTTTGGAAAACTTGTTCTCAAGGCTTTGCTCTGCTTTTGTCAAAACTCCTTGTCGTGCCTCATAACTATCGAAATAGATGAAGCAATGGAATGGATTTAGATAAATCGTGCTTGCGCAAGTATAAGTTTCGATTCCATTATTAGAGCCAGAAAGGTTAAAATTATTCGGCTCATAATCATCGGTATCTATTTCTATAACCATAGGATAGTTTTCCAAGTCGGCATCGTCAACTTGAAATACTGGGTATTTTGAGTACAAAGTAACAGCCAGATCAAGGCTATTTGCCTCAACAGAATAATATCTTCTATTTCCAAAGCCTCTGGTTGCATAGTGTGCTTTAGGAGATATGGATTCTGTGCTGAAGATATTATTGAAATTCAACGTACATGTTGGGATGAAAAGTTTCATAAGTGTTTCTTTTAAAGTTGCAATTTTGTACCACTTGACAACGTTGTGTCATACACATCTTTTGGCACAGCATCAAACAAACTCGACAAGTTGCCAGAATGCATGATATACAAAGCTCTATATGAACGTGTGATTGCTACATATAGAGGATTCCTATCTTCTTCTCCTTCCACAGTACACTCTGGTAAGAACACATGTTCAAACTGTAATCCTTTAGAACTATGATAAGTCATTAATTTCGGATTGTCTGAATTGAAATCCAGGTCCATGAATTTACCATATTTGGCTTCAACATTCATGCCGTGATTCTTAAAATAATTATATGCTCTTTCAACTTCTTCGTTGTGGCGGAATAATATACCTACATCTTCCATGTTTCTGTTCTGTATCAAAGATATGATAGCATCATATTGTGCTTCTATTGTTTGATATTGAAGAATTTTAGGCTTTTCCGTACCTTCTTCCGTACAACGCTCTTCAAGTTCGTCATTCTCAGAATTGAGATATTGGGCAAGACGTGCTATCTTCTTTGGAAGACGATGATTAAATACCAATTGTTCTATTGGATATTTGGTGAAGTACTGAATGTCTTCCATTGAAACAGTCACCTTCCCTTTAAGAAATTTATAAAGCTGTTGAGCGGTATCACCATAAATAAGGAAAGCTTTGTTTACTTTAGATTTTAGAATATCAATATCCTCACGAGAAAAATCTTGAGCTTCATCTAATATTATGTAATCATAGTTTCCCATTTTCCAACCGCCACGAACAAATGAGCCAAATTGGTCTCTTCCCCAACTAAAGCAAGCATCATAATTAACGACATTTCTTGCAGGAAGCCCTACTTGCATGATGCCATCGTTCATGTATTGTCTCAATGACTTTGTATAAACAACATACAGAAAAGTCCCTTTATGTTCGTCCTGTATCTGTTTCGCTTTCCAAAGTGCAAGTATAGATTTTCCACTTCCTGCACAGCCTTTCACTATATAGGAATTGTCCGTCTTCTTATTTATGACTTTTACTTGGTAATCATCAAGTTCAGAGTCTTTTACATAAAAACTTCTTTTAGCCATGTTTAAATGTTTATGTTAAACGAATCTATAAAATCTTTATTTCCTTTGCTGTTATTGCAATACGCACCTTCAATATTCTGTTGGTACCTTATTGGATTTATTATATGAGTTTTGCTCTTAGTGAAATTATTCGACATCAAATATTCCTTAAACCCTTTGTGGCATAACATTCGATAAGAGACTCTGCTTTCATCGTCTTTCTTCTGCATATGGGTTACCCGAAACGTTTGTTGGGTAAAACAAGGAATTCTGCAATCCTTGTATGTAGCGCATGACAATGGTAACAATGTCTCGATTTCGCTTGATTCCCTCACGAATTTATTGATTTGCAAATTCATCATTTGAGGGTAAAACATCATTGTCCCTTCGCATTTGGTAGTTACATCCAACATCACAAAAAGTCCATCTTTAGAAAGTTTTTTACTCAAGAAACTTGCCAAGTATTCATAGCTTTTTTTATTAACTCCATGCGATATAAATTCACAGCAAACCTTGTCACACAATTCAATGTCAAAAGAACATGACGGAAAATCTAATTTTTCAACATCATCAAAATTTTTAATTTCTTTGTGAATAGATACGAATCTGTATTTATGTCTGGATAGACTGGCTGCTTTATCTATTATTTTATGTAGATAGTCCAATGCCTTTTCATTTCCATCACAAACAATAACGTTTATATTTTTCCCATCATGGAAATATTTATCAAGAGCAGACAGCAATCCTATGAGTTCCCCGCCTGTTCCACAACAAAAATCAAAAATATTAATATCTTTCTTGTTTTTGTAGGCTTGATAAATATATTTGTTTTGAAATATATTGTCAAAGATGCAGAAAATCTCTGCATAGCTGCGTGGAAAATATGTACCCAAGTAAACCTTTAACTCATTTTCGTTCAAGTCAAGATTATATTCATATCTTGTATGCTCAGGAGCATATTGGGCGCCCAGTTCTTCAAACAAGTATTTATCCAACCATAATGGCAATACTGTTTTCGACTTACGGAAAGCAACTCTTTTATTGGATTCGTCAATATCTAAATGCTTGGATATTTGGTTGCTTGTTCCTTCGGAATTTACTGCACCAATGTTTTCTCCTTCAGCTAAGCAAATCAAATTTTGATTGACTACGAAAACTCTCTTGTTTGTGAATTTCTCGACTTTTGCAACCTGTTCGAGCACATTTTTTGCTTCTATCAGCACATATAGTTGGTATGGTTTTAAAGAATTAATACTTTCGTTCAACTCTATAGCTTCTTGCTCATCAGCAGAAATAACTCTAACCTTATACTCATAGCCTTTTAAACACGCACTCATCACTTGTCTGACAAATAAAGCCAAACTTCTTTTTTCATCGGTTAAAGAATCTTCAGATTGGGTCCTTTCTGAATGTTCTATGTTACAATGTGAATGAGGTGACAGTACCATCTTTAACAACATTAAAAGCTGGCTACTACGGCTTGTGGATTATCGTTGCAGCTGATACATAAGAAAAAAAGCGTAGAGCCATTCTGTCACTCGTTCCACAATCCGTAGGCTCTCGCATTGCCCTGTAAGTCGAAACGAGCAACGCCGAAAGCCCCACGCCAGTGTAAGTATATAATCTATCCTCCCTACCAACGAATGCAAAATACATCCGAAGCTAATGAGGATGTATATAATACACCTCATGAGGCGTTCTGCATTGCTTTGTTTTTGACTTACAGTTGAACTTGCGAGATTCACGGACTGTCAAAACCAAAGCGTACAAAAACGCCTTTTACCATATGTATGTCTGCCCTACCTCTGCCCATCGGGGCTTTCGGTATGGGTATAGACGTTACAAAGATAATATTTTTTCCTTGAAAACCACTTTGGTTGGTTGGTAAAGTATGATTTCAAGGTCCGATTTAACATTATTAAATACAAATATGTCAAAGAATTCCACTTTTGCGTGATTTTTCTTGCTAAAAAGTTTGTATTATCAATGATTATTCGTATCTTTGCAGCAACAGAATCCGCCACGCTTCCCATTTGAACAGCGAACCAGGGCGGGTCTTTTGCTTTTATGGGAACATTAAGATTATACACTAAGCAGGCTCTTTCTATTTCCGAACAAATAGAACAACTAAAAAGTAGAGGCTTAAATATTGCTGATCCATCCAAGGCTGCAAAATTTCTTGGAGAGGTCAGTTATTTTCGTTTTGTCCAATACCTTCGTCCTATGGAGGCAGACAAGACTACGCATCAATTTAAGCCTAATAGTAGATTTGAAGATGCCGTAGCTCTCTATAACTTTGATATAGAGTTGAGAGATTTGATGTTCAAGGCTGTTCAACGATTAGAGATTGCTTTGCGCACAAAGATTATACAAGAGTTCTCTTTGGCTTATGGGCCGTTTTGGTTCTTCGATACAAGTCTTGCTGACGATGAACACAAGTTTATTGAGAATATGAACTCCATAGATAGAGAACTTCAACGTAGCAAGGAGGACTTTATCAAAGAGCATAGGCGCAACTATGACAAGCCGATATTCCCTCCAGCATGGAAAACGCTTGAACTTGCATCTTTCGGCACGCTTTCAAAACTCTATTACAATTTTAGTGACAAGAAGTTGAAGAAGCGTGTAGCTCGTCAATTCAATCTTCCACAGCATGAGGTGTTGGAAAGCTGGATGCGCAGTGTAACTGTCCTGAGAAACTGTTGCGCTCACCACTCACGACTTTGGAATCGCTATCTTTCCAATGCTCCACAAATGAACGCTTCTTTACGTGGTGCATGGGTGAACATTGATGGTGTTGATGCGAACAAAGTATATGCTATAGCTTGTTGTATTGCATATTGGCTTGATTCGATGGGGTATGGATTGGACTTCAAGAATGAACTCAAATCCTTACTCGTTTCTTATCCACAGGTAGACCCGGCAGCAATGGGATTCCCTGAAAATTGGATTTCGGAGCCTCTATGGAGATAACTTTATAGATAAAATACAGATAAGCTTGTCGTTAGTGAAAATTCTTCATTACCGACAGGCTTTCTTCTTGATATATGAACTATTTGATGTAAATGAAAGTTAAACACGTTAAAAAATATCCATTTCGTATCAATATAGAACCTATATTGCCACTTTTCTACCGTTTAGAGCGTATGGTATTGATAATCAACTGATAATAGATACTCTGGTTGTAATTCCCTAACAAGTATCAACATTCCTGACTCTGTGACAACCATCGGGAATCATGCTTTTGATACCTGTAAATCCCTCACAAGCATCAACATTTCAAATGGCGTGATGAGTATTGGAGATAATGCCTTTGAGGGATGTGTTTCCCTCAAAAGCATCAACATTCCAGATTCTATAACAAGTATTGGGGACTATGCATTTGGGGAATGTGATTCCCTTTCCCCTCAAGTCAAATCCGACATCATTCAACGCTTTGGGGAAAATGCCTTTTAAACATAATAGTAATTGAATAGTAAGCGTGGTCTGTCACGCACCTTCGCAACTGGTGAACGGCAATACTCCGTTTTTCAAGCCGCTTTTAACCCAAATCGGTCATTAGGAAACGACCAAAACACTCGTTGGATTGCAGACTTTTTCCATCGCTTGAAACTCATGGAACGTAGAGGCAGTGGAATGAAGAAGATTATTGGCGAGTATAAGCATTTTGAGAACTTGGAAAATTATCATGCGCCAGAGTTTCGTTCCAATGCGACAGAATTTCATGTTACTCTATGGAACCTCAATTATGGGGCGGATGTCGTAAAAGAGGCAAATGATGACGTAAAAGATGTCGTAAAAGAGGCTCTTCCTTACCTTCTGCGAACAACAAGAGGCTGATCATGCAGATGGTGTTGAATCTGTTCATGTTGAAAAATCGCCAACTCCTTAACATGACCTGAGCAACGTGTTAAAGAATCCCGATTTTCTTAACATGACATGAATAACGTGTTGAGAAATCCCGATTTCTTTGACATGAAGTGCTGACGATAGACACGTAGAACATAAGAGCAGAAGGTAAATGAGATATAAAGGCAAAAGTGTGGAAATAATAGGCAGCAAGACCTTGTTCGGCAAGGAAACGCTGTGGGTGCATGTGCTGGAAGACAACACCTTCATGCAGGTGCTGCGCACGGACTTGGTGGAGGATGATGTAAACACCGTCGGTTCGGGCATGGCATATGTGCGCTACGTCTCTATTGCGGCCAGAATAAAAGAGGAGACGGCGCAGAAACGACTGCTTTCCCCCTTACGAAAGTAGTCTGATACCATTGCCTCACCAGATACTTGTGCTGGAAAAAGTGATACAGGGCGTACAGACTCAAGTCAAATCCGACATCATTCAACGCTTTGGGGAAAATGTCTTTTAAACATAATAGTAATTGAGTCGTAAGCGTGGTCTGTCACGCACCTTCGCAACTGGTGAACGAAAAATCTCCGTTTTATTTCCTTGATGGCAAAAGCAAAGCATACGCAACTAGGGAAAGCACCTTGCTTGAAGTATACATAAAAGACAAAGCCACTTTGCAAAATAGCAAGCTATCATGCAAGAGAAAAACTGGGCACATAGTGGAATCATGACAATGACTTTTTCAAAAAAGCGAGGACAAACGTGAACTTTTTCTAATATTTGTTTGCCATTAAAAAAAAATAGTCGTACCAATTTGTAATTGGACAACCATATCTCGTCCAGAATGTAATTGCAAGACGAGTTCTTGCCTACTACACGACGAGGCAGCTCACGCCGTTCAGAGTGTGGAAAATCGCAAGAGGCCTCTACACAGCATAATCCGCTGCATCCCCGTTCACTTCATGCTGAAAACGGAGGATATCCACCCACCCAAAACGGGGACATCCGTTCACTTTTCTGGCTCTTTAGTCTAATGGCGTTGCAAAATTAGTCATTTCTGTGGGTTTCTGTACTTTTTATGTTGCTTTTTTGGCGCATGGAGGCTCCTTTCAACTCAAAGCGCACGCTTGTGTGCACCAACCGGTCGAGGATGGCGTCTGCCGCGGTGGTGTTTCCCTTCATCACGTCATACCAGTTACAACTCAACAAATAACCATATTTAAAGAACTGATAATTTTCTCACGTTCACCGCTGCATTTTGTAGAAAGGCGCAAAAGCGGAAGACCATAGTTTGAAAGGATATGATCTTTCATCAAGTCGCGCTGATGTTGTTCCGTCTCGTCATTGTGATAGGAGTAGCCGTCCGTCTCAATGGCAAGTACGGGCTGCTTGCTCACTCGGTTGATGATGAGAAAATCCAAATGTGTATTGTAGTTGGAAGCATACTTCAGTTCTTCTGCCGACATCATGGAAGTGTCTTTCACAACTTGACGCAAAGGAACATGGCACAGCACTTTCAAGAAATTATATGCGGCATCGGATGCCAATACTTCACCAATCAAGGAATAGGTCAAGTTCTCTGATACATACTCCGATATTTGCGGATGATTTTCAAGAAATGCCATTCGTTGCTCCGTATATTGTTCATAGAGATAGTCGAAGATGGAAGCCAACTTGCTCTCCGTCACCATGCAGTTGTTGTAGGCGATATAGTCGAGCAAGTCCATGATGTTACTGTGTTTCTTCTGTTCGTTTCCTGTCACAACAAGACAAAAACGCTTTTTCGCTCTCGATACAGCCACGTTCAACATCTTGGCATCATCGGCAAACTCCGAAATCTGGTTGTCTACCACACTCATGATGATGGTATCTTCTTCGCGACCTTGGTATTTATGTATCGTGCCAGCCTTCATGTTGTTCAGTTGACGGTTGAAAGCATCCACTTGATTATTGTAAGGCGTGACGATACCGATGCTTCCTACATCTGATAATATAGGTAGCACTTCTTCCTTCACAACATCAATCTCTCGTTGGTTGAAATTCCCAATGGCATGGTTGCCCTTGGCGGTCTTGAAAGCCGACAATACATTCTCCTCGCCTTTGTCTTCCGTCATAACCAACAGATTGCCACCATAGAATTTCTGGTTACAGAAATTGATGATACGTGGATGGCAACGGTAATGCTCCCGTAACATCGTCTCCGTCACATTGGGGATAACCCTCAGCACCGACTCCAAGAAACTATATTCAGCACAGTCATAACCATCTGCGATGTTATATGGCTTTAATATCTCTCTGAGCTTCATGCGGTCTTCTTCAGTTTCTACATTCGGCAATTGCTTTGTGTCGCCCACAATCACAGCATTCTTAGCACAGGTAAGTGCCAAAGTGCCTGTATCTGACGACACCTGCGATGCCTCGTCCATGATGAGATAGTCGTAAGGTGCATCTCCAAACATACACGATCTTGCTGAGAAAGTGGTACTGAGTACAACTGGGTATTGTTTTTGGAACTCGTCAGTTTGAAAGCGCAAGTTATCTGTGCCGGCAAAGACAGCTCTACCTTTCTTGTATTTGTCATGCAGTGACGCCTCCAACAATGTAAGCGAACAGTCCGTGAGTGTCTTTGTCAGATTCTTAGCATCGTATGTTCGTAATTGCTGTTCCTTGTCAGCTATCTCGGCAGCAAGTTCCTTGCAACGATTGACATAATAGAGAATTTGCAGCTCTATTATCAGCGGTTGCAGATTGGCGGTATCGAAACTGTGCCGTATGTGCCATTTGTATTTGCACATCAGTTTCATCCACCACAACTTGATGCGTTGGAATATGCCAAACTGCTTCACATCCACACCTTCTGCCATAGACTGCAGTTTCAGCCAAAGCCAGATAACACAAGACGATTTGGCACTACTATAGGAATCTTCACTATCCGAGAAGTCTTGTTCCAACTTAAAATGTTCCCATTCCAGTTCTACTGCTTGCAGTTCTTGACGCAATTCTGCCAACTTGTTTTGCAGGGCATACACTCTGTCAAGTTGATGGAGTGCGTCATGCAGTGTCCGTTTTGTCTTGATGCTATCTTGCAAAGGCAAGTTCCACTGTTCCAACTCCAATGGCAAGGTTGGTTGATTGGCTATGAAGTGCTCTTTGTTATCCTTGTTGCCCAAAGCCGCTGCGATAAAACCAACACCATATTTTTCCAACTTCTCCTGTACGTTAGTCGTGGCAGAATTATTGTTCGACACCACCATTACAGTCTTCCCTTGTCTAACAATATTGGCTATTATGTTCAAGATTGTTTGCGTTTTACCTGTACCCGGAGGGCCTTGAATGACGCTAATCTGATGTTCAAAAGCATTGGACACGGCTATCTTTTGACTCGTATTGCAGCCGAATGGATATATCAAGTCAGAGTGGCTCAGTTTCTTTGGTTTGTTTTTTGCAGGATTGAGATAACAAGCGGCTGCCAAGTCATCGGCAATGAAATCCACCTTATTATATATACTAGACAAAAAACCATTTGGATGCTGTTCGTCCTTGCCCAAAGTGTTGATGGTTGCCACATTCTTCATATAGACAAACACATCCTTGCTCACAGCCTCTTGGAGACAAGATTGAGTAACAACAATTCTGCCAGCTGCATCATCCTGCACAAAACCATTGTTGTAGATGACCCTCCAACAGGAATGCCCATTATTATCAAATCTCCAAATTTCTCGGATGCCATTCCTCAATATGCCCTCCATCAGCACCTTGCATTGTGTCGGGTCTTTCCATTCTGGATTGCTGAGCCAAACCACCTTGTCACGCCCATAATTATAGGTGCGCCCGTTGTTTTTGAAACGCACGCTATATCCATTGCTGCCATTCCATTGTATGGCAGCAATCTGCAAAGTCTTCGGCTCTCCATTGAGCAATATGAAGTGTTTTGATAAGTCCATAATATTGCTATTAAATTACAACATATAAACAACAACTTTATTATTAAAACTTTTAATTATTGCTATTCCAAAAAGGAAGTCCTATCTTATTATTGTCAAAATTATCATCTACAACTATTGCAGATACATATCTTGCACGTGTAACTGCGACATATAACTTACATCGTGTATTATCGGGAAGTTGATTTTGATTGGATGAAAGAAACTTGGATATTATGCGGTTTGTTGGAAATATTAAGCATGAGTCAGCAGACGCACCTTTGGCATCACCATAGTTGCATATAACAGGACCAACTGTCTCCTTATGTTTTTCATAGTTGCATATAACAGAACCAACTGTCTCCTTATGTTTTTTGTCCCATACAAGTACCAATGGCTCATACTGTGAAATATATGTAGGCACATCACTTCGCTTTATAAGGAACATACCTTTTTTGCCATGGAATTCATCTTGGCGTTTAATGCAATTTTCACATTGACATGGCATAGTTTTTGGAAAATCATCACCTATTACCAAGCTTGCAAAATCAGCAATTTCTTTGCCAAAACGATGCGAACAATTGAGTGTTGTATAATCAATATCTATTAAGCTTTGTCTTTTTTTATTGACCTCATTTTTGAGATATTCATCTATTCGACCTTTATATTTTTTCCATTTCACCCCAGGATTTGTAGAATATGTCTTTTGTCTGAGATCTCCACACATTACAAAATGTAACTTCTTTATTTTCAATAGTACGGAAATTATGCTATAATCCCATGCAGATAAATCTTGTACTTCGTCAATCAGTATTGACGAAAAAATGTTTTCAAGCCGTCCCCAAAATAGATCTGTTCTTTTCGTGTAGCATTCATAAGCGAACTCACTAAGTTTATCTGAATATATGTGATTGCTATCAGCAAGGTATTTCTTCTTAATTTCGCCAACTTTATATGTTTTGAAATATCTTCCATTCTTCTTTATTGTTCCAGAATTTTCATTAACGAGCATTAGTCCTACTGTCTTGCAGCGTAAGTCTTCAATAACGGCTCCCATAAAAGGACGTATACAATAAGTCAACAAGAAATCAAACCATCCGCAAATCTTTATGTTGGATGGAACGAATCCTTGTTCCGCAATGAATCTATTTTTGATTTCTTGTTGGTTTTTTCCGCGTATAGGTGATTATGGCAATCGACTTTTGATTATCATCTTTTGCCAAATCGCAGGCATGATGTACAAGAAATGTTGTTTTCCCTGCACCTGCCGCTGCTATATACAATTTGTTGTCGCTCATGTAATTTATTCTTCCTTAATTCCGCAACACTATTGTAAATTAAACTTTTTAAGTACCTGAGCAA
>ERZ827490.3396-NODE-3396-length-14510-cov-3.065168_pt1 | contig 14510 bp, 16 predicted proteins | sample MGYA00519770_ERZ827490 | MGnify/ENA primary metagenome ERZ827490 (study PRJEB31778, sample SAMEA3449324) | human gut metagenome | biome: human gut; feature: human-associated habitat; material: faeces | place: United Kingdom | collected 2010/2012 ...
AATACACGATCAGTGAGATTGCACTCATGCTCGGTTTCAATTCGATTCAGTATTTTTCCAAAGCATTCACTCAGAAATATAACATTGCTCCGAGTGAGTATGCAAAACAGATATTTAACAATTGATAGGAGAAACATATTATGAGAATAGGTACTGTCGGAACAGGATTTATCACTAACTATATTTTAGATAATATTGAAAATAGTTTAGAAACCTTAAATAGTACTCAAAATACAAATAAAATTGAAAGTTCAAATAAAGACGAGAGCGTGAATGAAAGAATAGATAAAGCTATAAGCATATCATCTAAAAAATATGGAGTAGACGAAAACTTAATCAGAGCAATTATAAAAGTTGAATCAAACTTTAATCCTAATTGTGTATCTAAGGCAGGGGCAAAAGGCTTAATGCAACTTATGCCAGAAAATTGTAGAGATCTTGGTGTAACTGACCCATTTGATATTGAACAAAATATAGATGGAGGAACAAGACACATAAAAGAATACTTAGATAAGTACAATGGAGATGTAGAAATGGCTCTTATGGCATACAATGGAGGTCCAACAAGAATGGCAAAAAGAGGTGTAAAATCAATTAATGATATTTACAAAATGCCTAAGGAAACTCAAAATTACGTGCCTAAAGTTATGAAATATTACAAGGGATAGATATATATCATATAACTACAAAGAAAGGAGAGTCAAATGAAAGTAGGAAGCATAACACATAATAGAAACTTAAGTGTAGAAAGTAAAGGTAGTAAAGAAAAAGCTAATTTTAGTGATAGTTTTAACTTAGCTCGTAGGGCAAAAACAAAAGAAGAGTTAGAATTACAAATGAAAGAAATCAAAAAAACCGGAGAAAAACTAGTTGCAACAAAGTGTTATGGCGATGTTATACAATATAAAAAGTTAATAAAAGACTATCTTAAATCTGTAGTTGACTATATATATTATATAAATAAAAATACAAGTTTTTGGGATAGAAATTATTTTACAACAGTAAATACCATAAATGAAAAATTGGAGAATATGACGAGAGAATTAATTTATGAAGAACAAAGCAATATAAATATAGCATCTCAAATAGATGAAATAAACGGATTATTATTAGATATTTATATGTAAGGGAGGATAATATGGAAAATTCAATAAAAACTGATGAAATATATGAAGTAAAGTTTGAGCAATTAGTAGAAACTGAAAAACAACCACTAAGTGCTGTAAATGATATAATGGAAGGATTAATGGATGTATCTGTATCAATGGGATCAACTAAGGAGAAGATTGGAAGAATAGTTAATTATAAAATAGGAGATGTCATAGTACTAGACAAGCCTGTAGAAGAAGCATTAGACATTAGTGTAAATGGGAAGTTAATTGCAAGTGGAGAAAGTATGATATTAGATAATAAACTGGCAATAAGATTATCTAATGTAAAAACAGAGGAAGAAAATTAATAAGATTCAATTATAAAGGAGGCTTTTATGAATATAGCTTCAGTAAAGTTTAAAGGAATAGAAAATATATATACAAGAAGTAAGCAAGAAATAAAACAAACATTAAAAGTTAATAACAGAGATACTGTTGAAATATCAGATTTAGGTATGTATTTAAATAAAATTAATTCAAGCGAAGATAAGGATAGATTAGAGAAGATAAATGAGATAAAAAGAAAAATAGAAAATAATACTTATAGAATTGATTCTAATGAATTAGCTAAAAAGATTATAGAACGTACTAAGGGGGAGATTTAATTGAATCCTGATATTAAAGTAATAATATATGAAGAAAAAAGTATTTTAAAAAAGCTATTAAGTTTATTAGATGAGCAATATGACTGTATTATAAATAAAGATGCGATACAGATGGATAAAATTGCTTCAAAATTAGATGAGGCTTCTAAGGAGTTAGCCAAAATTGAAATACAAAGAAGAAATATCATGGGAAGTGAAGCTAGTATGAGAGAGACTATTTCACTTTGTGATGATGAAAATATAAAAAGTGCATATGAAGAAATAGTAAGTACCATAAAAATGGTGCAACTTCAAAAGGAAGCAAATGATACTCTTATAAAGCAAAGATTATTTTTTACAAAGAAAATGATAAACCTTATAAAACCGAGCAAAGATATAGGTGTTTATAATGCATATGGAAAAGTAGGTAAGTAAAACTTGGAGGGAATTTATGGCAGGATTAATAGGTAGTTTACACTCAGCAGGAACGGGTATGAGTGTAAGTCAAGCCTCTATACAGACAACATCTCATAATATAAATAATATAAATACACCAGGGTATTCTAGACAAAGAGTAGAGCAAAGTGCAAAAAATGCATACAGCAATCCTGGTTATAACAGTAGTATGGGTCCAGGGCAAATAGGAACTGGAGTACAAGCTACAGATGTAATAAGAATAAGAAATACATTTTATGATTTTCAATATAGAAGTGAATCGCATAACTACGGAGAAATTAGTATAAAATATCAACACTATACAAATATAGAAAAAATATTTAATGAACCATCAGATTCAGCAATATCAGGATCTATGAGTGACTTTTTCTCAAGCTGGCAAGAACTTAGCAAAAGCCCTAATGATACAGGAGCAAAAGATATAGTAATACAAAATGCTAAGTATTTAGCTACTAATATAAGTGATGTAAAAGAAAAGTTAGATAAATTATCTGTACAAGCTGAGAAAAAGCTAAATGATGATGTAGTAGAAATAAATGATATGATAAATCAAATTAGAGACTTAAATAAAGATATAAAGCTTATCGAAGGAAGTGGGAAAACTCCTAATGACCTTATGGATAAAAGAGATAGTGTAATTGATGAATTAAGTCACAAACTAAATATAGAAAATACTGAAGTTCAAAAGTTAATAAATGAAAAATTAGAAAATAAAACAGAAGTAACACTTGATGAACTAAAAAATATTGGTGATATATCAGGAGAAGTACAAGGGTCATTAGATATGATTAATAAAATATCAGAATATAAATCTAACTTAAAAGAACTTGCAAAAGGCTTAACTAAAGGTGTTAATAATGTTCTAAATGGTAGAGATTTTAATGATAACACTGTCGATGCAACTGATCAACAAATATTCATATTCAATGATAATGGAGACCCTATCATTAAAGCTAATGATAAATTAGTAAATAATCCTAAGGACTTAGTTATAACTGCAGAAAAAGCAGAAAAAATGTACAAATTAAAAGACGAAAAAATTACTATAGATGGTGAAGATATAACTATAGGTAATTATTACAACAATATAGTACAAAAGCTAGGAAACGAAACAAAAGAAGTAATAAGAAATGAAAAAAATCAAAGTAAACTATTAGAAGAAATAGATAACTTAAGACTTAATGTATCAGGGGTATCTCTTGATGAAGAAATGGTAAATCTAATACAATTCCAACATTCATATAATGCAAGTGCAAAAGTAATATCTACAATAGACTCTTTATTAGATGTTGTAGTAAATGGATTGGTTAGATAATTAGGAGGATAATATGAGAATAACAAATGCATCTATGGTGAGAAGTCACCTATATGATACTCAAAATAATTTAACTAACATGAGTAAAATAAATCAACAAATCAGTACAGGAAAAGTAATAAACACAGTATCTGATGATCCACATAAAGCTATAAAAATAATGAATATGAATAATGAAATAAAATACAATGAAAAATATAATTCCAATATAGATGAAACTGTTGGGTGGATGAATACTACGGACTCTGCTTTAGAAAGTGTAGGAAATTTACTTGGAGAGTTAAAAGATAGTATCATAAAAGTTGGTAATGGAACATATTCACAAAATGATATGAAATCTTTAAATGCAGATATAAATGAAAAAATAAAGCAATTAGCAGACACACTAAACTCAACTTACGGTGGAAAATACTTATTTGGTGGAACTAACGTAGATGATGCACCAATTAAAGTAATAGAAAATCCTGATGGAAGTGTTAAGCTGGAGTTTAGTACAGATAAAAATGGACAAGTATTACCAAATACAGATGATTTAAAAGCAGATATATCTAGTGGTGTTAGTATTGACTACAATGTTTCGGTTGGAGAACTATTTAATATAACAGATGAAAATGGAAATACTATAAATTTATTAGATGAAATAAATAACTTATCTACACTTATTAATAAAGCAGCAAATGGTAATGAACAAGAATTTGCAAAAGCAAAGGAAGAAATACTTAATAATACTCAAGATAAAATAGATAAATTATTTGACCATGTAGTTAATGAAAGAACATCACTTGGTGTTAGAGTAAGTACTGCAGAAAAAATAAAAGAATTAAATGACGAAGATATATTAAATATACAAGATGTACTTTCTAAAACTCAAGATACTGATGTTGTGGAAAAATTCATAGAGCTAAAATCTGCAGAAATGATTTATCAAGCATCAATACAAGTTGGAGCTAAGTTAATACAACCAACAATATTAGATTACATGAGATAATAGGGAGGTTAATATGGAAATACTATTTGAAAAAGGCATACCAGGATTTGAAGATTATAAATACTTTAATGTAAATGCAATAAAAGACAATGAAAGATTTTATAGTATAGTTTCAAAAGAAGATAACAATATAGGATTTATTTCCATATCTCCATTTAAAATAAAAGAAGACTATGAAATAGATTTAGATAATGAATTTGTAAAAGAATTAGATATAAAAAGTGAAAAAGATGTACTAGTATTATGTTTAATAACACTAGGTAAGGCATTGAAAGATAGTACGGCAAACTTAAAAGCACCTATAATAATAAACATAAAAAACAATAGAGGTAAGCAACTGATACTTCAAGATGATAAATATAAAATAAAAGAACCATTAGAATAGGGCGTGATAATATGCTAGTAATTTCAAGAAAAAAAGGCGAATCACTGTTAATAGGTGATGACATAGAAATAATAGTAGAGAAAATAGAGCATTCAAATGTGAAAATATCTATTAAAGCACCTAAGGAAAAAGTGATACTTAGAAAAGAAGTATATGAAAAAGTAAAAGACGAAAACTCAAACGCAATAATAGGACAACAAGATATATTAGACATTTTAAAATAGGAGGACAACATGTATAGCACTAATCCGTACAACATATACAAGCAAAACTCCGTAAATATGGCATCAAGTCAACAATTGTTACTTATGTTATTAGATGGAGCTGTAAAATATACAAAAATAGCTAGAATGGCTATTTTAAATAAAGATATACCTAGAGCACATAAAGAGTTAATTAGAGTTCAAGATATATTTTTAGAACTTATGATAACTATGGACAAAAATACCAAGTATATGGAAGATTTATATGATATATATGATTTTATAAAAAATGAATTTGCAAAAGCAAATATGAAAAAAGATATTAATATAATAGATAATACTCTTCCTCTTGTTGAAGAAATAAGAGATATGTGGTATGAGGTAGACAAAAAGATAAAATCAGGAAAGTAGTAGGGGGATTTTATGTCAAGTGTAAGTGGAATAAGACTGCCAGGACTTGCTACAGGTATGGACACTGAAGCTATGGTAAAGGCAATGGTTACAGCAGACCAAGAAAAAATAGATAAAGCACAACAAAAAGAACAAACTGTAAAATGGCAACAAGAAATCTATAGAGAGGTTATGTCAGATGTAATTGACTTTAATGAAAAATATTTTTCATTAACATCTAAGGATTCTATAGTAAGTAGTAGTGCTTGGAATACTTTATCAATTACAAGTTCAAATAGTAGCGTAATAACTGCAACTGGAACTGCAGGAGCAAATAATGTAGATTATAAATTTGATGTAAAAAAATTAGCAGAACCAGCAAAAGCTCAATCTTCTATAGCTGATTTAAAGAAAGATAGTAAGCTAGTTAGTTTAGGGGCTAAAGAAGAGAAGTTTAAGATACAGTTAGGAACGGATGATAACAATAATCCTATATATTCTAATACTATAGAAATAACAATTGATGATACAGTAGAAACCTTAATAAATAAAATAAATAATAGCACTGATGGAAAAGTTAAAGCATCATATAGTGAAATGACTGGTAAATTCACTATAGAAACTAAAGATACAGGTTCAAGTAGTGAGTTTAAAATAGTTAAAGAAGATGGAAGTTCTAGCGATGCACTAGATTTCTTAGGTTTAGAAACTAAAGATAGTAATGGAAGTTTAGTTAAATTTGATGCAAATGGTGCAAAAGGAAGCAACTCTATAATTGAAGTATCATCAAAAGATGGAACGTTTACAAAAACTCTTAGCCAAGAAAGTAATACATTCACTATAGATGGAGTTAAATATACTGTTAATTCTACAGGTAGTGCAGAAATAACATCTAAAAATGATACAGATGCTGTAGTAAAAAAGATGAAATCTTTTGTAGATGATTACAATAAAATCATGGATAGAGTTTACGACCTTGTAACAGAGAAAAAAGATTCTGATTACCCACCTTTAACAGAGGCTCAAAAAGAGGAAATGGAAGAGGATGAAATTAAAGACTGGGAAGAAAAAGCTAAGACCGGAATACTTAGAAATGACTCTGAAATGAGAAGGTTCATGGATGATATGCAAAAGGCTATATTTGGAGACAAAATAGATATTCTTAATGAAATGGGTATTTCTTCGCATGAGGACTACAATAAAAGAGGTCAAATAACTTTAGATGAATCTAAGTTTATAGCAGCACTACAAAATGATTCAGAAAAAGCTTATAAAGTTTTTGCTGGAAGTTCTGATAGTATGATGGAGAAGATGAAATCAACTATAAAAAATTATGTGGGTGGATCTTCATCTGTATTTGCTAAAAAAGCAGGGCTTGAAAAAACTGCATCTGTAGCAAATAATTTTTACTCAGAACAATTAAAAAGACAAGCTGAACTTATAAAAAACCTTCAAAATAAAATGCATGATAAAGAAGATAAATTATACTTAAAATTTGGTAACTTAGAATCTCAAATGAATAAGCTTAATTCACAAATGAATTACTTTATGCAAGGATAATAAACTATGGATAATGTAAATTTATATAAAGAAATAACATTGGAAATTATAAAATGTTTAAAAGAAGATAAACTAGAAGTACTAGAAGACCTTTTTGAGAAAAGACAAAATATATTAGAAAAAGACATCGACAATAAAGATTTTAAAGAATCTATGATTGGACATGGAATAATAGCTTTAGATAAAAACATAAAAGAATTATTACATCAAAATATGATTAAAACTAAGCTAGAAATACAAAAACATAGGCTTTATTCATTAACCAATAATACTTATATAAATAATAGTCAAAAAAAAATAAATATTTTTAATGCAAAAGTATAAAGTATTAAAAATATATACCGTATATATATAATATAAGAAATACTTGGCCAAGTATTTATAAATATTTAGTAAAAATGACAAGGATGTCGTAAATAAAGAACTAAGGAGAGTATAAAAATGAGAATAAATACTAACATTAATGCTATGATAGCAACTAACCAAATGACAAAAAATACTGCATTAGCAGGATCTTCAATGGAAAAATTATCTACAGGTTTAAGAATAAACAAAGCTGGAGATGACGCTGCAGGATTAGCAGTTTCTGAAAAAATGAGAGCTCAAATAAGAGGTATGGAACAAGCTGAAAGAAATGTACAAGATGGTATATCTATGGTTCAAACAGCTGAAGGAGCTTTAGAAGAAGCTGGAAACATAGCTCAAAGAATGAGAGAGTTAGGAATACAAGCTGGTAATGATACATTATCTAGTGATGATAGAAGTAAAATAAAATCAGAATTAGATCAATTACAAAAGGAAATGGGAGATATAGCAAAAGAAGCTAAATTCAATGGAAAAGAATTATTAACTAAAGCAGCTGCTGATACAACATTTACTATACAGGCTGGAGCTAATACAGAAGTAAGAGAAATAAGAATGACAGATTTATCAGCAATAGCAGGTAGCATAACAGCAACTGATGTTTCAACTGTTAAAGCTGCACAATCATTTGTTGAAAAGATAGATAAAGCATTAGAAGCAATAAATTCAGGTAGATCTACTTTAGGTGCTATGCAAAATAGACTAGAGTATACATCAAACAACTTAACTACAACTACTGAAAACTTAAGCGCTGCAGAGTCAAGAATAAGAGATGTAGATGTTGCTAAAGAAATGGTTAAATTATCTAAGCTAAACATATTAAATCAAGCATCTCAAGCTATGGTTTCACAAGCTAAGCAACAACCAGAATCTGTTACTCAATTATTAAGATAATATTCAATTTTAAACTAAGGGGTAAAGCATTTGCTTTACTCTTTATTTTTAAATTTAATAACTAAAAAGGAGATAAAATATGTTATTAAGTATTGTAATGATGGTAAAAAACGAAGAAAAGTATCTAGATAAAACATTATTTGCATTGAATGATTTAAGAAAAGATATAGATACAGAGTTGATAATATTAGATACAGGCTCAACTGATAATACTGTAGAAATAGCTAAAAAATATACTGATAAAGTATATTTTTCAAAGTGGAATGATAATTTTGCAGATATGAGAAATATTTCTATAAGCTATGCAAGTGGAGATTGGATTTTAATACTAGATGCAGATGAACAGTTGACTAAGTATGATAAATTAAAAGAATTCTTTAACTCAGATATTCATAAAAAGTATAACTCGGCAACAATACAATTAAAAAATATTTTTGATAAAAATAAAAAGACATATAGTTTATCACCTCTTGTGAGAATGTTTAAAAATGTAGATAAATTTGGATATGATGGTGCTATACACGAACAGCCAAGATATAAAGGTCCTGTGTATAATAATATAGCTTCATTTGATCATTATGGATATATGTATGAAGATGAAGAAATTAGACAAAAAAAAACAGATAGAAATATAAAACTACTATTGCAAGAAATAGAAAAGAAGCCAAATGATCCATATACTAACTATCAATTAGGTAAAAGTTATATATCGGCTTTAAAAACTAATGAAGCGCTTTTTTATATAGAAAAATCATATAGCTTATACAATAAAAGAGGTAGAGTTCCATTATTTGTGATAGGTAATCTACTTGGATTGTATGTAGGAATGAAGTTATATATAAAATGTGAAGATTTATGTATGAAATATATAAAAGATGATAAAAAGAATATAGATGTTTACTATTATCTAGCTGTAAGTCAAAATAATTTAGGAAAATATAAAGAAAGTATTAAAAGTTATGAACGATATTTATATCTTTTAGATAATTATGAAATTTCAACACAAGCTAATAGTATGGAGGCTAGTTTAGATACTGGTGAAAATAAAGAGATTGTGAATGCTATAATAATAGAAATTTATTATAAGTTAGAAATGTATAATAAGATAGTTGAATGCTTAGATGATTTAAGTGAAGAAGCTATAAAAAATGTTTATTATATAGTTTTTAAAGCTTTACATAAGTTAAATCATGAAGAAAGAATACTTGAACTTTATAATAAATATCCCAAATTTAACCATAGTAAAAGTGATTTTATATACCATTTAGAAGAATTTTTAAAGAGCTTAAAAGAATGTGAAAAAGAAAATATTTATACAATGCTTTCAAATATAGAAGGTAATTATGGTGTTTTAAATTATTTAAGATTAGGTAAAAAGCTAACATTATTAGAATATAGTAAAATTTTATTAGAACAAGATGAAATTTATTATGGAGATGTACTATATTATGCTTTAAAGGAAGGTTTTGAAATAGAAGAAATTTTGGAAAGTGTAGTCTATTCTAAAGTTGAAAAATATATAGGTTATTTAATTATAACTAAGAAAGAACTTATATTTGATTTATATAACTATTTAATTTTATTAAAAAATACTTTAGATACTAAAAAATTATGTATATATTCTAATTTGTGTAAAGCTTTATTAAAATATGGAAATCTACAAAATAATAAGTATGAAAAATTATTTTTATTATATATAAAATATAGTTATGACTTTATTAAAAATGTATATAATCAAGATTTATCTGATGAAGAACTTTTAAATATACTTAAAGATAAAGATGATATATTTATACTTAAAATTAATATTTTACAAAAGAATAAAAATAAAGATTTATTAAAATATATATCTGAGATGAAAAAATTATTAAATGACTATAGAGGATATAAGGATGGTATAGAGATACTAATAAATAAGTTTGAAGTTGAATTTAATGAAAGCGAAGAATTAAAAACATTAAAAAAACAATACAAATCTATTGTTGCAAATAGCATAAAGTCTAATAACTTGGATGAAGCTACGTCGATGATAACAGAGTATGAAACTATGTTTAGTAAAGATAATGATATATTAAATATGAAGGGGATTATAGCTATGCACAATGGAAACTTTAAAGAAGCGGAATTATTATTTAAAGAAGCTACCCTTCTAGAAGTCAACTATAATACTATGTTTAATATAGCATATCTAAAAGAATCCATAGGAGAAATAAATGAAGCAACAAGTTTTTATAAAAAAATAATATATAATTGTGAAGATAAAGATATAATGTTTGATTCACAACAAAGACTAAAATTTATAAATAGATTACTATAAGTTTATTAAAATATTTAGAATTGATAAAGGTTAAGAATTTTAGGATTATTATGAAATTTAGAAGGGGTAGCTTATATGGAAATAAATATAGTTATAAAAACTGGTAATTTATATGAAGAAATAAATAAAAATATAAATTATATCTTGAGTAAAATAAATAAAAAAATAAACATTATATTTGTTAGTTATGATTCTAAATGCAATCAAAATTTAGTATATGAATCATATGGTGAATATGAAAATATAAAAGTTGTAAAATATAAAAATTATAATTATGGGTTTATAAAAAATTTTATTATTAGTTTAAAATTGTGTAAATATATAACATTTTTAGATATAAATAATATAAAAGAAATAAATGATATTAGTAAAATTTACACAGATAATGAAGACATATTAATTTTAGATTTAGAAAATAAAAAAGAAATATGCACAGATAGACAAATATATATATACAAAAATAAATTTTTATTAGATTTAGATTTATTTTTTGATAAAAATATATTGGAATTTGATTACTTACAAATCATAAAAAGTATATATTTTGCTAGTAAGATAAAATATATCAAAAATAAAAATACAATAGAAGATAATATTCTTATAGGGGGAAAGATATTTGAAACATTCACAAAAATATTTATAAATAATAATAGACAGAACTTTAAAAATAAATCTTTTATTATCTATATTTATGACATTTTAAATTTTATGGATAGTTATAATTTATATAATGAAAGAAAATATTTTGTTAATGAAATAAAAAAGGTAATTTTAGATATTCCAATTGATTTAAGGATTCAATTAGAATCACCTAAATTATATTATTTAAATAATCTAAAAAAGGATAATACTAAAAATTTATTTATAGTTCATACACTGTATCATATATTATTAGCTGTTAGTTTATGTACTAGTAATGAATACAAAATATTTGATAACCATATTTTTATAAATAAAACATTTGATATAAGTGATGATTTAATAAAAAAATTAAAATATATTTTCAAAAAAATTTATATAATTGATTTGCCAAAGGATACAACTTATATAGAAGAGTTAACTTATATAAATGAGTTGTTAGAAAATAATAAGTATGAAAATATATTTGTAAATAATGAATCTGAAGTAAAAACTCAGTATATCTTAACCACAAGATTAAATACAGATGGAAAGATAATATATGTTGAAGATGGAATGGCTAATTATTATAACATAGTTAACCGTAAGTTTGGTATGGAAATCCATTTAGCTAATACTTTTTCTGAAGAATTAAATATGAATATAGAAGGTATTGATTTATTAGGAATGTATAGTTGTATAAAAGAAAGATATTTTTTATATCCAAATTTAATAGTAGATAAATTAAAAGATAATAAGAAAAATAATAAAATAGAAGAAAATTTATTAAATGATTCCATAACTATATTATACTCTAATAAAATTTATGAAATTAAAAATAATAGTATACTTATAGCTTTAGAGCATAGCAGTTTTTTTGATGAAATTAATGAATACAATTTACATGATTATATAAATATTATTGAGAAAATATCTAAATATGCAACAAAATTAAATCATAATATTTATATAAAATATCATCCTAGAGAAAATAATGAATACTTAAATGAATTTATATTAAACAACGATAATATGTTTTTATTAGATAAAAACATACCTATGGAAGCATTTTTTAAGGATAAAAATATAATTTTAATATCATTAAAATCAACATCGATAATTACATTTTGTAAAATACTAGGTCCTAAAAATGCAATATGTATTCAAAATTTAATAAATAAAAATAAAGATGATTTATATACTGCATTTGGTAAACTAGGCGTATTTTTCCCTAACTCAGTAGAGGAAATAATTTTAAAAATAAAAAATAATGTGTAAAAAAAATTATATATATATATAAGACTTCAAGTAACGAACAAAGTCATTGGAAGTATTAAATATTTAGCAAGCCCATAGCTCATGCAAAGTGAGTTGTTTATAGAAAGAAGGTGGACATTATAATTAAAGTCAGTATAGTTATTCCAGTATACAATGTGGAAAAGTATTTAGAAGAATGTATAGAAAGTGCTATAAAACAATCATTAAATGATATTGAGATTATTTGTATAAATGATGGTTCTACTGATTCTAGCTTAGAAATATTAAAAAAATATGAAAAAAAATATAGCAACATAATAGTTATAAGTCAAGAAAATAAAGGTTTAAGCGCAAGTAGAAATGTGGGTATAAGAAAAGCAAAAGGTAAATATATATACTTTTTAGATAGTGATGACTTTATAGATACTAATTCTATGGAACTTTGTTACAAAGAATGTGAAAAGTACAATTTAGATATGGTAACTTTTGATGCAATATGTTTTTTAGATAAAGATTATGTAGGTAACGATATAAATGAGGATTATGATAGGCGCGATTTACTACCTAAATATATGTTAACAGGTGAAGAGTTTTATGTAGTATCTAACAAGAGTGGTGGATATAAGGCACCTGTTTGGCTAAATTTTTATAATACTGAATTTATACGAAAAAATAAGTTATTCTTTGTAGAAGGAATATACCATGAAGATGAGATTCATACATGTCATTGTCTATTAAAGGCAAAAAAAATTAAATATATAGATAAAAAATTTTTTAATAGAAGAATTAGGAATAATTCTATAATGACATCAAATTTTAATAAAAAACATATATATGGAAACTTTGAAGTATTTAAAGAATTATACAAAATATATTGTATTTATAATTATGATATAAATACAGAAGTTGGAAATACACTATATCAACATGTAAATTTACATGCAAAAAGTACTCTAAGCAGATGTGACTTTTTGAAAGAGAAAAATATAAGAAAAGAAGTTGTAGAATTTTTAAATAATAATACTGATATAGTTGACATAAGTACAGATATTTATGCAAATAAATTATCTTTATATTATAGTTTGAAATAAATATAATATGCTAACAATATGTTTTGATGATAATGAATATTTGAATATGAGTATTTTTCTATTATAAACTAAGGTATAAAATAATAGTATAATGTACTTTAATTTTATATCTGATGTATTTATTATAAAATATGATTAAATTTTTAGACTAGAACTATAAAATTAGTTTTAAAGTAATAGATGAGTATTGTAAGGAGAGCATATATGATTACATTAAATAAAATAAGAGAATTAGTATTAAGTCAAGAACAAGAATTGGAAAAATTAATATTTGAATATTTCTTACAGAAGGATATAACTAATTATCATAATAGCAGCTTTAATAAAAATGATAAAAAGAATGAAATAAAATTAAGTATAGAAGACATGATTTCACAAGGAAATTTAGAAAAAGCTAAGGAATTACTTTATAAATATAAAGAGATATCTGGTAAAGATGCTAGTTATTATTCAATTGCAGGAATAATTTCATTAAATGAAAATAACATAGAAGATGCATTTGAAAAATTTACTAAAGGGCTTAATATAGATAATACAAATTCAGATTTACTTTATAATATAGCATATTTAAATTTGGTAGTGGGAAATACTGATGAAGCCTTAGAATATTATAAAAGATGTATTAATAATACTGATGATAAAGATTTAATAATAGAAGTAACCGATATAATAGATAAATTACAAGATAAAATATCACATACTTTAATAACTTTTGGATTAACGAAAGAAGAAAGTATGAATTTTAAAGGTGAAAATAGAGTAATAGCTTTAATAGAAAATGATAATTTAGAACATGAAAATAATTATGAAGAAAATGGAATAATAAATTATGAAGTTAATTCAAAAAAATCAAAAGATAGAATAAAAAATTATTATAATTGGCCAATGATTACGTTACAATATGAAAAGTTATTTGAAGATACTTCACTACTCTTTAG
>ERZ827490.3411-NODE-3411-length-14452-cov-7.483365_pt1 | contig 14452 bp, 12 predicted proteins | sample MGYA00519770_ERZ827490 | MGnify/ENA primary metagenome ERZ827490 (study PRJEB31778, sample SAMEA3449324) | human gut metagenome | biome: human gut; feature: human-associated habitat; material: faeces | place: United Kingdom | collected 2010/2012 ...
ACCGCGACATGTGCGTGGGGAAAAATACCGCTCAGGCTGCCAGTGTGGAATTTTGAGCTAAGCTCAAAATTATGCGCGCAGCAGACTGCGATTTCTTTGGCAGAAAAAACGAAGTTTTTTCGCCAGTTATTGGAATATTTTCCACACATCCTGAAACGTCACCGCCAGCATCAGCAGCATCAGCAGCGCAAAGCCCGCAATGTGGACATAGCTCTCAAACTTCTGCGGGATGCGCTTGCGGATCACCAGCATGCACAGGGCGTTGATGACCAGGAAGAAGATTTTTCCCCCGTCCAGCGCCGGCAGGGGCAGCAGGTTCATCACCGCCAGGTTTACGGCGATCATGGCCGCCAGATACGCAATGTTCCGCACGGCTGCGGAGGCCGAGCTGCTGCTCTGCCCCACATCGGTAATAACGGAGACGATGCCCACCGGCCCGCTTATGTCCTTAACTCCGGCCTGACCCGTAACCAGCATCTGCAGCGACAGGCGCACCATGCGTACAAAGTCTATGGCGTTGGCAAAGCTGTAGCTGATCCGGTCGCCGATGCCGGCCTCCTTCACGGAAAAAGTTAGTCCATAGCCCGTGTAAGCATTGCCGTTTTTGTCGGTATACTCCCGCAGCTCCATGGGGACATTGGTAAGCTCTACCTTCTCGCCGTTTCGGAGCACCGTCAGGTCATGGCTGCCGCTCTGCTTCAAATTCAGCAGCAGGCTCACATCGCTGTAGACATAGATCCGCTCGCCGTCAATGGCGGTGACCTTGTCGCCGGCTAACAGTGTCCCCTCCAAGGGACAGCCCTGGGCAAAGTCGGCGATCACCGGGGTGACAAATGCCTTTGCCCCGCCATACAGGCACAGGATGATCAGCAGGCCCGCCAGGAAATTCATCGCCGCCCCGGCGGCAAAGATCAGCAGCTTCGCCCAAAAGCCCTGGTTTTCCAGGGCCCGTGGATCCTCCGAGGTCTCGTCCTCCCCCTCCATGGCGCAGAATCCGCCGAAGGGCAAGCATCGCAGGGCATACAAGGTCTCCCCCTTTTGCTTTTTGAAAATGGCGGGGCCCATGCCGATAGAGAACTCATTCACCTTCACCCCACAGGCCTTTGCCGCCAGAAAATGCCCCAGCTCATGGACGGCGATAAGTACGCCAAACACCAGCAGCGCAACCAAAATATACAAAACAGTGGACATAGTCACTCCCATCTGACGCCGCGGCGTCTTTTTTTACCGGGCAGCCTCCCGGCCCAACCGGTCTGCTTCCAGTATATCCCCAAGGCTCGGCTGATATTTCACCGCTACCCGGGAAAGGGCCCGCTCCACCCGGCGGGCGATGTCGTTGAAGCCGATCTCACCCCAGAGGAACTGCGCCACGGCCACCTCGTTGGCTCCGTTCATAATGGCGCAGGCGGTGCCCCCGGCGGCAGCGCAATCCTTAGCAATGCGCAGGCAGGGGAACGCCTCCTCATCCGGGGCGCTGAAGGTCAGCGGCCCGCAGGAAAGCAGGTCCAGCGGTTTATCCAGGGTCGCGGCCCGGTAGGGATAGGTCAGGGCGTAGCGGATGGGCAGCTTCATATCCGGTGTGCCCAGCTGGGCGATCATGGCACCGTCCCGGTATTCCACCAGGGAGTGGATGATGCTCTGCCGGTGGATCACCGCATCCACCTGGGCCAGGGGCAGGCCGTACAGCCGCATGGCCTCGATGATCTCCAGGCCCTTGTTCATAAGGGTAGCGGAGTCGATGGTGATTTTTGATCCCATGCTCCAGTTAGGGTGCTTCAAGGCGTTCGCCGCCGTCATATGCTCCAGCTCTGCAAATGTCTTGCCGAAAAAAGGCCCACCGGAGCAGGTGAGCAGAAGCCGCTTCACCTCGCCCCGATCCCGGCAGCTCTGGAGGCTCTGAAAAATGGCCGAATGCTCCGAATCTACCGGCACGATCTCCGCGCCGTATTTCTCCGCCTCCGCCATCACCAGCTCCCCGGCGCACACCAGTGTCTCCTTGTTGGCCAGGGCGATGCGTTTTTTCCTGCGGATGGCCGCAAGCGTCGGCTCCAGGCCCACACTGCCCATGACCGCCGTGACCACGGTGTCGCTGTCGGCCAGCTCTGCCGCCGCCAGGAGGCCCTCCATGCCGCTCATGACCTGGATGGGCAAATCCTTCAGCCGCTCCCGCAGCTCCCGGGCGGCGTTTTCCTCAAACACGGCAACAAGGCACGGACGAAACTGCCGTGCCTGCTGCTCCAACAGATCAATTTGTTTACCGGCGGTGAGAGCCGCCACCTTTAGTCCCAGCTCCCGGGCCACCTGCAGCGTTTGCCGGCCTATAGAACCGGTGCTGCCCAAAACAGAAATACACTTGCTCATTTTATTCTCACATTCCAACAGCCGTTGCAATCATCCACACCACCGGAGCGGCGAAGATAACGCTGTCAAACCGGTCCAGCACGCCGCCGTGGCCCGGCAGCAGGCGGCCATAATCCTTGATGCCGCACTGGCGCTTGATAACAGAAAAGCTCAGATCGCCCAGCTGACCCATAAACGCGCCCACCAAGCCAATGACCATGCACCAGCCGATGGAAAGCGGCTGCAGCGTGACGAAAAAGAACACGATGCGAAAGACGATCATTCCCAGCGCACCGCCGACGAGTCCGCCCACGGCGCCCTCCACGGTCTTTTTGGGACTGGCTTTGGATGCCAGCTTATGCTTGCCGCAGGCCATGCCCGTAAACAGGGCCGCCGAGTCGCTCATAAATGCGGCCACCAGGGGCATCAGCACCAATCCGCCGCCGTAGTTAAGCAGCCGCAGCCGCAGCAGGCAGCTCATGGCCAAGGGGATGGCCACGCCGCCCAGCAGCACTGCGCAGATATCCTGAAATGCCACGGCATTTTCCCGGCCGTACCACCGCACCGCCAGCAAAAACAGCAGTGCCGCCGCCGCACACAGCAGCCAGGGTGCAGCCGCCAGCACCGTGCCCTTGTATTCCTCTCTGCCCGCGTAGGTGGCAAACACCGTAAGCACGGCCAAAACGCCCGCCAAGACCCACAGCCGTTTCGTCTTTTCCGGGCCGCTCACCGCCGCCAGCAGCTCGTGGGCGCCAATGACGCCCAATGCCGCCAGCAGCGCCGCCGTAGCCCAATGGGGCAACCAGCAAAGCACCAAAAGCAGCAACGGGATACCGATGACCGCCACTAATATTCTCTGTTTCATAGCTTCAGTTCCTTTTTTATTTCTCTTACTTGACTCCGCCAAAGCGGCGGTCCCGCTGCTGGAAGGCCACGATGGCCTCGTCCAGATCCCCTTCGCCGAAATCCGGCCACAGGGTATCGCAGAAGTAAAACTCCGAATACGCGCACTGCCACAGCAGGAAGTTACTTAGCCGCAGCTCTCCGCCGGGGCGGATGATAAGCTCCGGATCGGGGATCCCGGCGGAGTAGAGATGTCTTTCCAGGTTCTCCTCCGTCATCTCCTCCCCCGCGGCGGCACATTCCCGGGCCGCGTGGAGGATCTCATCCCGGCCGCCGTAGTTGATGCACAGGTTTGCCTGGAAGCCCTCCACCCGGTCCGCCACCTCATTGGCTTTATGGGCCAGGGCCTGCAGCTCCGGGCTCAGGGCCGAGAGATCGCCGAAAAAGCGCAGCTTCATTTGGTCCCGCTCCATGGTGTCAATGGCCTCCTGCATATACTTTTTCAGCAGGCCCATGAGGGTGCTTACCTCATCGGCGGGCCGCTTCCAGTTCTCCGTGGAGAAGGCGTAAATGGTCAGGTATTCCACGCCCAGGGCCTTGCAGTACAGGGCGATTTTGCGGAACGTCTCTGCGCCCACCTTATGTCCGGCAGTACGAGGAAGCCCGCGCTTCTTCGCCCAACGACCGTTGCCGTCCATAATGATAGCGATGTGGCGGGGAAGGCGGCTTTTATCCACCTGCCCCGCCTTATGAGAGACTTTTTTGGAAAACAGCCCCATCAGACAGACATCAGTTCCTTTTCCTTGATCTCCAGGAGCTTATCCAGCTCCTTGCAGTTGTCGTCGGTAATCTTCTGCAGGTCCTTTTCCGCCAGCTTCAGCTCATCCTCGGTGATCTCAGAGGCCTTCTGCATCTTCTTAAACCTATCCATGGCGTCCCGGCGGATATTGCGCACGGCCACCTTTCCGTTTTCAGAATACTTGTGGATCTGCTTCACCAGCTCCTTGCGGCGCTCCTCGGTGAGCTGGGGGAAGGACAGGCGGATGCACTTGCCGTCGTTCTGGGGATTGATGCCCAGGTCGGACTCCAGAATGGCCTTTTCAATGGCCCGCAGCAAAGACCCGTCCCAGGGGGTGATGACCAGGGTCCGGGGATCCGGAGACGCCACACTGCCCACCTGCTGGATGGGCGTAGGGGTGCCGTAATAGTCCACGGAAATGCGATTGAGCACAGCGGCATTGGCCCGGCCCGCCCGCACGGCAGCGAAGTCATTCTTCACGGACTCGATGCTCTTCTTCATTTTTTCTTCGTAAACCTTGTATTCGTCTTTCAGCATGGGGTTAAGCCTCCTTTACGATCGTTCCGATTTTTTCTCCGCGCAGGGCGCGGATGATGTTGTAGGGATCCTTCAGGGCAAATACCAAAACAGGGATGTGATTATCCATAGACAGGCTGGTGGCGGTGCTATCCATCACGGACAGATGCTGAGCCAGCACATCGTCATAGGTAATAGAGTCGAATTTCTTTGCATTGGCAAACTTGGCCGGATCGCAGTTATAAACGCCGTCGATATTTTTGGCCAGCAGGATAACGTCCGCGCCGATCTCCGCCGCCCGCAGCACCGCCGCGGTATCCGTGGAGAAGAAGGGACTGCCGATGCCGCAGCCGAAGATAACCACCCGTCCCTTTTCCAGGTGCCGGATGGCCCGGGCCCGGATATAGGGCTCAGCTACCTCCTTAATTTCCAGGGCGGTCTGTACCCGCACATCCACGCCCTTCTGCTCCAGCACGTCGGCCATAGCCATGCAGTTCATAGCCGTGGCCAGCATGCCCATGTGGTCGGCCCGGGTGCGCTCGATGTAGCCCTCGCCATTCTTTACGCCGCGCCAAAAGTTGCCGCCGCCGATAACGATGCCCACCTGAACACCCATCTCCACGCATTCCTTAATGACATCCGCCACCCGGCCCATAACGCCAAAGTCCAGGCCAAAGTGCTTTTCTCCCGCCAGGGCTTCCCCGCTGATTTTCAGCAGCACCCGTTTATATTTCGGCTCGTCCATACAAATCCTCCTGTTTTTATTCTCCACAGTATTTTACAATACTTCCCGCCTTTTGTAAATGAAATTTTCGCAAAAGGCGGCTCTTGTTTTTCTCCGCTCGATGGATATAATGAGATTATCAAAATCTGTCATTGCAGCCTGTCACTGCGAAATCAGTTTGCAAAAGCGGCAGCGGCAATCCGTTTTCTTAAAATGAAAAAGGTGAGAAATTCAAAAGATAAAAAGGAGAAAAACACCTCATGGAACTTCGCCATGTCCTGGGCAGCACCTATGTGGCTGTGGCCGCCACAGCCCTGCTGCCTATTTATAAATTAAATGACACCGATATTGTCCTGCTGGACACAGGCTATGCCAAGCTGGACCGCAGCGGCCTGACCCACCTGCTGGAGGACAACGGCTTCCATCTCAAGGGCATTCTCTGTTCCCACGCCCATTTTGACCACACGGGCAACGTTCGCTATCTCCAGCAGCGGTATGGCGCCATTGCCGCTGCGCAGATCATTGAGGCGGGCATCTCTGTGAATCCCGACGCCTACCGGGCCAACTATGTGGCCCTGACCTACGGCCGCAGCCGGGCTTATTTCCTGGAAGAATGCTTCACCGCCGATGTAATCATCTCCGCCGACGCCACGGAGTTGGATTTTTGCGGCGTGAAATTCGGCATCCTGCAGCTCCCCGGCCACAGCGCCGGCCACATCGGCATCATCACCCCGGACGGTGTAGCCTACCTTGGAGATTGTCTCATTAGCCGCTCGGAGATTGAGGGGGCCAAGCTCCCCACCTCCATGTTCATCGCCCGGGACTTAGAGAGCAAGCGCAGCCTTTATGCCCTCCATTGTCCCGCCTATATCGTGGCTCACAAGGAGGTGCTGACAGACATCACAGACCTCATCGGCGAGAACATCCGCTTTCTTGAAAGCAAGGCCCAGGAGATGCTGGATTGCCTCCGGGACGGCATGACCTTCGATGAGTGGATCTATGCTTTCTGCAAAAGGGAAAACGTCCGCACCCACAACCTGCTGAAATTCAGCGTTGCAGAGCGGAATTTCTCCAACTTTGCCGATTGGATGGAGGACGAGGGCACCGTGGAGGTCCGGCTGGAATTCTGCGCCAAAAAATACTATCACGGGCAGGTGAAGTAAAGCCGAGCACTACAGAGGCCCCTTTACAATAGCACAAGAAAAGACCGGCAGAAATCTGCCGGTCTCTTTTTGTATAGCGGACATCTGCCTATCCATGCTCCGTTATGGGCGGGATAAAGCTCTCAATGGCATAGCGCAGCTTAGGGTGACGGATGACGAAGTGGATGGCCGGCGCCTTTCCCTTGGACACCATGACCCACCGCCCCTGGTGGATCAGGATCTGCAGGTTGCGGAACGCCTGGCTTCCGCTCATCTCCCAGCTATAATTCGGATTCTGCGCGGCAAAGGCCTTCGTATCGTTCAAATGCGCCGTATATTCCTCTTGGCTGTACGGAATGTCGGCTTCGCAGAACACCCCCGACAGCTCCAGCACCGGCGGCTTCTCCCTGAATTCCTCCGGCGTAAAGGCCGGGCTCTCGTCCTCCACCGTTCCCTCGGCCAGGATGGCCATGATTCTTTGTCTCTGCGCCGCGGCGTACCTTTTTATTCTTTGCTTTTGTTCCGCATCAATGCCGTTCCGGGCCAAAATACGTTCCAGGAGGTCCTCACTGGCCGTATACAGCGGCAATGTGGAGAGAATGCTGCGGCGGTGTCCCGGCTTTCTGGTGTCGGCCAGCAGAAAAGTATTCCTCTCGCTTTCCCGGTCACTGCGATAGATGTCCATAAGGGGGTATGCGTTATCCAGCAGGGCCCGGGCCCGCATGGCGTAATGGTCCAGCTCCCGCTTGTTTTTGGTCAGGTAATACCGTCCCTCAGCGTGGCGCCCGGCGATGGCTTCGCCGCTGAGAGCCGCCGCTCCGGACACCTTCAGCAGGTGTAAAAAGGGGCCGCCGGGCGCGTTTTTCAGATAGTATGGGGAAATTTGCCCGGTCATATACATGGGGATCCAGCTCTCCAGCCCCAGCATCATATCCTCAAAGGATCGGTCCAGGTTGTGTATCTGGTTCAGGTGCAGGCCCTTTTTCAGCATCATGGCCATACCAAACATCCACTTTTTGGGGAACTCCGGATCCTTGGCCATTTCGCCCATGGGCATATCGCTGTACATGGTCACCGGCTCCATGGACCGGCTGAGCACCGTGGCCTTGAGAAAGTCCAGCTCGCTGTCCATCATCTCCCCCAGGCCGTAATAATAGTGGGCCGTGGGCAACTGGAAGGGCATAGAGGGCACCTTCAGCTCGTCAAAATGGATGGCCTTGATATACTCGTTCAAGTCGAACTCGTCCAGCTTGCTTAAAAAGTCGGTGATGTCGCCCTCACTGCGGGCAGGCTGCTCCTGCATCAGCCAACTGCACAGGCGCGTATAGCGAAAGGAGAGGTCTGCTATATCCTCCGCCGGGCAGGCCAGCAGCTCCGCCAGGGCCTCCAGCTCCCGGGGCGAAGCGACCTCCCGGGCCACAAAGGAGGCCACGGCCCCGGCAAACTGCCGGGAGTCGGCAGGCCGCCGGCTCCCGTTGCGAATACGGAAGATGGTGGACGGATCATAATTGGTGTACTGGCACAGCCGGGTAAGGTTGATGCCCATGGCCGCCACCAGGGTGTTAAAATTGCGGCGTAGCTGCTCCTTGTCCGTGGCTACAAAGTCCTCGCAGGCAGCAAATGCCGCCCGCACAGCGTCGGCGGTAAGGTCCCCATAGCCTCTTTGCTCGGCAATCTCCCCCAGGGCGCGGCACAGGCCCTCAAAGGCCGGAGTACCCAGCTCCGGGACCCGTTCTCCGTTTTTATATCGGCTGAAGGAGGCGGCAGATATGCCGGCCAGGGCGCACAGCTCCTTTCCTGTGCAGGAGAGCCGGCAGAGGTATTCACTTAATTGCTGGCAGAATTTCATGGCTTTTCTCCGGATAGTTTTGTTTTTAGTCATTATACACGAGGCGCAGCCAAAAGGAAAGTACTTCATGGCGCATAATTCCAAAAGTGTCAATTGACACTTCGGAAAACGCCCTGTAGTCCGCCTTGCTCTATGCTATAATTGCAAATAATAACATGTGTGGGAAAGGAAGAAAGGAATGGAAGAAGCTGGAAAAGCAAAATTTCTGTTTGTCCCCCGGCTGTTCCTGTGCGCAGCACTGCTGGCTGTTGCACTGTGCGGGTGCTCCGCCTCCCCCGGCGAGGCCAGGAAGCCGGACCCGGACAGCGGGCAAAGCACAGCTACCCAGGCAGAGCCGGTAAATCTGGAACAGGCGCTTCTCAAGGAGCGCGGAAAACCGTATGACCAATCGGACTACACAAAATTTCTCGGCGGCGAGGGCATTATAAACGAATACGCCGAATTCGATTGTAATCTGGATCACGGCTACAGTAAAACCGTCAACGATCTCGTGGTGGCTGACGGGAAGCTGTATCAGGCAAATTTCAACTCTGTTTTGGCAAACGGCAAGAACATACAGGAGGTCGGCACCCTGCCCGGAAAAAACATCCGATACTGGCGTCTGACCCATGACGGTGAAATGGGCGAGATCTACTTAAATGACGGCTCCGGCTATAAGGTCAGCAGCCCGCCGTTTGCGGCCTCACCGATGGATAAGGCGCAGCATCCGCTGTTCCGAAGTGTTTACCGCTATGCTTCCGACGGAAAGACGCTGGAGGATCATACGGCAGAATACTTAAATGCCGATAAGGTCTACTCCGGCGATCCGATGATCGCCGTTGCCGGCGGTAAAGTCAGCCTGCTTTTTTCGGGCAAATATCTTGATAAGGGTACGACCGGCTGGAATTGGTATCGGGACATGGATCGGCGGGAGTACATTGCCTTTGAATTGGAGCTGTCCGAGCTTGCCGGCGAAACACCGATCCGGCTGTTTAATCGGAACATTCTGATGACCAATTGTGCCTTTTATGAGATCGTGTATGCCTCGGAGCCTTTGGACGACAGCGATGCAAAAGCGCAGCTTGCGCCGGACGGCTCGGTGTCTCCCTACTATCCCGCAGCGCAGCATCTCAACTGCAATGTAAAGCTAAGAAAGCTTGAGCTGCTCACCGCTTTTTACGGTGATGTCCGCAACATCAGCACAAGCCATGTGATCACCGAGGACTATACGATGCTCCCCATTGCCGAGGTGCTTACAGACGGATACGGTGCGTATCAAAAATACGATCCCTGCCGTTTCTATTGGGACTATGATCAGAAATAAGGAAAAGGAGAGAAACACGATGAATGCAAAACGAATCACGGCACTTGCGTTGGTCTTGGCCATGACCTTGCTTCTTGCCGCCTGCGGCAGCAAAACCGTTGTGAACGATGACGGCACAAAAACCGAACAAACAGAACGCGGAGTCAAGGTGACGCAAACGGCGGCAAAAGCCGTGCAGACCGAAAAATACGAAACCGCCGATTTCAGCATGACCATCCCCAAGGGCTGGACCGTCACGACCGGCGGCACCAACATCTACCACAGCATCCGGGTATACGACCCAGCTGAGCCGCTAAACCAGATGTTTGTACTGCTGAAGGCAGACGTCCTGCTCCATAGTCAGGCGGGCAAAGAAGCATGGCAGCAGAACTACAGCATGGGGAATACCCAGGCGGCCCTTTTCACCAAGGCCGCTGTGCTTGATAACCCATCCACAGAGGGCTTTTTCAAAATATTCTCACAGTATACGGCATTTGCATCGGAGGTGGAGCCTGCTTATTCCGGATATGCCTTTCCCCAGTTCAATGACTTCACCGTCACCGACCGCTATCCCTCTGCCAGCCCATTGAAGTCCTCCGCCCTGGGCGATGAGCAGCTTCGCGCGACATTCACGGATAACGGCAAAGAGGGCGAGGGCCTATTTGCCGCCAGTGTGGTGGACTTTGGCAGCTTTGCCATCTCCAACGGCAATGTGGTAGGCTATCAGCTCCAGGCGGTGGACGGCGGCTACTATATGGCTTACAACATCGTTGCTGTTACCGCCGCAAAGGACACCTTTATCGAGTGGGAAGGTGTGCTGACCGATTGCTTCAAAACCCTGCAGTATTCCGACAGCTTTGTCAGTGCCACCAATCAGGCAAGCAATGAAAAGGTTGCCCTTGCTCAGCAGATCAGTCAGAACTTCAATGCGACCATGGACGGCTTTATGTCCTCCTGGGAAAGCCGTAACAGAAGCCAGGACATTATGAGCCAGAAGCAGAGCGACGCCACCCTCGGCTACGAGCGCGTTTACGATACCGAGACCGGCGAAATTTACAAGGCTACGAACGGTTTTACCGATGTGTATGACGGCAAGCGGTACAAGGCAGTGATCGACGACAATATGTATGCCGAGCCTGTCAGCGGGTATATTGAAAAGCAATCCTGAAGAAAGCCGGAGAACTGTCCAGCCTGCGGTGCTGATGTTAAATAAAGCAGTGTCTTCTGCTCCGAATGCGGAGAAAAACTGTAAGAAAGGAAATTAATACTATGAAGAATAAAGCGTTTAAGACAAAGCTGCTGACAGTCCTGCTCACGCTGTGTATGTTGCTGTCGCTGGTGCCGATGACGGCGGCTACGGCCTTCGCTGCCAATACAACCACCGTCACTAACGAAACAGAGTTGACGGCGGCGCTGAATAATGCGGACTGCGCGGAGATCAAATTAGGCGGAAGCATTGAGACCACTTGGGAACTTGATGTGGGGCGCACTGTAACTCTTGATCTTAATGGATATACCCTGAGTTGCAGCGGGACAGATGAGGATATAATTCGGGTGCGCAGCAGCGGAAGCCTGACAATAAAGGATAGCAGCACCGGCGGCAAGATCGACGGGCAGAACAAAAACTGCGGAATTGAAGTCAAAGGCGGTACGCTGACCCTGGAGAGCGGCAGCATCGTGAACTGCACGGATGCCGACGGCGACGGCGGTGCAGTGGATGTTTCCAACACTGGTGTGACGGAAACACAGGTCAAGTATGGTAAGTTCATTATGAACGGCGGTGCCATCATGGACTGCAAAGCCGGCGATGACGGCGGTGCGGTGGACATTGGCAGCGGCTGCACTTTCATTATGAACGGCGGCACCATCAGTAGTTGCAGAGCCGACGATGACGGCGGCGCAGTATTTATTAAGCAGAGCGGCTCTTTTGAGCTGAACGGCGGTGTCATTCAAAATTGCTCTGCCGGTGCCAACGGCGGTGCGGTAAATATTTATCAAGATGGCCGCTTCACCATGACCGGCGGTACTATAAAAAGCTGCAAGGTAGACCTGGGCGGTCTTGGCATGGCGGTGTACGGCAGCAACGACAAGGCCGTGGTCACCATGACCGGCGGCACCTTTGAAGACTGCGGTGCATACCCTTATTCCTTTGATGAATTTACCGTAACCTTTGACTCTGACGGCGGAAGTGCTGTGACAGCACAGAAGGTGTTGAATTCTCCGGCCATTAAGCCCGCCGATCCGAAGAAAGACGGCTATGATTTTGCCGGCTGGTATTTAGGCGATACGCAGTACACCTTTGATACCAAGATCACCACTGACATTACCCTGAAAGCCCATTGGACACCCACATCAGCGTCGACTGCCATCACTGCGGCAACGATCCAGGATGTGAACTTCAACTATCAGCTGGGTGATGCGCCCCGGGCCACGGCTGCCGTAGCCGCCGCCGATCAGGGCAAATACCGAATTGCCGACGAATGGTGGCAAGAGTTAAATGAAAACAATGAGCCCGTTGCCATATGGCATTCCGACGACGGGATATACAGCACCTTGCCGACCATTACTGCGTTTGAAAGCGGGAAAAAATATGTATATTCCATTCTGCTGCTGCCGGAAAGGGGTTATGACTTCGGCAGAGAGGTCGCCGCTACGGTGAACGGAAACGCAGTGACAGCGGTTCCCGGCACAGACGGATACCTGAGTCTCCCCAATGTTAAAACGATGATACCGACCGAGTCGGACAATCCAGCGGCAATTGACTTGATTGAGATAAACGATGTCACCGTCAGCTTTAAGAACGGAGATAAGCCGGTATTCACGGGATCGGTATCTGAAAACGCAGCTTACGCATTCAGATGTGAGTGGTGGAGCCTGGACAGCGACACAGGTATTCTTTCTACGGAGCCGGAATGGGGAAGCGATATTTATAAAAACAAAATCACCGCTTTTGAAGCCGGAAAGACCTATCATTACGGTGTATATGTGACTGCCTATACCGCTGACATCTCCCCCGATGCCACGCTGAAGATCAACGGCCAGGAAGTAAACTACACTCGCATAGGCGATGACGGCGACACGCAGAGCTTTTGGGTCGAAACGGAGCTGACGATGATACCCACGGCAGATTCTCATACCCATAGTTATGGTACTGCTTGGAAGTATGACGACACCAACCATTGGCACGAATGCTCCTGTGGCGATAAGTCGGATACGGCGGCGCACACCTTCAAGTGGGTTACCGACAAGGAAGCCACCGCAACCGAGAAGGGCTCTAAGCATGAGGAATGTACCGTCTGTGGGTACAAGCGCAGCGAGAATACGGTCATCGACAAGCTCCCCGGCAGCGGCAGCACCGGTAATACAGGCAGCGGTGATAACAGCACCGATAAGCCCGGAAAGAATGCCTCCGGTAATTCGCCTCAGACCGGTGACAGCAGCCTCATCGGTTGGCTGGCTGCCCTGCTCGTCAGCGGCAGCGCCGCAGCCTGGATCACCCTCGCCGGTAAAAAGGCCAAAAAGCGCAGCTGAGCGGGCGCAGAGCTTTCCTATCCCATGCGGATGAATTTACACACTTCAGCAAACCCCGGTGCGGCCACAGGTGCCGCACCGGGGTACAAAAGCTTATCAAGCCCAAAAATGCAAACCGCCCGGGATCTCTCCTATAGAGGGATGCCCCGGGCGGTTATTTCTTTATTCTGCCGGCTTTTTCCTGCCCAAATTGCGCAGGAAGCCTGTGGCCTGCTTCAGGCCATCCTGGGCTGAGGTCGCCACCTCTTCCCCGATATCCACCGCCAGGCGCTTGAAGGTCTCCACCAGAATTCGCCGGGTCTTTTCATCCGCCCCGGCGTATTCCTTCACCAGCGCCACCGCGCCGCTCAGGCCCATCTCCTGCACATCATCCAGTGTGCGGGCCTTGCCGCCCATGCTGAGGATCTCAAAAAATGCGTCTGTAAAATCCTTCCTCTCCTGGGGCGTCATAGACCCGATCCAATCCCGCAGCACGTCGTCGGATCGGCGGCCCATGGTCGATCGTTCCTCCAGATGGATAAAGCGGTTGCGCTCCGTACACCAGGACAGCGCCTCGTGCTGCATGATAGACTTCGCCGTGCTGGCAATGACCGTATAGTCCTCGCAATGCTCCAGCAGCACCCCCACGATAGACGATTCCGGGATGAATGTGTGCATCTTGTCTCTTAGGAGTACATATTCCGGCCGCTCCGTCATGCTGCGGTTGAAGCCGGGTCCGTCGTTATTATACACCGCCAGCAATCGGCCGTAATTCTTGTGGGGCAGGTGCAGGCCCGCCCAGGCCGCCAGGTTGCCGCCCTTGGAGTGTCCGCCGATGCGCACCTTAAGGAACCTGCACAGCCTCATGATCTCAGCCGTATATTCTGCCGCCCGCACCTGGGCCGGAACAGACTCCAGGTAGCTCATGTTGAAGTCCTCCTTCCAGCCCACCAGGGAGGTATCCGTCCCCCGAAAGGCCACGAACACGGACTTATCCGGCAGCAGGAAGGTCACCGCTGCAAACTGCGTCTCCTGGTCGCTGCGGTCCTCAAAGGCGAACATCCGCGTCCCGGCAAAGCGCTCGGTCTGCGCCGCCTGCTGCGCCACGGGTATGTAGCTCAGCTGGGACAGGCCCAGCTGCTCGTCCTCCTGCGTGAGCTTTTGGCAGATGTCGCGCAGGGAGACCGCCTCCCGGGGATTCCGAGTCAGCAGCTCCGGGAACCGGCGGAAATTGATATAGGAAATGATACACAATACCAGATTGTCCACCTCATTGAATGGGTCCACGGAAAAGGGAATATCCCCCCGCCAGGTGAGATAATCGGCCACTGTAGTGGTATATTTCATGGTTTTCTCCTCTTGGAACACAAGTGTGTCTTAAAATCCTGCGGCAAAAAAGCCTCGCAGAGTTCGCGTCCGCAGACGCGAAAAATTCAGATCATTTTTC
>ERZ827490.3433-NODE-3433-length-14353-cov-4.644286_pt1 | contig 14353 bp, 9 predicted proteins | sample MGYA00519770_ERZ827490 | MGnify/ENA primary metagenome ERZ827490 (study PRJEB31778, sample SAMEA3449324) | human gut metagenome | biome: human gut; feature: human-associated habitat; material: faeces | place: United Kingdom | collected 2010/2012 ...
CAACTGCTGATGACAACAAGAAGTTGTTTATCGAGACTTATGGCTGCCAGATGAACGTGGCGGACAGTGAGGTGATCGCTTCGGTGATGCAGATGGCGGGCTATTCGGTAGCCGAAACGCTGGAAGAGGCCGACGCAGTGTTTATGAATACCTGCTCTATCCGTGACAATGCGGAGCAGAAGATTCTGAACCGCCTGGAGTTTTTCCACTCGCTGAAGAAAAAGAAGAAGGCCCTGATTGTAGGCGTACTGGGCTGTATGGCGGAACGGGTGAAGGATGATCTGATTACGAACCATCATGTCGATCTGGTGGTCGGTCCGGATGCTTATCTGACGTTGCCTGAGCTGATTGCCGCGGTAGAGGCCGGCGAGAAAGCGATCAACGTAGACCTTTCGACAACCGAGACTTACCGTGATGTGATTCCGTCGCGTATCTGCGGCAACCACATTTCCGGATTTGTATCCATCATGCGCGGATGCAATAACTTCTGCACCTACTGTATCGTGCCTTATACACGCGGACGCGAACGCAGCCGTGATGTGGAAAGTATTCTGAATGAAGTGGCCGACCTTGTTGCCAAAGGTTATAAGGAAGTTACCCTGCTGGGGCAGAATGTCAACTCTTACCGGTTCGAGAAGCCGACGGGCGAAGTGGTTACCTTCCCGATGCTGCTCCGTATGGTGGCCGAAGCTGCTCCGGGCGTGCGCATCCGTTTCGCGACTTCCCATCCGAAGGATATGAGCGATGAAACGCTGGAAGTGATCGCCCAAGTGCCGAATGTGTGCAAGCATATCCACCTCCCTGTGCAGAGCGGCAGCTCCCGCATCTTGAAACTGATGAACCGCAAATATACCCGTGAGTGGTATCTGGACCGGGTAGCCGCTATCAAGCGTATCATTCCCGATTGCGGACTGACTACCGATATCTTCTCCGGTTTCCATTCCGAAACGGAAGAGGACCATCAGCTCTCGCTTTCTCTGATGGAGGAATGTGGCTATGATGCCGCTTTTATGTTCAAATATTCCGAACGTCCGGGGACGTATGCGTCGAAGCATCTTGAAGATAATGTGCCCGAAGACGTGAAAGTTCGCCGTCTGAATGAGATTATCGCTTTGCAGAACCGTCTGTCCGCGGAGTCCAATCAACGTTGCATCGGCAAGAGGTATGAAGTGCTTGTAGAAGGCGTTTCCAAACGTTCGCGCGATCAGTTGTTCGGCCGCACGGAGCAGAATCGGGTGGTGGTGTTCGACAGAGGCACGCACCGTATCGGCGATTTTGTCAATGTGCGGGTGACGGAAGCCAGTTCGGCTACGCTGAAAGGCGAAGAAGTCTAGTATATTATTCTCGATGTCGGGACTGATTAAAAATCGATAGTATCATAAATTCCCCTCCTTCCCGAAGGAGGAGATTTGAGATACTGCCGACTTTTTAGTCAGCCCATGCAATATATTAAAGAAGGTATTTCAAAATGAAATGAACCCCGAAAGTCAGACAATAAACTTTCGGGGTTCACTTCGTTTAAACTTTGCCCTTTTCCTCTTTCCGGAGCAAAAGAAGCGTCATTCAAATTACATCATCATGTGTCTGCGGATGGAGAATTTCACGATTGCCATTGCATTGATGGTGCTGAAAGGGATATCCATTGGGTCGTGATGAGCGTTGTAGCTTACCAGCTTGAGGCATCCTTCCTTTTCCGAGCGGTTCACATACTTCACCGCCAGGTACTCGTCTCCTTCGATAGTAAACGAAACCAGATACATTTCGCCGTAAATAAGGTTGCTGAAACTGTTAATCTCTTTAAAGCCTACGATGTCTCCCGATTTCAGTATCGGATACATGCTGTCGCCACTGATGTAGACGGCTCCGTCACATAAGGGAATGCTTGGAATCTGTATCTTTCCTACCATATACTGTCGCTTGTTGGTGAGCAACGTTTTCAGATTGGCGGCAGCTGTAATATCATATAGGGCAACGCTGCGGTCGTCCAACGCCTCTACTGTTTTAGGGTTGTGAATCATCTGGACCTCACCGCTTGCTAAATCGCTTTTGCATAACTTGGTTTGATGTCTGGGGGTACCCTTCCCAACCAGCAGCCAATTGAGGTCTACATCTCTCATTTTGTTGAGCAGCAGATGAAAGTCAATCCGGTTTCTGGCGCACCAGTTGGATAATGTTGCACGTGAAACACCTAAGTAACTGGCCAGTTCACTGTCCTTTTTAAAGTTGAGCGCCTGCTTGGCGCGCTTTACTATTCCCGAAACATCTAGAAATGTATCCATTTTATTCTTGTTTTAAATTAGTGTAAAGATGTTGGAACTTCTTATTCGTTCATTGATAGTCAGTTATATAATTTTTTAGCGTTAATTTCTAAAACCGTTTGTTTTATGTGAGAAAACTGCTTTATCTTTGTAGCAGCAAACTTAGAAATATGTTTCAAAAATATAAATTAAAAATAGAATAACCATGAAAAACGGCAAAAAGTTTATGAAAGGTTGTAAAATGCCTCATCCACCCCCTTCCGGAAGATTCTGTATCGGATGAACACCAGTGATATTGAGTCGGTTTACAGCATCTATATATCCTGCATACAGGAGCTATAGATCCAATACGCTGGCCATATATCCCCAATATGCAGGAACTATATGTCCGATAATCACATAAACAAATATTTAAGCATGAAAACTTTAAAACGCAAAATCAATATGGAACCTTTAATGAATCAATCTCTGCACATTTGCGGGTGCTGCAAACGGGAGCTACCGCATGAGGCCTTTTATACAAACAAACGCACCGGGACCCTTGACAATTATTGCAAGGAGTGTCGCAAGGCAAACACCCGCAAGCGTCGTGATTTGAGACGATGTACATCATTTGAAAACAAACCTGTTTCTTATCCGGTGATAACCGAGGTGAAAGACCCCGCTTTGCGGATGCTTCTTATTCTTCATGCCCGTCAGGTTGTGGCAGAAAGTATCTCACGGAAACAAGAAAAAGAAAAACTGAATACGCTATGGGAAGAATAAAACGGGGACTGGATTATTTCCCCATGAGCACCAGCTTTATGCACGATCGGATGGTGCGCCGAATTATGAGACGTGAAGGTGATTCTGCCTTTGCCACACTGGTGGAAACGCTGTCGTACATCTATGCCGGGAAAGGGTATTATATCTCTGTCGGTGACGAATTTTACGAGGAGCTTGTGGACAGCCTTTACAGTACGGAACTGGATGATGTGAAGCGTATCATCAGTCTGTCCGTGGAATATGGCTTGTTTGATGTCGGACTTTTCCGGCAATACAACATCCTGACTTCCGCCGACATCCAGCGGCAGTATCTTTTCATCACCAAGCGGCGTAGCAGTGCGCTGATAGAGCCGGACTACTGCCTGCTGGAATCGGAAGAAATCACCTCATACCGTTCGTCTCAGAGCGGTAAAAGTAGTACGGATGATTCTTTGGATAGCGAATGTGCGGAAGCGTTAAACGGTGATGCTGATCACAAGACCGCCTGTACGGTAACATCAAGCTCCGATTCTGTAACAATGGAGGATGAAATTGCAACATCGGGTACACAAAACAAAAGAAAACAAATAAAAATAAATCAAAACAAAGTAAACCACCTCCCTAACCCTCCTCAAGGAGGAGATGAAGGAGGAAAATATTTGAAAAGTAGAACGGCTGTGACACAGGAAGATATTGACTGTCTGCAACCGCCATGCGATGGTGTGCAGCGTAACTTCCAGGGACTGACAGATAACCTGCGGCTTTACAAAGTTCCGCCTTCCGAACAATATGCCATTATTCTTAAAAGTAACTTCGGAGCTATTGGAAACCCTGTTTGGAAAGGATTTAATACCATCCGGGGGAGTAATGGAAAGATCAGATTGCCCGGGCACTACCTGCTGAGTATAATTAATTAATTTATGAACGCACTTTGAAAAAATGATTAGGTCAGTCTGAATAATGCTCCTATCTTTGCAATGTCATTAAGCTTGAGGACAAAACTAAACGAAATTATTAACACAAAAAAACTATTACGATTATGGCAGTATTGTACAAGTCATTCCAGTCTGTTCTGGAAGACAAAAATCACAAAAAAATGTTTCATCCCCGTGTGATATACACGGCTAATATCAGCACTTCGCAGATCGCTAAAGAGATTGCCGCTTACTCGTCTCTCTCCCCGGGTGATGTGAAGAATACGCTTGATAACCTGGTGACTGTGATGGGGCAGCATCTACAAGCATCGGAAAGCGTGTCGCTTGACGGTTTCGGGACTTTCCGCATGGTGATGAAATCCAACGGTAAAGGGGTGGAGACTTCGGAAGAAGTGTCGGCTGCGCAAGCTTCTCTTACGGTCCGTTTCCTTCCCAACTTCACCAAGAACCCCGATCGGACTACCGCTACCCGCTCTTTGGTGACCGGTGCGAAGTGTGTGCGCTTCGACCGTACAGACACTCCGGCTTCCGGCAGTGGAAATACAAATAAGCCGGGTGGCGGCGATGGTGGCGAAGGAGATGGTGAGGAAGCACCGGACCCGACAGTATAACCTTTCGTCACAACACAAAATGTAAGAACGAACGACTAAACTAAATCGGAAACTTAACTAACTAGTAATCACTTATTCACATGAGAATTATCAATTTGATCGTGGTGCATTGTACCGCCACGCAGGGGAATCGTACGCTTTCTCCGGAGGCTTTGGACCTGATGCACCGCCGCCGTGGTTTCAACGGAACAGGCTATCACTACTACATCCGCAAAGACGGAACGGTGCATCTTACCCGCCCTGTCGAACGCATCGGTGCACACGCAAAAGGTTTTAATGCCAGCAGTATCGGAATCTGCTATGAAGGCGGTCTGGACTGTCGGGGACGCCCGGCAGACACCCGGACGCCGGAACAGCGTGCTACGCTTCGGCTGCTGATTCATCAGCTGCTGGAGGTATTCCCCGGCTGCCGGGTGTGCGGGCATCGGGATCTCTCGCCGGACAGGAACGGTAATGGAGAGATAGAACCGGAAGAGTGGATGAAGGCGTGTCCGTGCTTTGATGCCGAGCAGGAATTTAAAGAATTTGCGGCAGAAGACACGGAAGAAACACAGAGTAAACTAAACTATTTAAAGAACAAGAAAGGAGGTAAATGATGGCAATGAAGAGATCTGTATGGGATATGATCCTGAAGGTGGTTATCGCGGTAGCGTCGGCTGTGGCAGGCGTATTGGGTGCTAATGCGATGAATCTGTAAGAGAAGTAATTAACGGGAACTCCCTGTCATGGGAATATGCGCGCTACTTTATCGGGCAGGGAGTTTCTTAGTATTGTGATTTTATTTAAGAAACTATTATATATCAAAGAATATGAAAAAAAGACTACTATCAGTATTTGTTTTTCTGGCAATATTCAGTTTCAACTGTATAGGTCAGCAACAAATACCTATTAAAAATGTACCCAGTCCGGAAATAGCCGGTTTGGGAGAATATGGAAAAGTTCCAGTTAGTTTATATACGGGAGTTCCGGATATATCCGTGCCTATTTATGAATTGAAAGCTGGTAACTATTCGTTATCACTTGCTGCAAGTTATCATTTGGCTTCGGTAAAGCCTAATTCCCAGTCTGGTTGTCTTGGACTTGGATGGAATCTTATAGCAGGCGGCTATATTACACGTTCTGTTCGTGGAATGTATGATGAGAAATGTCAATCAAATGGATATGCTCCGGGTTATTATGCACATGCTTCTAAATTGAAAAATATCAGTAATGAACAGTTTAAAGCAGAAACGATGCATATACAAAGCACGGAAAATGATTATTATGAATTAACTGCTGACGAATTTTCGTTTAGTGTTTGTGGTTATTCTGGAAATTTCTACTATGCCGGTAATGGAGAGTGGAATGTTGTTTCTGATCAGGATATACGTGTGGAATTTAATCCTGTTGATGGGGAAGGCTTTCTTAGTTTGTCGGAAGTCGGAAAACGTCTTGATGTAAGTAGATGGGGAGCAAGCACAAGAAACAATCGTTTTTTCAATAAATTTACGCTGATTACTCCTGATGGATGCAGGTATGAATTTGGTGGAATCAACGCTACTGAATATAGTATTCCTTATTATGCCCGCTATAACAGTGATTTAATAGCTACTACCTGGAGGTTGTCCAAAATAACAACCGTAGACAAGCGGGTAATAGAATTCAGTTATGACACTTCAGCTATCATGTGTGATCTTCGTTATGTACCCCAACAGAAAGTGGTGACCAACATACCATGCACTTATAGTGGTATACAAAGTGGGCGTTCAGGGATGACTGGGTATCTGCTTTTCCCAGTTAATTTAAAGACTATAAAAACACCTAACGAGATATTGGAATTCAATTATTACAATGAATACGGATATGGAGATAAGTTTGTTGATAGTTATTTGGCATGGAAAGACAATGCAAATTATGACCGTCAGGATATAGATAACATGAATTTTGAAGACCCGGCTAATCAATTTACTCTGTTTTTAGGAAACCAAATTGATAATACCGATCAGGCAACATTGCGTCAATCGATTAAATCAAAACTACAACATAAAATTCTTCATTGTATTTATGTGAAAGGAAAGAACTCCAAGGCTTTGAAAACTATATATTTTGACTATGCAAGGAATAATCGTACTAAATTGTCTTTAATTACGGAACGTTCAGGGAATCCGGATTTGATCCCTAACTATGTATGGCACCCACATGGATTTTATTTTCTTACTTGGTATAATATACCTGAGAATTTGACCGGAGGTCGCGTACCTGAATATCGTTTTCTTTATAATTCGGAAAAACGTATGCCAAATGATTATGTACGCCCGATTGCCGATTCGTGGGGATATTATACAGGAGGAAGTGTTGCTTTTGCCGAGATACCTAATTTTTCTCAGACTTATAGTAGTTTGCAATATACTTTGGCAGAGGTCTTGACGGAAGTCATTTATCCAACAGGTGGAAAAAGCCGTTTTGAATATGAATTGAACAACTATTCAAAAGTGGTAGCTCCTTCTTTGATGTCATTAACAGACAAAAGTGGTACTGCAGGCGGTTTGCGTATTCGGCGTATTACCAATCTGGATAATGAAGATAATGTGCTTGGTGCCAAGCAATATTACTATTCGAATACCCGTGACCGATTTGGAAAAAGTAGTGGAATATTGAAAAGTCTTCCTGTTAATGAGATGGTGTATACTCTTAAGGATGGAGATAAGGAGCCTGATCCTAAGAATGCAATATCGTTATATCTCAAATCAAAGGGAGGTTTTTTCCCATCAGTTACTAATCTGAATACACCGGATGTAGGTTATTCTTGTGTAATTGAAGAAGCGTTCGACAAAGATAATAAGTCGCAAGGTTATATTGTGCGTCATTACTCTAACTATAATGAGGATATTTATGGTAATACTCATTATGACGAGCTTGCTTTTTATTCTATGTTTGAAGGGAACTCTTATACAATGCCATTTAGCAGTCGTTCTATGGAGAGAGGAAAGTTGTTGTCTGAAGAATACTATGATGTCAATGATCGTTTGCGAAAGAAGGTGAATTACCGATACAAAGAGGTAACTCCAGGCTCATTTGTAACAGCTGATCAAATGGTGTTGTTCTTTTGTACAGATTTAGACAATTTCATGCTAGGAAAAGTGGGGACTTTAACTCGTACATATACACATGCTTATCTGACCGACTCTGTTATAGAAACTCTTTATCCTCAATCGGGAAATACGGCATTTGTTATAGAAAAGGCGTATCAATATAATAAGTATAAGCAGTTAAGCCAAATAGCCGGTAGAAACAGCGATGGAAAAAGTACTCTGACAGAATATGTTTATGCTGCAACTTTACCGGAATATAAATGGATGGAAGAAGCACATATACTATCTCCGGTTTCTAGTAAAAAAGAACAGACAGGCGGCTCTTATTTAAAAGAGGTATATCAGTATATGGGTCCTATACCTTATATAAAGCAGATTAGTACAGATAGAGATGGTTATGTGCATAAACATTACACTGTGCAGGCTGTGGATGGTTATGGGAATCCTATATATCTTCACGAAGAGTCAACGCCCGTTGTATTGATATGGGGAGCTGAAGGTCAACGGTTAATATCACGGATAGAAAATGCCACTCTTAATCAAGTGGAAGAAGCATTGGGAATGAATGTGAAGGATTTCTCTTCATCCGATATCTCTGCAACTAATTTGCTAAAAATAGAAAATATCAGGCATAAGATATCCGGAACGCATTTCTATATTTACAAATATATAAATGAGTTGCGTTTGGGCTCAGAAACAAAGCCTAATGGAATCACTGTGTTTTATAAATATGATTTTCTGGGTCGCCTGACAGAGAATTATATTATGGAATTTAAAGATGGAGATTATCAAAAACGGATATTAAATATATATGATTACAATTATTATTATGGCTCCAAGATTGAAAGTGGAGAAGTAGCCATAGAGAAAGGAGGACAACTATGAAATTGCATAAAATAATATTACTTCTAATTTTGCTATCAGGATTTTCGATAGAAATACCTGCGCAGAATTCTTTGCAGAATGAGATAGGTAAGCTCGAATATGACACGTTGAAGAGGGATATGGTTAAAACAAAACATCTGGACCATATAAACATTTCTGATACATCGTCAGTGAGTTGCGCAAACTACTTGTTTCGTGTGAAAGAACCATTATATATTTCTTTTAAGTCTAATTATTTCACTATGGGAATGGAAATGGAGAAAGTTCCGGGACAATTGGAATGTCAATTAAAAATAACAGATGATAATTTGCTCACTAATCAGGTGTATTATCAGAATGCGAAAAGTGTTGATCCGGATTCTTTATCATCAGTGAGTTTCACTGATACTCTTTTGTTATTTGCCGGTACATATTGTTTGACATCGACTGTAATAGAAAAGAACAAAGATATTCTTGTTCCTGATGATAATGGTGTGAATGCTGCAAGTGTATTGAAAACTAATACTTTTGATATTAAACCGATCGACCCGCATGAACCAATAAAGCCTTTTCCGCCGATTGATCCTTTTCCGCCAATAGATCCGGTCTTGCCGATGGACTCAATTCGACCACTTCCTTTATTTTATATCATGACTCTGTCAATAGAGACAAAAGGACTTGCTCCGGAAGAACAGCCGATGCCGGCTATTCCTTTTCCTGCAATAAATTGGGGAAATGATCTATTGCCCGAACGTTTTGGCAAAAATGCTGTTTCTGTTTTCAAGAGTAGGACAGGAAATAAGGAAGAAGGTATGCTTGTGGTTAATTACTATGATGGGCTGGGGCGTTCGAAAGAAACGGTACAACAAGGTGTGAGTCCTAGTCATAAAGATTTAGTAACCCTACAAGAATATGATGGGTGGGGGCGTAAAGCCAATACATGGTTGCCAGCTGTAACGACACAAAACACAGGTGATTTCATATCTGTAGCTTCTTGTGGAGAATTGGCACGCAATACTTATGGAGGAGATGCTTATCCGTATTTAACCTTTACCTACGAAAATTCTCCTTTGGAAAAAGTAATTAAACAGCATAATCCGGGGAGAGTATGGCGTGAAAATGGCAGATCATTGAAAATAGATGAGTACGTTAATATCGCTGGTAATGATACTTTAGGTTGTTTCGGTTTTCAATTGATCAATGGGGCAAGAGAAGCATTAAATATTAGTGTAAGTAAACAGTATGAAAATGGAAGCTTGCTTGTTACACGCTCAGAGGATGAAGATGGAGTCACTTTGTTTGAATTTAAAGACCGTTTGGAAAGAACCGTTCTGGAACGTCGTATAGAATCAAGACTGAAAGGGGATAAGCAATTGTCGGATACTTACTATATTTATGATGATTTGGGAAAACTTTGTGCTGTTCTTCCTCCTGCATTGTCCGATCAGTTGAGTGTAGGTAATATTCCTGCAGAAAAACTCGATATGTATGGATATTTGTATAAATATGATGTGGCGGGAAACCTCATGGCTAAAAAGCTTCCAGGAATTTCATGGGAATACTATGTCTATAATGTAAACAACAATCTTATATTTAGCCAGAATGGCGAGGAACGTAAAAGAGGAGAATGGAAATTTAGTATTCCGGATGCATTCGGTCGTGTATGCTTGCAGGGAGTATGTAAAGTTGCGATTGATCCGTTTGATAATCCTTATTTAAAACCTATTTTTAGTGGATTGTCGAATTGGTATGTTTGTCAATACGTAGGAAGTACTGAATATGGGGGGTATCAGTTTAGTGGAAGTCTTATGGCAGGATTAGTGGGGCCGAAACCATTAGTTCAGGTAATCAATTATTATGATAACTATGACTTTATGTATCGGACAGATCTTTCGGCAAGAGATGAATTTAGATATACCCATGAAGAAGGTTTTGCCGCTACGTCATCCGGTGCTAAAGGAATGTTGACAGGAATAGCTAAGTTGCATACGGATGCATACGATCAGTATCGTAATGGTGAATATGGAGTGGATTCTCCCTACAATTACTCAGTGATGTATTATGATGATCGTGGTCGCCTTTCTCAAACTGTTTCTGACAACCATTTAGGTGGTATGGACCGTGATTTCTTTTCCTATGATTTTAATGGGAACGCCTTGCGGCATTTACACCGTCAGACCGGGGCTGGAAATGAGATTTTGAGTGACAGTTATACCTATGAGTATGATCACGCCGAACGTCTTGTAAAGGCGCTGCATCGTTTGGGAGATGCTCAGGAAGTGATTCTTATTGACAATGTGTATGATGATTTGGGACGCTTATCCCGGAAGACGTTCCATAACGGTCTGTTGAATACGTCTTATTCGTATAATATTCGTAGTTGGCTAACTGGTATCACTGGTTCATCTTTTGAGCAAGTATTGCATTATACGGACGGAACGGGTATTCCATATTACAATGGTAATATCAGCAGTATGGTTTGGAAATCGGGTGAAGATGATATAATGAGAGGCTACCACTTTACTTATGATAATTTGAATCGTTTGACGAATGCGGTGTATGGAGAAGGCAGTGTTCTCGTTCAAAATCAGAATCGCTTCAATGAACAAGTAACCGGATACGATAAGATGAGTAATATTTTAGGGATCAAACGTTCCGGACAGACTTCATCTACCGGATACGGCTTGATAGATGATCTGGCAATGTCCTATAATGGGAACCAACTAAAATCAGTATCAGATAGGGCTACAAATTCTGTTTACGGCAATGGCTTTGATTTCAAAGACGGAGTAAACAAAGAAGCTGAATATGAATATGATGAAAATGGTAATATGACGAAAGATTTGAACAAGAAAATATTGAATATCCAATATAATTGTTTAAATTTACCGAGTCGTATAGAATTTGAAAACGGTCATGTCATTTCTTATCTTTATGATGCTGATGGAATAAAACTTCGTACGACGCATATCATAGGGAGTGATACTACAGTAACTGATTATTGCGGCAATGTGATCTATGAAAATGGAATCCCTGTCAAGTTGCTTACAGAAGCTGGCTATGTTACACTGGCCGATTCTAAGTATCACTATTTTGTCCAGGATCATTTGGGTAATAACCGTGTGGTTGTAGACCAGAGTGGTAATGTTGAAGAAGTGAACCATTATTATCCGTTTGGCGGTCTGCTATCAAGTTCGGTAAGTAATGCTGTGCAGCCTTATAAGTATAACGGTAAGGAGCTGGATAGGAAGAATGGTCTTGATTGGTATGATTATGGGGCGCGTATGTATGATGCTGCATTGGGTAGATGGCATGCGGTTGATCCGATGAGTGAGAAGTATTATAGTTGGAGTCCGTATACTTATTGTAAGAACAATCCTGTGTTGAGGATAGACTTAGACGGAAAGGATGATTATGTTATCAGCAGATCAGGAAGATTATTTAATGAGACTCCTATTGATAAGAGAGGTAAAGGCTCAACAGATAATTTATATCTTTCCAGTGATCGTTCTATTTCAGTAACTGTAAATCAGGGGTTACTTGGGGAAATGCATAGTATGCAGGCGAAAGAGCAGAAGGAAAATCGGGTGAAGAAATCTTATGGAAGTACTCAAGATTTGGAGACAGCTGCTACTGTTTTTAAATTTGCTGCTGATCACACAACTGTTGAATGGAAGTTAGATGTTTATGATGATAATGGTACAAGAACAGCTGTTGTTGCGACAGATCGAGATCCATATGGGGTAGATAATGGTGTATATGCTCAAAATAAACTTTCTGTGAAAGGAGAAAAAGTTATAGATATTCATTCTCATTTGCCCGGAGGAACGAAAGGTGGAGCTGGTAATGATTTTAACTTAGCTAAGCCACAACGTAAGAATGCTGTGTATATGAAAGATAACCGTGTGAGTACTGATAAAAAGGATATGATATATGAATATACCAAAAATGCAAGTCGGGTAAATTCTATTCGTGTATATGATGCTACAGATTTATTGCAATATATAAAACGTAAATGATATGCTTATGAGAAAATTAGTCTATGTTGTTCTATTAATTATACTGGGGGGATGCATACCCCCCTCCCCTTCTTTGGAAGATATTCATCAGCGTGTAGCAAAACAGGTGGAAGTGCTGATAGATAGTGGCTATTTACTTACGACATATATAGAAATAGATGAAGTGTTTTCGACAGATTCTAATTCACTTTATTATATCGGTGAATCAGATTCTCCTGGTTCTGATGGTGCTGAGTTACCTTCCAGAGTGATAAAGTATAAAGAAAGATATCTTTGCTTTATCGAATTAGATGAGCCTGAAATGTCACGCACAGAATTGTTTGAGAGAGGTTTTGTTTCGGACTCTAACTTTCATGAAAATTTATGTTTAAACAGAGGTCGTGATTGGCTGTTGGCTCTTCGAAAATATGAAGATAAACATATCTTAGTAAAGATGTTGCCTAATTATTATCGTCTATTTGAATATCCGGAACTTTGGTCGTATTTTTCTGGAGATATACCCCAGGAGAAAACTGCATTGATGGGATTGACTTCGCACGATATTATTGTTCCCAGTTCATATATTCCGGACCTTTTTGAACTTGAGATTGATAGTCTGAAGAATTATGTAGAAAGATTCTCAGGAGAAATATTTGTAAGAAATCAGACTGATTCCGTTTTGCTATTATCGAGGAATTCAGCGAGGAGTATGTGCTATGCTGTAATAAATGGACCGGATACATTAAAATTGGTTTTGAGGGATTCACTTCCAGTTGCTATTGCCCCTCATGATTTTAAATCCTTGAAATATGATAGTGAACCTCCCCATTCATTTCTTCAGAATTTACCGGATAAGGATATTTGGATGTCTATGTATAAGCTGTTTAGCGATTCGACTTTTTGCTTCTTGAATATTAATAATATCCCACAGAAATTTAGAATAATGCATAATGATGCAGTTTATTCGAGTGACTTAAGAGATTCTTTATCAAAAAGGGTAAGGTATATTTATAATAAAGGGGTTTATGATAAAGAAGAGAGAATACGACGTTTTTTTAAGTGGGATTAGAATTACAGCAGTTTAAATGAAGTTGGCTATATTGAAGATGGGCAGTATTCTTTTTATCTTCAGGATCATCAGGGTAATAGCCGTGTGGTAGCAAAGTTTGATGGAACAGTTGTCCGGACTAATCACTATTATCCTTATGAGGTGTCATTTGCAGAGAGTACATTAGTAGATAAACATTCGTAAGTATAACGGTAAAGAACTTGATAGGAAGAATGGTCTTGATTGGTATGATTATGGGGCGCGTATGTATGATGCAGCGCTTGGTAGATGGCATGCGGTTGATCCGATGAGTGAGAAGTATTATTCAATTAGTTCGTATGTATATGGATTAAATACACCACATAATTGTATTGACCCCGATGGGCAGAAGATTATTTTTGTTAATGGGTATTTAGGGTTTGGATCTCCTAGAGGAGGTGGCACTTATTGGGGAGGAGTAAATAGTTCTTTTGTTAAAGGTGCAAAAAACTTTTTTAATGATCAAAGTGCCTATTTCACCGACTTTGATTTTAACTATTTGCGTAGTTCTACCTTTTTAAGAAATTTAGATGGATATGCATATGCTAAAGAAAATTACAAACAATTGATAATGGGTATGAATCCACAAGAGGATGTATTCCGAATTATTTCTCATAGTATGGGAGGTGCTTTTTCAGAAGGTATTATTCGATATTTAAAAGAGCAAGGTTGGAATGTTGATTTCTCAATTCATCTAAATACATGGTTGCCTTCTGAATTGATGGGCTCGTATAATCCGCAAATCGAAATGTTCGCGCGTTTCAAAACGAAAAGTTCATTTCACA
>ERZ827490.3448-NODE-3448-length-14307-cov-10.943938_pt1 | contig 14307 bp, 9 predicted proteins | sample MGYA00519770_ERZ827490 | MGnify/ENA primary metagenome ERZ827490 (study PRJEB31778, sample SAMEA3449324) | human gut metagenome | biome: human gut; feature: human-associated habitat; material: faeces | place: United Kingdom | collected 2010/2012 ...
TCGAAGTTTATCCCCGTCAGGGGAAATCCATCTTCCCCCACCAAAAATACCGATTACCCTTTTGGGGTGATTGGTATTTTTCTTTGCGTGGAAGATGGAGTCGAAGTTTATCCCCGTCAGGGGAAATCCATCTTCCCCCACCAAAAATACCGATTGTCCTTTTTGGGTGATTGGTATTTTTCTTTGCACCAAAATCGACAAGTTTCGAAAGAGACTTGTCGATTTTACTTTTTCACTCTTCCCTCACTCCCTGCTCTTTCCTTTCGAAACTTGCCGATTCAGGGAATCGGTAATCGTGAATACGCATGGAAAGCGGATATTGCAGCGACACAGAAACGCCCGGCAAATGCACGGAGCTGAAAAAAATCTGGATCGCCTCCGTCAACACCGCGAAGAAAAACCGCACATGATCCGCCTGCCCACACCGTGGGCGGGTTTTTGCTGCTCCGCCCCCCTCACGCTCCCGGTGCGCTCAGGCGCGCGGCCAGCTCCCGCCGCGACAGGCCGCCCACGAGCGTGTCAAAGCAATCGGCGCACACCGTCAGCCCGCCGTGCGCGCACGGCCACAGGTACGCATCTTCCCACGCCGGCAGCGGCGCAAAACACACCTCGCATCGCCGCATCCGCATTCCTCCCTTCTGGCCGCAAATTTATTATGCATTTGGATAACTTTCGCTCTTAGTTTATACTCGTTAGAATAATTTGTCAAGCACTTTTTTTGCACCTGCATAAAAATGGCGGTCGCAAATTGCCAGCTTTTACACGGGAATGTTGTTTTTTTGACGAAAACAACGCAATTTAAAGCGTCCTTTCTGACTTTTTGCACAAAAAAATTGAGAAATTATATGGAAAACGGATATTGCAATCCCTCTCCGTTTGCGTTACCATGATAAAGGAAATTGGCCGCTCAGGCCGTTTTTGAGAGCAACGTGAATAACAAGAAAGAGGTAAGAAAATGATCAACAATGCATATCTGAACCGCGTTTTCGCCGACCTTCAGAAGAACCACCCCAACGAGCCCGAGTTCCTGCAGGCCGTTGACGAAGTCTTTGAGAGCCTCCAGTACGTCGTCGACAAGCACCCCGAGTGGGAAGAAGCCGGCCTCATGGAGCGCTTCGTTGAGCCCGAGCGCATCATCATCTTCCGCGTTCCCTGGGTGGACGACAACGGCAAGGTCCAGGTCAACCGCGGCTACCGTGTGCAGTTCAACTCCGCGATCGGCCCCTACAAGGGCGGTCTGCGCTTCCATCCCTCGGTCAACCTGTCCGTCGTCAAGTTCCTTGGCTTCGAGCAGATCCTGAAGAACTCCCTGACCACCCTGCCCATGGGTGGCGGCAAGGGCGGCTCCGACTTTGACCCCCACGGCAAGTCCGACGGTGAGGTCATGCGTTTCTGCCAGAGCTTCATGACCGAGCTCTACCGCCACATCGGCCAGTTCACCGACACCCCGGCCGGCGACATCGGCGTCGGCGCGCGCGAGGTCGGCTATATGTACGGCCAGTACAAGAAGATCGTCGACCGCTTTGAGGGCGGCGTCATCACCGGCAAGGGCCTGACCTACGGCGGCTCTCTCGCCCGCACCGAGGCCACCGGCTACGGCATCTGCTACTTCTCCGCCGAGGTGCTCAAGCACCTGAGAAACGACAGCTTCGAGGGCAAGAAGGTCATCGTGTCCGGCTCCGGCAACGTGGCGCAGTACTGCGCGCAGAAGTGCACCGAGCTCGGCGGTAAGGTCATCGCCATGAGCGACTCCAAGGGCTACGTCTACGATCCCAACGGCATCAACCTCGACGTGCTGTTTGACATCAAGCAGAAGCGCCGCGCCCGCATCAGCGTCTACGCTGACGAAGTGCCCGGCAGCGAGTACCACGAGGGCTGCAAGAACATCTGGACCGTGCCGTGCGACATCGCCATGCCGTGCGCGTCCCAGAACGAGATGGATCTCGAGGGCGCGAAGGCCGTTATCGCCAACGGCGCCATGGCCGTGTTCGAAGGCGCGAACATGCCGCTGACCCCCGAGGCCATCAACGCGGTCATCGAGGCCGGCCTGCTCTACACGCCGGGCAAGGCGTCCAACGCCGGCGGCGTTGCCACCTCCGGTCTGGAAATGAGCCAGAACTCCCTGCGCATGAGCTGGAGCTTCGAAGAAGTCGACGAGAAGCTGCACGGCATCATGAAGAGCATCTTCAAGGCCTGCTACGACGCCTCCGTCGAGTGCGGCCAGCCGGGCAACATGATGCTCGGCGCCAACGTTGCCGGCTTCCTGAAGGTCGCCAACGCCATGATGGCTCAGGGCATTGTGTGATCGCTGATCCATCACCCATACAGAGCGAAGATCCCCGAAACGTTCGTTTCGGGGATCTTTTTTGCGGGCTTGTTATGTAGAGAGGCGGGTACAGCGTTGCCTGCGCTGCGCACCCAAGCCTTGCCCTCGAGAAAAAGGTACTGAGCGTAGCGAGGCGGATGCCGTGTTTCCTGACGTCACACACCTTGGCGATTCCGTTTCTGTGCCGCTCGACCAGCATCATGGCAGAAAAGCCGCGGTTTCCTCCAGCGCTGCCGGTGATGCACCGTGCGTTCGTCCCGCACCTCATAGGCTCCCTTGTGCAAAGGGAGCTGGCAGCCGTCAGGCTGACTGAGGGATCGATCCGCTCAGCCCTGCGCCGCGTCCGGCGGCGTGAGCGGCAGGACGAACTCGGCCGAGAAATCATCGCCCGTACGGTGGGTGAAAAACTGCCCGCCGAGCAGTTGCAGGATCGCCTCGCACGTGCGCAGGCCGATGTGGTTGCTCTCGACGCGCGCAAGCTCGCGGCGCGCGCGGTTGGCAAAGCAGACGTGCAGCCGCTCGCCCTCGCACTCGGCCAGAATGGTCAGGCGCGCGGCGGGGTCGGCGTACTTTTCGATGTTCGACAGGAGGTTATCCGTCACGCGCTTGAGCATCTGCACGTCGGTCGTGACGGTGCAGGGCGTGGTCAGCAGCAGGAGGTTGACGTCAAAGCCCCGGCTGCGCAGCTCGGCCGTGCACTCGCCGAGCAGCTGCGCGCAGAGGATCTGCGCGTCGTAGGGCTCGGGGTGCGTCTCCTGTTCGCCGCGGCTGAAGACGAGAAAATACCGGAACATCTCCCCCGTCAGGTCCTTGAGCTGATAGGCCTTGTCGCGGCTGGCGAGCACGTAGCTGCGCAGGTCCTCCGGCAGGCGGTCCTGGCCCATCTCGAGCAGGTCGAGATAGCCGATGAGCGACGTGAGGGGGTTGCGGATGTCGTGCGACATGGCAGTGATGAGGTCGCTGTTGGCCTGCCAGGCGGTCTGCTCGTTGCGCGTGCGCTCCAGGATCGTGTCGCGCATGGTGTTGACGCTCGCCGCCAGCCGCGCGAGCTCGTCCGTGCCCGTGACGGGGATGGTCCGGTTGAGCGCGCCCGCCGCGCCGACGGCCTCCGACAGGCGCGTGACGCGCCGCGTGAGCCGCCGCGTGAAGCCGAAGGCGATGAACGAATAGATCACGAAGCCCAGCACGAGCGCGCCGAAGCGCACATAGCTGTAGAGCCACGCCTCGGAATAGTCGCACACGGCGACGCGGCACTCCCCGTCGGCAAACTGCAGGGTGAAGAAGCTGTAGCCCATGTCGGCAATGTCGCTCTGGGTCGTGTCGTCGAGCAGCTCGCTCATGCCCCACGAGCCGGCCTCGTACGGATTGCCCTCCGTCTGATAGACGATGACGTTGGCTTTTTTCTCACCGCGCGACCACTGCTCGATGGCCAGCGTGTCGCGCGAGGACACGCCGCGCGCGCTGACGTATTCCTGCAGGCTGCGCTCGTGCTCCAGATTGCGCGCGGCGATGGCGTCATCGCTCAGATACCAGTGGTCGATCGCCTCCGTGCCGAGCGCGTCTATGCCGAAATAGCACACCACGCCCACGGCCAGCGCCGCGAGGAGCACGAAGATCATGCGCGCATTGAGCGATGAGCACCACTTTTTAATCAATCTGATACCCCTTTCCCCAGACCGTGCGGATGAGCGTCGGGTTGGCGGGGTCATCCTCGAGCTTCTTGCGCAGCTTGAGGATGTGCACCATGACGGTGTTGGCAGAGCTGGGCAGGAACTTCTCGTGCCAGACGTCCTCGTAGAGCTTGCGCGCGGACACGGCTGCGCCGCGGTTGGCGATCAGGTACTGCAGCAGCTCAAACTCCGTCTTGGTCATCTCGACGGAGCGGCCGTTTTTGCACACGGTGCCCTTGTCGCGGTTGATCTCGAGCGCGTCGATGACCGTCGGCGCGTCGCCCTTGCCGTGGTAGACGCGGTAGCGGCGGATGAGCGAATCGACCCGCAGGAACAGCTCGTGGTTGGAAAAGGGCTTGATGAGATAGTCGTCGCCGCCGCTGCCGTAGGCGTCGCTCATGTCGGCGGGCTGGGCCTTCGCCGTCAGAAACAGGATCGGCGCGACGCTGTGCTGCCGGATCTCCGCACAGGCGGACACGCCGTCCATGCCGGGCATCATGATGTCGAGAATGATGAGGTCATAGTCCGGCTGCGCGCGCACGAGCTCCACGGCGCGCAGGCCGTTTTCGGCCTCGTCAACCTCGTAGCCGCGCGACGAGAGCAGAATGTGTAAAATATTGCGGATGTCCGGCTCGTCGTCCACGACGAGGATGCGGACAGGGGTCTCGGGGTTTTCCATGGTATCACCTCTGGGGTCTATCCTAACACATTCGCGGCGTGCGCGGACAGAGGAAACTGCCAGCTTTAAGAAAAATTAAGCGAAAACCCGCCGGGGGATCCCCGGCGGGTCGGTCTGCATTCAGAGCAGGTGGGCCACGTTGCGCCCGAAGCGCGCCAGAACGGCCGCGATCTCGGCGCGCGTCGCGCTCTCGCCCGGCCGCAGCCACACCCGGCCGCTTCTGTCCTGCGTGCCGCCGAACAGGCCGAGCGCCACCGCGTCGGCCATGCCGGCGCGCGCCCAGCCGGAGACGCTGCCGCCGTCGGCAAACGCGGACAGATCGGCAGGCGCGTCGCTGCCCGCAAAGCCGAGCAGGCGCGCAGCGTAGCGCATGAGCAAAACGGCCGCCTGCTCGCGCGTGACGGGCCGGCTCGGCGAAAACGTGGTGGGCGACGTGCCGTCCACGACGCCGGTCTCATATGCCCAGGCGACCGCGGCCTGATACCAGTCGGCCGTGAGGTCGGTAAACGGCGTGGTCACGCCGGTCATGTCGGGATTGCCCGCGAGATGATACAGCACCTGCACGAGCTGCGCGCGCGTCGTCACGCCGCCGGGCAGGAACGTGTGCGTGCCCGTGCCGGACATGAGCCCGCGCGCCACACAGTACTGGATGCCGTCATACGACCACGCATTGCGGTCGATGTCATGAAACTGCTCGTACGCCGCGATCTCGGGCGGGATCGCCTCCGCCTGCGTCCGGCCGCAGCGGCGGCAGGTGACGCGCCGCTCGCCCATGTGCACGCCGCTCGGGGCGCGCACGATCACGCCGTCGTCCCAGTCGTGGCCGAGCGCCGGGATCGTCTCGGACAGCGTTTTGCCGCAGCCGGGGTCGAGGCAGGTGCGCGTGCGCAGGCCGTCGTCCGTGCAGGTCGGCGCGCGGACGACCGTCCACGCCTCCGGGTACGTGTGCGCAGGCGCGGACAGGTGCACAGCGGCGGCCGTCAGGCGTGCGTTGTTCGCGCCGACGGCGACGGCGTCCCACTGCGCGCGCGTGCCGGTGAAGTACACGTCCGCGAGCGCGTCGCACCCGGCAAACGCCCCGTTGCCCACCGCCGTGACCGCGCCCTGCAGCGTCACGCGCCGCAGCCCCATGCAGCCGCGCAGCAGGCCGCGCGGCACCTCGGTCATCGCGGCCGGGAGCACGATGTTTTGCAGCGCGGTGCAGTTTTCGCACAGGCGCGGCTCTACCCACGCCACATCGTCCGGCAGCGGCAGCTCCGTGAGCGCCGTGCAGCCGGAAAACAGCCCGCTGCCGAGCAGCGTCATGCCGTCTGGCAGGTCGATGCGCCGCAGCGCCGTGCAGGCGGCGAAGGCATACGCGCCGAGGCTGCGCACGCCGGGCGCGAGTGTGACGGCCGTCAGGCCGGTGCAGGCGGAAAACGCGCCCGTGCCGATCTTCGTGACCGTGCCGGGCACGGCCAGCTCCGTGAGCGCCGTGCAGCCGGCGAACGCCTGACTCATCACGCACGTGACCGCGCCGAACCCGTCCACGCGCCGCAGCTGCGTGCAGCCGGCGAACGCGCTGCGGCCGATGCGCGCGACCTGACCCGTGAACGTCACGGTGACGATGTCGGTGCGGCCGGCGAACGCGCCGTCCGGCAGGTCGCCCGTGCCGCTGACGGTCAGCCCGCCGTCGGCGTCGAGCGTCCAGCGGACGGTGTCAAACGTGCCGCTGCCGTCCCCGGCGGCCTGCGCCGCGGCGGGCAGCAGCCCCAGCGTCAGGCACAGCGCGAGCAGCAGCGTGCAGATCCGTTTTTTCATAAGCTTCCCTCCCCGGGCGGCCGCGGCCGCCCGATGCTGCCTCCACTATACAGGATGTGCGGGCAGAAAACAAGCACCCGCGCCGAAACAAAAGAGCGGGCGTCCCCGCCGGGGACGCCCGTTTCAGCGTGTCAAAAAAGCCTCGCAGAGTTTGCCGCCCGCAGGCGGCAAAAACGTGCAATCATTTTCTCTCGCGACATGTGCGTGAGAGAAAATACTGCTCAGGCTGCAAGTGTGGAATTTGTGCGCCGCAGGCACACAAATTATGCGCGCAGCAGACTGCAAGCCCTTTGTCGGAAAACCCTCCGGGTTTTCCGACAGTCTCAAGCGGGCGTCCCCGGCGGGGACGCCCGTTAAAATGCTGTACGCCGCTCAGCCGATGCCGAGCACTTTGGTGCACATGCGCTGCAGGAGCGCCGCGGTCTCGGCGCGCGTCGTGCCCGCGCCCGGCCGCAGCCACACCTGACCGCTGCTGTCCTGCGTGCCGCCGAACAGGCCGAGCGCCACCGCGTCGGCCATGCCGGCGCGCGCCCAGCCGGAGACGCTGCCGCCGTCGGCGAAGCCGGACAGGTCATCCGGCGTCCACGTGCGCTCCACGCCGCAGACTTTCGTCAGATAGCGCATGAGGATGACGGCAACCTGCTCGCGCGTCACGGTGTTATTCGGTGCGAAGGTCGTGGGCGACATGCCGTCCACGACGCCGGTCTTGTACGCCCAGGCGACCGCGTCCCGGTACCAGCCGGACGCGGCGTCCGTAAACGGCACGGCCACATCGCTCACGTCGGGCTTGCCCTCGAAATTATACAGCACCTGCACGAGCTGCGCGCGCGTGGTCACGGTGTTGGGCGAGAAGATCGTGTCGCTCATGCCGGACATGAGACCGTGCCGCACGCAGTATTCGATGCTGGGGTAGGCCCAGCCGTTGGGGTCGAGATCGGTGAAGCGATCCATCGGATCGGTCATGTCGACGGTCGTGCGCCACAGCTGCGTGCCCATGAAGGGGTTGGCCGTGCCGATGACCATCCAGCCCTGCTCGTCGTTCACGGCGAAGGCGCGCAGACCGTGGTTGAACGGATCGCCGAAGCCGTCGCGCGTGAGCGTGTCGAGCGTGAGCTTCCCGTTCTCGGACGTGATGGTGTACAGACCGAAGCCGCGCGTGGCGGTCGAGAGCTTGTTGAGGCAGATGACGAGATCCTTCATGTTCTCCAGCTCCGTGATGCGCACGAGCGCGTCATAGAGCTTCTTGAGCGCCTCGGGCAGCTTGTCGCTGATGCCGGAGTAGAGGTCGCAGGCCTGCTGATAGATGTCCACGAAGCCCGCGATGTCGTTCGTCTCCACGAGGTCGGTCAGCTTGGCGAGCAGGCTGTTGAGCCGGCGCAGGCTGCCGAGCGTGGACACGCTGTAGGTCGCGGCGTAAGCGCCGTCGTCGATGCCCTGGCGCAGCGTGTCATACTGCGCGTCCGTGAGCGAGAAGGTCTCGGGGCTGTCCGCCTCTTCGTTCACCGCGTCGACGGCGGCGTCGATGGCGGCGTCGGTGTCGGCGTCGGCGGCGAACAGCGTGCCGTCGCCGTTCTTATCCTGATTCAGCAGCAGCTTGAGCAGCACCTTGAGGTAGCCGATCTGGCTGGCCCATTCCTCGCGCGACATGTGCAGCAGGTCGCCGTTGGTGAACTGGCCGAGCGGCTCGAGCAGGGAGCTGGTGTCGAACGTGCCGAGAAAGAGCTTGCCGTCAAACACCTTGGACTGCCAGAAGTACTGGTTTTCATAGTCGCCGAAGCCGGAGCGCTGGCACAGGATGCCGCCGGCCGGGAACATCTCCGTCGGCTCGCCGACGACGAGCTCCATCTGCTCGGTGCCGTCCGCGCCGATGGACATACGGTAGAGGTTCACCGACTGCTCAAGGTTGCGCGCGAGGAAGCCGAAGTCCTGGCTGAACATGAGCTCCTCGAGCGGGATCTCCTCGTCGTTGTATTCGCCGATGTAGAGATAGCCGTCATAAATGCACATATTGCAGGCGGCCGCGCGCGTGCGCTCGGGGTCGATGCCGAAGGTGTACTTCGCACCGTCGGCCTTGTCGCCGACGACGGGCTTCCACGTCCAGGCGTCGGGGTCGTTCCAGTCGCCGGAGCAGGTGCCGCGCACGATGGCGAACGAGCGCATATTGTCGCCCACGCGCGTGGCTGGCGTGCCGGTGCACATGGCGACGTAGAGGCTGCCGTTGTACTCGGCGATCTCCCAGATGCCGCCGCCGTAGACACTGTCTTTGTAGTGCACGGCGGGGTAGTTATAGAGGTCGGACTGCGTGGCGATCTTCGTGAAGCCCTGCGACGGGTTGTCGCTGATGAGCAGGTAGCCGCCGTCGACGCCGACGTTGCTGATGACGAGCTTGCCGTCGTAGACCGCCATGCCGCGGATGCCGGTGCAGACGCCGGCCTTATACGCCTGCGCGTATTCCTGCATGTTCGACAGGCCCTGATAGACGCAGGTGATGCTGTCGTCGCTCGGATCGACCTCATAGATGCTCGGCAGGCCGCCGCGGCCGTTGGCGTTGACGCTGCCGCAGAAATAGAGCTTGTCCTTGTAGCGGATGGCGTTGCGGAACAGCGGGGCGACGCCGTTGAGCGACTGGGACATGAGCAGGGTCATCTCGCCGGTGTGTACGTTGACCTTCACGAGCACGCCGCCGGAGTTGCCGCCGTCCTCCTGCCCATAGAAGAACGTGCCGTTGAAGATGGCGTTGAGCTCGGCGCGCATGGTCTCCTCGTCGAACTTGTGGCCCATGACGGTGTCCATCGCCGTGAGCGTCTGGCCCATGGCGGCGTAGCACGTGCCGACATAGACATAGTCGCCGTAGGCCATGGCGGCCCAGGCGTAGCTCTGGCCGCGGTCGCCCTGACCGTCGGCGCCGTCGGCCGTGCCGGTCACGGCCACCGTGCCGTTGCCGGTGTAGTCGACCAGGCCGTCCGGCTGGCCGGGCGCCTTGTCCGCGTGCGAGATCTTGCCGAAGGTGTAGTCTCCGGCGTCGTAAGTGTAGGGGGTCTCGGACTGCGCGGTGTCCGCCGCCAGTGCCGGGATCATCAGGCTCATGACCATGGCTGCGATCAGCAGCAGGGTCAGAAGCTTGCGTGTTCTCTGCTTCATCGTTACGCTCCTTTCCGAATGTTACAAGATACTTGAAATTTCCAAAGCATTCTGTGACAATATTGTAACATTTTTGTTGGGAATGTCAATGCAATTTTTCCGTTTTTTTGTGTCAAATGTGCGTATCCGTGCAAGCGCACTCCTTTTTTCTTCAATTAACCGCCTTTTATTTCCTGCTTTGTTGCAAAACTGTGAAGTGTGCACGCAGCAACAACAAAACCGGTGTCCCAAAAATGGGACACCGGTTAGAAGCGTTTGTGATTATTCGCCGAGCTGCTGCGCGACCCAGGCGATCTGCGCCTCGACGCTCGGCACGGACGTGCCGCCGTAGGACACGCGCCGCGTGACGCAGTTGGTGAGGTCGATGGCATCGTACACGCCGTCGTCAAAGAGGTCGCTGAAGGTGCGGAACGTCTCGAGCGGCAGCTTTTCGAGCACGGTATTGTGCGCGATGCAGTAGGCCACGAGCTGGCCGGAGACCTTGTACGCACTGCGGAACGGCAGGCCCTTCGTGACGAGATAGTCCGCGAGGTCGGTCGCATTCAGGAAGCCCGTCTGCGCCGCGTGGAGCATCTTGTCGGCGCGCACGGTCATGGTCGCAAGCATCGGCGTCATGACGCGCAGGCACATCTTCACGGTGTCCACTGCGTCGAACACGGCCTCCTTGTCCTCCTGCATGTCTTTATTATACGCCAGCGGCAGGCCCTTGAGCGCCGTGAGCATGGCGATGAGGTCGCCGTAGACGCGGCCGGTCTTGCCGCGCACGAGCTCGGCCATGTCGGGGTTTTTCTTCTGCGGCATGATCGACGATCCGGTCGTGTAGCTGTCCGAGAGCTGCACGAACTGAAACTCCCAGCTCGACCAGAGCACCAGCTCCTCGCTCAGGCGCGAGAGGTGCATCATCTCGATGGCGTAGGCATCGAGCAGCTCGACGCAGAAGTCCCGATCGGACACGCCGTCGAGACTGTTGCGCGCCACGTCGTCAAAGCCGAGCTGCTTGGCTTCAAAGAACCGGTCGGTGTCATACGTCGTGCCGGCGAGCGCGCAGCAGCCGATGGGCGAGACGTTCATGCGCCTGACGGCATCCTGCATGCGGTCGATGTCGCGCAGGAGCATCATGGCATAGGCCATCAGGTGGTGGCCGAAAGTGATGGGCTGCGCGCGCTGCAGGTGCGTGTAGCCGGGCAGAATGTCGCCCTTGTGCGCCTTGGCCTGCTCGACGAGCGCCGCGAGCACGTCCTTTGTGAGCGCGATGATCTCGCTCGTTTCGTTGCGCAGGTACATGCGCAGGTCGAGCGCGACCTGATCGTTGCGCGAGCGGGCGGTGTGCAGCTTCTTGCCGAGGTCGCCGATGCGCGCGGTGAGCACCTGCTCGACGAACATATGGATGTCCTCGCACGCGGGGTCGAACGCGAGCGCGCCGTGGTCGATGTCGTCGAGGATGCCCTGCAGCGCGTCGATAATGGCATCGGCGTCCGCCTGGGGGAGGATGTGCTGCGCGCCGAGCATCGCCGCGTGCGCCATGCTGCCCGTGATGTCCTCGCGGTACATCCGGCTGTCGAAGCGGATGGAGGAATTGAAATCGTCCGCGACCGGATCGGTCACGCCGGCCGTGCGGCCCGCCCACATTTTTGCCATGGTGATGGTCTCCCTTCATCAGTTGTCTCCACAGAGAACCGCTTCGCTGGGTTCTCGTTTGAAAAAGCTTTTTTGACAGGCTGCCCCGCGCCGGGAGGCCCGGCGCGGGGAGAAAATCATTTCTATATATCTATTGTACCGCTTACATGCTCTTGCCGTCAACCTTTGCCTGCACGGCGATCGGCAGACCGTAGAGCTGGATGAAGCCGGTGGCGTCCGCCTGGTTGTAGTCGCTCTCGCCGAAGGTGGCGATCTCCTCGGAGTACAGGGAGTACGGGCTCCAGACGCCGGCGTTGATCATGTTGCCCTTGTAGAGCTTGAGCCGCACCGTGCCGGTGACGTGCTCCTGCGTCTTGGTCACGAACGCGCTGAGCGCCTCGCGCAGCGGCGTGAACCACTGGCCGTTGTACACCAGTTCGCCGAAGGTCACGGCGAGCTTCTGCTTCTCGTGCATGGTCATCTTGTCGAGGCAGAGCGTCTCGAGCACGCTGTGCGCCTTGTAGAGGATCGCGCCGCCCGGCGTCTCGTACACGCCGCGGCACTTCATGCCGACGAGCCGGTTCTCCACGATGTCCAGAATGCCGATGCCGTTGGCGCCGCCGATGGCGTTGAGCTTGAGGATGATGTCCTTGGCGCTCATCTTCTCACCGTCGAGCGCGACGGGCTTGCCCTGCTCAAAGTCGAGCGTGACGTAGGTCGGGGCGTCCGGCGCGTCGATGGGGCTGACGCCCATCTCGAGGAAGCCCGGCTTCTCGTACTGCGGCTCGTTGCCCGGATCTTCGAGGTCGAGACCCTCGTGGCTCAGGTGCCAGAGGTTCTTGTCCTTGGAGTAGTTCGTCTCGCGGTTGATCTTCAGGGGCACGTTGTGCGCCTCGGCGTAGGCGATCTCTTCCTCACGCGACTTGATGTCCCACTCCCGCCACGGGGCGATGATGGGCATGTCGGGCGCGAAGTGCTTGATGGCCAGCTCGAACCGGACCTGATCGTTGCCCTTGCCGGTGCAGCCGTGGGCGATGGCGTCGGCGCCCTCTTTCTGGGCGATCTCGACGAGGCCCTTGGCGATGCACGGCCGCGCGTGGCTCGTGCCGAGCAGGTACTCCTCGTACATCGCGCCGGCCTGCATGGTCGGGATGATGTAATCATCGACGTACTCGTCCATCAGGTCGAGCACGTAGAGCTTCGACGCGCCGGTCTTGATGGCCTTCTCTTCCAGACCGTCGAGCTCGCCGGCCTGGCCGACGTTGCCGGACACGGCGATGACTTCGCAGTTATTGTAGTTCTCCTTCAGCCAGGGGATGATGATGGACGTATCCAGACCGCCGGAGTAAGCAAGGACGACTTTTTTGATATCTTCTTTTTTCATAATGGTTGCCTCCATTGATTATTCATTCATAAGATGTGCATATTATTCACCTTTTTCGTGCAAATGTCAACCCTCTTTTTGAATAAAATTCACGCGAGAAACGCTTCTCTTTCGGTGATATGCACAAAAGCGCGAAAGATATGCGAAAAACGCCGCCGCTCCGGCATTCAGAGCGGCGGCGGAATATGCAGTTATGCACGCATTTTTGAATATTTATCTCAGGACAGCTCGCGGCGCAGCGCGTCGATCTCCTCGCCCCAGAGCGACCCCGCCGCGTCCGGCGGCCAGTGCAGCGCCTGCGCGCTGCTGCCGAGCGCGACGTGGTCGGGCAGCGCGGCCGGCCGCCGGAACAGGCAGCGCGTGAGCGCTGCCATGGCGCGCAGGATGTCGGCATCCGCGGCCGCGTCGCCGAAGGCGGCGCGGGCCGACGCCAGCAGGGCGGCCTTGTCTGCGCCGGGCAGGTCCATCTTGTTGAAAAACAGGAAGGCGGGGATGTGGTGCGCGGCCAGCAGGCCCCATAAGGTGCGGGTGTGGCCCTGCACGCCGTCCGTGCCGCTGATGACAAGGATCGCGTAGTCGAGCACCTGCAGGGTGCGCTCTGCTTCGGCGGAGAAATCGACGTGGCCCGGCGTATCGAGCAGCGTGATGTGCGTGCCGCCGCAGTCGAGCACTGCCTGCTTGGCAAAGATGGTGATGCCGCGCTCGCGCTCGAGCGCTTCGGTGTCCAGAAAGGCGTCGCCGTGATCGACGCGGCCGAGCGTGCGCAGTGCGCCCGCGGCATACAAAAGGCCCTCGGAGAGGGTCGTTTTGCCCGCGTCGACATGGGCGAGTATCCCGATGGTGAGTTTTTTCATGGCCTGTCCTCTGAAAAAGCGCCGCGGCGCGGCGCATCCGTTTTTCTCTACGATACCATGCTTTTGCGCCCGCGTCAAATGGAAAAGGGCTGCCGGCGGCAGCCCTTTCGCTCACAGCTTTTATGATCTTCCGTAGATGCGCGTCATTTCGCGGATCTGCCCGGCGAGCTTTTTGCTCGCCTCACCCGGGAGCATACGCCACTCCCAGTTGCCGCGGCTCGTGCCGGGGATGTTCATGCGGTGGCCCGCGCCGAGGTCGAGCCAGTCCTGCATCTGCGCGACGAAGAGCTTTGCCACCGAGCTCATGCCGCCGCGGATGATGCCGCGGTTGAAGCCCTCTCGGTCGTTGAGCCCAAGGTACTGCACGGCGAAGGCAATATCCGCCTTATCCGCCTCCGTGCGCCAAAGGGCGAGGGGCGCGTTGTCGTGCGTGCCGGTGTAGCAGATGCAGTTCTCCCCGTAGCTGTGCGGCAGATAGCTGCTCATGTCGCGCGAGTCGAAGGCGAATTCCAGCACCTTCATGCCGGGCAGACGCGAGTCGGCAAGCAGCTGCGTGACCTCCGGCGTGGGATAGCCGAGATCCTCGGCGATGAACTCGATGTCGTGGAACCAGCCGGTCAGCACGCCGACGAGCGCCATGCCGGGGCCCTTGACCCAGCGGCCGTTTTTCGCGGTCGTCTCGCCATAGGGCACGGCCCAGTAGCTCTCGAAGCCGCGGAAGTGGTCGATGCGGATGACGTCGTAGAGCTTCGCCGCCCCGCCGATGCGTCGGATCCACCACTCAAAGCCGTCCTTCTGCATGGCCTCGTAGTCGTAGAGGGGGTTGCCCCAGAGCT
>ERZ827490.3449-NODE-3449-length-14286-cov-3.401658_pt1 | contig 14286 bp, 9 predicted proteins | sample MGYA00519770_ERZ827490 | MGnify/ENA primary metagenome ERZ827490 (study PRJEB31778, sample SAMEA3449324) | human gut metagenome | biome: human gut; feature: human-associated habitat; material: faeces | place: United Kingdom | collected 2010/2012 ...
TCGCGGGCGTACTCGATGCGCTCCTGCTCGAGGACGGCGAGGCGCTGTTCGGCCTCGTCGAGCTCGGTCTGCTTGGGGAACGGCTCCTTGGCCGCCTTCTGCGCGTCGGCGAGCGCGTGCTGCGCTTCGCGCAGCTTCAGCTCGATCTCCGCGGGGCCCTTCGCGTCTCGGGCGATGATGCGGTCCATCTGGGTAAGCACGGTGAATGCTCCTTTCTCTCCGGAAGGGAAGACCCTGTCCGACATGTGGACGTGTTTGGCGGCATCGACCGCCAGGCCGATATAGGGCAGCCAGTCGTCGTCGAGGACGTGCTGGCGGCGACACACGACCGAAAGGCCGCGGTAGGTTCCGATGATCTCCTCGCAGCCGGGTCGGACGCCGTAGGTGGCGCGGCGCAGTGCGCGGATGGCCTCCTCCTTGTCGGCGATGTGCGTGCCGCCGACGGTGAGGAAGCTGTCCTTGGAGCCGAGCGTCTGCTGGCGGACAAGGTCCGCCTCCGCGAACGGAATCTCGTCGTCGGCGAGCATGTCGCGCTGGGCGGTCAGCGCCTCGACGAGTGGCCGGTACTGCGTCTCGATCTTGTGCTGGACGTCGGCCAGGCCCTCCAGGTGCGATGCCATCATGAGCTTGAGCTGGCCGATCTTGTTCTCGACGTCCATGCGCTCGGCCACGGTGGGGTCGCCCTCGGCGATCTGCTTCATCTGGGCGAGAGACAGCACGGTCTCGTCCAGGTCGTCCATCGTTCGCACGGGCGACTTGTTCGTGAAGACCTGGCTGATGAAGCGCTGCTTGCGCTCGACGATGGAGTATAGGTAGCTGTCGAACGTGCCGGTCGACACGTAGCGGAAGTCGTGGACGTGGTCGAAGGTGTTGCCCTGGCGCACGATGCGCCCGAGGCGCTGTTCGAGGTCGGACGGTCGCCACGGGCAGTCGAGGTCGTGGATCGCGGCCAGGCGCGTCTGCACGTTCGTTCCGGTGCCCAGCGTCGTGGTCGAGCCCAGCAGGATGCGGATATCGCCGCTGCGCACCTTCTCGTACAGCGCCTCCTTCAGCTTCGACTTGCCCTTGGCGTCGGTGACGCAGGCGATCTCGGACTCGGGGACGCCGGCCTCGATGAGGCGGCGGCGCACGTCGTCCTGGATGTTCCAGCGCCCGGAGGCGGGCGTGGAGGAGTCGACGAACACGAGCTGGGCGCCGCGCTCGCCCTCGGTGCGGTCGCGGATGTCGAGGATGTTGCGCACGCACTCGTCGACCTTGCCGCCCGAAAGGGGCTCCATGTCGGGGTCGTCCTCGAGGTAGAGCAGCTTCGGGTCGAGCGCGACCTTCCTGCCGTCGCCGGTGATCTTGAGCATATTGTCCATGCTCGGGTCGCAGCCGGCGTGGACCTTCTCGCCGCGCTCCACCAGCGCCTCGACCTCGGCGAGCTGTTCGGGCGTCGCCGGGACCGCGACCGCGTGGCTCTCGAGCTCGGGGAGGTCGAGGTCGAGGTCGTCGGCGGTCATGATGTCGCTGTAGCAGTGGAACGAGCTCATGAGCTCGGGGAGGTTCTGGAACCTCGCGAAGCGTCGCTTGATATCCAGGCCGCCGCCCTCGGGCTTGGGCTCCAGGGTCTCGGTGACCTCGCCGAAGGTCTTGGCCCACGCGCTGAAGTTCGAGACCCCCTGGCTGTCCAGCAGGTTCGGCGAGAGGTAGCGCTGCATGTTGTAGAGCTCGGCCATCGTGTTCGTGACGGGCGTGCCCGTGGCGAACACGATGTTGTTGCCGCGTCCGTTATCGCGCAGGTACTCGCACTTCATCAGAAGGTCCTCGCACTTGGCCGCGTCGCTGGTCTGCATGCCGGGCACCGATCCGCCCGACACCGCGAGGTTCTTGAAGTAGTGGGCCTCGTCGACGAATATCGCGTCGCAGCCGACCTCCTCGAACGTCGCGCCCTCGAGCGTCTTGGATGCGTTTCGCTTCTCGAGCGACTGGAGCTTGCTCTTGAACTTGTCGCGCACGCCCTCGATCTGCTTGACCGAGAAGTCCTTCTCCCCGGCGCCGTCCTCCAGCTCCATGAGTCTGGATTCCTCGAGCTCGTCGATGCGCGCCGTGAGCGCCGCCTTCTGCGCACCGTATGACATCTGGAGTTTTTCGAAGCGGCTGAATCCGACGATGACGGCGTCCCAGTCGCCCGATGCCGCCTGCCCCCAGAACCGGCGCACCGAGTCGGGGCTTTTCGCCGCGGCGTCGGTGAGGACGAGCAGCTTTGCGTCGGGGTAGAGCTTGAGGTAATCGGCGGCCCACTGCTCGGTGAGGTTGTTCGGCACGACGATCATCGGCTTGCGGGCTCGCCCAAGGCGCTTGAGCTCGTGCATGGCGGTGATGCCGGTGAAGGTCTTGCCGGCGCCGACCGTGTGCGCGATCAGCGTGCCCTCGCCGTCCTGGATGATGCGCGCCACCGCGTCGCGCTGGTGCTTCCTGAGCTGGATGTCGGGCGACATCCCCGGCAGCGAGAGGTAGTCGCCGCTGTACGCGCGCGGGGCGACGCGGTTGAGCTTTCGGTTGTAGATGTCGGCGAGCATGGCCGCGCGGTCCTCGTCCTTCCAGACCCACTCGCGGAAGGCCTCCTCGAGCTCGCGGCGCTTGGCGTTGGCCGCGGCCGTTGCCACCGGGTCGGGGATCTTCTTCTTGGACTTTTCTGCGACCGGGTTGTAGTCGGGGTTGTCCTTCTCGATCTGGATGAGGCCGCCGTTGAGTGCGGCGGTGAGGATCATGAAGCAGTTGTAGGAGCCCACGCCCCACTTCTTCGCGACCGACTCGTCCATACCGCCGCTGGCGGACGTAACGCTCCACCTGCCGGACACCTCGGAGTAGCGGACCTCGAGGCCGCGCGCCTGGGCGGCGGTCTGGTAGCTGCCGCGCACCCTGCTCTCGTGCCCGTAGCCGATTTTGAAGGTCTCGAGCGCGAAGTCGCGGATCACCGACGCGGGGACCCAGGAGCTTCCGAGCTGGCAGGCGATCTGCCCGGGGACGAGCTTGACCGGCTGGACGGCCTCGAGGCGCGATTCCAGGCGCTCGAGGGCCGCGACGCGGTCCGGATCTACGGGCGGGACGGCGAGCTTGGCGGCCTCCATGAAGCGCGCCTTGTGCTCGCGGAAGCGCTCCAGCCCCTCCTCGGTGGCGAGGTCGGACAGCTTTGCCGGCTCGCCGGAATAGTAGTCGACCAGGTAGGGAGGGCGGCCGTCGCGGCGGAGCAGATCGGCTTTCGTGACACGGTCCTCGGAGCGCTGCTTCCGCTCGATGCGGTACAGGTACTCGACGGCGTCGGGCGCCGCCCTGAGGGCGCGGGCCAGACGCATGCCGTTCTCGATACGCGCCTCCCTCACGGAGACCTCCCCGTAGGACGAGCGGACGGGCGGCTCGATCTCGACGCCGGCGACCGCGCGGAAGGTCTCGAAATACTCCGACCTGTTGAGGATGCCCGAGCCGCCCGCGGCGAAGAAGGCGCCCAGCTCCTCATCGGATAGGCCGCTGTCGCAGACGAGGTACTTGATCGCGTGCGAGGGCGTCTTCGCAATGTCGATGTTGATTTGGCCCGAATAGAAGTCGCCGAGGCCGCGGGCCAGCAGGTCGATCAGTGGGTTGCCGGTGGACACCGATGCGCGGTCGTCACCGTCTTGAACAGCGATCGGGCGCGGCCCGTCGTATGCCTCGAGCGCGAGGGGGATGAGCGCCGGCCAGCAATCCCAGCTGATGCGGCGGGCGCCGTGGTCGAGGCCTTCGGCATGCGCGAAGCCGTCCACCGCGAAGCGCGAGGTGGTGGGGTTCAGGCTGCTCTCCCATAAGTGCGTCTTGCGCAGCTGCGCGAGCGCGTTGCGGACGTCGACGGGCAGGCCGTCGGCATCGACGGAGAACCCAAGGTGTTCGTTCCAGGCCTGACGGGTCTGGCGCTCCGCGCGCCCGCGCTCGGCGTCCAGCAGCGCGCGGACGTGCTCGAGCTTGCCGCCAACGTCGCCGGAAAGGTACTCGTCGGCGGTCATTACGTCCGTCGCGTCGTCGGGGTCGGTGACCACGAGGTCGCCCAGGCGCTCGAGCGCGGTCTGCACGTCGGTCTCCATGAGGTCGGCGAGGAAGTCCATATCGACCCCGCCGCGCGCGTCGATCGTGACGGCGAGGGCGTCGGCCGGGTTGCCGACGTGCTCGGGAGTGGGCGCCTCGGGGGTGACGAGGCGCTTCTTGAGGATGTCCGCCTTGCCGGTCACCTCGCCGTTGGAATCCACCTTCTCGAGGCTCAGGAGATTGAGTGCTAGCGAGTGGTCCGTGAACCCCTTGGAGGGGAACACGGCGAGGTTCTTCTTGGAGTTGATGCGGCCGTAGCGCTCGAAAAACGAGTCGTATTCGGCGGAGAGCCTGGCGATGGCCTCCTCGACCTCGTCGTCGTCCGCGCCGGGGTCGCGCTCGAGGGCGAGCAGCGCACGGGCGCCGTCGCGGAGCGACAGCATCGCGCGGGCGCGTTCGGGGCCGGTCTTGCCGCCGCCGGGAGTGAAGGGCTCCACGGCGTCTTCCGTGCCGTACCAGATCGTGCCGTCCGCGGCGACGGAGAACTCGAACTTCGTGGGCGCGGTCGGGACGACCGAGATGCCGGCGGGCTCCGCTACCGCGGCCATCTCGACGGCGCCGCCCCGGTCGACGCTGTCGCGCAGCAGGTCGGACACGCGGTCGCCGAGCGCGTCGGCGCCGCCCTTGAAGCTGACGCCGAGCGTGGGCCCCATGGGCCCGCTGACGATCGACATGTCGCCGACGGCGCGGCCGGGATGCTCGTTGAAGTATCGGTTGATGTTGACGGTGTCCTCGAAGGGAGAGGTCTCGACCCACTCGGGAAGCTCGTCATCGGCAAGCGCGATGGGCTCGGGGCGGCGGCGCAGCAGCAGGATGTCGCTCAGCGCCTCGGTTCCCGCCTGGCGCTTGAACGTCTCGGCCGGCAGGCGCACCGCGCCCAGGAGCTCGGCCTGCTCGGCTAGGGCGCGACGGGTCGCGGTCGAGTTCTTGTCGAGCGTGTAGCGGCTGGTGAGCACCGCGACGACGCCGCCGGGGCGCACCGCCTCGACGCTCTTCTTGATGAAGTAGTCGTGGATCGGCATGCCGTCGATCTTGATATCGCCGCTGTAGGGCACGTTGCCGATGGCGGCGTCGAAGGACGCGGGGGAGACCCGGCACTCCTCGAGGCCGGCGGCGGTGATGTGCGCCTCGGGGCAGAGCGCCTGCGCGATGCGCGCCGAGATCGGGTCGAGCTCCACGCCGTGGAAGTCCAGGGCGAGGTCGGCGGGCGCGAGGCGCATGAAGTTGCCGGTGCCGCAGCCCGGCTCGAGAATCGCCGCGGGCGTGTCGCCATGGCCGATGCCGGCCTCGCGCAGCGCGTCGTAGATGGCGCCGATGACGGGCGCCGGCGTGTAGAAGGCGGTGAGGACGGTATGGCGCTGGGATGCGAACTCGTCCTCGCTCAGCAGTTCCTTGAGCCTGTCGCGGATCTCGCCCCACTCGCCCTCGGCCTTCTCGGAGAAGGCCTTCTGGGCGCCGCCCCAGCCGGAATAGGCCTCCATGGCGGCGATCTCCTCGGCCGTGGCGCGGCCTCGCTCCTCGGCGGCGGCAAGCGCCTCGAGTGCCGCCAGGTTCTTCCTGGCTCGCGTGATGGGGCTGCCCGCGCACTGCGAGTCCACGCCTGCGGCGGCGTCGATGGACTCGGCGCCATCCGCGGCTTCCGCCACGGCGGCGGCCTCTACATGGCCTCGATGATCTCCTTGATCGCGATCTCGGTCGCCATCGCCTCGGCGGAGTTCGCCTTCTTGATGAAGCTCGGCAGGTCGTTCGAGCGAAGTTCCGTCGTCGCCCCGCACGACTTCATGCAGTCCGGCGTGAGCTCGCTGATCCGGTTGCGATACGCCGTCTCGATCTGCTCGAGATAGGATTCCGTCTCCCCGGATGCCTTCAGCTCGGCTACCTGCTCCGGCAGGTTGTCCAGCATGAACTGGTACCTCATGCCGCGGACTCCGGTGTACGGTTGCTTCAGGACGGCCATCTTCGTCTCCCTTCCGAGATGCGTCGGCGGGCGCCTCGCCCGCGATTTGGCTTACATAAGACCGCGACTCGGCGGCTTTGTCAACGGCATTCTCCGTGTTTTCTGTCACGGCGAACAGGAAGTCGTCCGTCATGGCGAAAAGGGAGAGCTGTCCTTCTGCCTGTAGACTTTTGCGGGAGCGGCGCGCCATCGGTGCCTCGCCTTCATGGTCGGATGTGCGTTATCCCAGATACCGTATCCCCAAGGACGGCCCTCGCCAACGCACCTTCCCGAACGGGAAGCGCCGACCCGGGAAAACCCAGGCCGGCGCCATGGTGCCAGATATCGTTTTCGCGGCCCTGAGTATCGCGGTGTTAACGATTGACGCTGGTGGGAAGTAATTACGGAACTGAAATTGCTTTTAAATTGTGGGAACAATTGCAAATATCGACAGCGGCTATCTTGATTGGGGTTGTTTAGTAAATGATCAGAAGCGTATTTATTGCAAGGAACCGGAACACAGGCTTCCATTCATTGCTCGAGGTAGTCGAATCTGGCAATTCGGTGCCCGCGACGGCGCCTATGGACTCCGATCTAGCCGAACGCCTGCTACGCTGGGGCACGCTCGACGAGCTCGTCGAGGCCATGTCGGAATCAGGTCCGCTTGTCGACCGCGGCATCTATAGGGAGGAGGGAAGAAGACTTTCCATCTCCGAGGCCATCGAGATCGTCGATGGATCCATTAGCGGCGAGCGCGGCTTCGAACGTTGCAATGAGAAGTTTCTTTACCTTCAGTTGTGCCTTGAGGGGACGTCTGCGACGGGCAGCGCTTCGTCGCTTTATCCGTCCCGGGCCTCCGTCTCGCGCGACGTCAAGAGGCACGGCCTTATCGAGTCTGGCGGCATCGACGAGCTGACGAGGTGGCGCGAGACCGATCCCGGGTGTACCGTCGTGGTCGAGCCCCTGGAGGATATCGTGCTATGCCGAAACCTCGGGTCGTTGGTGCTGAGACTGATGGCGAACATCGCCGCCGGGTACGATGACGTTCTCGAGAGAAGCGGTTTCAGGCATTTCGACGAAATGCGCCGCTGTCAGATCGCCGGGAAGCCCAAGGGCTCCTATTGGGCCATACCCTTCAAACACGACCCTTCTATCGACATGACCCTCAACTACTCGACGAGGCGGTTTGGGGACGTCTTCGCCTATATGGTCGCCAACCCGCTTGAGACGCGCATCTTCGACCGCAGGCCGAAGGGGGACGGGGATTTCTCCGGTTCGCTCGGCAATGCGGTTCTGATGTCCGCGCGAGATAGGGCCGGCGAACCTGCGTCATTCTTCGATGTCTCTTGGAAGCCGGAGGTCGAGCGGACCCAGCTGTATCTGGGCATCGACGATACCGGCTCCCAGGGGGACGGGGCGGTCGTCTTCGTGGAGTCCGTCGCAGAGATGCTGGCAGGGCTGACGACGGTTGGAGGCAATCCGCTAGGGTGGTCTGTGGACGCACCTTCGATTTTCGATGACGAGCCGGCGCCCAGATACCGTTTCCACTCGACGGCCGCCGCGATATTCGGTGCCGTCTTCTATCGCTACGGCTACATCGTCGCAACGTGCAAGTATTGCGGGAACGGCATCTTGGTAAAGACCAAGGGGAAGAGGCGCGAGTTCTGTTCCCCGTCGTGCAGAACGCGGCACTCGCACCGAACGGCGAGACTCTAGAGGGACATCCTCACAGCCTCGCGCTGCGGCTTCCGCCCTCATTGCCGCAGGCCCCGCGCTTCGCCGCGGCGGCCGCCTCCTTGGCGACGATATACGGTGCGCGGATCTCGCCGGGATCGATCTCAAGGACCGGGCATTTCATCTCGTCGGAGGCCTTGGTTTCCGTATGGGGCGCGGGCATCTCCAGCTGCGCGGGCGGCCCGACATGGATGTTGGCCCCCGTGATGACGTCGCACTCCTCGCTAAGCGAGGCGATTTCATCCCTGAAGATACCGATTAGGAACGTGGAGTCCTCGAGCCTGCCGGCGAGCTTTTCGCCCAGCGGCGCGGGCATATCGAAGACGACCTCGGCGATGCTCCCGGCGCCGGGGAACCACCTGTCGCCGTCGTGGATGTCGCCTTTCTCGACATTGAAGATGGCGGTCGTGATACCGGCATCGGGCGCCTCGCCCCGGGCCGAGGCGAAAAGCAGCCCGGGTCCCTCGCAGAAGACGGCGGTGCCGTCCTCGCCCAACGCCGCCGCGGCCGCCGCGGCGAAGCGCGGCGCACGCGGCGCGATGTGCCAGGTCGGCGGGGCTCGCCGTATCGGCTGCCGGGCGTTTCCCGGCAATGGGGGTCCCGTCCTGGTTATCTACCCGTGAGGCGTGCCGTTTGCCCTTTAGATCGAGCAGGTACGCTTCATCATATTCAGAGAAGACCATGCAGGTTCCGCCTTCGGCGAAACGCTTACGGTAGTACTCGAGGGATGCCGAGGGCGTGGCATTCTCGTCGGAGAAGGTCTGGAACTCCGTGACGAGATTTGCGCCGGACGGCCAACGGCACTCGAAGACGATGTCCGATACATATTCGGGCGGATCGGGCCACGTGCACTCAGCATCGGCCACGCTCAAAATGACCGTCTGGCTCGTCGTGACCGGCTCCTCGAGGTCATATTGCGAGGTCACGATCATGAGGTCCAATTGCGGCGAGAAGATCGCCACGTCATCTTCGCCGATTAGCTTCGCGGCATCGTCAGCCGGGGTCTCGAAAACGGAAATCATATCTGAGACGGACTTTACTTCCAAGATATCTAGATCGGGGAGGCTCATCCCGCACACCTCTTTCTACCTGTGTACCTTGATGTCTGCGCTTCCGGTCTCACCGGCATGCGCTGCCGCCTTGGCGGCTGCCGCTATGGCCGCGGGGCTCATGCCCTTCGCAGGCGCCTGCGCGAGGGCATCGACGGCCGCGCCGACCTTCGACTCGATCTCGTCGCAGCGCGCGAAAACCCTCTCGCACTCCTCCTTGACGTACTTGAGCGCCGCCGGGACGGGGACGCCGAGCTCGCGCATGGCGGTCTCCGCCTCGGCGGAGAGTGCCGCGAGGTCGAAGTCGCGGGTGAGCCTCGCGCTCGGCATGTCGTGGCGGATGGAGACCGTGGAGCCCCCGAACGAGAGGGGGGAGGACTGGAAGCCGTGCCAGCCGCGGCGCCTCGAGCTGAAGGTGAGGATGGTGCCCGCCTGCGGTCGCGCGGTCGCGCAGAACCCGTCGGCAAGCGTGCAGGAGATCTCGATATCGCGCCCGTGGATCGTGACGGTGCCGAGCTCGCGGGACCTGTCGCGGCCGAGCGTGCGGACGACGTTGAAGTCATCGGTCATCAGCCGGTCGAACAGCTCGACATCGACCGACGATGCGCGAAGCTCCTCCATGCCGTCCAGGAACGCCAGGATGCCCTCGTGCGCCTGGGCGCCCATGCCCTCGATGAGGGGGCGGGAGCGGTCGAGCCTGGCGATATCTACGAGCGTGAGGTCCTGCATGAGGCGGCGCGCGTCCACCTCGCTGATCGAGGTCTTGAAGTTCTCGCCGATCCACTGCGATGCGGCGAACGGGTGTCCCGCGAAATCGATCATCGAGGCGCCGGCACCGCCGATCTCGATGCAGTTGCGGCGCACCGATTCCGCCACGGACTTCGCCGCGGCATCGATCGCGTGCGCATCCCAGCCGTCGGCGTAGCCCTCGGCGGCGCGGTCGAGCGCGAGCAGGCGGGCGCCGGCGAAGATCTCGGCGGTGGGGTAGATCGCCGCATCGGCGACGCCCTCGCCCAGGCCCTCCAACGTGCCGTCGTTGCAGATGAGCGCACCCGAGACGCGGTCGATGGCGGCCTCGCTGCAATCGAAGCCGCCGTGCTCTGACTGGAAGGCGAGGCAGATGCCCTCGCCGTCCGTCATGGTTGCGTGTTTTCTGGTCATGCTTACTCCGGGGATCTAGTGCTTGGGTCCGCGCGCCTGCGCGGGCTCCTCTTCGGCGGGCTTGGCCTCCGGGACCGTCTTGGCGATTTCCCGGGCGACGGCCCACATATCGATGCCCTCCGTGGCGCGCATGCGGAAGTCCTCGTCGAAGTACTCGGCGTCTGCGCGTGCATGCTCAGTGCGGCTTCGGCGAGCATGGTGCCGATTGCCGCGAAGGGGTTCTCGTAGATGCCGGACTCGTCGACGTAGCCGTATTCGATCATCTCGTCGATGCCTTCCAGGAGGGGACGGCCGATCTCGGCGGCCATGTCGTGGTAGTCATCGAGGTAGGATGAGGCGGTGTCGTGATAATACATGCCGTCGCCGTGGCCGCCCTCCTTCCACTCCAGGAGCTTCCCCTTGGCCTCGGCGAAGGCGGCCTCCATGGGATTGATGGCATCCGGCAGCTCGGGCATGTCCTCGAATTTCCTGTCCGCGAGCAGGCGTCCGATCGCGCGCTGGTTCTGCTCGGTGGCGACGGCGAGCGCCCCGAGGAGCACCGGCATGTCCCGGTCCTTGAGCTTTTCGTAGAACGCGAGCTTGTCGAGCGCGATAGAGCTGTCCTCGGCGCGGCGGCACGCCTCCAGCGCCTCGCGGTACGGGTCGAGGTCTGCCAGCTCCTCGCGCACGCGGTCGCGGACCACCCCCAGGGCGAGCTCGGATGCCTTGCAGATGGGGGAGGTGATCAGGAAGAAGCCCGTTTCGTCGGAGAGCTGGAAGGACAGCGACTTGCGCCCGTCCCTGTATTCCTGGATCCCGGCGGTCCATCGACCGCCGGACATGTTGGCGACAAGCGTGGCCATGCGTTTGACTGACTGGGTGAGCTGATCGTCCAGCTCATTACACTCGTCCAGGTAAAGGGACCCGGAAAGCCAGAGCTCGGCCGCCTCGCGATTCGAGAAGGTTTCGCACGTCCAGGTGTCCGGGTCGAAGTCGTACGCCTCCCAGGTGGCGACGCCGAGTTCGTTGCCGCAGCGTCGGACGAGGTTGCGGCCGGTCTCGACTTCCATTCCGGGCTCGACGGCACGCGTGAAGTCCTCGCCGTAGAGCGAGGCCATGCGCTCCGCTTCTTCTTTGTCGCTGACGTCGTAGTTCCACAACATGGCGGTCGGTCCTTTCATCGGGCGCCGTCCGGCGGCGCGGGTATATTCGCCATCGATGCTATCCGCGCTGGACCCCGACCGCCCCCGCGCCCGTCCATGTTTCCCGAACGGGAAGCGCCACGGCGCACCCTCGACGTCCTGGAACGCGAAAGGGAAGAGCCGCCGCCCGATGGGCGACGGCTCCGGGGCCTCGCATATGGTTCCTCATTGCCCGTTGGGGCAACGCAGCGTGCGCATCTACCCGAAAAGCTCGATGAGCTTTTCGGCCTGGCGCTGCCCGATGCCCGCGACGCGGCGGGACTCCGCGATGCCGATTGCGGTCATGGCGCTTTGCGCCTTCGCCGCGCCGACACCCGGCAGGGCCATGAGCAGACGCTTCGCCTTGATGCGCCCGACGACGGGATTATCCTTGCCCTCGGCCAGGGCGGTCGCGATGGTCACTTCGCCCGATTTGACGCGGGCAAGGTACTCGGCGCGCGCGGCGCGCATCTCGGCGGCGCGCTTCAGTGCGGCGGCCCGCTGTTCGGGGCTGAAGTTGTTCCCGAAGGCGGCCTTCTTCTCGGTCATGGTCGTTTCCTTTCAGTCCTGCGGAATCGCGGTCGCGACCCGCCTAGAGCCATTCGACTACGGTATCGCCGGAATGGACCGAGGCGAAATCGACGCACAGGGTCCGGCGGCGTCCCGGCTGCGTGTGCCTGCCGTCGTTCACGGTGAAGATAGCGAAGCTGTCGAACACTTGCGCGAGCGTGCAGCGCACCTTCGCGAGGTTCGCCGCGGTGCCGCGTTTCGAGCCCATGTGCCCCGAGATGGTCGCCCGATGGCCCACCTTGCCCAAAAACTGTTCGCGGTATTCGGCGATCGTGAGCCGCCCGTCCCTCGCGGGATCGCACTCCCAACCGAACAACTATACCGCCGCCATGCAGAGCATATGGGCGCCGTGTTCGCCGGCAGGGTCGATGATCGACTTCATAGATACTCACGCCTTCCAGAGATCTTTCAGATTCGGCAGGAGGTATACCCCGCAACTGCCTAAAAGATGCGCTCAGACCGCAAAAACCTTACATCCTCGACCGGATATGGAGAAATGGGGCCGCCAGATGGAACGCCGCGCCACAAGGTAGAATCGATAGCAAGCGGAACCCGTTCCTTATGCTGTCACACCTTGGGAACGCGGGCAACGCAGGTGCGCGCCCCGGGGCCGGGCGAAAACGGCCCCTCTCCCTTCCCTCAAAACATATCTCCGATTGCAAGCGGCGCCCTGCCGAAACCGACAGGGCGTTCGCCCTGTTCATCCGCAGGAGACCCAAGGGCGATATGTACCCGGACGCCATGCCCACGGGCTACCGTCAATCGTCCCAACGGATCATCGTCAATCGTCCCAACGCAGCAGGTAGACGCCCATATTAGATTGGCTGGAATTGAAGGGCGACGCACCCCGCGAGCAGGCGGGCGGCGGGGTTGTCGCAGAAAAAGGCCGGGAGTGCAGCCCGGCCTTTAAACCTGAAATCCGCATCGCCCGCGTAACCGGTTAGCCACCTGCGCGGGGTCCGCTTCTTTCATTTCTGATTTTACCCGGTGGACCGGAGTTGATACGCAGATGCCCGGGGTGGAGCCCGGGCATCTAACCAAAGCTGAAAACTAGGCCGCCCGCGCTCCTTGTCGCTCACACGGGGACGCATCGTCTTCTACGGCCATCTTACCCAACTCCGGCAAGGTATAGACGCGCCCTCAGATTCTATATTTGAGCATATCGGCCTCGGCCGTCCGCCGATCTCCCTAGCGCTTCGCAAGTGCGGCGATAAGCTCGGCGCGCTGCGCTTCCGTGAGACTGTCCGCATTGCGGGCTACGTGGTGCACGGCGTCATCCAGCTCCTGATCGCAGGAGGTTCCGATGATGTCCGACGGTTCGACCCCGAGGGCGCGCGACATCGCGGCGATCGTGGCAGGCCACGGCAGCCGCTCGCCGTTGACGTACCTGCTCACCGAGGCCGGTGTGAGGCCTGCCGCCTCGGCAAGCTCCTTTTGACTCATACCCCGTTCCGCCGAAGCCGGCCGCGAGGCGTTTCCCACATCCGGCGGCCCTACGGGACGGATGGGGTCCCTCCATGCCGCCACCCATGGAAAACGCGAAGGCAAACCGGGCGCGATACCCAAAAGCCGCCTGCCTACACAGGCAGACGGCGGCATTGCGGCCGAAATCGCCTATTTCCTCTTCTTCGGCCGCGCGATCTCGGCCGGCCTGTCCGCGGGGTCGAACGACCCGGCGCGGAACTCCACGCAGCCGGTGGCGCCGCGCGGCGCGGCGAAGAACCGCCAGGGCTTGAGCGCGACATCGAGCGATACCGCATCGAGCTCGCCGGGCTCGCCCTCGCGCACCCAGACGACGTCGATGGGCACCCGCATCATGCAGGTGTGGATCGACCGGCAGCCAGGGAAGTACAGGCCGCAGGCCTCGGGTACCTCGCGCTTGAGCATGAGCCCGCAGAAGCGCTCGATAAAGCCCTTGCAGGTATGGGTGAGGATCGGGACCCTCTTGCCCGAGACCGTGACGGCCACGGCCTCGTCGAGATATCTGTCGTTCATATCGGATGGCTCCTTGGTTGGGGATTAGAAGAACTCGCCGAGCTGTAGAACCATCGGTGCGAGCATGAGCATGATGATCGAGGGCAGCATGAGCAGAAGCATGGGGAAGAGCATCTTGGTGGACAGCTTGTTGGTCATGTCGTCGACCCTCAGGCGGCGCTCGGTGCGCACGGACTGGGCCTGCATGCGGATGATGTCCACCAGCGACGATCCCGCGCGCTCGGCCTGCACGAGCGACGCCGTGAAGAAGGTGATCGAGTTCACCTGGGCGCGCTCGGCCAGTCCCAGCAGGGCCTCCGAACGGCTCGAGTAAGCCGCCTCCTTGGCGACGCGGGCGAAGGCCTCGGCGATCGCCCCGTCCATGCGGGTGCCGACCGATGCCAGCGCGCCCTCGAACGACGATCCAGCAGAGATGCAGATGGCCATGAGGTCCAGTGCGTCAGGCAGCTGGCGGTCGAGCTCGTCGCGCCATTCGGCGCGGCGGGCGAGGTTCTGCTGGTGGGCCTGCCAGGCTGCATCCGGGTCCGGCGCGTCCGCGCGCGTGGCCGCGAGGATCGCCCGCCAGAGGGCGGCCTGCGCCTCC
>ERZ827490.3457-NODE-3457-length-14241-cov-15.444452_pt1 | contig 14241 bp, 7 predicted proteins | sample MGYA00519770_ERZ827490 | MGnify/ENA primary metagenome ERZ827490 (study PRJEB31778, sample SAMEA3449324) | human gut metagenome | biome: human gut; feature: human-associated habitat; material: faeces | place: United Kingdom | collected 2010/2012 ...
TGGAGTTGAAGCCGCCGATGGTGTCCGCCTCCAGCCCTGCCATGGAGCCGCTGCGGTCCAGGATGAAAACCAATTCTGTCATAATGAAAACCCTCCTTCGTTTGTCTGTGCTTACATTGTAGCGCGGCCGAAGGAGGGTTTGGTCGCCTGTGGGGCGACATTTATGTTTGATCCGGAGTTGACCCCAAATATAGCGTGTCATGATTGAATATCAGCGTAACCGGCTCATTATAGAGGCGGTTGACGGCATTGATATTATCAATAAACGGGCGAACGCAGCTGCTTTGTCTCTCTAAAAGTTGCTGCATGGTGGTCTGCACTCGGCGATTTTTGTAAGCGCCTATTCTTTCACCGGCTTCGATCAAGGTTTCATCTATCTGCGACTTATTGATACCCGGTATTTTGGCAATCGCCGTTCCAGCTCCCTTGTTTATTGCAGACAGGCCGCCAAACAGATGCGCTTGGAGAGAGGATTTCGACAGATTCTCGATTTGAGAATATGCCAGCGAATAAAACTCTCTGTATTGGAAGGCCATTTTATCTATTCTCTTTGCAATAGCGGATAGATATGCTTTCTCGTAGTTCTCTTGTAGCACAACCTCGAGGAAATAGGCGAAACCATAGATGTAGAGAGCCAACTGGTATTCTTTAAACTCACCTTGAACTTTTTCAAGCATTTTCTGAACATCATGATCACTATGGAGCAGTGCTTTCTTGCCCAATTGCTTTTTGATCTGCTCTTGATAGAAGTCAATTTGACGAGCAGCTTCTTGGCGTATGTCCAAAACCTTTGCGTGGTTGGCAGCCTTGTACTTTTCGCTGTTCCAGTTGTACTTGTAGTTGTTTTGGATGTCCATCAGAAAGTTCAAATCTGCTTTCAATGCGGATTTTTCTTTCTGCGTAAGGAAATCCAGCATTTCCTGCTGCACTTCTTGAATAGCGTCCAGTTTCTTATCTATGTTGGCAAGCGCCGCAGCTACAAGGAGCATGGTAGGATCACACAGAAGTGGATTCAGCTGTGCCTGTCCCACTATTCCGTGCTCCCCGACAGCTGTCCCGAGAAAGCCTGACTTCTCCTTGAACTGAGCGAGATGCGTGCCTTTGGGAATGGTCACTTTATAAAATCCGCTCGTGGCTTGTCCGTGGCTTGTTACCTGCTGTATGGCGGATACAACAGGTTCAAACCCCGTTCCAAGTGCCGTCAGCCTCGACAAAGGTATTTTGCTATATGTCTGCACGCTGATTTCATTTTTGACTTCCAGCGGCGCAAGCTCTGTTGCAGACATTGCTTTCAGGAGCTCGTTCTTTCTTGCTGTCTCAAGTTCGTTCATCTCGGACCCTCGCTTTCGTGATTTCACAAGAGAGCTTGTTATTTTTGCGAATCATATCTTAGCCGCAACTCTCACGCCCCCAGCAAACTCTGATCAAACGCAAACAGCGCCTCGTTGATCTTGAAAATATCGTAGTCCCGCTGCATGATGAAATACTCAATGATCACATCAAACTTGCTGCTGGGGCTGAGAGCATAGCCCGCGCGGGCGATGAGGTCGCAAGTTTCGTCCAGGTTCAGTTCCAAGGCGATGGCAAAGGCAATGGCCGTGGGCTTGGAGGGCTTATAGTCCGGGTTGTTGCGGATCTTGGAGAACAGCTTGCGATCCACATTGGCCTTTTTGTAGACCTCGGCGTCCTTTTTGCCGCTGCGGTCGATGAGCTTCAGCAGCGTCTCCGAAAACCCGGCGTCTAGATGCGCCAGCGCCTCGTCCAGCCCGGAGGTCGCCATGGGCGCGTCCTCGTAGGCGGTCAGCATCCGGCTTTCGACGACGCCCATCCGGCGCATCCGCTCCCGGCGGGAATCGGTGTGGGCGTCCACATAGTGGTCGTCGATGTAGGCGGCGATATCAGCAAACAGCTTATTGCCGATCTGGTACGCCGCGCGGCTGAAAACCACAAGATAGACCGTCATGTCGTTTTCAGCCAGAAATTCGCTGATGGTGTCCACCGCCACCCGCAGCGCCTGATCCTTGGGATAGCCGAAAACGCCGGAGGAGATCAGCGGGAAGGCTACCGTCTCACAGCTGTGCGCCTGGGCCAACGCAAGGCTGGTGCGATAGCAGGAGGCCAGCTGCTCCCGCTCGCCGCACTTACCGCCGTTCCACACGGGACCCACGGTGTGGATCACATATTTACAGGGCAGGCGGTAGGCTTTCGTGATCTTGGCGTCGCCGGTTTTGCAGCCGCCAAGCCGCCGACACTCTTGGAGCAGCTCCGGCCCCGCCGCCCGGTGGATGCAGCCGTCCACGCCGCCTCCGCCCAGCAGAGATTCCTTCGCCGCGTTGACAATGGCGTCCACGGGCATTTTCGTGATGTCGTTGCGAACGATGATAAGGGGCATAGTGTCACCAACTCAGTTTTTTAAAATTAGTAATCAGATTGAGCAAAAATGATAGTCGAGAATTCATTATCCGTTGTTTTCTTCAAAATTTTCGACTTGCTCCATAACTTTTTGAAACACTTCAGGACTGTATTGCGGTGGGTAGCCATTCTTAATCAGACATACCTTGATATCAAACTTAAGCTGATCGCGCACAATTTGGTTATTAAGCCAGTCAGCAAACGAAGATTTTGTATCAATAATATCCTTGACCTTTTTCGCCAAAGCCTTGCATTTATCATTGACAGTAATACCGTTAACGACCTTGTCTTGACCATACTCAAAATTGTAATGGTCGCGCAAGGTGATTAAAACATCATAGAAAGCCTTTTCTTCAAAGGTCAGTCCTACTTTTCGGAAGCTTTCACGGCTTTCGTTTATTTCCTGTAAGATTTTTAAGGCCTGCTCGGTGGCGCTACGAATAATATCTTCTGAGGCTTGTTCTTGCGTTTCTCCAGCTTCCTCCGAGGTTAATTGTTTGCGGCGCTGATGATACTCTGCGATTGTTTTCTCAAGCATTTCATGAAATTTCTTTGCGGCTACCTGATTTGTTTTGTTATACTCAATAATTTGGTTTTTAAGTGTTTTGATGAGCAGTTCCAACTTTGAGGCTGGCATTTTTATATCGGATAGTTTTTCGTAGAATTCAGGACTGAAGATGTCCTCCTGCTCTCCTTCTGCAAGAACACTTTCTACCTTGTTATATCGAAGTGCCTCTTCCACCATTTTGGCCACATAGCGGTTCATGGTTTCGGCATCAACATCACTTGTTCCGCTCATTTTGCGTACAAATCCTGCTATTGCCATGAAGCATTGTGCCAAAGCCGACTCTTCCTCGCCAAGTTCTCCAGACGGCTGGCAGATATCAAATGCCATGCGCATTCTCTTTACGGTTTTCAAGAAATAGGTTTTGAAGGATACTGGCTTAATGGATTTCCCATTGTTGCTTATGCTCTGCAGTTCTTGTGTTGATACGAACACATACTCAGCTGCTTTTGAAAGGAGTCTGTACCGCTCTAAGGGGTCTCCATTGGGATTCAAGAACGGGCTTAAATCGAAAGTGACAAATAGGCCCTTCAGCACCGTCAATTCTTCACGGAATACGGTAGTTGCCTGCTCAACATCATCAGCCGTGGGAGCAATCGATGCGTTGCCACCGTATAACTTCATTGCCTCGCGCATATTGTTGCGAATGCCAATGTAATCTACGATCATGCCGTATTCTTTGCCGGGGTATTTCCTATTTACACGGCTAATCGTCTGAATCAGCAAATGCTTCTTTAGAGGCTTGTCGTTGTACATATATGTAAGTGTCGGAACATCAAAGCCGGTGATCCACATATCCACTACGATTGCAATATGGAAGTTGGATTTTTCATGCTTAAATGCTGCGTCAAGCGCATCGGAGCGTTTATCATTTTTAACGCCGCCGAGATAGTTATACATATCCGCATTATCATTGCTGCCAACGCTTGCGACCATAGCCATAAATGGCATGGGCTTTAATTCCCTTAGTTCCTCCTCCGTTGCAGCAACACCATCCGCAATTTTCTTTTCGACAAACCATTCGGGATAGCTGTCTTGGAATTTTTTGAGAAGCTCATAGGCAATGGACCTCGAGGAGCAGACGATCATCGCTTTCTGCACTCTATCAGGATCTTTTGCACAGGAAGAAATATAGTGGTCGTGGATATCTGCTGCCAGTCGTTTCAAGCGGGAAGGCTCACCGAGAATGACTTCCATGGAACTCATTGCCTTCTTACTGGATTCAATATCTTCTGCTGTTGACCCGTTATCAGCGCAGAATTTGTAGTAGTTTTCGATCTGTTTTACTTTTTCATTATCCAAAAGCACCTTTGCAATTCGGGGATGATACTTGATGGGCACAGTAAGTCCGTCAGCTACCGCTTGATCCATTGTATAGCGGTCAATTTCGTCACCAAAAGTCTGGTAGGTTTCTGCAATGGGCGTGCCTGTAAAGCCAACAAAGGTAGCTTGCGGAAAAGCCTCCTTGAGCACCTTGGCGTACGGTTTGGAAACCATTGCTTTCATATTTTCATCCGAATCTTTGCTAAACTGAATCTTCTTTGCATGTTCAAGCTGAGTCCTATGCGCCTCGTCAGAGAAACAGATAATATTGGAGCGGTCATTTATCAGCCCGATTTTGTCATCTTCTCGATCACAGAACTTTTGAATGGTACAAATATAAAAACCACCGCTTTCTCTGGAACTTAATTCGCTGCGGAGTTCCTTTCGGCTGGGAACAACGCTAACTTCGCCGAGATTTAGAAACTCTTTACTCTTTGTAAACAGCTTCGCTCCTTGCTTTTGAAGCTCTTCGCGGTCAACGATCATAATAATGGTTGGGGAGCCGAGTTCAGGGCAGCGCAGGGAAAGCTGGCGAGCGAGAAAGGCCATTGTGTAGGTTTTCCCGCAGCCGGTAGCACCGAAATATGTACCGCCTTTTCCGCTTTTCGATTCTACGGATTTTACGATACTCTGCTTCAAAAGCCTTGTGGCAAAAAACTGCGGATAACGGCAGACGATCTCACACGCATCACTGTCATAAATGCTGTCTTGAAAGTAGATATAATCACGGAAAATTTCAAGAAATCTTTCGGGCGCATAAACACCCTTTACCATATTTTCAGTTTCCTCAAAAGGCAGCGTAGAGACGGCATCATCGTCATTCACTCTGCGCCATGCATAAAAATGTTCATAGGGAGTACGAACGGTGCCAAGCCGAGTTTTCACACCGTCCGAGATACAGGCAAGCGGGCAATAATGAAGCAGATGAGGAATATCACGCCAATAACGGATGTTGATTTGCTCCCACGCATCATAGATGGTGGCGTTGGCGTCCGCCGGATTCTTAAGTTCCATTACACAGACAGGCAGCCCATTGACAAACAAAAGCACATCCGGCCTGCGGGTCTGCTTCTGACCGTTATTGATATACTCTACGGAAAACTGATTAACACAACGGAAAATATTCTTCCTGGGATTTTCAAAGTCGATCAGAGGTACCATTCGAGGCAAGCCGCTTTGGGGCGTGAACTGAACGCCGTACACCATCCAGCCATAGACCTTGTGCAGAGTTGCAAAATCGCTTTCTGCACCGACAAGGCGAACGGAATCCATAATGCTATGGATCTCGTCTGGCAGCAGATCCGGGTTGGTGTCGGACAAGAAACTTTCCAAATCGTCGGAATACAGCACATCCATTCGGCTCTGCCGGTTGATTTTGTTTCCCTGCAAATACTGCCATCCCTCTCTTTCCAAGAAGGTAATAAAGGCATATTCATATTCAGATTCGCAAAAATGTCCGTTGTATTCCTTTAATTTAGACATGATTTGTCCTCCAATGTTCCTATGTCCGTTAAGACAATTTCCTCTTTATCTCTTCAAGATTTTTAATAAACAAATCGTATTGCAACTGTTGTATTCTGTCACCAACATCGCCAGACCTATCTGCCTTGATGAATTCAAGCAGTTGTACTATGCTCTCCCTATCATTAGCCAAAAAGCTCTTTATATTGCCGATCCTGTACATTCCTACAAATACTCCGCGAATCTGCTGCTTTTGCTCTGCGGTACTATTTCTAAACATTTCTGATAACCGTTTCATGTCAAATTGCGCAGCAAAAGATTCTTGTGTATGGAATTTTCCTTCATTGATGATTGCATAATCGTAGAAAGCCTTGCTTTGTTCAGGTTGATAGTCAAAGTTTGGGATTATCTTATCCCCCTTCTTTAACGATCTTGCCATTTCTTTGCGCAACGATTCATATTCCTCTTTTTGTTTTGTGGTACAATCCGTACCTATAATCGTTCTAAATATTTGCTCAAGTTCAAGTTTGTTTCCTTGCCCCTCTAAATTAGCAACAAGGCGTCTTTTAATTGTATCAATATCGCAGCCAAGGATACCCTTGATTATAATCGCATAAACCGCAATGGTTCCGTACTGGTAGAACGATATGTCTTCAGGGACTTCTAATCGCCGTTCAATATTATTTATCGCATCTAATACATCACTATCCGTTCGAACATAATAAGTCTGCAATGTGATAATGTCGTTATCGTTATTTGAACGGTTTTTGTCGTACAAAACAAGCTCTGAATATGCTTGATAAGCGCCTTCGATATCCTCAAACTCCGTGATTTGCCTCATTACATAGTCATAACAGAATTTGAACAGTGGAGCTTTTTCATGCCCGAGCACAGCAGAAAAATACTTCTCGTTTCCCCATGCGTGGGAGTTTCCATTTTTCTGCTTGAGTACAAAGGATAAAATACCGATGAATACAGCTTGAACAAAATTCTCATCAGAGAGATATTTTTCGTCAAGGCTGCTGAAAATATCGCTTGTCTTTTGGCAAGCAAAAATGAAAGAGCGAAGATTATAGCTCTGGCAATGCGACATGATGTCTAAAATATCTTTAATACTCTCGACGGTGGAGAACTTATTCAATGTTTCATTATCAAACATTTGGACAATTTCTCGAATCGCTGTTTGGTAATCCTCCTTGAACTCTATTGTATCGCTTATAGTTTTTTCTTTTAATCTCAGATAGTCTTCTGATAACCGACATTGAACGATTTCCCCCTTGTTTTCAAAGGGCACGTCAAAGGCTTCATGTAGTCTCTTTTCTTCCTCGATTTCCTCCTCGATTTCCTCCTTTTTTCGACGCCCAATAACCTTGTTTCCCAATTCGTATTTAATAATCTCTTCCTCATTTGCGACAAGAAGAACCTTGACCCCATCTTGCTCAACAAGATTATTCACATATCCGAGTACCTCAAGGATATCAATGCCAGAACGCTCCAAATCTTCAAGGACAACCAGTTTCCCTGTTAAATTCACAGACGCATATAATCGTTTCAAAGATCTTTCGCTAACTGACAAATCAACCCCAAAAGCCCCGGCAATTCCTTTAATAATCGTTTCGCCTGCGAATGTTACGGTAGTTGACTTTTTCGATGCAGCGGTTAAGAATTTCATCCGCGTTCCGAGATATATGCTTTTGCTGATCTCGGCTGTATCCTTTAATCCATACAGCGACACAATAACGCATGAATGTCCCCCGTTTTCTTTTTTCTCAAGAAACGGTTTGAGTTCATTTTGTATATAATAACTTTTGCCTGTACCCCAAGGGCCGGTAAGCATAATGGCACTTTTGGTTTTATCCTCCGTCAGATAGTGTAGGATGTATTGGTTTAATTCTTGATAGGTCATTATGCAACCCCTCCTTTTTATTCCTCCAGCGAGCCTCGAATCAGTATCGGGCAAATGTTTTTGATCTGTGTCTTTAGCTGCTCATTGATTTTTTTGCGGGCGTTATATGCGGTGTACATTTCGGCGATAGACTTCTGCACGCCTATATTGGGAATTGGGATTTGAACATCGCACATATCCTCCCAGTTAAATGTTTCTCTCGCCGAGCCCCAAGAATGAAAGCGTGCATATCTGTCAAACTCAGCCCGCAAAAAGAACAAAAACAGATATTGTGGAATCAAGTACTTTTTATTGGTTTCAAACACCGTAGAAATTGAGGAAACTAAATATGTTTTTGGTGATGAGTTTATGGCAAGTGATATCTTGTCCCCACGGCGGGAAGTGTCTGAAATAAAGGCAATCTCGTTAGGTTTAACAATCTTGTAGTTGCCAAGAGGGACACCATCCATGTTCGCTTTTGTATCAATAAGCTCCTTACCCGTGGATATTCCCCTTACAGAATCGACATTTAAACCAACCTCGTTTTTAATATTGCGCTCTATAATGTACTTTCCAATTTTTTCGCACGGCAGTTTTCTCCGCAAATCTTCGATATATCCGTCGCAAGTGAGTTTCAAATCATCCAAGCCGCGCTCGTATGCCTGCTGGTTGGCGACCATGGCATGGTAGATATCAACATATTTCTGCTGTGTCGGCAGGTCGGGAAGTGGAATTATGATATCGCTCATATCTTCAAAGTTGAATTCTGGTCGCTGGCTTCCAAAGTTTCTGAATGTCACTTCCCGTAAGAACTCATTCCTCCGAAAATAGATATAGAGCCAAGTTGGGTCAATAATCCTCTTTCCCTCTTCAGTCAGATAAAATACCATATACAGGTGTGACACAATGCACAGCCCATCAGTTCGATATGCGATTGAACCCAAGTCCAGTCGAGTCGGATTATAAACAAACGCTCCGTTGGTCACAATTTTATACGGCTTTAAGTTTACATCAATTGGATCGCCCTTAGGGATTGCAAAAACACCTTGACTTGTAACACTAGAAATCAACTCTACTCCATACTTCAAGTCACGATTATTTTGGGTAGATCGAATAATGTAATCTCCGAGTCTAATTTTATTCAATCCCATAGCCGATCCCCCTGAATGCGTCCTCCAGTATTTTCTGGGACTGCTTTTCCTGCGCCAGTACCGCGCGCATTTCCTGCTGGATGCGAGCCATTTCCGCAGGGAAGTCGATCTCCAGATCGTGGTCGATAAACTCGATATACTTGCTGGGAATAAGGCTCCAGCCCTGCTTTTCGATTTCATCCATCCCCACGCTGCGGTAAAGCTCCGGCACGGCGTAGTCCGCACCATTCGTTCCTTCATTCTGCCATGTGTGATAAATGTCGGCGGCCCGCCGAATCTGCACTTCATCCAAAAGCACTTTCTTTTTGTTTTCGCCTTTAACTGGATTCTCCGTCCATGTACGCAGGTCCATAAACAGAATTTCGTGCTGGCGATCGCGCAGAGTCCTGTTGTGATATTTCCCGCCCTTTTTGTTTTGGTTTAGGATCCAAAGTGTGACGCTAATATCCGTGGTAATGAAAAGCTCACGAGGAAGAATGATAATGGCCTCCACCTTGTCTTTCTGAATTAGTTTTTTACGAATTTCGAGGGTGTCGCTATCACCCAATGCGCCATTTGCCAGTAAGAATCCGGCCACGCCGTCAGCGGCTTTCAAATGGGAGAGTATGTGCAGGATCCAGGCGTAGTTAGCGTTGCTCTCCGGCGGTGTGGCGTAGTCCGCCCAGCGGGGATCGTTTTTGAGATTTTCGTCGTACCAGCCCTTCAAGTTAAAGGGCGGATTCGCCATGATGTAATTAAAATATAGGCCTTTATGCAAATCGTGCGTAAAAGAGGAATCGGCCTCGCCGCCAAGATGATGGCTAATGCCGCGCAGGGCAAGGTTCATCTTGGCAAGGCGATAGGTTGCAGGTTCCTTTTCCTGACCGTAAATATTGATTCGGCTAATATCACCAACCTTGGCTTTAACAAGATCGGCGCTCTGAATGAACATACCGCCAGAGCCGCAGCAAGGGTCATATAAGGTGCCGTCAAACGGCTCGATCATAGCTGCGATCAGCTGAACGGCATCGTGAGGCGTGTAAAACTCGCCTTCTTCCTTTGTGGCATTGACGGCAAACTCCTTGAGAAAATATTCGTATACACGGCCAATGAGGTCTTTTTCCTTGCCGAATGCCTTGTGGCTGATCTTGTTGACCTCATCAACGACTTTCTTGATGTCATTCGGCGCAAGGTTGCGAGCAGTAAATGTTCCCTCCACAAAACAGCCGCGAAGCTGCTTGCTGCTGGCGGCAATACTATGTAGCGCCGTATCAAGCGCAACATTGAGCTGAGGCGCGGGCGTGTTGATAATAGTAGACCAACGCGCTTCCAGCGGCAAATTATATGTGCCATCTGTAAAAGTGGCATCATCAAAGAACGCCGCAAAGATTTCGGGATCATCCGGGTCAAGCCCCTGTGCAATCAAATCTTTACGGAGTTTAGCTGTTCCGTCCTCAAACTTTTCACCTATAAAGCGAAGAAAGACGAGAGCCAGCATCATATCACGCTTTTCAAAGAAGGAACCGGCATTCCGAGCTGCCCGCAAAATATCGCGGCACTTAAAAAGAATGCTGTCCAGGTTGATCGTTTCTTCTGCTTTTTTCTTTGCCATAGTGTCCTCCAATCAAAGGTAACATGCCCATTTCGCCCCATTATGGTGATTGAAGCTGGGTTAATATCCACCTTTTTCCTCATATCCTTATCAGCGAGCAGTTTCCGGAGCTTTTTATAACTCACAGACATTCTCCTCTGTATCGATATAAAAAAAGCTCTGCCAAATGGCAGAGCTTTTGGTCTATTGCAGCCATACTGCCAAGGCCCAATCCAATGGATAGTATCATTATTAAATGATAGCATATTCGGCAGAAAAAAGCAAGGAAATGATAGATTCGTCGAATTCCTGTCAAATTCCAACTCTATTCAGCTACATTGAGAAAATCAACACTGAAAAATACAGGCACCACCTCAAAGGAACAGAGGTAGTGCCTGATTTTAATGCCTATTAATTATGCGTTGAAAAGGTACTCTTCAAGAGCCTTTGCCAAGTGGAGCGGTAAAGGGAGAACCGTCGACTGATTATACTGAATTGAAATGTCGCGCAGTGCGTTTGCATAGAAAATCCAGCTTGCTGCGTCATCTCCCGGCTGAAGCTGCAGTGGATACAGCTCAATCATATCCTTTTCCGCAAATGAATGCAGGGGGTAATTGATCTTAGATTCTCTAAAGCTCCATGTATAGCGATTATCATTCGGCTTCATATGAATGCCCCAATACACATCTTCGTATTTAAAAATACCCGATGTGGAAGAATGCTGTAAATTATCGTCAGTAGCTTTTACGCTCAACTCCGTGAAATAATCCGGAACTTCTTGGTTGCTCCTGATTCGGATTATCCGCACGCCCGAATCTGCTAATGAGAGTAAATATGGGCTTTGCGGCGTTCCAACATTGATCTGAGATGGACAATACTCACCTATCATGGCATATCCGCCAATCTCCTTGTCGGAGATACCGCCCCATACCGCGCGTGTATTTCCATCGGATTGGACAAAGACCAGCACACCGTTTTCCAGCGTATCGTACCGATTTTTCAGCTCGATAAGCTTTTGTTTTGCAGGAGTGCGGCTTGCATCAACACAGCGTTGTTCCAAATCACTTTTCCAGAAAAGCTGTGCCATTTCGATGCAAGCCTCTCGATAAGAAACGGTCCGATTTGAAAACGCATCACAATGCACTCGAGTCTTTCCTTCCGTTAAATCAACCGTAATGTAAAGCGGAAGAAAACGAGCTTTATTTGAGATTCCTTGAACTTGCGTACATAAATGCATGCCCATACAGGGCGTATGCGCCAAATCAGTTTGTTTATGTTTAGGATCCAGCAGGGTCACCACACCTAACTGCCGATAGAGGTCGTACACAGCATTTTCAATTTTATTCTGATTGGCATCTTCGCCGGGGGTAACAAACTGCACAACTCGGCCGGTTCGGGCGAATGCATTGCGAAGGACAGATTTTGGGTCGCCAACACCATAGTTCTCTTGCCCGGGCAAAACGAAAATACAAGCCGTTACCCCATCGGTATCGCCTAATAGCCCGGTGATTTCGCCGCATCGTGTAATTTGCGTTTGCAGCTTATCGTCCGGCATGCTATCTGCAAGACTGCCGACTTCTTTACACACACACCGCACTTTCAAGCTGGATGTATCCTTTTCATCGCCAAAATCCTGTTTAATTTTGGCCTCAATCTGTTTCAGCAGTCTTTGCTGTGAATCATCTTTCCACAGGCCATACAGCTCGAATGTGATTTGGTCTGTCTCCGTGCATCGGCTGACCCAGTTCCGGAAATCTTCAGAATCCTCATAGTCCTGCGGGGAGTTATATTTTTTGAGTTTCTGCCCTCGCAGCATGACCCGTTCCGCTTCGGGCTGCTCACAAATCATATCTCCGAGCAGTGCAGACACTGCCCTGTACAGTGACGCCTTGTCAACAACGGACACACCCGTTCCGATTTTGGAAGCTGCAAAGCCGGCCATGCCGTTTTTGTAGGGAAGGAGGATTTTTTCTGTGTATGCCGCGGGATTTTTTACAACCGCTTCCGCCGACGGTAATTGTGCATATCCCCAAATATTGTAGCATTCCTTGTCCTGTTCTTTCCATACGGGCTGTCTGGCCGTGTAACCATAGACAATGGGTACTTGACAATACTTATCCTCTGAAATCTTAATATGCGCATTGACTGCATTCGTTAAAAACGGAGTCCGCTCCTTATTGTAGTTATCGGGGATCCAACGGCGAATGCTCATCTGGCACAGCAGTAGCGCTTTTCTTTCCGGAGGAGTTGTCTGCACAGATACATCAAATACAAAAGAGTACTGATGGTGACTCCTCATGTCTGTAATCGGATCGCTGACCAGCTGATTCTTAGCGGCATAGCACAGGTGCAGCGTTTGTCCGCTCAGGGTAATCTCTTTTCCCAACAGACGGTTGATTGCCAGAAGCGGAATGGCCTGATAAGCGGCTTCACAAACCGTCCCGTTCTCAAGCGTAAGACAGACTTCATCCGTGGAGCGAACCGCCGCAAGTTCTTCCCAATTCATCGTATCGCAAAATTCTTTTGCGAGTTTTTTGACTATGGGGTCTGCCTTTGAGGGTGTGACATAAGTGGCCTTTACCCAAGTCTTAATAATGCTGCACAATGCATGAATATTCTTCTCGGAGTATTCATAGCAGGATGTAATCCAACGCTCATCATGGCTTCCCATTTTTAATGGAGCTAACGCGATGATACCTTCCATCCAGCTGTCAACCAACTTCTTTAGCGCATTCGTTGGAAGTCCATACTCATCCTTGAACTTTGGGTTCTTCTTCCGTGCGATGTTCAGCAGGGTTGTTTTCCAGGATGCGGGAAACCCCAAATAATACAGGGTGCAGGTTTGTTTGGGAGACAGTTTATATGCCAGCGGATAGATTTTATGATTCATACGGAATGTCCTTTCGATAAGCTTTATAAAATGGAGCATACAGCGTTTCGGCAATTTCCGCACTGTCTTTGCAGGTCATCAATGCATCTAAGTACCTGCCCAACTCGGAGAGACAGTCAAAGTCACCTTGCTTTTCTTCGCGGCCGCGAAATGCGCCGTCAATAAAATAAACATGCGGTTCCAGCTTTGTCACATCCGTTACACGCGCCAACCGGCCAAAAATCTGAAGGATCAAAACAAACAGTGTTGCAACCACATCCTTCCGCTCTTCGGCATCCAGTTCAGCCAAACCAAACGATTTGCTTTTGCTCATCTTGGCCCACTGCTGTGCTGCAAATTGTCGGATGCGCACATTGTATGCGAACAGAGATTCCTGTGGCCCTCGATGACAGTGGGATTCCACAAATCCATTGAGCTTGCTGCCCTTCTGCTGGATATCGTCAGGAACAGCCATCGGCCGCACCATGAAAAACACCGCGCAAAGGGCAGAGTGGCCGTACTCATCGACAATGTTGTGTCCGCGTTCGATCGCCATAGCGGGCGCAATCAGGATCTCCTCTTTCATCCCGGCAAACCGGCTGACCTCCCCCCGGCGCACCGTTCCCTGAACATTCTCGCTGCTGACGGCATCAGAGATCATCCGGCAAACCTGTGCAGGGCAATTGACCTTCCGCAGGGCCGTCTCCAGTGTTCGCTGTACTTCCTGTGCCTGAACATAGCTGTTGACGACCAACAGGATCTTCCCGGCCCTTCTCTCATATTCTCTGACGATCAGATCGACAGTCCGTTCGGTCGCAAACCGCAGCTGCACCACGCGCTGATCATCCGACGCACCGGAAATACGCTCCGGAAAACCGGATTCAAAGAATCGCGTTTTTTCTAAAAATGCGCGTTTCTCACCATCTGCCTCAAGGATATAGTTCACCGGCCGATTGATGTGGTACTCATAGGAGCCCTCCGCCCAGCTGGAACCGGACAGCATGA
>ERZ827490.3459-NODE-3459-length-14240-cov-3.153613_pt1 | contig 14240 bp, 8 predicted proteins | sample MGYA00519770_ERZ827490 | MGnify/ENA primary metagenome ERZ827490 (study PRJEB31778, sample SAMEA3449324) | human gut metagenome | biome: human gut; feature: human-associated habitat; material: faeces | place: United Kingdom | collected 2010/2012 ...
TACCGCTTCCTTGTGCAGGCGGAGGTCGTGCAGGGCGGGCTGCGCTTTCCCGCGCCGCTGCCGGCCGCATTCTTTCCCGGCACGTTTGACCCGTTTTCCGCCGGACATAAGCGCATCGTGCAGGAAATTCGTGCGCTCGGCTATGAGGTCTATCTCGCCGTGGACGAATTCTCCTGGAGCAAGCGTACACTCGCGCGGCTGCTGCGCCGCCGGATCGTCAACATGTCCGTGGCCGACCAGTGGGATACCTATGTGTTCCCGAACGCCATCCCCATCAACATCGCCATGCCGGAGGACATCGCGCGCCTGCGATCCTGCTTTCCCGGCCGGAGCGTGACGCTCGTGGCGGGCTGTGACGTCGTGTGTGGAGCCTCGGCCTACCGCTCGCTCCGCCCCGGCGGTGTACAGGAGCTGGATCACCTGCTCATCCGCCGCGGAGAGACGGACGAAACGGACATCCGCACCCGTCTGCAGGGCCGCGTGACGTTTCTGGAGCTCCCGCCCCAGCTCGAGGGCATCAGCTCCACGCGCATCCGCGAATCCATCGATCAGGACGTCGATATCTCCATGCTTGTCGACCCGATCGTCCAGTCCTATATCTATGAATACGACCTCTATCTCCGTTCCCCGCAGCACAAGAACGTGCTGCAGGCGCAAGAGCTGGAATTCCGCATCGTGACGGGGACAGAGGACGACCTCCCACCTGCCCTGTTCGAGCGGCTGCGCAGCACGCCGGAGCCGCTGGCCATCCTGCTGCGCAGCCGTAGGCGCCATGTGGCCGTCGGCTGGTGCTGCGGCCATACCGTGCGCCCGGCGAGCCTGTTTGCGGAGCTCGGCTCCGTCGAGGCCGCCTCGGCCGTCCGCCGCCTGACCTCCGGCAAGCTGCTGAAGCTCGACCATGTGGAGGCGGACGACGCGCAGACGCGGCGCATGCTTGTCAATGAGCTGCTCGCCCGCAGTCTGGCGTCCGACCACACGTTTGCGCTGGCCCGCTGCGAGGGCGAATGGCTGGAGGAGCTCGGCTTCTCCCCCGTCGAGGATGCCGAGGGACTGCTGTGCGTCGACATGCGCGCGCCCATTGTCCTCATTCAGGACGTGCTGCTGTGCATCAAAAAGCCGCACCACGATGAGCCGCAGGTGCGCGCCGCCGTAGAGTCCGCCCGGCCCCGGCTGCGCCGCGCGCTGTGCGCGCTGTATCCCGGCAGGCTCGTGCTGAGCTTCGACGCGGAACTGCTCAACCAGTCGCTCATGTACCGCGTGCAGAAGCTCGGCGGTGTACTCGGCGCACCGGCCGGGCAGCTCGGCCGGGCCATGTGCGTGCCCTACGGCAAGATTCTCTCCGACGAGATCGTGCCGAACACCGTCACAAAGACGCTGCATGTGGACAAAACATTCGCGCCGGACGGCAGCTCGTTCTCCGTCCCGGCCTACCCCGGCTACGACACCGTGCGCAATCAGGTCCGCACCATCAAGGCGTTCCGCCGCCCGGTCATCCTCGTGGACGATCTGCTGCACAACGGTTACCGCCTCGACAAGCTCAGCCCGGTTTTTGCCGCGGAGGAGCTGGAGATCCGCACCGTCGTCGTCGGCATTCTCTCGGCGCGCGGCCGCGACCTCATGGAGGTGCAGGGACGGCAGGTCGAGTGCGAATACTTCATCCCGAATCTGCACTACTGGGTCACGGAGAGCCTGCTGTATCCCTTCCTCGGCGGCGACAGCGTCGGCACGCCTGCGCCGAGGCGGATGCTGCCCTCCATCAACCTGATCCTGCCCTATTACTACCCGCGCCACTATGTCGGAACGACGGACGCCGCCATCCGTGACCTCAGCCGCACTGCGCTGGAGAACACGCTCTCCATCCTGCACGCGCTCGAACAGGCGCATCAGGCGCAGTTCAGCACGGCGCTGACGCTGCGCCGCCTCGGCGAGGCCCTCTACCGCCCGCGCCTGCCGGACCGCGGCCGGTCCCTGCGCTATGACCTGTCGCTTCCCGCCTCCGCCTGTCTGGAGGACGATCTGCTGCGGCTTAACCGCATCCGTATGCGAGGAGGAATGATCCATGGAGCTTAAACAATGGCACGGCTTCTGCCTGTGCCCGCTGGGCGGAGCCTGTCCGCCGGATGCCGTGCCCGCAGACGCGCCGTTTTCCCCGCTGGTGTTTCTTGTCCGGCGCGATCCGCTGCGCTCCCGCGGCCTGTTTGCCGTTACCGTGCTGGACGAGGTCTTCGAGGCCGAGACGGCCGGTGTGCTGCTGCCGCCGGCGCAGAGGCCAACGCCTGCCGAGCCGCTGCGCGAATTTGTGGCGGCAAACGGGGCCTGCGTGCTGAACTCGGCGTTTTCCGCCGCATTTTCCGTTCTGGAGCGCTGGCACCGGAAGCGCACACAGCCGCTGCGCGTCACGCTCGTCGGGCTCGGCGACGTCGGCGGCACGCTGCTGCTGGCGCTGAAGCTGCTCGGCCGGGAGCTGGGCGAGCTGCGCATCTATGACCCGAACGCCGCGCAGTGCCGGCGCTACGAGCTGGAGCTGAATCAGGTCCTTCCGCTGGACCACCCGCTGCCGCCCGTCACCGTCTGCACGGAGGACACGCTGTTCGACTGCGACCTGCTGCTGTTCACGGCCTCGCGCGGCGTGCCGCCCGTCGGCTCCGGCGTGGCGGACGTGCGGCTGGCGCAATACGAAAAAAACCGCGCCATGCTGCGCAGCTATGCAGCCATGGCGCGCAAAACGCACTTTACCGGTCTGTTCTGCCAGATCTCCGACCCTGTCGATCCGCTGGCCTGCGCCGTTTTCCGCGAAAGTAACCGCAACGCCGCCGGGGAATTTGACGGCTGCGGCCTGCTGCCGGAGCAGGTGCAGGGCTTCGGCCTCGGCGTGATGGAGGCGCGCGCCCGCTGGTGCGCGCAGGAGGACGGCATCGACTTCTCGAACGGCCGCGTCTACGGCCCGCACGGCGGCGGCCTTGTCGCGGCAAACGATCCCGCAGCCTACGACAAAGCGGTCTCCGCCCGGCTGACGGAGCGGGCCGTGCATGCCAATCTCGAGGTGCGGGCGCTCGGCTTCAAACCGTATCTTGCCCCCGCCCTCTCCTCTGCCGCCGTGAGCATTCTGTCTCTTGTGCGCGGGCAGCCGTATGATGCCGCTCTGCCGCTCGGCGGCGTGTGGCTCGGCGCACAGCGGCGCATGACGCCGCTCGGACCGCTGCAGCGCCGTGAGCCGCTCCACCCCGCGCTGCTTGCCCGCATCGAGGCCGCGCGGCTGGAGCTGGAGGCCTTCTGCCATGATGCCTGAGCCGCTGACTCTCATCTGTCCGTCGGCCGGGCCGCGCCTGAGGGACGTGATCGAGACGGCGCTGTGCGACCTTCCGGTCCGCAATGCACAGGGTGATCTGCGCGGCGCGCGCATTCTGTTTGCGCTCGATGCAGGCTCAGCAGGAATGGATGAGCCGACACTTCGCCTGCTTCGGCGGCTGCGGAGCGAGCCGGGCTGTCTGGAGGGCTCCGTCTGCGGCTTCGTTGTCGACGGAGAGACGGAGCTTTACACGAAGGCGCTGGCGCAGGATCTGGCGCTCGCCGCGAATCTCGCCGGAGCTGCCCTGCCCGGCAAGCCGCTCGTGGAGGGAACGGGCTCCCTGTATAACCAGCACATTCTCGCCGCGCGGCGCGGCATGAGCTGGAAGGAGACATACCGTGCACGCACGAGGGAGCTGGGAGAACGCCTGCTCGCCTTTTCCCCGAAGCGCGTCGGGCGGCCGAAGCTGCTCGTGCTGCATGCCTCCGAAAGCGGCCGCTCGAGCACGCTCTGGATGGGCCGCGAGCTGAGCCGCCGCCTGAGCGGCTACTGCAGCATTGCGGAAATTTCGCTGCGCAACGGCACGATCCACGACTGCCGCGGCTGCTCCTACAGCGCGTGCCTGCATTTTGCGCGCAGCGGCAGCTGCTTTTACGGCGGAGCCATCTCCGAGACCGTCCTGCCCGCGATCCGCGAGTGCGACGCCATGCTGTTCCTCTGTCCGAACTACAACGATGCCGCCGGCGCAAATTTCACGGCCCTGTTCAACCGCCTGACGAGCCTGCTGCTGCAGTGCGACCTGTCGGAAAAGCAGCTCTACAGCGTCATCGTCTCCGGATACTCCGGCGGCGATCTCGTCGCGCGCCAGCTGCTCGGTGCGATGTGCCTGAACAAGACCGTCTCGCTGCCGCCGCGCTTCTGCCTGCTGGAAACGGCGAACGACCTGCCAACGGCGCAGGCTCTGCCGGGCATCGCCGGGCGGCTGGACGCCTTTGCCGCTGCCATGCAGCGCTCCCTGTGTCAGCCCGCCGGGAACAGCTCGGAAATTTCACCGAACGAATAGCCCATCTCCTCCCAGCGCGTGAGCAGACTGTCGAGGATGGCCGCGTTTGTCTGGGACGTGCTGTGCAGCAGCACAACGGCTCCGTTGTGGATGCGCGGGATGAGCTTGGCATAGGCCTGCTCCGACGTCGGCTGATCGTCCTGCAGCCAATCCACATAGGCAAGGCTCCAGAACACGGTGTGATAGCCGAGCTGCTGCGCCATTTCGAGATTTTTCTCGGAATAGATGCCCTGCGGCGGGCGGTAGAATTTTGCAAGCTCCTGCCCGGTCGTGTCACGGTAGAGCGTCTCGAGGGACTCGAGCTCCTGCCGGAACTGCTCCATCTCCCCGATCTTCGACATGTCCCAGTGGTGGTAGGTGTGATTGCCGACCGTATGCCCCTCCTGCGCCATGCGCCGGACGAGGTCTGGATTTCGCTCGATGTAGTTACCGACCAGGAAGAATGCCGCCGGGGCATGGTGCTTCTGCAGCGCATCGAGGATCTGCGCCGTGCAGCCGTTCTCATAGCCCGCGTCGAACGTGAGATAGATGCGCTTCTGCGCCGTATCGCCAAGGAAGGCCGCATCATACTGCCGCAGCCGGTCCGCTGTGGTGTTTCCCACGGGCGGCTGGCCCTCCTGCTGGAAGCTCAGGCCCCACGAGCCTGCCGGGAGCGCCGCTGCCTGCTTGGCCGCGCCCGCGCCCGCAAGGGCCAGAATGATGCCCAGCACGAGCAGGACGGGCAGATTCCGCCGGTAAAAGTTTCGCATGTCCATCACCTCGCCTCAGCTTATGCCGCCGCTGCCGGGAAATATGCAGGGCGCGAATTTCCCGGCTGTCAAGTTTTTTCTCTTGACAAGCGCACATCCGTCTGCTATAATACCCAAGGTCAAGGGGGGCAGTATCATGAAACAGGAAGCCTTTACCATGTCCCTGCTCTTCGACACCTACGGCGCGCTGCTGACCGAAAAGCAGCAAACCTATTTTGACCTCTATTACAATCAGGATCTCTCGCTGGCAGAGATCGCCGAGCAGGAGGGCATTTCCCGTCAGGGCGTTCACGACGCCATCTCCCGCAGCGAGGCGCTGCTCGCTTCGTTCGAGCGCGTGACCGGCTGCGTCGCCCGGGAGCAAAAGCTCCGCCATGCCCTCGCCGCGATCACCGCCGAGGCCCAGCCCCTGCTGCAGGCCGGGGATCCCGCCACCCGGCAGGGTGCCCAGCGCATCCTTGCCGCCGTTGATTCCCTGAAGGAGTAGCCATGGCATTTGAAGGTCTGACCGCAAAACTGAACGCCGCGTTCAAAAAGCTGCGCGGCAAGGGCCGCCTGTCCGAATCCGATATCAAGGAGGCCATGCGTGAGATCCGTCTTGCGCTTCTGGAGGCGGACGTCAGCTATAAAGTCGTCAAGGACTTCGTCAAGTCCGTTTCGGAGCGCTGCTCCGGGCAGGACGTGATGGAGAGCCTGACCCCTGCACAGACGATCGTCAAGATCGTCAACGAAGAGCTCATCCGTCTGATGGGCAGCGAAAATCAGCGTATTTCCATCTCCCCCAAGCCGCCGACGGTCGTTATGCTCGTCGGCCTGCAGGGCGCAGGCAAGACCACGAACGGCGCAAAGCTCGCCGGTCTGTTCAAAAAGCAGGGCAAGCGCCCGCTGCTCGTCGCCTGCGATATTTACCGCCCCGCCGCCATCAAGCAGCTGGAGGTCGTCGGCGGTCAGCTCGGTATCCCGGTGTTCCAGATGGGGCAGGAAAACCCCGTGAAGATCGCCAAGGCGGCCATCCGCCATGCGCAGCAGCACGGCAACGACATGGTCTTCCTCGACACGGCCGGCCGCCTGCATGTGGACGAGGCCCTGATGAACGAGCTGAAGTCCATCAAGGCTGAGGTCCAGCCGAATGAAATTCTGCTCGTCGTGGACGCCATGACCGGTCAGGACGCCGTGAACGCCGCCCAGTCGTTCAACGAATGGCTGGACATCGACGGCGTGATGCTCACGAAGCTCGACGGCGATGCCCGCGGCGGCGCTGCGCTGTCCGTCAAGGCCGTCACCGGCAAGCCCATCAAGTTCATCGGCACCGGCGAAAAGCTCGACATGATCGAGCCGTTCCACCCGGAGCGCATGGCTTCGCGGATTCTCGGCATGGGCGACGTGCTCACACTGATCGAAAAGGCCGAGCAGGCCCTCGACCAGAAGAAGGCCGCCGAGCTCGAGCAGAAGATGCGGGCCAACAAGTTCACGCTCGCCGATTTCTACGACCAGCTCCTGCAGATCCGCAAGATGGGTCCCATGCAGGACCTGCTCGGCATGATCCCCGGCATGGGCAGCATGAAGAATGTGCAGGTCGACGAATCGGCCCTCGGCCGCGTCGAAGCCATCATTCTCTCCATGACGCCCTATGAGCGCGAGAACCCCGCGTGCCTGAATTCCTCGCGCAAGCGCCGCATCGCGCTTGGCTGCGGCCAGAAGGTCGAGGACGTTAACCGTCTGCTCAAGCAGTTTGACCAGATGCAGCAGCTTATGAAGCAGATGAACGGCAAGGGCAAAAAGCGCAAGCTGCCCGGCAAAATGGGAGGCTTCCCCGGCTTCCCCGGTATGTGATCATTGGACCGCAACCAGGTCTGACGATATATTTTGAATTCTATTTGGAGGTGAAACCCCATGGTTAAAATCAGACTGAGAAGAATGGGTGCGAAGAAGGCTCCTTACTACCGCATCATCGTTGCTGATTCCCGCAGCCCGCGCGACGGCCGCTGCATCGAAGAGATCGGCACCTATGATCCCCTGACCGAGCCGGCCACCATCGCTGTCGACGCCGAGAAGGCCCAGCAGTGGATCAAGAACGGCGCTCAGCCGACCGACACCGTGAAGGCGCTTTTGAAAAAGGCTAACGTCCTTTGATCGAGAGGGACTGCACGATGAAGGAACTCTTGCTCTATGTGGCAAAGCAGCTTGTTGACGATCCCGAGGCCGTGACGGTCACGGAGCGTGAGGACGGCGAGAGCACCGTTCTGGAGCTTCGCGTTGCGCCGGAGGATATGGGCAAGGTCATCGGCCGCCAGGGACGCATCGCAAAAGAGATCCGGACCATCATCAAGGCCGTCTCCCAGCGTGACGGCAAGCGCGTCACCGTTGACATTGTGGACTGATGCAAATTCGCTCGCTGCATCCCTGCAGCGGGCATTTTGCATTTTTCCCCCTTTTGCCCCGCCGGCCCGCGTGCATACCGTTATCGTGCATGCGAACCTGTCATGGAGGAACCGCTGTTATGAAATCTGATCCGCCCCGCGCCCGGTCGCTGCGCAGGCAGTTGACCGCGACGTTCTATCGAAAAAATAAAGCCACATTCTTTGTCACAGCAGGAGCAATGCTCCTGCTCGGCGGCGCGCTGCTGGCCGTTGCCTGGATCCTGCAGCAGATCATCGACATTGCCTCCGGCGACAGCGTTGCCCCGCTCGTTCGCATGTGCTGGCTGTGTCTCGGTGTTCTGGTGAGCGTGACGACGATCTATGTGGTGCAATGCTATACCTACCCCGCCTTTCTGCGACGCGCCATGAAGCAGTATAAAGAATACGCCTTCACGGAGCTGACGAAGAAAAGCATCAGCACGTTCTCGGACGAGAATACGAGCCGCTATATCTCCGCCCTGACGAATGATGCCGTCTCCATCGAGACAAATTACCTTGCGAAGATCTTTACACTTCTGACAAAGAGCGTCTCCTTTGTGGGCGGCCTGGTCATGATGCTGCTCTACAGTCCTCTGCTCACCGGCTTTGCCCTGCTGCTGTCGCTCGTGCCGCTGGCTGTTTCCGTCCTGTGCGGCAACAGGCTGGCGCGGATGGAGACGGAGGTCTCGCGGCAGAACGAGTCGTTCGTCGCCATGACGAAGGACCTTCTGTCCGGCTTCTCCGTTGTCAAGAGCTTCAAGGCAGAGGCCGAGGTCGTTGCCCGCTTCTGCCGCCGCAACGAGGAACTGGAGGAGACGAAGGGCCGCCGCCGCCGCATGGAAGAGGTCATCACCATGCTCGGTACCGGCGCCGGGATCGTGGCTCAGCTCGGCGTATTCCTGTTTGGTGCCTATCTTGCCGTGACGAAGCAGGGCGTTACGCCCGGCGTCGTCATCGTGTTCCTGCCGCTCATGAGCTTCGTGGTCGATCCCATCGGCTCCGTGCCGCTCATTCTGGCCAACCGCCGCGCCGCTGTCGCCCTCATCGACAAGCTGGCCGACGCCGTGGGCAAAAACGTCCGCGAGAGCGGCGAACAGATGGACCCGGTCCTGCACGACGGTATCACCATCGATCACCTGACCTACGGCTATCACGAGAGTGCGCCCGTCCTGAACGATGTTTCCGTCCGCTTTGAGGCCGGAAAAAGCTATGCCATCGTCGGCACATCCGGCAGCGGCAAGTCCACGCTCGTGAACCTGCTCATGGGCAGCAGCAACGACTATCAGGGCAGCATCCGCTTCGATCAGCGTGAGCTGCGCACCATTGCAGCGGAATCGCTCTATGGTCTCGTCTCCGTCGTGCAGCAGAACGTGTTTATCTTCGACGATACCATCCGCAACAACATCACGATGTTCCGCCATTTTGATGAGAAGCTCGTGCAGCAGGCCACGGAGAAGGCCGGTCTGACTCCCCTTTTGGCCGAGCGCGGCGAGGACTATATCTGCGGTGAGGGCGGCTCCGGCCTCTCCGGCGGCGAGCGGCAGCGCATCTCTATCGCGCGCTGCCTGCTGCGGCAGACGCCCGTCCTGCTCATCGACGAGGCCACGGCAGCGCTGGATGCCGCCACGGCCTATTCTGTCAGTGCCGCCATTCTGGCCATTGAGGGTCTGACGCGTATTGTCGTTACGCACCGGCTCGAGGAGCCGCTGCTGCGGAAATATGATGAAATTCTCGTTCTGAAAAACGGCGAGATCTGCGAACGCGGCAGCTTTGACGCCCTGATGGCCCGCCGTGAGCAGTTCTATTCCCTGTTCAACGTGGCAAACGGCTGACCCTGACCGAAAACACGGAGCCCCCGCTCTGAAAGCGGAGGCTCCGATTTTTTGCGCCAATTTTGTTCAGAAGCCAAGCTCCTCGCCGACGAGGATGACATGGATGCGCCCGGCGGGGCGGCAGTTTCGCGTGATGAGGATCTGATTGCAGATGCACTCCTCGCCGTGGCAGTCGGCGCAGCAGCCGGTCTGCGCGCACGGCGTCTTGCCGAGAAAGCGCTGCTCATTCTTCGGTGCGGCGATCGTTCGGGCACGGTGCACGGCCTCGTCGAGCGTATCGACGACCTTGTTCATCCCGGCGATCACGATGATCTCGCGCGGACCGAACACGATGGCAGCAACGCGGTTTCCCTTGCCGTCGATATTCACCAGTTCTCCCGTAAGGCTGACGGCATTCGCGCCCGTCAGGAAGAAATCGGCAGAGAGGCAGTCGTGGGCCGCCTGCTCCCGCTCGGCATCCGTCTGCATGCTCTCGCGGTCGATGACGCGCCACGGGCCGTCCCGCAGGGCCTGTTGCAGGCCGATCTGGTCAGCAGAGCGCGCGCCGCCCCAGCCAACCAGAGAGCCCTGGGGGATCAGCCGCAGCGCAGCAGCAAGCGCAGAGGTCCGGTTCGGGCAGTAGCATGCATCAAAATGCCGGGCGCGAAGATTCTTCAGCAGGAGCTGCGCGCGCTTTTCATAAAACAGCGAAACAGGTTCCATCGGTATCCCTCCGTTTTTCTTTCATTTTATCGCGCCGGAGGCGAAAATGCAAGGGAGCAAATTGGGACAACCGGGCAGCAACATATCAAATAGCCTCGCAGAGTTCGCAGCCCGCAGGCGGCGAATAAAATGGGATCATTTTCTCCGGCGGTGTGCACGTCGGAGAAAATACAGCTCAGTCCGTAAGTGTGCGAATCGCCCGTCAAAGGCGGGCGATTCGTGCGCGCAATGGACTGCAATCTTTTATCAGAAAAGCCTTTCGGCTTTTCTGATAGTCTTGCCGCCCTGTCCCGAGGGACAGGGCGGCAACGCTTGATTTTCGCTTATTTGTCAGCGGGAACGATGGTCAGGCCGTTGAGGTCCAGACCGCCGCCAACGGTGTCGATCAGCGTGATCGCGCCGGTCTCATCGAAGGAGTAGAGGCGATGCGCCGAGTCGGTCACATAGAACAGGCCGGTCGTCGGATCGTAGTCCATTTCGTTGAGGCGGTTTTCGACCATGAGGTCGACCTCCGCAAGCTTCGTGAATGTGGTGAGATCCACATCCGCGCGGATGAGCTCGGTATTGCCATAGCCTCTGGCGAGGACATAGACATTGCCGTCCTTGCAGGCAACGGTACGCGGAGACGGGATGTTCGTCATGCCAGACATATCGCGGTAGGCCGTCCAGTAGTTCAGCTGCGTGGGATCCATACGGGACGGATTGAACTGGAACAGGTAGAAGCCCGCGACAACATACAGCACCTTATTTACCGGGTCATACGCGAGATCGTTGGCATCGGTGAAGGTGTAGACCTGGCCCTTCAGCGTGGTCTGCTTCGACGTGAGGTCGTAGTAGTAGATGTAGGGCAGGCCGCCTTCGTTGACGACATAGTACAGGCCGCCTTCGTAGTCATAGGCAAGACCCGTGATGTTCGTGCCGCCGCTGAAGGTCGCAACCTCAGTCGCCGTGGAGTCCGGCAGCTCGGGGTTGAAGCTGTAGAGGGCGTCGTGCTTGGCGGAGACCGTGTAAGCCGTGGAGACAGGCTTGCCGGTCATGTCGACCACAGTCAGCGTGCAGGTGGCAGTAACGCCGGTCTCTACGCTCGTGGCGGTGATGACGACGTTGCCTGCGGCAACGGACGTGACCAGACCGTTTGCATCGACCTTCGCGACGTTCTCATCGGAGGAGCTCCAGGTGATGGCCTGGTTCGCCGCGTTGGACGGGCGGACCTTGCCGGTAAGCTGGAAGGACTCGCCAAGGGCCAGACGGCCGACGGTCTTGTTCAGCAGGATGCCGTTGACCTTGCCGACAGGCGTCTGCTCTGCGGTGGGGATGGAGCACAGGAGGCCGAGATAGGCATCGCCCTGCTTCGTCGTACGGCCGGGAGCGGTCTGGACGGAGATCTTGCCGAGGTTCACGAGCTCAGGCGTGCCCTCGCCCAGCATGAACATGTACATGCCGCTGCTCATAGCCAGCTGCTTCGTGTGATACGTTGCATGCAGGTACAGACGATCCGTGCCAAAGTCATAGGTCATCTGTGCGTTGTAGGACATGCTGCCGTAGTAGGTGCTGCCGGTGCCAACCTGAGCGCCCGGGATATCCATGACGAAGGTGCAGGCAGCTGTCTTCGGATCGACGGTGTAGAGCTTCGCCTCCACGCCGATGGCAGTGCTTCCGGCTGCGTAGAGGACGCCTCTCTTGTCGATTGCAAGAGCCGTGACCTTCTCGGAGGTCGCCGCGATCTCGGTGACGGCGCCGGTATCAAGGTCGATCGTCACAAGCTTGCCGCTGAGCGTCAGGCCGTACATGGTGCCGGTCGTGTAGTCCATGGCCATGCCGGTGACCTGATCGGTCTCCACGTCGAGGTTGACGCTGCCAAGGTTCGTGTAGGACGAAACGTCCGAAGCATCGAAGCGGTAGAAGTCGCCCTTGGAGTTGTAGGCGTAGACACAGCCGTCGTAGTAAGCGCCGGTACGCAGGGAGTAAGCACCGATGGCAGAGGTCGTCACCGGGCAGGTTCTCAGGTTGTTGTCCGGGACCTGCAGCCAGAAGTCATGGTAGCCGCTGCCGCCGTTCTGGTCGTCGTTCAGGAACGAGAGGAACGTGCCTGCGGAGGCGTAGACCGTGACGTCGATGCTGTCCGTGAACGGGCCGCCCTCGACCTCGGGATTCTTGTTCGTGATGGAGACCGTGATGGTCGCCGTGCCGACGTCGTGGAACGTGGCAACACCAAAGCGGTCAACGGTGACGACATCGGGGTTGCTGCTGGTCCAGGTGCGAGTACGGACAGTCGGGCGGACCGGGGTCGTGACGGTATCGAGCTGCAGCGTGCCGCCGACAAGGCCGGTGACACTGTCGCCGTTCGTAATCTCGATGCCCTCAACGGGGATGTGCTTCGTCTCCGGCTCATTCTCCGGAATGGTGAACATTGCGGTGGACTCAACGCCAGACTTCGTGGAGACGTTGCCGATCTTCACGATCGTCGCTTCGAGCTTGTCGGGATCCCATTCCTGCGGGTCGATGCGGACGAGGCACAGCGGAGAAGAACCGGCATTCATGCAGGGGTTCCAGTAGATGTTTCCAGTGTTGTAGTCATACATCATAGAAGCATAGTACCAGGTATCCTGACCGAGGGAGCCGAGCTTCGTCGTGCTCAGGGTGTCGGCATCGACCATGTAGAGGTTGCCGGACATATCCGAGACGATGATGTAGCCTTCTGCAGTGACGGTCATGGCGGGGGGGATCGCCGGGCCGCCGATCTCGCCGGAGTAGGTGCCGAGCAGGTCGATCGCGCCGGTGTCGAGGTCGACAATGGCGAGGCCGAGGTTCGTAAGATCGACCGCATACATACGACCGGTGTTGTAATCGAAGCCCATGTTGCCGAGCTCGACGCCTGCGGTGAAGCCGATGAACTCGATATCGCCGAACGTGGTCTTATCCGGGGTCTCTCCCTTGTTGACCTTGAAGCGGTAGAGGGACGTGCCGACGCCGAACGTGCTGTCATCCATAGCGCGGGCTTCCTTCACGACTGCGTAGACATAGCCGTTGTAGTAGGCAGCACCCTGCCACATGGCATCGGTCGTGCTCTCCTCGCCGTCGATGCCGACGACCGTAAGCTTCTGCTTCGCGATCTGCGTGAGCTGCGTGGGCGTTTTGTCGGAGAACGTAACCCAGGTAAAGCCATTGGCGGCGTTCTTGAAGTCCTCCACAATATAGGTGTAGATGGCATCTGCGGAGCCAACGACGCGGACCGTAGCGGTCGCGGTGTAATCGACCCACTGCGGGACGGTGGAGCTGGTTTCTTCATCCCAGTGCCAAGGATCCCAGACCTTGCCAGTCGCGGTGATCTTGGTCTCGCCCTCGCCTACGGCGGTGACGAAGCCCTGCTGTGTGACGGTGGCGATGGTCTCGTCCGCGGAGGCCCAGGTCAGTTCGCTTGCCTTAGCGTTCCACGGATTCCACTCGACCTCAAAGCGCTTGCGCTGGCCCTGCGTCATGGTAAGCTGATACGGGGAGAGCTGGAAGCGCTCTTGCGGATCCACGCCGATGGTGAACAGATCGGACGTCTTGTCGGTCGGAACGAACAGGGACGTCTGGCCGCCGGGGCCGTAGGTGCCGACCTCTGTGCACTTGCCGGTGGCAAGGTCGACCTTGTAGGTCATGCAGACATTGATGTAGGTGTTGCCTGCAGCCGTCTGGCTGTGTGCATACCAGTACATCGTGTCGGTGTTGTGATCATAGCCCATGGACTGGATGACATTGCAGCCGGAGTAGTTGGCGTAGTTTACGAAATCGGTCGTGCCGATGTAGGTGCACACGCCGTCGCGCTCGAGGCTGTAGAGCTTACCGGCGGTAGAAATGCCGTAAAGCTGGCCTTCCGTCGTGCAGCCGAGGGTCAGGATCTCACCGTCGGAGCCGGTGATGTCGGCGATCTTCTCAAGGGAGATGTAACCGTTGGAGTAGAAGCTGATCTGGAAGAGAGCGTTGCTTCCGTCATCCTTGCCGTCGCCGTCGCGGTCGCCTTCATAGTTCCAGCCGACAGCGTAGAGGTGGTTGCTGACCGTATCCGAATCGCTCTTGCCCTTGTCAGAATAGTCGAGTGCCATGTCGTACAGGACCTTGAAGCCGCTGTCGCCGACCTTGCCGGACTGCGTGACGAGGGTCTGAGAACCCCAGTAGGTGTTGTACGGGGTAACAAGCACGACCGCGCCGTCCGTTGCGCGC
>ERZ827490.3476-NODE-3476-length-14156-cov-7.010070_pt1 | contig 14156 bp, 10 predicted proteins | sample MGYA00519770_ERZ827490 | MGnify/ENA primary metagenome ERZ827490 (study PRJEB31778, sample SAMEA3449324) | human gut metagenome | biome: human gut; feature: human-associated habitat; material: faeces | place: United Kingdom | collected 2010/2012 ...
TGCTGTATCTGGACTATAATCGCAGACAGTTCAAGCCCAATAAATTTGGAGGCCGGGAGAATCTCGAAGCGATTGATTTTTTGCGCAAACTCAACGAGGCGGCGTTCCAGACCAATCCTGCGGTCATGATGATCGCCGAGGAATCTACGGCTTTTCCGCTGATTACCAAACCAGATTATGACGGCGGTCTTGGCTTCCTGTTCAAGTGGAACATGGGCTGGATGAACGACATGCTCAAATACATGTCGCTCGATCCGCTGTGGAGAAAGGGCGACCATAACGCGCTAACGTTCTCCATGACATATGCCTATTCTGAGAACTTTATCCTGCCGCTCAGCCACGACGAAGTCGTGCACGGCAAATGCTCGCTCGTTAATAAAATGCCGGGCAATTATGACGATAAGTTCAATAATCTGCGCACGTTTTTTGCGTATCAAATCGCGCATCCCGGAAAGAAACTCAATTTCATGGGTAACGAGTTTGCACAGTTTATCGAATGGAACTATACGCAGGGGCTCGACTGGCTGCTTCTCGGCTATGAAAAGCATCAGAAGATGCAGCATTTTGTCCGCACGCTCAACCACTTCTATCTTGAAAACCGCTGCTTCTGGGAAAACGATTCCGACTGGGATGGCTTCCGCTGGCTCTCCTGCGACGACCGCGACAATTCCATCGTCGCTTTCCGTCGTATCAGCCGCAAGGGGCAGGAACTCATCGCCGTGTGCAATTTCTGCCCGGTGCTGCGGGAAAGTTATCGCCTGCCGCTGCCGAAGGCCGGATGGTATCAGCCGGTTCTCAATACTGACGACGCACAGTTTGGCGGCTTCGACTTCCAGCCTGCACCTGTTCACGCGGAAAAGGACAAGCAGCCGCAAGGCGAATACGCCTACAGCGGCGCGTTCCGCGTCCCACCGATGAGTGTATGTTTTTATAAGCATGTTAGAAAAAAACCGGAGAAATAAAACAGGAACAAAGGAAATAAAACAGGAGGAGATCCAGCTATGCAATTCCAGAAAAAACGTTGTGTTGCCATGCTCCTGGCAGGTGGTCAGGGCAGCCGTCTGATGGTCCTGACGGAAAACACGGCCAAGCCTGCCGTCCCGTTCGGCGGCAAGTACCGCATCATTGATTTCCCACTTTCCAACTGCGTAAACTCCAAAATCGATACGGTCGGCATCCTGACACAGTATCAGCCGCTTGAACTGAACGAGTACATCGGCAACGGTCAGCCGTGGGGCCTGAACTCTTCGCACGGTGGCGTGCAGGTTCTGCCGCCCTATGCCAAGAGCAAGAATTCCGAGTGGTATAAGGGTACGGCCAACGCCATCTATCAAAATATCCCTTTTATTGAGCGCTATAACCCCGATAACGTGCTGATCCTGTCCGGCGACCACATCTATAAGATGGACTATGCTGCTATGCTTCGTTTCCACGAGCAGCATGATTCAGACTGTACCATCGCCGTGCGTGAGGTCCCGCTCAAGGAAGCGTCCCGCTTCGGTATCATGAATACACGCGAGGATGGCTCTATCTATGAATTTGAAGAGAAGCCCAAGAAGCCCAAGAGCACCAACGCATCCATGGGCATCTACGTCTTCAAGTGGAGTGTCCTGAAAGCTTTCCTAGAGGCGGACGAGGCCGACCGTACCAGCGAAAATGACTTCGGAAAAAATGTCATTCCTGCCATTCTGAACGCGGGCCATAAGCTTTTCGCCTATCGTTTTGAGGGCTATTGGAAGGATGTCGGCACGATCTCCAGTCTCTGGGAGGCCAACATGGATCTGCTCGGCAAGCATCCGGCGTTTGACATTTACGGTACTGCCGGTCATAAGATTTATGCCAGAAATCAGGCAATGCCGTCAAGCTATATTGCAAAATCTGCCGAGATTCGGGAAAGTTTCGTCGCTGAGGGCTGCAACATTGAGGGCTGCATTACGCACTCCATTATCTCCACAGGCTGCACGGTCGGCAAGGGAGTGGAAATTACCGACAGCGTGATCATGCCGGATGTGACCATTGAAAACGGCGCAGTCATCCGCAGCGCCATCATCGCCGAGGGCTGCCATATCAAGGCCGGCGCCCGCGTGGGCGATTATGTTGAGGGCGAGGAACGGAAGATCAGCGTGATCGGCAAGGACAAGACCATCGCCGAAGGCACCGTGATCGATGCCGGCGCGATCGTATAAGAGAGAGGGGGATACGAACATGGAAGCAATGGGCATTATTTTCTCCAATATCTACGACAACAACATGGGTGAGCTGACCCGTGAGCGAACCTCGGCCTCCATCCCGTTCGGCAGCCGCTACCGCCAGATCGACTTTGCCCTGTCCAACATGGCAAACTCCAAGATCAGCAACATCGGCATTGTCACAAAATATAACTACCAGTCACTGATGGACCACCTCGGCAACTGCGAGGAATGGGACCTCAAGCTGGGCGAGGGCGTCCGCTTCCTGCCTCCGTATGCCACCGGCCATACCGGGGCCTACCGCGGCAAGCTCGAAGCGCTCCAGACCGCCATGCCGGTTCTCGGCCGCTGCGATGCGGAGTATGTCGTGCTGTCCGATACGACCGTTCTGTGCGCGATCAATTTTGCGGCAGTTCTGGATGAGCACATCGCCTCCGGCTGCGATATTACAGTTATTGCCAAGGCGGGCCGCGCCAACGGCAAGACCCGTCAGCCGCTGGCCGTCAAGCTCGGAGACGACGGTAAGATCGTCGATCTGGCTGTTGACTACTGCGCGCCGGAGGATTATCTGGTCGGCATGAGTATGTTCATCATGCGCCGCGACAAGCTCATTCAGGTCATCCGCGAGATGGTCCCGCATGGGAAGTACCATCTGGAACGGGATTTCATTCTGCCCGAGTACAATGCTGGCAACCTGAAGGTCAATGTCTATCCGTTCCATAACGTCGCGCTGTTCAACCAGAGCGTGGACGAGTATTTTGTCAACAACATGAAGCTGCTCGAACCCGATGTGCGCCGCAGTCTCTTCCGCAGCGAGATCCCCATCTATACCAAGGTCCGCGACGCCGTCCCGACGCTCTTCGGCTACCATGGACAGGCAGCGAACTGCCTGATCGCCGACGGCTGCCATCTGTTCGGCAAGGCGGAAAACTCCGTGATCTTCCGTGAGGTCGACATTGAAGACGGCGCGGAGGTTCGCGATTCGATCATCATGCAGGGAAGCAAGATCGGCGCGGGCGCATCGATCCGGTACTGCATCCTTGATAAAAATGTCACCATTCGCCCGGGCACGAAGCTGCTCGGCTCAATTGACCACCCGCTTGTGGTCGACAAAGGAGATACCGTATGAAAATCGCAGTAGTTGCCTCTGAGGCCGCGCCGTTCGTCAAGACCGGCGGCCTCGGTGACGTGATGCAGGCCCTTCCGCTTGCGCTTTCTCAGCAGAAGAACACCTATGTCAGCCTCTTTATCCCATATTACAGTCAGATCAAGTATTCCGGCAAGTGGCAGACAGAATTTTTAGGCGCGTTTGACGTGCCGCTGGCCTGGCGGCGGGAATATGTCGGCATTTTCCGCCTCAAGACCCGCCGCAAGAAGCTCCAGATCTATTTCATCGACAACGAGCACTATTTCAACCGCGGCGGCGTTTACGGCTTTGCCGACGACGGTGAACGCTATGCCTATTTCAGCAAGGCCGTCCTCGCAGCAATGAACTATCTGGAGCTTCAGCCGGACGTCGTCAGCTGCCACGACTGGCAGGCAGCGCTCATCCCGCTGCTGCTGAAAACGGAATACCGCGGCTGCTTCCCGGATGCGAAGAGCGTGTTTACGATCCACAATATCGAATATCAGGGCAAGTGCAATCTGCAATTCAACTATGACGTGCTGGGCCTTGGCGCAGGCTGCGACGAGATCCTTCGCTTTGACGACTGCACGAACTTCATGAAGTCCGCTATCGTCACAGCCGACCGCGTGACGACCGTTTCCGAGACATACGCGCAGGAGCTGCGCTATCCGTACTATTCCCACGGGCTTGACGGCGTTCTGCAAAGCAGAGGCTCAGACTTCTCCGGAATCACCAACGGCATCGATATGCAGGTTTTTGATCCCGCGAAGATTGAGAACATCGCGCAGAACTTCACTGCAAAGACGCTTCGCGAGGGGAAAATCGCAAACAAGCTTGCCCTCCAGCAGCGCGTCGGCCTGCCGGAGGACCGTGACGTAGCTGTTCTGGCCATGGTCACGCGTCTCGTCGGGCACAAGGGCATTGATCTGCTGTGCTACATCGCCGAGCGCCTGATCCAGCGCCGCATCCAGCTTGTCATCATCGGCACAGGCGAAGAAAAATACGAATGGTACTTAAACACCCTGCGTGAACGGTTTGGCGATAAGGTCTCCGTCAATCTGCTCTTTGACGGCGGGCTTGCGAACCTTGTCTACGCTGCGTCCGACCTGTATCTCATGCCGTCGAAATCCGAGCCATGCGGCCTGTCGCAGCTCATTGCCATGCGCATGGGCTCCGTCCCGGTCGTCAACGCAACAGGCGGACTCAAGGATACGGTCTGGCCATATAACGAAGCGGATGAGACGGGGCGCGGCTTTACTTTCCAGAGCTACAATGCAGACGATTTCCTCGCCGCCATTGACCGCGCGCTTGCGCTGTACTATAATGAGCCGGAAAAATGGCTGCGCCTCGCCGAAAATGATATGGCGGTCGATTCCAGCTGGGACGTTCCGGCGCAGAAATACATGGCGTTGTTCCAGAACGTCTGCGGACAGTAAGCGCCCTTGAAAAAGATATTAGAGAAAAAGGACATATAGAAGCATGACAAAAGAGAACCTTCTTCAGCACTTACAGGAATGCTGCGACCGGCTGTTCGGCTGCTCGCTCGAAATGGCGACGGAAAAACAGGTATATCGCGCTGTATGCGTCGCCGTGCGTGAGCTTCTGGAGGACGACCGCCGTGCGTTTGTTGAGCAGACGCGTGCAGAGCAGCGCAAGCAGGTCTATTATATGTCGATGGAATTTCTGGTCGGCACGAGCCTGCGCAACAACCTGTACAACATGGGCCTGCTGGAACCGGCAGGGGAGATCCTGCATGATCTCGGCTTCAGCCTGGAAAGCCTCTGCGCGCTTGAGCCGGATGCCGGACTTGGCAACGGCGGCCTGGGCCGTCTGGCCTCGTGCTATATGGACGCAGCGACCGGTCTGAATTATCCCGTGACCGGTTTCTCCATCCGATATGAGTTCGGCATCTTCCGCCAGAAGATCGTCGGCGGCTGGCAGATGGAATTCCCGGATAACTGGCTCGAAATGGGCGATGTGTGGCTGCATACCCGCAAGGACGACGCTGTAGAGGTTCGCTTCGGCGGACAGGTGCACGAGTGGATGGACGGCGACAAGTTCAAGACCGCCCAGACAGGCTATCAGTCCGTCATTGCAGTCCCGCACGATTTGTACATTTCCGGCTATGGCTCCAAGGCCGTCAACAAGCTGACGCTCTGGAGCGCCAGTATGCCGCAGAGCTTTGACATGAACGCGTTCTCGCGCGGCGATTATGTCCGCGCGCTCGAACAGAATACCATGGCCGAGGCCATTTCGAAGGTTCTCTATCCGGCAGACGACCACATCAACGGCAAGCGTCTGCGCCTGCGCCAGCAGTATCTGCTGGTGTCCAGCTCACTGCAGTCGATTCTGAACGAGCATCTGAAAAATTACCATACGCTTGATAACCTGGCTGACAAGGTTGCCGTGCACATCAACGATACGCATCCGGCACTCTGCGTGCCAGAGCTGATGCGCCTGCTGGTCGACGAGCACGACTACGGCTGGGAACGCGCGTGGGAGATCACCTGCGCGACGCTTTCCTACACCAACCATACCGTCATGGCCGAGGCACTTGAGCGTTGGCCGGTCGATCTGTTCCGGGAGCAGCTGCCGCGTATTTACGCCATCTGCCAGGAGATCAACCGCCGCCTCATGGAAAAGCTGCACTGCGTCTATCCGAACGATCCCGGCAAGTGGGAGTATATGGCCGCTGTCACGAACAGCGAGGTCCGCATGGCGAACCTCTGCCTGGCCTGCTGCCATAAGATCAACGGCGTTTCGCAGCTGCACACGGAGATCCTTGAAAAAACCATCTTCCGGGATTACTACAATCTCGATCACAGCCGCTTCCTGAACATCACAAACGGCATTGCGTACCGCCGCTGGCTGTGCCAGTCGAACCCGGCCCTGACCGGCTATCTGCAGTCGCTCATCGGCGACGGCTTCCTGAACGACGCGAACGCGCTCGAAGCGCTGCTCCAGTACCGTGACGATCCTGATGTTCTGGAAAATCTGCAGGCCATCAAGCGCAAGAACAAGGTACGCCTTGCCGCTTATATCGCGGAGCACAACGGTGTCAATGTCGACCCGGATTCGATCTTCGACGTGCAGGTCAAGCGCCTGCATGAATACAAGCGGCAGCTGCTGAATGTCCTGCATATCCTGACGCTTTACAACGATATCAAGGATCACCCGGAAAAGCCGGTCTATCCGCAGACATTCATCTTCGCGGCCAAGGCCTCCGCAGGCTATTATCTGGCCAAGCAGATCATTTCGCTCATCGTCGCCGTTTCCAATCTTGTAAACTCTGACCCGCAGGTGCAGAACAAGCTCAAGGTGGTCTTCATTGAAGACTATAAAGTCTCGCTGGCCGAGATCATCATCCCGGCTGCCGACCTGTCCGAGCAGATCTCCGTTGCGGGTAAGGAGGCCTCCGGTACCAGCAACATGAAGCTGATGATCAATGGCGCGGTCACGCTCGGCACGCTCGACGGCGCAAATGTCGAGATTCGTGAGCGCGTGGGCGACGAGAATATGTTCCTGTTCGGCATGACGGCCGACGAGGTGCAGGCGCTGTGGCAGCGCGGCTATGACCCGCGCCAGTTCCTGACGCCGGAGCTTGACAGAGTTCTGCAAATGCTGACCTCCGGCGTGCTGGGGCAGCGCTTTGACGATGTCGCCGCTTCGCTCCTGACGCCGCGCTTCGGCGCTGCCGACAGCTACATGACCGTCGCGGACTTTGCAAGCTACAAGGCTGCCAAGGCGCACGCGGTCGAGGTCTATCAGGACCGCACCCGCTTTGCAAAGATGTCCCTCACAAACATCGCAAGAGCCGGCATTTTCTCCTCCGACCGCTCGGTCGAGCAGTACGCCAGGGAAATCTGGGATCTGTAAGCACCACAGCAAATATTCCGAAGGGGCCGACAAGCATCGTCGGCCCCTTCCCTGATGAAATGGACGGTACGCCACATGAGAATTCTATTCGACAGCAAGCTTTCGCAGTTCAAAACGCCCTTCGGAACGCTCAAACGGCAGGAGGTCTGCACGCTGCACATCATGATCCCGTGCTCTTGCCGCACAACGGCGGTCTGCCTCGTTTTGCAGGCGGAAAACGGTGCGGAGCTGCGCTGTGTCCCGTTTGCAAAGCAGTCAGACGATACGCTCTACGATACCTGGGGCGGAGAGCTGACGATTTCCGATGCCGGACTGTATTTCTATTACTTCCATATCACCACGCAGGATGGCGCGTTCCGCCTGTTCAAGCAGGGCGAAAGCGACACGAACATGGAAGACGGCGGCCTCTGGCAGCTCAGCGTTCTGGAGGAAAAATTCCCCGTCCCGGACGACTGCGCGGGCGCAATCATGTATCAGATCTTCCCAGACCGCTTTTTTCAGGCCGGAGTTTGTGACCTGACCGGGAAGATCACGCCCTATTGGGTGCATGAGAACAAGGACGACGTGCCGGTCTATCTGCCGAACGCCAACGGCGAGGTGCTCAACAACGACTTTTACGGCGGAAATCTGAACGGCATCCGCGAAAAGCTTCCGTATCTGCACGCGCTCGGTGTGGAGATTTTATATCTCAATCCGATTTTCTATGCATGGTCGACGCACCGGTACGATACCTGTGATTACAAGCGCATCGACCCCATGCTCGGCACGGAGGCGGATTTCCGCGCGCTCTGCGGCGCGGCGCACGCGCTGGGCATGAAGATCATTCTCGACGGCGTATTCAGCCATGTCGGCAGCCGCAGCGCGTATTTTCAGCAGGCGATCCATGACCCGGCCTCGCCGTACCGCGGCTGGTTCCGGTTCAAGCAATATCCAAACGTCTATGACAGCTGGTGGGGGATCACGACGCTGCCGTGCATTGACAAGCTGAACCCGGATTATATGGACTATATCATTGACAGTGACGACAGTGTTGTCGTCCGCTGGCTGAAGCTTGGCGCGGACGGCTGGCGGCTGGACGTCGTCGACGAGCTGCCGGACGCGTTTCTCGCACGCCTGCGTGAGCGTATCCGGCAGGTCAAGCCGGACGCGATTCTGATCGGCGAGGTCTGGGAGGATGCGTCCAACAAGATCGCATATGACTGCCGCCGCCGGTATTTTACCGACCGGCAGCTCGATTCCGTCATGAACTACCCGTGGCAGAAGGCGATCCTGCGCTATGTGCGCGGGGAGGATGACGGGACAGGACTTGGCGCGTCTATTCGCACGATTGCGGAGAATTACCCGCCCGATGTGCTGCAGGCTGTGATGAATATTCTGTCCACGCACGACACCCCGCGCGCCATCAACGCGATTCTCGATCCGCGTGACGGCGACCGGACAGAGCTGGCCCGGCGGCACTTTACGGCGGAGCAGCTTGCAGAGGGGAAAAAACGTCTCAAAATGGCGGCATTTTTACAGTTTATGCTCCCCGGTATGCCGTGTATTTATTACGGCGACGAGGCGGGCATGACCGGCTACCGCGACCCGTTCAACCGCGCGTATTATCCGTGGGGCAGGGAAGACGGCAATTTAATCTCGTTCTACCGCTCACTGGCGCGCGTCAAAAAAGCTTCGCCCGCCCTGCGGCGCGGCACGGTTCTGGTATTGGAAGCGGGCGGCGGACGTCTGATGCTGCTGCGGCAGTATGAGGGCAAAAATGTGGCAGTCTGCTGCAACCGCTCGGAAAGCCCGTGGACGCTTCCGCACAGCGGCACGATCCTACTCGGCGGCGGCATCGCCGAATATACCGGCGAAACGCTCACCCTCGGTTGCGGCGGCTTCTGCGCCATGGAGCGCGAATAATATACGGAGGCAATTCAAATACAAATCAGAGCTGCAGCGTGCTCAACTCGCTGCAGCTCTGACAAGACATGAGGAAGGAACCCGGAGCAGGCATGATTTCGGTCATGCCTGCTTTTCGTTCCAATAGCCGTCCTTTTCAGCTTGCCGCGCCAAGCGTATCCGCAAGCGCGGTATCGGCGGAGAAGGTACTGAGATTGTAGAGGAAAAGAACATCGGTCACGCCGCGCTGCGTCATAAGCTGCTCTACATCGTCGTAGTAATAGCGCGGATCGATCATGACGATCTGCTGATAGTAGGGGATGAGGAACGGTACGAAGCTGTTCGCATAGGAATCCTTGAAAATCAGCAGGATTTTCCCATTATTTGCGGTCGTTTTGATGGTGACGAGCGGATGGTTGCCGCCGAAAAAGACGGTGTATTTGTCCTTCGTATCCAGCGCAGAATCGACAAAGACAGAGCCTGCCTTTTCCTGCGTGCTGTCGTAGAGCACATAGTAGCTCACATCGGTGCCGAGCGGCTCATAGGCCGTGATCGTATCCTCGGCGGTGTGCTTGCCGCTCTTAGAGGCAAGCGTGCCCTCAAAGGAGTTGGTCAGGACATGGACGCGATAGTTCGTGATCGGCGTCTCGATCCCAAGCAGCTCCGCCGAGGCGTCAAAGGCGCAGTATGCGCCGAGGCTTGTCCAATGGTGGTCAGTGCGGTAAAAAACGCCGTCCCTGACGTGGGCTTTTAAATCCAGCGTCACATCTGCATACTGCATACAGGGCGAAAGCGCTTGATTGACGGTGAACAGATCCTCCTGCTGATTGTGCGCAGGCGCGTTTGCAGGAAGATAATCGCGCATAACGAGGGAGGCGTTTGAGACGATCATCGCCGTCATGCGGAGATCATCGTGCTTCGCGGCGAACTCCTTCATCGCGGTCAGCGTCCGGTCAAGCACAGCCGGATCGGGGGCCTCCGGGATCTCAATCAGATAATTGTCCTGACAAAGGTAAACGCCGTTGGACTCCTTCTGCCCAAGCAGCTGGTCGATCCGCAGCTTGGCGGAAATCCAGTGGTCGCGCGCAAAGAACTGATCTGCAAAGGCAGACTGCAGCTTCGACATAAAGCTTCCGTCCAGAACTGAAGCCGGCGTCAGCGCCGGATAGGCTTGAAGCTTTCGGTTCTCATTTTCCGAGAAATCGCGCTTCGTGTGAAGCAGATTGACAAGGCCGAAGACAAGCAGAACCACGGCAAGCAGCGCGGCCAGAAGGACTCCATGCAGCTGGCTGTTGCGCTGAAGGATCAGCTGCTGCTTTTCAGAGTCCTGCCTGCGCTTTTTTTGCGGATTCATGGGATCACCTCGCTTAGAACTGAGCATAGAGGAAGGATTGATAGGTGGCGTTCGTCATATACGGGACGCAAAGCAGGAAAATGCCGATCAGAAGCAGCGCAGAAAGCACAAGGCCAGGACTGCGCCGCGAGAACACGAGATGCCGGTAAAGCGTCCGAATCCATGGGCCGCAGCCAAGAATGCCGAGTACAAGAAGCTTCCAGTTTGCTGCAAAATAGTATTTTGCGGTGGAATCCCAAAACGCGCGGCTCCCGGCACCGAACATCCGCCCAAGATAGAAAATCGCCGAGGAAAAATCAGGAGAGAAGAACAGCACCCAGCCGACGATGACGGCCAGCAGCGTCAGAATATGGCGAATCGGGGAGGGCGTCTTTGCAAGGATGCCTTTGAGCGGATACTTTTCCAGCAGCAGCAAAATCCCGTGATACAGGCCCCATGCCACGAATGTCCACGACGCGCCGTGCCACAGGCCGGTCAGGATCCAAACGATCAGCAGGTTGCGGATGCACTTTGGCGTGCTTACATGGCTGCCGCCAAGCGGGATATACACATAGTCACGGAACCAGCGGCCAAGGGAAATGTGCCATCTGCGCCAGAACTCCGTCAGGGAAGCAGAGAGGTAGGGATGGTCGAAGTTGGCGTCAAAGTCGAAGCCGAACAGCTTCGCCATGCCGATGGCCATGTCGGAATAGCCGCTGAAGTCGAAGTAGAGCTGAAGCGAATAGCAGATCGCGCCGAGCCACGCCGACCCGCCGGAAAGCGAACCGGATGAGAGTGCGGAAATACTCTGGAACGCGGCACCGAGATTATCGGCCAGCAGCACCTTTTTCGCAAGGCCAAGAACGAGCATCGGGACAGCTTCGGAAACCTTGTACAGCGTCACTGGATGCGATTTCAGTTGCGGCTCGAACTGTGCGTACTCGACGATCGGGCCGGAGATCATTTTCGGGAAAAAGCTGACATAAAGGCAGAAATCCAGCGGATTTTTCTGCGCGGGCGCGCGACGGTGGTAAACGTCCGAAAGATACGACAGGTTCTGGAAGGTGAAGAAGGAAATGCCGAGCGGAAGCGCCGCAGACGGCGCGTTCAGCGTGAACGGCAAAATGGCGTTGAGCGTTTCGATGGCAAATGCGGCGTATTTGTAAAAGCCGAGAAGCAGCAGATTGAACAGCACGCCGATCACAAGAAGGAATTTTGTGCCGCGCTGCCCCAATTCTGCGCAATTGCCGATGTCCAGGCCGACGCAATAGTTGAAAACCGTTACCAGCAGCAGAAGCAGCAGATAGACCGGAGAACCCCATGCATAAAAAACGAAGCTGATCAGAACAAGAAGTGCGTTCTTGCAGACACGTGGGCAGACCAGGTACAGGATCAGGCTGACCGGGAGAAACGCGAAGACAAAAAAGAGCGTGCTCAGATTCACGACGGTTCCTCCTTAAAGCGCTTTCAGAAACGCCTGCGCGGCAGCGGCTGCGTTCTCATGCACAACGAACAGGATATAATTGCCCTGTATCTCCACAACGGAGTTGGAGAGCAGATCATACTGTTCAACGCCATAGCCCTCGAAGCTCTTCATCTGCGTCTGCCTGCGGGCCTGAATGGCGTCAGAAACGGACGTCTGCTGCGAGAGATCGGAGAGCTTGACGAGCAGCAGCTCCCGTGCCCCCATATTTGTGGCCGGATAATAGAGCAGGCAGCCGTCCATTTCAGACGGTGCAAAGCCATAGAGCCGCCGCACCATCTGCGCGTCCGCCTCCTGCATATCCGTCAGATCGATCGATTGCAGAACGGCACTGCTGACAGCGTCAAAGGATGCGCTGCTCTGCCGGTTCTGCATCGTCTGCGTGTAGAGAAAGCCCGCGGTCGCCAGAGCGGCGGCAAAGGCGAAAATGCGCAGGAGGATGCTCACGATCCCCACGCGGCGGGCCGCAGGCTGCGCAGCAGCAGTGTCCGGAGCAGGCACGTCTTCTGTGACAGCGGACTTTTCCGGCGCGAGGGGCTTGTTGGCTTCCGGCGTTTTCACCGGCTCGCGGATGGGCTGCGGGTCGGGAATGGGGGCAGCGGCGGTTTTGCGGCTGGCCGGAACGTTGTCCAAAAACTCTGAAAAGTCGACCCCATCGATCACAAGCGGGGCGGATGGGGCAGGGGAAGCGGGCTGCTTCTGCGCCGGAACAGCCTGCTTAGCCGCTTTTTTTGTGGGTGCAGAGCCGAATTCGGCCAGAATATCGTCAATCGCCTGCTCCTTCAGCTCCGGCGAAAGGCTGCTTCCGCCGCGCAGGAGCAGGTCATTCAGCTGCGGATTCGTTTGATTCAAGGGCAAAGACATAATCATATACCTCAGCAATCAGTTCGGTACCCCAAAGCGGGTAAAAGCCGCCCAGCAGGTGCACGCCGTCGTCCTGATAAAGATCCGTGTGTTCTTCGCAGAGCTGCGTAATGTCCACGTACGGCGTGCCATTTTCCTCGCAAAAGGCGCGCACGGCGTCGTTGTAGTCCGGGATCTCCCGCCATGCGGGGCCGCGCTTGAACGCGGGTTCAAGGGCGGGGATGATGGAGCAGACATAGACCGTGGCGTTCGGAAGGTGCTCCTTGAGCAGGGCAAGTGTGTTGTTGATTTCGTTTACATAATCCTCTGGCGTTGGCCAGTACCCGATGCCGACGTCATTGATGCCATAGGTCAGGAAAATGATCGACGGATTCAGCGCGACAAGCTCCTCCAGGTGGTCAATGACCTTTTTGATGGTCGCGCCGGAGTCGGCGAACACGCGCTCAGGGGCCAGATAGCCATAATAGGTGAAGCCTGACGTTCTGGAGTCGCCGAGCATGGCGTAATCCTCAAACAGCGACCAGACGGAAATTTCTCCGCTGTAGAGCTTTGCGCGCCATTCGTCCCGCATCGCATCCAGCTCCGCCTGACGGATGGCCTTGAGCTCCGCTTCCACGTCGTCGGGGCTGTGTGCCTCCTGCTCCTGAAGCCATTGCACGCCGGATGCGACCTCCGCATCCGTTGCGGAGGCAGCGGCGCGCTTCGCCGGGAACACAAAAATCCATAAAATCAGCAGCAAAAAAAGAACCAGAGGCAAAAGCGTCAGCATCCTCCAGCTCCAAGCCCTCGCATTCATCAGCGTACCCCCCAGAGGTGAAAGTCAACCGGATATCAAGCCTGACCATTATAGTATAGCGCCACCGGTTTGTCTACAAAAATTGACAAAATACGCGCTGATTTTTTCGGGGGGGGGTGAGCTTTTGGTGAGGAGATAAAACCCCCGCAGCCGAAGCTGCGGGGGAGCGCTCATACTGTATGCTGTTCGGATTTTGTGTCAGCCCTGATAGGTTCTGTATCATTCTTTTGTTCCCGTATGTTTTCCACCTGATGCACAGTTCGCATGATGTCGATGAGCTGTTTTTTGATGTCCTCCTCGGAGCACTTTTTGCCGCTTGTGAACCAGCTGCGCAGACTTTCGGAAATACCGCCCGCAAAGAATGTCGCCATGACCTCCGGGGAAGCTGGCATACGGTGGCCGCGGGCCTGAACCTGCTTGAGCTTCTGGCAGATGTCCGGCATCACCTGCTGGGACATGATGTTGAGCAGCAGTACAAGGCTGTCCGACCGGATCGCGGAGCGGATCAGCTTCTGGTTCACTTTTGCAAATTCAAATACATAATCCAGCATCTTACAACTGCATCGGCGCTTTCGATGTGCCGGATCGCCGGAAGATCCCGGAGGCCG
>ERZ827490.3483-NODE-3483-length-14143-cov-3.733106_pt1 | contig 14143 bp, 10 predicted proteins | sample MGYA00519770_ERZ827490 | MGnify/ENA primary metagenome ERZ827490 (study PRJEB31778, sample SAMEA3449324) | human gut metagenome | biome: human gut; feature: human-associated habitat; material: faeces | place: United Kingdom | collected 2010/2012 ...
AACTTGCACTTTCTGAAGGAACTGTCCGTAACTACTTAAGTTCCGTTCTCAGTAAGTTAGAACTCAGGGATAGAACGCAGCTTGCAATCTGGGCGGTGCAAACAGGAGCGGTAAATAGATATATTGGAGAATAAGGTAATTGATATAGTCGGATAAATAAATGAATTTGAATATCGGAGGAGACAATAATGGGAGATATAAAGTTAAAAAAAGGGACAGGAATCCTTTTTGTAATGGCAGTTCTTTTTATAAGCAGCCTGCTCTATCTACATTATGGAGACCAGAATACGCTCCGGGTAGGAATTTTTTATGGAAGCAATTGGGAGGTCCCCGGGACAGTGCATTATGAGATTCTTGATCAGGCGATTAAGAAGTTTGAATCGAAATATCCAAATGTAAAGGTAGAATATGAAAAGGGCATTCTTTCAAATGATTATTCAGAGTGGCTTTCAGAACAGATTTTAAAGGGAACGGAACCAGATGTGTATCTGGTATTGGATGAGGATTTTAATACTTTAGCATCGCTTGGTGCTTTGAAAAATTTAGATATGTTAGTTGGCGGTGATAAAGAATTTGGTTCCAATGTGTTTTATTCTTCTGTTTATAAAGCCGGACAATATGAAGGAAGCCAGTATGCACTTCCGATGGAATGTAATCCGACCCTGATGTTTGTAAATAAGACGCTTTTACAAAAAGAGGGAATTAAAGTCCCGGATAATGACTGGACGTGGGATGATTTTTATGACATCTGTAAAACAATAGTGAAAGATTCTGATGGAGATGGACAGATGGATCAATTTGGATGTTATGACTATACATGGCTACAGGCAGTATATTCGAACGGAATAACACCATTTAATCAGAGCGGGACATCCTCAAATTTTCTTGATGAAAAGTTTTCGCAGTCGCTTGAATTTGTAAAGCGCCTTGAAGCAACAAATCGGAATTATCAGGTCACATCTAATGATTTCGATTTGGGAAAAGTGGCATTTCGTCCGTTTACATTTTCTGACTATAGAACTTACATGCCATATCCGTGGAGAATCAAAAAATATTCTGGCTTTGAGTGGACATGTATCCGTATGCCAGCAGGGCCTTCCGGGGATAACCGTTCGGAGATGAGTGCACTTATGGCAGGAATGAGTTCAAGGACAGAGAAAAAGCAATGTGCATGGGATTTTGTGAAATTACTTACAACAGATACAGATATTCAAAAACTTGTATACGAAGATACCTCAGCAGCTTCTGTATTAAAATCTGTAAATACTTCACAGGATACAATGAATCTGCTGAATAAAGATACACCGGGAGACAGCATAATAGATATGTCCCTTCTTGATACAGCAATTGATGCCGGAGTAATTCCAAATCGTTTTGAACAGTATGAAGAAGCTTATGAGAAAACAGACAGTCTTATTAAAAGTTATGTAGATGAGGAGGGTGACAGCAGCACATTTTTATTCCAAATGAAGAATCAAATCGACAAAATTCTAAAAAAGTGACAAATGTCATATAAGAATATGACAAATTCAAATTAATATCAATGACATTCGTTAGATGTATAAAAGGTATTGTTTTGTTATACTTTAATCACAAACAAAGCAAGTCAAAACTACAAAATGTATTTCTGGAATCTCTCCTATAGAAATCAGGTATAAAAGATTCCGTAAGTACATTGAAAAAGGGAACTTAAAGGAGGGAACGAAAGTAATGATTTATACGGTAACTTTTAATCCGGCTTTAGATTATGTAGTATTCCTTGACGATCTGAAATTAGGAGATGTCAATCGTTCTACAAGAGAATCTATTTTTTACGGTGGAAAGGGAATTAACGTATCTACGATTTTGAATACTCTCGGCCTTGAAACAACAGCTCTTGGTTTTGTTGCGGGATTTACAGGAAAGGCAATTGAGGATGGACTGGCAGCACAGGGAATCCACACAGATTTCATTCATCTGCCAGAGGGCAATTCCAGAATCAATGTAAAAGTAAAACATGGCGATGAGACAGAGATTAACGGACAGGGACCAGTAATTACAGAAGAAGCAATCAATGAACTTTTTGCAAAGCTTGATACTCTTACAAAAGAAGATATTCTTGTATTGGCAGGAAGTATTCCAAACACATTGCCGGAAGACATTTATGAAAAAATCCTTGCAAGTCTCGAATCCAAAGGAATCCGTGTAGTTGTAGATGCGACAAAAGATTTACTTCTTAATGTTTTAAAATATCATCCGTTCTTAATTAAGCCAAATAACCATGAACTTGGGGAAATGTTCGGAACAGTATGTAAAACAGATGAGGACATCGTACATTACGCAAAGAAGCTTCAGGAAAAGGGAGCAGTAAATGTATTGATTTCCATGGCTGGAGACGGAGCCATTCTTATCACAGAAGATGGTCAGAACATTAAGATGGGAACACCGAAGGGCAAAGTAGTAAATTCCGTTGGTGCCGGAGATTCTATGGTGGCAGGATTTATCACAGGATATATCCGCGGTGGTAATTATGAAGAAGCATTAAAGAGCGGTACAGCTGCAGGTAGTGCCACAGCATTTTCCGAGGGACTTGCATCTCTGGAAATGTATGAAAAGATGCTGAAACAGATTACCGAATAAAGTTTAAAAATGCTGAATCAAATCAGCGAATGTGCTTTGAATTTATTAAAAAGTTCCTGTTATCATTTTATATTCAAAAAGTTGAATATGATAGAAACTAAAATGAAACAGAAATTTGAGATAAAACAAAAAATATTTTAAATTTTTTAGAGAGGAAAAAATTATGAGAATTGTCGATTTGTTAAAGAAAGAGGCAGTTGTTCTTAACGCAGAAGTAAGCACAAAAGAACAGATGCTTGATTTACTCGTTGACCTTCATAAAGAAGTTGGCAACATCAAAGACAAAGCTGCTTTTAAAGCAGGAATCATGAAAAGAGAATCCGAAGGACCTACTGCAATTGCAGAGGGAATCTGTATTCCACATTCAAAAAATGAAGCAGTTATCAACCCAGGTATTGCAGCAATCACAGTACCATCTGGAGTTGACTGTGCAGCACTTGACGGAGAGCCATCCAATCTTTTCTTTATGATTGCAGCTCCTGCAGAAGGTTCTGATGTTCATTTGGAAGCATTATCCAGATTATCTACTATTTTAATGGACCCTGCTTTCCGTGAAAAGTTATTATCTGCCAAAGAAGTTGATGAATTTTTAGCAGCGATTGATGAAAAGGAAACAGAAAAATACGGAGAAGAGGACAAGGCAGCACAGGCAGCCGAAGCTCCTGCAAAGAAAGCCGGATACCAGGTTCTTGCAGTAACTGCATGTCCAACAGGTATCGCACATACTTATATGGCAGCCGAAGCACTTGAAGAAAAAGGTAAGGAATTAGGAATTTCTATTAAGGTAGAAACGAATGGTTCCGGTGGAGCGAAAAACGTTCTTACTCAGGAAGAAATTGATGCATGTGACGGAATCATCATTGCAGCAGATAAAAATGTAGAAATGGCTCGTTTCGATGGCAAGCCAGTTATCAAAGTAAAAGTTTCCGATGGTATTCATAAATCTCAGGAATTAATCGAGAGAGCAGTAAAAGGTGATGGACCGATTTATCATCATGAAGGCGGTAAGGCAGCAAGCACTGCTTCCGAAGGAGATGAAAGCTTTGGACGTCAGATTTATAAACATCTGATGAACGGTGTTTCTAATATGCTTCCATTCGTTATCGGTGGTGGTATCCTTATTGCGATTGCCTTTTTGTTAGATGATTATTCTATCGATCCATCTAACTTTGGTATGAACACACCAATGGCAGCATTCTTTAAGACAGCCGGTGGTGTAGCATTTAACTTCATGCTTCCAATTCTTGCAGGATTCATTGCGATGAGTATTGCTGATCGCCCTGGTTTAATGGTTGGTTTTGCCGGTGGTGCAATCGCAAGTGCCGGAACAACATTTGCTTCTTGTTTTAATTCAGACATCACGGTAATTTCCGGTGGTTTCCTTGGAGCATTATTTGCAGGTTTTCTGGCAGGTTATCTGGTATTAGCTTTAGAAAAGATTACTGAGAAAATGCCAAGTTCCATGGATGGTCTCAGACCAATGTTAATTTATCCAGTTGCAGGTCTTTTATTAATCAGTGTGATTATGTTTGCAATTAACCCATTCTTCTCCTGGTTAAACCAGTTACTTGCTGATGCATTAAACTCCTTATCCGGAACAAACAGTATTTTACTTGGATTAATTATTGGTGGTATGATGTCCATTGACATGGGTGGCCCATTCAACAAAGCAGCATATGTATTTGGTACAGCTTCTTTAGCATACCAGACAGACGCAGGTTACATGATCATGGCAGCCGTTATGGTAGCTGGAATGGTTCCTCCAATCGCTATTGCCATTGCTTCATGGGTATTTAAAAACAAATTCACAGATAACGATAGAAAAACAGCACCAGTTAACGCAATCATGGGACTTTGCTTCATCTCTGAAGCAGCCATTCCATACGCAGCAGGAGATCCCCTCCACGTTATTCCTTCTTGTGTAATCGGTTCAGCAGTAGCCGGAGCGTTATCTATGGCATTCAAATGTACACTGATGGCACCTCATGGTGGAATCTTCGTATTCCCAGTAGTAGGAAATCCATTAATGTATATCATTGCTTTAGCAATCGGTTCCATCGTTGGAGCAGTTATGCTTGGCCTTTTAAGAAAGCCAGTAGAAAGCAAGTAGTCCCGATTGTTCGAATAATGATAAAACAATAATAAACAAACGAACAATAAGCGTATAATAAGTGACAGGCAAATGTCTAATAACATGTAAACATGTTGCCGTTAGTCATTGACTGGTATCTTAGAGAATATCTATCATGAAGATACCGGCCAAAGATAAAAAAAACAATTTCTTAATTTAGTTGCTATAAATGAAGAAGAAATCTCAGAAACAGTGGAAAATTACTATTTCTGGGATTTCTTCTTTTTTGACATTTATTGACTTTCTTATATAAAAAAATTATAATGTAAATAACTATTAAAAGTCGTATAAGTCATATAAAAATATTTTCCCAGCAAGAATGCCGGGACATTCTTGAATTAAGCGCTTTAAATATGATTTGTATTCCAGATAACAATACATTTATATATTTGATTATGAATGTCAGAAAGCATTTTTGAATATACTATATATGAATGTTTGTTTTCGAAAAAAGTAACTGAAAAGAGGAGGGAATGACATGAGATATGAAATCAGCGAAGTCGTAAAAAAAGACCAGGTTATGGAATTGGTTTTTGGTAACTGCAGTAAGCCGAGAGATTTACTGGGACGACATTTTATCTTACAAGGACAGGTTATCTCTGCCTATCATCCAGATGCGGTAAAGATGGAAGTTATTTCAGAGGATGGCGAGCGTTATCCTATGGATACTGTAGAAAGACAGCCAGTATTTTCACTGTTTCTTCCTCATAAAAGACCATTCTCTTATCAGATACATATGACGTTTCATGATGGAAATACTTATATAAGTAGTGATCCATACAGTTATGAAGGGTTGATTACGGAAGAAGAAGAAAAATTATTCTCAAAAGGAAACTGGACAGAAGTTTATCATAAGATGGGCTGTCATAAAGTAAAACTTGGAAATACAGAAGGAATGTATTTTGCAGTATGGGCACCAGGAGCAAGGCGTGTCAGCGTAGTTGGTGATTTTAATTATTGGAATGGGATGTTATATCCGATGCACAAAATGGAGAACTCCGACATTTTTGAACTGTTTATTCCAGGACTTTCCTGTGGACAGTTTTATAAATTTGAAATAAAAAATGTACAGGGTGACATAATACAGATGGTTGACCCATATGCCGTAATGAATGAGGAAAAGGAAAACGGCGCGTCAAGAATGTTTGATCTTGGGCGATTTCGCTGGGAGGATTCGAGATGGCTTTCCAAACGATATCATGGAAATGTTTTTAAGATACCGATGTCTGTGTGTGAAGTACGGATTAGTGAATTAGATTCCCCGGATGAGAAAGTACAGGAAATTGTGCAGGATATGGGGCATACACATATTTTACTCCGAGGCACACTGGAGAGAGCGAAACTCGGAGTGGAAAGAGGATTTTTTGAGCCGGCATTTTACGGGAACACACCGGATACAATGCGATTTTTTGTGAACCGTTCACATAAAAGAAATATTGGAGTTATGTTAGAAATATCACCAGAATATTTAACAAGAGCGGTACATCTTTTTGAGAAAAAACATCCGCAGGCAGTCAACTATCTTCTTGCTAATATCTTGTTCTGGATAAAAGAATATCATATCGATGGATTTGTATTTCGGGGATTGAGTGAGAATTCTTCTGATTTTCTTGAGAAAGCAAAAGAAGTAATAAAAAAAGAAGACAACAGTGTACTGTTCATTGGGGAAGAAATAAAAGGAAAACAGACAAGAGACTTCTTTGACTTTGAATGGAATATGGAATTAAAAGCAGGAGTGGAAGAATATCTTGGAACAGATTTTGAGAAGAGACAGGGAAAATATTTCTGTCTTTCACAACCATTGATGAAGGGAGATTTCTCTAATACACTGCTTTTACTTAATAAAGAGAAAAATAATCTTTTTGATGAATCTCTCATTGACAAGAAGCCTTCATGTGATTATGATAAGTTAACAGGAGTCAGGATGTCTTATGGCTATCTGATGGGAGTGCCCGGAAGAAAGGCATGGGATCTTCATTCACATGAAAATATTTCTTCGCAGGAATATGTGAAGTCCCTGATTCGGATTTATCAGGAATATCCTGCCCTTTATGAGTATGATCCACTGAGAGCTTCTTTTGAGTGGATTAACGGGATGGATGCGGAGTCCTCTGTATTAAGATTTATGAGAAAGTCACCGTCAGGCAGAGATAATCTGCTATTTATATGTAACTTTGGCACAGAAGAGAAAGAGAACTGCCAGGTAGGTGTTCCGAAAGCTGGAAAGTATACAATGATTTCGAATAGCGATGCTGTGGAATTTGGCGGCGAAGGCAGAGACGAGCATCAGGAAGTTCAGGCGGTCTCTGAATGTTGGGATTTGAGACCATACTCCATTAAAATATCTGTGCCGCCACTGGCGACATTGATTTTTAAGTTTTAAAGGGTTTTATATATATTTATAATATTAGATATGAAATAGTGGTATGTGTTTGAAAGTGTTTTTTTATAAAGCGAGATGTGCAGATTGTTTTTTGTTTTTTCGATATGTACTAGAGCATTTTTCAAACACGCTATAGGAAGAGAAAGGTGTGTTTAATAATGAAAGAAGATTGTATATTCTGTAAGATTGCAAAAGGAGAGATTCATTCTGCTACGGTTTATGAAGACAGCCATTTCACAGTAATTCTTGATGTGAATCCGGCAACAAAGGGACATTGTCTCATTATCCCTAAGGAACATTTTGACAATATTTATGATTTAGATGGAGAGACAGCTGGCAAGTTATTTGCATTGGCTACCTGTATCGCAAGAGCAATGAGAGATGCGTTAAAGTGTGACGGGCTGAACCTTGTTCAGAATAATGGAGAGATTGCAGGACAGACTGTAAATCATTTCCACTTACATCTGATTCCTCGTTATGAGGGAGATGGACTGAATCTTAACTGGCCACAGCAGGAGATTTCTGCGGAGCAGTTAGAAGAAATCAGACAGTCAATTAAGAAATCTATCTAATTATTCATTAATTGCTTATGGTAAAATTCTGGAAATTTGCATTTTGTAAGTATTGCTGGTTTTCCGGAATGTTGTTTACAAAGGTGATTCAAAGTATCTGCTTTATAAATATCAGATAGTTTGGATGAAAAAATAATTAGGGATATTTATAGTAATTTTTACAATAATTTCAGTAATAGAAAGGACAGAGTATGGGTAAATTAGATTTTAAGCCGGGTAATATGTTATACCCTCTTCCGGCGGTTATGGTATCGGTGAGAGATAAAGAGGGAAATGATAATATTATAACAGTGGCCTGGACAGGAACGGTATGTACCAATCCACCCATGCTCTACATTTCTGTTCGCCCAGAGAGACATTCCTATAAAGCGTTACATGAAACAGGGGAATTTGTTGTAAACCTCACTACGGAAAAGATTGCAAAAGCAACCGATTTCTGTGGTGTCCGTTCCGGAAGGGATATGGACAAGTTTGAACAGACTGGCCTGATTAAAGGGGAAGCAAAGAAAATTAATGCTCCTGTCATTGAAGATAGTCCGGTAAATATCGAGTGCCGTGTCAGAGAGGAAGTGCCACTTGGTTCTCACACGATGTTTATAGCAGATGTTGTTCATGTGACAGTAGACGATTCCTATATGGATGAGAGAGGAACGTTTCATTTAGAGAAGGCAGCACCAATTGTATATTCTCACGGGACATATTTTGGACTGGGAGAATCTTTGGGGACATTTGGATATTCTGTTCGTAAGAAGAAAAAAAAGAGAAAAAATAGATAAATTAAAACATTTATTTTGTAATAATTTCTGATTTACAATAAATCAGGGAATATGATATAATAAAATGATTCTAGGTTTAATTTGAATTATGAAGAAAAGTACATATTTGTTTGAGATATAAAATATTATGACAGGAATTTTTGAAACAGGATTACAGGTAGTTTATAACTATTCAGATAAAAATAACCATATAAGAGAAGGCATCGGGAATACGTCTTTGTAAACGGATTATGAATAGTTACGATAATTTTATTTTTATTTTGAATTCATTTTTGTGTAGAGAGTAATCTTTGGAATAGAAATTCCATTTTTTTGGTTGATATTTTATTATCTGATTTTTTGAAATGAAAATATTTTGATTAAAAATCTGTTATTTGGATTTTTATGTTTAAAATGAAAATAATTTGAATAGAATTTGTTATTTGGAATTTTGTACAAAATAGAAGCTTTTTATTTGAATTTGGAAATTTAATAGAAATATTATAAATTGGATTTAATTTGTTTAAATTCCTATATTTATATAAAAATATTTTAGTTAGGAATTTATTACTTGAATTTTTTTACATAGAAGTTTTTACTTAGAATTTATTTAGTTTTACTTAAGTTTGAAAATTAGTGTTAAGAATAATAACGTTTAGAATAGATTATAGAGGTGCGAAATGGAACAGTATATTATTAAAGGTGGTAATCCGTTAGTTGGTGAAGTTGTAATTGGTGGAGCAAAGAATGCAGCATTAGGAATTCTGGCAGCTGCCATTATGACTGATGGAGAATGTTTAATTGATAATATGCCGAATGTTAGAGATACCAATGTTCTTTTACAGGCAATGGAAGGCATTGGAGCAACGATTGACCGTAAGGGAGATAATGAAGTTGTAATCAGTGGAAAGAATATCGATTCTACTGGAGACTTAATTGTAGATAATGAATATATTAGAAAAATCAGAGCTTCCTATTATTTAATTGGAGCTTTACTTGGTAAGTATAGAAAAGCACAGGTTGTTCTTCCGGGAGGATGTGATATCGGAAGCCGTCCAATCGACCAGCACATTAAGGGATTCCGTGCACTTGGTGCGGAAGTTAAGATTGAACATGGCATGATTATCGCACAGGCAGAACAGCTTGTTGGAAACCGCATTTACTTAGATGTGGTTTCCGTTGGTGCAACAATTAATATTATGATGGCAGCATCACTCGCACAGGGTAATACTGTAATTGAGAATGCTGCAAAAGAGCCGCATATCGTGGATGTTGCGAACTTCTTAAACAGCATGGGAGCCAATATTCGCGGTGCTGGAACTGATGTTATCCGTATCAAAGGTGTAGAGAAGTTCCACGATACAGAATATTCTGTAATTCCAGACCAGATTGAGGCTGGAACTTTCATGATGGCAGCGGCAGCTACCAGAGGAGATGTTCTGATTAAGAACGTAATTCCTAAACATTTAGAGACAATTTCTGCGAAGTTAATAGAGATTGGAGCAGAGATTGAAGAGTCTGATGATGCAGTAAGAGTTGTGGCAGCGCAGCGTCTGCGTCACACACAGATCAAGACACTTCCATATCCGGGATTTCCTACAGATATGCAGCCACAGATGGCAATTACACTGGGGCTTTCTACAGGTACAAGTACGATTACAGAAAGCATTTTTGAGAATCGTTTTCGCTATGTAGAAGAGCTTCGTCGTATGGGAGCCAATATTAAGATGGTAGAAGGCAACACTGCGATTATTCACGGTGTTGAGAAGTATACAGGTGCATCAGTAGCAGCACCAGACCTTCGTGCAGGAGCAGCTCTTGTTATCGCAGGACTTGCAGCCGAAGGATATACAACGGTAACTCAGATTGGTTATATTCAGAGAGGATATGAGAGATTCGATGAGAAGCTCCGTGCTCTTGGGGGATTGATTGAGAAGGTTGATTCCGAGAAAGAAACCAATAAATTTATTTATAAAACAGGTACTGTAAATTAAGAATTGGAGATGAAGAGTATAATGGAAAGAAGATTATTTACATCAGAATCTGTAACAGAAGGACATCCGGATAAGATGTGTGACCAGGTTTCTGATGCTATACTTGATGCATTAATGGAAAAAGACCCTATGAGCCGTGTTGCCTGCGAGACAGCAATGACAACAGGCCTTGTACTTGTTATGGGAGAAGTAACAACAAGTGCATATGTGGACATTCAGAAGCTTGTCCGTGATACAATCAAAGAGATTGGATATACAAGGGGTAAATATGGTTTTGACGCAGATACATGCGGTGTTATGGTTGCTTTAGATGAGCAGTCTTCCGATATTGCTATGGGTGTTGATAAAGCACTTGAAGCAAGAGAGAACAAGATGAGCGATGAAGAATTAGAAGCAATCGGAGCTGGAGACCAGGGTATGATGTTCGGTTACGCCAGCAACGAGACAGAAGAGTATATGCCATATCCTATCGCATTAGCTCACAAGTTATCCAGACAGCTCACAAAGGTTCGTAAAGACGGAACTCTGTCTTACTTAAGACCAGACGGAAAGACACAGGTTACTGTAGAATATGACGAGAATGGTAAACCAGACCGTCTTGATGCGGTTGTTCTTTCTACACAGCATGATCCTGAAGTCACACAGGAACAGATTCATGAAGATATTAAGAAATACGTTTTTGATGCAATTCTTCCACAAGATATGGTTGATGAGAATACAAAGTTCTTCATTAACCCTACAGGAAGATTCGTAATCGGTGGACCACACGGAGACAGTGGATTAACAGGAAGAAAGATTATCGTAGATACTTATGGTGGATATGCACGTCACGGCGGCGGAGCATTCTCAGGCAAGGACTGCACAAAGGTAGACCGTTCTGCTGCTTACGCTGCAAGATATGTAGCTAAGAACATCGTAGCAGCTGGACTCGCAGATAAATGTGAGATTCAGTTATCCTATGCAATCGGTGTAGCACAGCCTACATCTATCATGGTAGATACTTTCGGAACAGGGAAGATTGCAGAAGATAAACTCGTAGATATGGTTCGCGAGAACTTTGATTTAAGACCAGCAGGAATCATTAAGATGCTTGATTTAAGAAGGCCAATCTATAAGCAGACAGCAGCTTATGGTCATTTTGGAAGAAATGATCTTGATCTCCCATGGGAGAAGCTTGATAAAGCAGAGACTCTTAAGAAGTATCTGTAAGATGCTAATCTGCTAAGCTAAGGCAAAGGAGATAGGCTCTTTTTGAGGGCTGACTTTGGCTGCTGGAGGGAAATCAGAAGTTTGGGAGATACATGGTTAGCTGCACTACTTTAAGGCAAGTGGGAGAGTTATTTTTCGACGCATTGTAGGGATTAGATGGAACATTAGCTGTAAGAAACTTTTGCCGGATTGCTCAAAGAAATTAAAAAAGAAGGGGTTGTTCTAAGCTTGAATTTTGTGACTTTGTGCTGTGAAATTCTGACTGTAACCTTGCGAGCTCGTTTTCGAGCAAGGTTGTTTTATCAGGCAGAATGGAACGTTTAGCACAACGGAACAAAATCAAGCTTAGAATAACCCCTTCTTTTCTAAATCCTTCTGGCAAGCTGGTCACACTTTCCACCACAGTGACGTCTGTTTACCCGCAAATCCAAAATTGCATGTTAAAAAATAATCAATTTTTTCAAAAAATCTATTTACGAATGTCTTTGAAAATGATATAGTGTGGTAGTAATTTTATGGATGGTATTCAAAGCGAAACCATACCCCCATGTAACTGGCAGATATTGAGCTTATATCTTTAGGAATAAGACTCGGAGTATCACCGTGCGAAAGGCAGGGTGATGAATTATGAGAACAGGAATTATAGGTGCAGGGAAAGTTGGGTGTTCCCTTGGTAAGTATTTCAGATTAAATAATCTGAAAGTAACAGGATATTACGATGTGAATGAGAATCTTGCGAAAGAGGCGGCGACTTTTACAGAGACGACCTTTATAGAAGATTTGGAGACAATTGTAAAGATAAGTGATACTCTGTTTCTTACTGTTCCTGATGATTTGATTACCACAGTGTGGAATCAGATGAAAGATATGTCCCTTGAGGGAAAGTTTATATGTCATTGCAGTGGTGCTTTATCAGCCGGAGATGCATTTCCCGGAATTGATAAGTGTGGTGCTTTCGGATATTCTGTCCATCCGCTCTTTGCAGTCAGCGATAAATACAATTCTTACAAAGAGCTATCACATGCGTATTTTGTAATAGAAGGCGATGAGAAGCATCGGGAAGAAATCGCCGGGATTTTTAATAATCTTGGAAATGAGGTGCGTTATATAGCAGCAAAGGATAAAGTGAAATATCATTGTGCTGCCGCCGTATGCAGTAATCATGTGGTTGCACTGATACAGGAAAGTCTTGATCTGATGCAGGAGTGTGGGTTTGATGAAGAGAGTGCGCTTAAGGCATTAGCTCCAATTATGCTTGGAAATATGCAGCATATTGCAGAGCGTGGAACTGTAAATAGTCTCACTGGTCCGGTGGAAAGAGCCGATGTAAAGACCGTGGAAAAGCATTTGAACTGTCTGGATGAGAAACAGCAAATGCTTTATCGTCTTTTGTCAGAAGTTCTTATTTCCATAGGAGAAAAGAAAAATCCGGGCAGAGATTATGGAAGGCTAAAACACATTCTCGGAAATGAGTAAGACTGTCTGACCACAAATCATTTCGCGATTTTATCAGATGATGATTTGATGAAGCGAAGATTTTGTGTGAGGGTTGCATGACAACAACATAAGGGACAGCGAATCAGGAGGTATATAATGAAGAACACGGTAACAACTTTTCAGGCAATGAAAGATAAAGGTGAAAAGATTTCCATGCTGACAGCATACGATTATTCCACAGCAAAGTTAGAAGATGCTGCAGGAATTAACGGAATCTTAGTTGGAGATTCCCTTGGAAATGTTGTTTTAGGATATGATACTACAATCCCAGTAACAGTAGAAGATATGATTCATCATGGAGCTGCTGTTGCAAGAGGAGCAAAGAATTCTTTAGTAGTAGTAGATATGCCTTTCCTTTCTTATCAGACTTCTGTTTATGATGCAGTTGTAAATGCCGGAAAGATTATGAAAGAGACACAGTGTGACTGTGTGAAGTTAGAGGGTGGAAAAAGTGTGTGTCCACAGATTAAGGCAATCACTGATGCTTCTATTCCAGTAATGGCACATCTTGGACTCACTCCACAGTCCGTCAATGCATTTGGTGGATTTAAAGTACAGGGTAAAACTGTAGAGGCAGCACAGCAGCTTATTGAAGACGCAAAGGCAGTAGAAGAAGCAGGAGCATTTGCTGTTGTTTTAGAATGTGTTCCAGCCAAACTTGCCCGCAAGGTAACAGAGGCGTTACATATTCCTACGATTGGAATCGGAGCAGGAGAGGGCTGCGATGGACAGATTCTTGTCTATGCAGATATGCTCTCTATGTTTTCTGATTTTACACCGAAGTTTGTACGAAGCTTTGCAAATGTAGGGGAGATTATGTCACAGGCATTCAAAGATTATGATGCCGCAGTAAAGGACAGCTCCTTCCCGGCACAGGAACATACATTTAAGATTGCTGACGAAGTGTTAGATAAGCTTTATTAATGCTGGATTAATAAATCTGATATTTTCGATTTGAAAATCGTTTTAGTATGGGATGCTAG
>ERZ827490.3502-NODE-3502-length-14079-cov-3.367442_pt1 | contig 14079 bp, 13 predicted proteins | sample MGYA00519770_ERZ827490 | MGnify/ENA primary metagenome ERZ827490 (study PRJEB31778, sample SAMEA3449324) | human gut metagenome | biome: human gut; feature: human-associated habitat; material: faeces | place: United Kingdom | collected 2010/2012 ...
GACACTCCCCGGCTCATAAAAAGAGCGCACGCTGTTTTTTCGTCCAGTATCTCTATCTGGTCTTTTTAATGCGGTTGGGGATTGACATTGTTAGGCTGCCCGTATCTTACGCCTGCGGCTCTCATCTGCGCGAAGCGGGGAAAATATGCGGCTGGTGGGGAGATACGTTGTGGAGTGAGCGGAACGGGGGCGGTGCCGGAGGTGACTTTGGAGCGATCCTCATCTTCTCCCGGCCCTTGGGCCCTAGTCTCTCCCATCGCGGAAAGGGGCGCCTCCGGCACCGCCCCCGTTCCTCTCACAGCCGGAAACACCTCCCCCTCCATCCATCATCCCCCCGCAAGCATCCCCATCACTTTAAAGTACCCTTGCAGCTCCCCAACCGTACAAGCCTTCTCAGCCAGCAATTTCTTTGCCGCAGCCATTGCCTTTCGTTTGGTGCGGCCGGCAGAGGCCTCATCGTTCAGGGATTTTACATACTGGTCTATAAGCTCCTCCAGGATTTCCAGGTCGCCTTTTTCCCGGCGGAGGGAATCCAGGTATTTTACCTCCTTCATGGTCAGGGCGGCATGTTCCAGCAGGTCCGGGCGGCGCTCCAGGGTGCGTTTTATGGACTGCTGCCTGCGCCACTCCTCAATATTTTTATGGTGGCCGCTTAAAAGCACCTCCGGGACTTCCATCCCGCGGAATACCTCGGGACGGGTGTATTGGGGGTATTCTAACAGGCTGTCATGGAAGGATTCTTCCTCAGCTGAGGCGTCGTTGTTCAGAACCCCGGGCACCAGACGGGAGATACAGTCAATCATAACCATGGCGGGAAGTTCCCCGCCTGTGAGGACATAATCTCCCACGGAAAGATAATCCGTGGCAATCAGCTCCAGGGCACGCTCGTCGATTCCTTCGTAATGCCCGCAGAGAAAGACCAGATCCTCCTCCTTTGCCAGCTCCTCCGCTATGGTTTGGTTAAATACCCTGCCCTGGGGCGTCATATAGATAAGCCTGGGCTTCCTGCCGATGCGCCCGCACAGGGCCTCGTAAGCCTCGCACACAGGCCCCGGCTGCATAACCATGCCTGCGCCGCCGCCGTAAGGGGCGTCGTCCACATGTCTGTGCTTATCCTTTGAATAATCCCTGATGTCAATGGCTTCCACAGATATGGTCTTGCTCTCCATGGCCCGCCCCGTTATGCTGGTTCCCAGTCCTCCCATAACCATGTCGGGGAACAGTGTCAGTATGTGAAAATTCATCCGGTCTCCTTCCAGCGGTTCTTAAGCTTTGTCTGAAGGCGGTACAGGGTGTTCATAGCATCAAGAGGCGTCATGGTGGACAGCTCCAGACTGTCCAGCTCACGTATGATATCGTCATCCTTTACCGTATCAAAGAAGGACAGCTGCTGCAGGTCCACCTCATCCGGCTTCGGCACCGCCTTGTGCTGGGTTATGTTGGAACTGATTTCCGCAATTTCCTTTGCCCTGGCCGTGATGTCCGCATCGCTTAATTCTTCCGCGATTTCTTTTGCCCTGGCTATAACGGAATCCGGCACGCCGGCCAGCTTTGCAACCTGGATGCCGTAGCTCTTATCTGCACCGCCTCGGACAATCTTGCGCAGGAATACGATGTCGTCTCCCTGCTCCTTTACCGCTATACAATAATTTTTCACCCCTGCTATGGTGCCTTCCAGCTCTGTCAGTTCATGGTAATGGGTGGCAAACAGTGTCTTGGCTCCCAATAGCTTGGAATTGCTTATGTGTTCTATTACAGCCCAGGCAATGGACAATCCGTCAAAGGTGCTGGTTCCCCTTCCGATTTCATCCAGTACCAGAAGACTGTTTCTGGTGGCATTGCGCAGGATGTTGGCCACCTCTGTCATTTCCACCATGAAAGTGCTCTGTCCGCTGGCCAGATCGTCGGAAGCCCCCACCCTGGTGAAAATACGGTCGCATATGCCGATATCAGCCTCCTGGGCCGGCACAAAACTGCCCAGCTGGGCCATAAGCACAATCAGGGCCACCTGGCGCATGTAGGTGGATTTACCCGCCATGTTGGGGCCGGTGATAACGGACAGCCGGTTCTTTCCATTGTCCAGAAAGGTGTCGTTGGCCACAAACATGTCGTCCCGCATCATCTGCTCCACCACGGGATGGCGGCCGTTCTTAATCTGAATCACGCCCTTGTCGTTGATGGAGGGCTTCACATAGTTGCGCCGGGTTGCCACCACGGACAGGGAACAGAATACGTCGATTCCAGCTATGGACTTGGCCGTCTTTTGAATGCGGATGACCTCTGCCCCGATTTTGTCCCTGACCTCGCAGAACAGGTCATACTCCAGGGACACCAGCTTTTCCTCCGCGCCCATGATGATGTCTTCCAGCTGCTTTAATTCATCGGTGGTAAACCGCTCCGCGTTGGTCAGGGTCTGCTTGCGGATATAGTAATCCGGCACCTGGTCCTTGAAGGAGTTGGTCACCTCAAAATAGTAACCGAATACCTTGTTGAATTTCACCTTCAGGGTCTTAATGCCTGTCTTTTCTTTTTCCTTTGCCTCCAGCTCCGCCAGCCAGTTCTTACCCTCTGTCTTGGCATGGCGCAGCTTGTCCGCCTCCTGGTTGTAGCCGTCCTTTATGATGCCGCCTTGCCTGACCGTAATGGGCGGCTCCTCCACAATGGCATCCCCTATAAGCTGGAAGATATCCTGAAGGGGATCCAGCTCCCGGCCCAGCTCTGCCAGAAGTTCGCTGTTAAACTCTCCCAGTATCCGTTTGATATAGGGAAGCATTTCCAGAGAGCTTCTGAAGGCAATCAGGTCCCTTGGATTGGCTGTCTTATAGCTGATTCGCCCTATCAGACGCTCCAGGTCATAGATGGGATTTAAGTACTCGCATATCTCTTCCCGGGAGATATAGTTCATGTTCAGCTCTTCCACCGCGTTCTGGCGCTTGATGATTTCGTCTCTGTGAATCAGCGGCTGTTCGATGCAGGCGCGAAGCAGCCTGGCTCCCATGGCTGTCTTTGTCTTGTCCAGAACCCACAGCAGGGTGCCTCTCTTCTGTTTTTCCCGCATGGTCTCCACCAGCTCCAGGTTCCTTCTGGTGGATGTGTCAATAACCATGTACTGTCCGGTAGAATAGGGGGTGATGGTGGTAATGTGCTCCAGGGTGCTCTTCTGGGTCTCATAGATATACTGCATCACGGCGCCGGCGGCAATGATGCCTGTGGCATAGTCCTCCAGCCCCAGTCCCACCAGGGCTCCCACCTTAAAATGCTCCATCAGGATACGGCGGCAGGATTCCTCACCGAAAAAGCGGCTGTCCAGGGCAGAAATAACCACCTGATAGCGGTTTTTCAGCTCGTCCATATCCACGCCCGACATGTAAAAGGCATTGTTGCAGATAATCTCAGACGGGGAAAATTTGTTGATTTCGTCAAACAGTTCCCGGTCCGAATCCACCTCAGTCACCATGAAATCCCCGGTACTGATATCCGCGGTGGATATTCCGTAGATTCCATCCATATATACAATTCCCATCAGGTAATTGTTCTTTGTCTCATCCAGCACCTGGGAGCTGGTTATGGTTCCCGGAGTCACCACCCGGATTACCTCACGCTTCACCAGGCCCTTGGCCTGCCTGGGATCCTCCATCTGCTCTGCTATAGCGACCTTATATCCCTTCTGGACCAGGCGGTACAGGTAGGAATCCAATGCGTGAAACGGCACCCCGCACATAGGTGCCCGCTCAGAAAGACCGCAGTCCTTTCCTGTAAGGGTTATCTCCAGTTCCTTTGACACTGTCAGGGCATCATCGAAAAACATCTCATAGAAATCTCCCAGACGGTAAAACAGGACACAGTCCGGGTACTCCTTCTTTGTCTCCATATAATGCTGCATCATGGGAGATAATTGTGACAAATCTATCAAAATGCTGACCTCTCTTCTCTAGTATGCTTGTTTATTCTTGTTTTATCTTAATTTGCCGGTTATTGTTTGTCTGGTTCTATTCATTTTCCTTATCAGCTATATGTCCTATATAATAAAAGCCCTTGCTCTCCTGCAGATACACCGGCACCAGCCTTCCAATCATGGATGCATCTCCCGGGAAATGTACCACTGTATTGTTGGACAGGCGGCCTGTCATAAGCCCCGGCGCATGGTCGTTCACCTCTTCCACCAGGACCTCCTGGACTGTCCTGACATCCCGTCCGCACACCTCTGCCGAGATATCCTGTACTTCCTTTAAAAGCCTGTCAAACCGCTCCTTCACAATTGCCTCCGGCACCTGATCTTCCATGGCTGCCGCCGGTGTGCCGGTACGCTTGGAGTAGATGAAGGTAAAGGCGCTGTCAAACCCCACCCTTCTCACCACATCCATGGTCTCCTCAAAGTCCTCATCTGTCTCGCCCGGAAATCCCACAATGATATCCGTTGTCAGTGAGATGCCAGGCACTGCCTTTTTAATCCGCTCCGCCAAATCCAGATACTGCTCCTTGGTATAGCGCCGGTTCATAACCTTCAGTATCCGGCTGCTGCCGGACTGGAGGGGAAGGTGCAGATGACGGCATATCTTTTCAGACCTGGCCATGACCTCTATGAGTTCGTCGGACAGGTCCTTTGGATGGGATGTCATAAAACGGATCCGCTCAATTCCGTCTATCTTCTCCACTTCCTCCAAAAGCTGCGCAAAGGTCATGGGATTGTCCAGGTTCTTTCCATAGGAATTTACATTTTGTCCAAGGAGCATGATTTCCACCACTCCGTCCGCTGCCAGCTTCTGTATTTCCTTAATGATTTCTTCCGGCCTGCGGCTGCGCTCCCTTCCTCTTACATAGGGTACAATGCAGTAGCTGCAGAAATTATTGCAGCCAAACATAATATTGACTCCCGACTTGAAAGGGAACTTGCGCTCCACCGGCAAATCCTCTACGATCTGGTCCGTATCCTTCCATACATCCACAACCATCTTCGTTTTTCCCTGCTTCTGTCCGCCCTGGGTCCGCCGCTCCAGGCACAGGGATACCAGTTCCGCCAGCTTGAAGATATTGTGGGTTCCGAAAATCAAATCCACATAACGGTAGCTTTTCCTGATTTTCTCCACTACTTCCTCTTCCTGCATCATGCAGCCGCACAGGGCTATCATCATGTCAGGATGCGTCTTCTTATAGGCCCCCAGCTGTCCCAGGCGGCCGTAAACCCGAAGATTGGCATTTTCCCGCACCGTACATGTATTAAAGAGCACAAAATCCGCTTTCTCTGATTCTACAGCCTGGTAGCCGATTGTCTCCAAAATCCCCAGAAGCTTCTCCGAATCCCTGGCATTCATCTGGCACCCAAAGGTGTTGATGCAGCAGGTAAGGGGACGTCCCAGCCTGCGGGAAAGTTCGGCCAGCTGTCCCTTCGCCCGCTCCATGAAGTACTGCTGACGCTCCGGCTCCGCGGCAGGGGGGTCCTGGTTTATGGCTGTTTCTGCATTTTTTATGTTGTCAATGGTATCTCTGGATTCTTCCATTTATCTGCTCCTTAGCTTCTATAATTTAGCTTCTATATTTAAATAGTTCTGTTCGGATATTGCTTTCTTTCCCGAAACGCATAGCAGGCCGGGCCTTTTGCACGGTCCAGCCAATTGCGATTAACAGTATGAATTTTACTTTAAAATGGTTGGGAAGTCAACCGGGTATTCAAGCATGGCTGCAAAACATCCCGTTTTAAATATCTTGACAAAATACCAGCTTACTGCAGGTTAACCGCTATGGCGATTGCTATGGCAACGGTTCCCATAAGGAAGAAAAATGCCTGCATCTTAATCTGGAATTTTGCCCATTTTCCCCAGTCAATCCTGGCAACACCCAGGACGCCGATCAGACTGGCGGAAACCGGTGTGAACGCATCCACAAATCCGGCTCCCATCTGGAAAGCCAGTACCGCTACCTGACGTGTGACGCCTACCAGGTCCGCAAGGGGCGCCATGATGGGCATGGTCAGGGCGGCCTGTCCGGAGTTGGAGGTCACAATCAGATTGAAACAGCTCTGGAACAGGTACATAAACAGCGCTCCGATAAACGAAGGCACTCCTGCAAGCGCATTACCAATGGTATACAAAATCGTATTCAGCGTGGACGCCACATTTGCATCGGGGCCGCCCAGCACCAGAAGAATTCCTTTGGCCATACCTACCACAACCGCGGTTCCAGCCAGGTCAGCCACACCGCTCTGGAAGGCGGACGCCATACCGTTGACCGTCATATCATTGAGCTTAAACATGACCGCGGTCACACCGGCCGCAAATCCCATCACAAAGAACTGGGAGGCGATTTCCGGAATATAATACCCTTCCTGGGTAACACCCCAGATAATCCAAACCAGGACAGCCAGCATCTCCAGAAGAATCAGCTTATGGCCCAGACTGAATTCCCTCTCCTCCTCCGAAACAGAGTCCATTCTTCCCCTGAAATAGGCATCACTCTCATAGACAACGGAGTGGGCCGGGTTCTTACGTATCTTTTCAGCGTAAATCATCATGTATCCTGCGGAAAGCAGAGTCACAATCACCCACATGGCCAGACGGAAGCCGGCGCCGGACAGAACCGGGATTCCCGCTATGCCCTGGGCCACTGCCACAGAAAAGGGACTCATCCATGAAACTGCATTGCCCACCTGGGACGCCACGTAGGTAACAGTGATGGCCACAATGGAATCATAGCCCAGCGCAATCACAAAGGGCACCATAATCATGGAAAAGGGAATGCACTCTTCTGCCATTCCAAAGGTGGCGCCTCCCAGGGAAAACAGGATAAATAACAGCGGCAGAGCCAGACGCTCCAAGCCCTTTGTCTTTTTGATGAAGGCGTAAATGCCCGCATCAATGGCCCCTGTCTTCATGATAATTCCAAAGGAACCTCCCACCACCAGAATCAAGGCGCAGATTCCAACTGCGGAGCCGGAACGGTCCCCTGTCACCAGTCCCTCGAACACATAGTTGAGGAAGCCAAAACCGCCAAAATCCTCTGTGCCCCACACCTTTGCCGTCTTATGAAGCTTCTGGCTGGTATCATAGATGGATTCGCCGTACTGTCCGTACAGCACATCATCTGTCAGCCCCAGTTCATCCAAATCCTCCTGGGTCCACTCAGAAGAATCTGTTTCAAGAAACGCATCCAGCTCTGCGGGGTCAACACCCAGGGATTCCATCAGCGCTTCATCCCCGCTCATGGCTGTCAGGTTATCCTTCACCGCTTCCCGGTCCAGACGGTAGCTGTAGCGGAACGTGTCCGCCATCAGCACGGTCTTGGTCTTTACCGCACCGTTGGAATCCGTATATTCTACCTTGTGGGTGCTGAATTTTCCCGCTGGTACTAAAAATGTCAGCAGCCAGCACAGGAATATGGCAGCAAATATAATTGCATACGTATGGGGTGTCTTCATCTTTGTATAATCCCGCTTTGGGGTACCGGTATTCTTTTTCTTGTTAAATGGCATGGTTCATATCTCTCCTTATGATATAAATTTTAAGGCCGCCCTGTATACATGCGGCCTGTCTGACATGCCCTTCCATTTTACCCTAACGCTTGAAAATTAACAATATAAATTTCGTATATCTATTCCTGCTCTTCCCCGTCATCCCCATATTCCTGTTCCAGTCTGTCTGCCCGCTTCTTTTCAATCCTTACTATCACCACTCTTGTGAGCAGGAATACCACGACAAAGGTCAGCACCCCCGGGACCGCCTCTTTGGCATCCAAGGTTCCTGTTTTCGAGGTTCTCCAGAAAACCAGGATGAATACCAGTGCGCCCACTGCCACGGAGACAAGATTGCGCCTGACACGATGTTGCTGGCTGCCGTATCCCGGCCGGTACAGGCTGAACTTCAGCTGCCTTGCCCTGACATACTGATACAGGGGGGCCAGAATCAATATGACATATTCAACCACGCAGTCCCGGATTCCTTTTCCCATCAGCAGAACCTTAACCGCAAATGCCGCCGCCACAAACAGATACATAAGCATGGCCATCTCACTCATTATTTTATTTCTTACCTGTGTTGTTCTCTCGTCCATCATATCAGAATTCTCCTTCCTTTTCCTCTGACTTCCATATCTCCTGCTATTCCTCCCAGAACAGCTCATCCAGTGTCTTGTGAAGCGCCTTGCAGATTGCCAGGCAAAGATTCAGCGTAGGGTTGTACTTCCCCGCCTCTATCATCCCAATGGTCTGGCGGGTCACCCCTACCAGCTCAGCCAGTTCTTCCTGGGATAAATCCATACCGGCCCTGGCTGCTTTCATTTTCAGGTTTTTCACTGCCATCCCTCCCTCCTTACAGGCATCGCGTTTAAATGCATCAGCAGCATTTTATTAGCATTTTCCCGGGCCGTTCGGCCTTTTACTCGGATTACCTCGGATTGCAATTCCTTCGCAATTCCTTCGGCCCCCGTCTTATATTACATATTATAAATTATATCGTTCTAAATGTAAAGTATATATTGCATTTTGTTTATTACATTTTCCTGTTCTCAACAGGTTCTCAACAGGAAACCTGCATGGGAGCTGCCGGTATCCTTGGCATTTCCTTGTACTTCTTAGGAGGCACACCCAGTACCTTCTTAAATGCCCGTGAAAAATAATATTGATTGTCATATCCCAAATACTGGGCCACCTGGTATATATGCATGTCTGTATTGCAGAGAAGATAGCAGGCCTGCTCCATCTTCATGTTGATGTAGTAATCCATTGGCGCACACTTGACACATTCTTTAAAAACCGCGTTGAGATAGCTCTCCGACAGCCCTGCTTCCCTTGCAATACGGGTCAGTGTCAGATTCTCCTGCAGATGATCCCTCATATAGGTTATCACACGATTCAGATATTGGCTCTTTGCTGTCCTGCATCTTCTCTCCAAAGCAATCTCCTCTTTTCCTGGTTTTTTGATTTCTTCTGATTTCTATTATAAAAAAACAATGGGATTTATCCTTGAAAATCATGCGCAGAAAAGGGAATATATTGAGTTTTTTATTCAAAAATGTTATAATTCATGGGATATAACCAGACAATATTGAGATTAAACAGAACAGATACTTTAAAAAACGTTCCAAAACCGGAACATACACAAAAGGAGTCCGCGGCCATGCCTGCTAAAATCCAAATCATCACCAACGAACACCAGGAAGAGCTAAAGGAGCACGGGACCTATGAATTTCCCGTCCTTGTCAGCGATGAGGCCCTGTCCAGGTTCTACACCAGCTCCTTCCAGTGGCACTGGCATACGGAAATCGAGCTTACCCTCATCACAGAGGGGACTATGGTATATCAAATTAATGACCAGATCTTTTATCCCAGGGCCGGACAGGCGCTCTTCGGCAACTCCAATACCATGCACACCGGGCGCATGGAAAACGGCCGCGACTGCAGGTACATCTCCATTACCTTCCACCCCAGACTGCTGTACGGCTACCAGGGAAGCCGGATTGCCAGCCGGTATACGGACCCTCTGATGGAAAACGCCGCCCTGCCGGCTGTCTGTTTCGACCTGTCGCAGGAATGGCACGGGGAAGCGGGCTTCTGGAGGATATTATACGCATTGACAGCCTGCGCTATGATACCTATGAAATGGACATCCAGATGGACCTGTTCCGTTTCTGGAAGCTTTTATACCTTCACTGCCGCCCTGACCGGGAACCGGCACATACGGCGGGCAGGAAGAACCAGGAACGGATTCGTCAGATGCTCTCCTTCATCCATGAAAACTATCAGTCTGATATCACCCTGGATGATATTTCCCGCCACATCCATATCTGCAAAAGCGAGTGCTGCCGGGTCTTTAAGGGTTACATGAAGGAATCCCTGTTTGAATACCTGCTAAAATACCGCATTGAAAAGAGTATTCCCGATGTGCTGGAGGGAAAGCTGACCATGACCGAGACAGCCATAAGGGCCGGCTTCACCGACCCCAATTACTTCTCCAAGGTGTTCCACAAGATAAAGGGCTGCTCTCCGAGAAGCTACCGGAAAACCCGGTCCTCCCCGCTGCCGTGATTCCGGTCTCCCGCACCGCTGCCCGGCCCGGGCCTCTGCACGGCCTTGGTGACTCCGGTCCGTTTCACCTTGTCAATGCCGCCCGACATGTGGGGAATCCGGTTCCCCACAAAAACAGCCCTCTGCACGCAGTCCTCCCCATACCGTTTTCTTATCTCATCCACAGCCGTGTCCAGCCTGGCGTATTTATCATGGAGTCCCCTGTCAAAAAGCTGATACTGATAATGGCCTTTTGGGCTGACCTTGCTTGTATGGACCCCCATCTGGCGGATGGGAGAATGATTCCACAGGCGGTCAAACAGGCTCCGGGCCGCCTCATAGATTTCCAGGGTGGTATCTGTAGCCGAAATCAGGGTGGTTTGACCGGAGCCATGGCGAAATTCCCTGTCCGTGATGGAAATACCCACGCAGGCAGCTTCCATGCCGTCAGCCCGCAGCCTGGCGCACACGGTTTCCGTAAGGGATAATATGACCTGTTCTGCCGTCTCACGATCCGTCACATCTGACGGCGTGGTCATAGAATTGCCGTACCCCTTATTCTGCGGAAGCTCTCTCAAAAATGGAGACACATCCCTTCCATTGGCATAATTCCAGATAAACTCCCCCTGTTTTTTTAGATGCCTTTTTAACAGTTCCAAATCCGAGGCAGCCAGAGCCCCTATGGTCCTTATTCCCAGCGCCCTCAGCTTTCTCACCGTGGCCGGCCCCACCCAGAACAGTTCATTTACAGGCAGCGGCCACATCTTCCTCTCTATCTCCCAGGTAAACAGGGTGTGGACCTGGTCCGGCTTTTGGAATTCAGAAGCCATCTTGGCCAGCAGCTTGCTGTCCGACACACCGATGTTCACGGTAAAACCCAGCTCCCGGCGTATTTCTTCCTTCAGCTGGTGCGCAAACGCTGTGTGCGTTCCCCATAATCCCATTGTGCCCTCCACCTGGCAGAACGCCTCATCTATACTGTACTGGTGAACATAGGGAAAATACTTCTTAAGCAGCTCCACAAGAGCGCTGGAGCAGCTCACATACAGGCTGTAGTCCGGAGGTACGATTACAAGCCCCGGACATTTGCATCTGGCCTCTGCCAGTGTTTCCCCTGTCCTGATTCCATACCCTTTGGCAGAGGAGGATTTCGCCAGCACAATGCCATGCCGTTCTGCCTCGCTTCCTCCGATGACAGAGGGAAGGTCCCGCAGATCCAAATCCTCCCCCAGGATACAGACCCTGTATGCGGCTGTCCAGCTTAAATAGGCGCTGTTCACATCCACATGGTACCATACCTGATCTTTTTGGCTTCTCATGACAGTGTCCTGAAAAATGACCACTTATGGGTAGATATGCGGTATCTCAGCTCAATAAGACGTCTCTGGCCCTCTGCCACGGCCCAGCACACAAAGCTGATATGCTCCATGCCGCAAAACTTCTCTTCCCTGGAAGAGACAATGCTCTCAATCTTCACCGTGATGATTCCGTGCTCCTTATTCTCATACCGGAACCAGAGGGGCGTCATATCTCCCAGGGTGCTGCAGGCGCCAAACATCTGTATGGGTATATTTAAAGCCGCCACTGCTTTCACCTCCTGGTTCCAATATATCAGAACATATGTTCTGTTTCAAGTGGTAATTGCTGGGAGCCGGTTATTGCGCCGGCCAAATCATCTATTGAATCGTAAAACGGTTCTTCTCATATGAAATCACCCCGTCCCTCTGCATTCTGGACAGCTCCGCCGACAGCGCGCTTCTGTCCACGGACAGATAATCCGCCATCTGCTGGCGGTTAAAGGGCACTGTGACGGTACGGCACCCCTGCTTTACGGATTCCTGGGACAGGTACACCATGACCCTCTCCCGCAGGGATTTAGGCGTGATAATATCCATTTTCTTCGTAAGCATCAGGTTTTTCCCGGCCAGCACATACATCAGGCTCCGTATCAGACGGTTGTGGAAGTCACAGCTGGATGAACAGGTGGTCAGGATGCGGTTCACGTCCATGAACAGGATTCTGGAGCGTTCCGATGCCTGCACATCCACCATCAGGGGTTCCCCCTTAAGACATGCATACGTCTCCCCGAATATCTGCCCCCCGCCTATATTCTCAATGATTTTCCTGTTTCCCCACACATCATCCTTAATGATGTTCACCGCCCCTTCCATCACCACCCCCAGACGGCCTGTCACATCACCGGCCCTGTATATATAAGCATCCTTCCCATAGGTCCTCTCTTCCGCTGAAAGGCATGTAAGCATGGCCTCTATTTCATGCTCCCTGATTCCCTGAAACAGCCTTGTTCCTGCCAGCAAATGAATATCCATATTTTTCTCCCTTATCGTTGTTTCAACAACTTACTTGTTGTTGAAATTATATTATACTTTCCCCATACCGTCAAGGGCAGGCAGAACAGACCGCCTGCTCACACATATTTACGAGGAGGATATATCATGGAACACAATATGTTTTGTTTTCAATGCGAACAGACCGCAGGATGCAGCGGATGTATGGGAAAAGCAGGTGTGTGCGGCAAGACAGCTGCCACTGCCAGGATTCAGGATGAACTTACAGGAGCCCTCATCGGCCTTGCCGGGGCGTCAGAAGGAAAAGACCGCTCTCCGGAAGCAGACCGCCTGATTGTAAAGGGACTGTTTGCCACCCTTACCAATGTAAGCTTTGATGACAGCGCCCTGAATGAGCTTCTTGCGGAGGCCGGACGCTTAAAACATTCCCTGTCCCCCATGTGCGGCTCCTGTATGGCAGATTGCGGCAGGACAGAAGATTTTGACATGAACAGGCTCTGGGCAGAGGACGAGGATATACGTTCCCTTAAATCCCTGATTCTTTTCGGCATGAGAGGAATGGCCGCCTATGCGTACCATGCCATGGTGCTGGGCCATGAGGACAAAGGAGTCATGGACTATTTTTATAAGGGGCTGTTTGCCGTTGGTTACGACAGCTATACGGTTCAGGATCTGCTCCCTATTGTCATGGAACTGGGCGCCGTAAACCTGGACTGCATGGCACTGTTGGACAGGGCCAACCGCCAGGCCTTCGGCATCCCGGCTCCGGCACAGGTAAGCCTTACCGTGGAACAGGGACCCTTTATCGTCATTTCAGGCCATGACCTTCACGACTTAAAACTTCTGCTGGAACAGACCCAGGGCCGGGGAATCAACATATACACCCACGGGGAAATGCTTCCCGCCCACGCCTACCCGGAGCTCAGAAAATACAGCCATCTGAAAGGCAATTTCGGAACCGCATGGCAGAATCAGCAGAAGGAATTTTCGGACCTTCCCGCCCCTGTGCTTTTTACCACCAACTGCCTGATGTCGCCCAAACCCTCTTACTCTGACCGGGTATTTACCACCGCACTGGTGTCCTATCCGGGCATCGTCCATATTGACGGCCGCAAAGACTTCTCTCCGGTCATCCAAAAGGCCCTGGAGCTTGGCGGCTTCAAGGAGGATGTGACCATCCCCGGAATCAACGGCGGCACCAAGGTCACCACCGGATTTGGGCGGGAAGCTGTCCTGGCTGCTGCGGGCACCGTAGCCCAGGCAGTCAGACAGAACAGGCTGCGCCACATTTTCCTGGTAGGAGGCTGCGACGGAGCCCGTCCCGGCAGGAATTACTACACGGACTTTGTAAAGCAGGCGCCTGAGGACACCCTTATTCTGACCCTGGCCTGCGGCAAATACCGCTTTAATGACCTGGAGCTTGGAACCCTGGCCGGCATTCCCCGCCTTCTGGACATGGGACAGTGCAACGATGCATTCGGCGCCATCCAGGTGGCCGCAGCCCTGTCAGAAGCATTCGGCTGCCAGGTCAATGACCTTCCCCTTACCCTGGTTCTGTCCTGGTACGAACAGAAAGCTGTCTGTATCCTTTTAAGCCTGCTGCATCTGGGTATCAGGAACATTTACCTTGGCCCCACCCTTCCCGCCTTTCTCTCTCCGGCCATACTAGAATATCTGACCGAGCAGTTTGAAATCCATCCCATCTCCACACCGGAGCATGACCTGGCCGCGATTCTCGCCTGAAATTCCGGCCGTGAAAAGGGACCTGTACGCCGT
>ERZ827490.3503-NODE-3503-length-14071-cov-3.770405_pt1 | contig 14071 bp, 9 predicted proteins | sample MGYA00519770_ERZ827490 | MGnify/ENA primary metagenome ERZ827490 (study PRJEB31778, sample SAMEA3449324) | human gut metagenome | biome: human gut; feature: human-associated habitat; material: faeces | place: United Kingdom | collected 2010/2012 ...
GTGCTTTCGGGCGTTCGTCCCGGCGAAGAGATCGTCACCGGGGGGGCCTTTTACCTGCTTGACGCCCGCTGACCATGAAAAAACTGATTCATGCGGCGATACATCGGCGGGCGCTGATGTTCGTACTGTTCGGCATGCTGGGCGTGCTGGGTTATCTTTCGTGGCGGGGACTGGCCATCGACGCCTATCCCGACATTGCCGACGTGACCGTGCAGGTCGTTACGCAGGTTCCGGGTCTGGCTGCCGAGGAGATCGAGCAGCAGATCAGCATCCCGATCGAACGCGCGATGAACGGCCTGCCGGGATTGAACGTGATGCGGAGCAAGAACACGTTCGGCCTTTCGACGGTCGTGCTGGTGTTTCACGACGGCGTGGACGATTACTGGGCCCGGCAACGGGTGCAGGAGCGCCTTGCCGATGTCGAACTGCCGTACCATGCCGTTCCGGGACTCAACCCGCTCACGTCACCGACCGGTGAAATTTTCAGGTATGTCCTCGAGAGTAAGACGCACGACCTGCGCGAGCTGACCGACCTGCACAAATGGGTGGTGATCCCGCGCCTGAAACAGGTAACCGGCGTCGCGGACGTGAGCAATTACGGCGGCATCACCACACAATACCAGATCGAAATCGATCCGCGCAAGATGGAGCAATACGGCATCTCGTTGGCGGACATCTCCGAGAAGGTCGAAAAGAACAACATCAACGCCGGCGGCAGTATCGTCTCGCGCGGCGATCTGGGTTATGTGATCCGGGGCATCGGGCTGATCAAGGGGCTCGAGGACCTCGGCAATATCGTCGTAAAGACGGTTGACGGCGTGCCGGTCTATCTCAATGACATCGGTAAGCTCAAATACGGCAATCTGGAGCGCAAAGGCGTGCTCGGATTCACCGACGAGCAGCGCGACTATTCGGACGGTGTCGAGGGCATCGTGCAGATGCTGCGCGGACAGAACCCGTCGGAAGTGCTGAAGGATGTGCACAAGGCGGTCGACGAGCTGAACGGCGACGTGCTGCCCGAAGGTGTCTCGATCCACCCGTTCATGGACCGTACCGACCTGGTAGGCACCACGCTGCACACCGTTTCCCGCACGCTGCTCGAAGGGATGCTGCTCGTGCTGCTGGTGCTGATCCTGTTCCTCGGAAGCTGGCGCGGTGCATTGCTGGTGGCCCTTACGATCCCGCTGTCGCTGCTGGTAGCTTTTATCCTGATGAAGGTGACCGATATTCCGGCCAACCTACTTTCGTTGGGGGCGATCGATTTCGGTATTCTGGTCGACGGTGCGATCGTGATGATGGAGACGATCCTCAAGAAACGCGAAAGCCGTCCCGAAGCCGAACTGACCAAAGAGGGAGTAATCCGCCGGGCGACGCAGGTGGCACGGCCGATCTTCTTTTCGACGGTCATTATCATTACCGCTTACCTGCCGCTTTTTGCATTCGAGCACATCGAGAAGAAGCTCTTCACGCCGCTGGCCTATACGGTCGGTTATGCGTTGCTGGGGGCGCTTGCGGTGGCGTTGCTGCTGATTCCGGGGCTTGCGTTCCTGGCCTACCGCAAACCGCGCAAAACCTACCGGAACCGTTGGCTCGAAAAGCTGACCAATGGATATAACAACCAGATCAAGCGGCTGATGGAACGCCCGAAGGTGATCTTTGCCCCGCTGGCCGCGATTCTCGTGGGCGCGGGCGTGCTGTCGATGACGGTGGGAAAAGATTTCCTGCCGCCGCTCGACGAGGGATCGATTTGGATTCAGGTGCAGTTGCCGCCCGGCATTTCGATCGAACGGTCGAAGGAGATGGGCGCCGAGTTGCGCCGGACGCTGGGGAAGTTCGACGAGGTGTCGTACGTGATGACGCAGGTGGGCCGCGACGACGAGGGGGCCGAGGCTTTCTCGCTCTCGCACGTGGAGGTCGGCGTCGGGCTGAAACCCTACAATACCTGGGAGAGCGGCCGTACGAAGGCCGAACTGATCGACGCGATGTCGGCCGAGTTGGCGAAGATGCCGGGTTATTCGGTCGGTTTTTCGCAGCCGATCATCGATATGGTGATGGACCAGATCGCCGGGGCGCACAGCGACCTGGCTGTGAAAATTTACGGCGAAGATCTGCGGGAGACGCGCCGTATCGCCGAAAAGGTCGAGCAAGTACTCAAGCGGGTGCCCGGTGCGGCGGACGTGGCGGTCGACCAGGAACCGCCGCTGCCGCAGTTGCAGATCATCGCCGACCGCGACCGCATCGCACAGTACGGACTCAATGTCTCGGACGTGGCCGAACTGATCGAGGTGGCGATCGGGGGTACCTCTATTTCGCAAATCTTTGTTGGTAGCAAGGTTTACGACGTAACCTGCCGTCTGAACGAGGAGTACCGCAATACGCCTGAAAAGATCGGATCGCTGATGCTGACGACCGGCGCGGGGACCAAGATCCCGCTTTCGCAGGTGGCCGAAGTAAAGATGACCACCGGTGCGAGCACGATCACCCGCGAAATGAACCGCCGCCACCTGACCGTACGCGTCAACCTGCGCGGGGTCGACCTGAGTACCTTCCTGCGCAGTGCCGACCGGCTGATCGACAAAGAGGTGAAGTACGACCACGAGGATGTCCACCTGCAGTGGGCCGGACAGTTCGAGAACCAGAACCGCGCTTATGCCCGGCTCGGTTTCGTCGTGCCGCTGGCCCTCTGTATCATGCTGCTGCTGCTGATCGCCGCTATGGGTAAATTCCGGCAGGCCGCCGTGCTGATGTGCGTCGTGCCGCTGGCGCTGTTCGGCGGTATGCTGGCGCTCAACGTGCGCGGCATGACATTGAACGTTTCGTCGGCCGTCGGTTTTATCGCGCTGTTCGGTGTCGCGATCCAGAACGGCGTGATTATGATTTCACACATCAACATGCTGCGCAGGCAGGAGGGCGAAGATCTGAAGCAGGCCGTGATCGACGGCACGCGTCACCGGTTCCGGCCGATCCTGATGACGGCGACGGTGGCGGTGCTCGGACTGCTGCCCGCCTCGCTTTCGGCCGGTATCGGTTCCGACGTGCAGCGCCCGCTGGCGACGGTGATCGTCTATGGGTTGCTGTTCGCTACGGTCATCACATTGTATGCGCTTCCGGTGCTCTACTACCTGGTAGAGCGTCGTCATCTGGCGCGTAAAAAACCTGAACCCGAAGAGATATGAAAAAGCATTTGGTATTGATTGGTATAGGTGCTGCGGTATCGTTGGCCCTGCACCGGCAGGCCGTCGCAGATGCGGTTACCGCCCCCGCTGCAAGTTTTGTTACGGATGCCGTCCCGGATACCCTCTCAAGGGGTAATGCGGACACTGTCCGGACGGCCTTCCCGGCGGCCACAGCTTCCGTTGCGGTATCTGCTCCGGTTTCCTTCCCTGCTTCTTTTCCCGTTTCCAGAAGCTCCCGGAAATAGCGGATGGCCTGCTCGGAGTTTCCCGGCCGGAAGGGTCTGCTGGCCTCTCCGGGGCAGCCCTGCCGCTGGCCGGAATGATTCCGGCCTATGGGGCTGTCGAGCGTCCGGTCGGATACGCCGGATACATGGAACAGGTTGCCCGGCGAAACCTCTCCTATGCGGCTGAAAAACTCAACATGAACATTGCCGAAGCCGGGGTGCGTGCGGCCAGGCTGTTCAATGATCCGCAGCTTTCGGTCGAATACGGCAACAACCAGGACTGGAACATGCAGATGGGGCAGGGCATTTCGGGCGAACTGAGCAAAACGTTCTCACCGGGTAAGCGCAACGCCAACATCCATTTGGCCGGCAGCGAAAAAGAGCTGACGCAGGCGCTTCTGGACGACTATTTCCGCAACCTGCGCTGCGAGGCGACCCTGGCTTACCTCGATGCGCTGAAGCAAGCCGAACTGTTCCGTGTCAAGCAGAACGCTTACGACAACATGCGGCGGTTGGCCGAGGGAGACAGCGTCAAATTCGCATTGGGCAAGATCACCGAGGTCGATGCGACGCAAAGCCGCGTCGAGGCCGGCGTGATGCGCAACGATTTGCTGCAGGCCGAGGCGGAATTGCACAATGCCTTCCTGTCGCTGGGGATGATGCTCGGAAGCGCGACCGATACGCTTTACCTGCCGCAGGGATCGCTTCGCTTGGCCGAACGCGCTTTCCCTGCCGGTATGCTGGTCGCTTCGGCGCTCGAAAACCGGGCAGACCTGGTCGCTGCGATGCGTAACGTCGATGTCGCACAGCGGGCCGTAACCGTGGCGCGGCGCGAACGTAACATGGATTTCGACCTGGCCCTCGGCGTGAACCACAATGGCGCCGTTCGCAACGAAATTGCTCCGGCCCCGCGTTTTACCGGTTTTACGGTCGGTCTTTCGGTACCGCTCAAGTTCTCGAATTTCAACAAGGGAACGGTCGAGGCGGCGCGTTACCGCGAACAACAGGCGCAGACGGCCTATGAGCAGGCACGGTTGCAGGTGCAGACCGAGGTGATGCAGAATTACCGCCGTTACACGTCGCTGATCGGACAGGTGCGCCATTACGACAACGGACTGCTGGAAAATGCCGCATCGGTGGTCAAAGGCAAAATTTACAGTTATGACCGCGGCGAAACCTCGCTGCTGGAAGTGCTCAATGCCCAGCGGACTTACGATGAGGTGCGCACACTCTATATCGAGACGCTGTACAACTATGCCGCGTCGCTGGTCGAACTGGAGACGAGCGCCGGAATCTGGGATATCGCTGTCGAGTAGGAGAGCTGCCTCTTTTCCCGGCGGGGGAATGTCGGTAGGAGACCCTGTCGGGGTGCCGCCGGATGAACTGTCGTATGTTTTGGGAAAGGGTTTGGTTTGGATAAAGGGGCGCCGCTGCCAAACAGCGGCGCCCCTTTCGTATCGGTTATACCGGCTCCGTTCTCCGGGCTGTCCTCATCGGCGCTGCGATGCCGGGTGGTCTTTGCCGTCCGATTGACCAGACGGCCTGACCGACGCCGACCGGAGCAAACCGACACAACCCTTTGACGGATTGTCTTATCGCTGTTCTTTGACCGTTTCGATAAACGCTTCGATATTCTCCCACGGGATCGCCGGGTCGAGGATATGTGCCGGCGCCACCAGGAATCCGTTCTCGGGACCGAGGGTCGCGATCGTCTTGCGTGTGGCGGCGCGTACTTCGTCGGGCGTGCCGTGCGGCAGTACCGACTGTACTCCTACGCCGCCCCAGAACGACAGCCGGTCGCCGTAGGTGCGCTTGATCGCCTGTTGGTCGTTGCATTCGGGTTGTACGGGATTCAGCACTTCGACGCCTGCGTCGATCAGTTCGTCGATCATTCCTTCGATCTTCCCGCAGCTGTGCATGAAAATGATGATGTCGGGATTCACCTCTTTGGCCGCTGCGACGATCCGTTTGATCCGGGGCTTGAAGTAGGTATTGTAGAGCTCTTTCGAGAACATGAGTCCCTGCTGGCTTACGATGTCGTCGCCCAGGCGTAGGATATCCACGCCCGCGAGTGCGTATTGCCGCGCCTGCCCCACGCGGATTTGCGCGATCCGCTCGCAGATGGCGTGGGTCAGCTCCTCGTTGAGCATCATGTCCATCAGGAAGGCCTGCATGTCGCGCATCAGCCATGCCGTTTCGAACAGGGTTTGGTACATCTCGCCGCAGACGGCATAGCCGCGCTTGTGGAAAGTTGCGACCTGCGTCCTGACCCCTTCGTAGCGGTAGGGGGCATCGAAATCGGGCCACGGATAGGCGTCGATTTCAGCGACTGTTGTGGCAGTTCCGAGCGGATGGTATTTGAAATCGGGAATTTCGTACAGGGTCGGCACCGATCCGATGCCCCATTCGTCGAACGACGCTTCGGGTTCGACCCCGTCGGGAAAGAAACGCGTAAAATCGGTTTTGAGCCGGGTGGGGCCCGGAAAGACCGAACGCGTGTCGAAATCGAAATACTCTTCGGGCGGCAGCTCCGAGCCGGTTTTTTCGCGGTAGGTTTTCATGAGCAGTGGCGTGAATGCGCCCCAGCTGATTTCAAACGGTGTCCGGTCGGGTGTGCCGTTGCGCTTCAGGGCCGTGAGGACCCTCTCTCTGGGTGAAGTCATGGTGGTCGAAAGGTTCAAAAAATTCAAGTGGTTAACAAATATAGCGATTCGCTGCCGTTCTTCCGGGTCAAAGTGCGTTTTTCTTACGTCAAATTTGTTATATTTGAAACAAAAGTCACCGGGACCAGGGCCGGCCGGGTGAAATTCTCGTTTTTCGGTCGGATTAGGCCCCGATTTTGTGTAACCGGGACAGAGTATAGCATAAATCCTTAAACGAAGAAGAGTATGAAAAAGTTATTTGCTTTGTTTATTGGCCTCGCAGCTTTGCAAACCGTGGCGTGTGCCGACGACAAACCCATCGCACTGAAGGATCTTCCCGCCGCTGCGCAGCAATTCCTCAAACAGTATTTCCCCGATGTCAAGGCGACCTATGCCAAGGTCGATAACGACCTGTGGGGCAAAAATTATGATGTTCTGATGGCCGACGGCAGCAGTGTCGAATTCGACAAGAACGGCAACTGGACCGATGTCAGCTGCAAAGCTTCACAAGTGCCCGCCGCGGTAATTCCGCAGGCGATCCGCAACCACGTTGCTCAGCAGCATCCCGATCAGCGGATCGTATCGATCGACCGCGATTCGAAGGATTATGAGGTGAAGCTCAGTAACGGCGTCGAACTGAAATTCGATTTGAAATTCAACCTGATCGGTTTTGACGATTAGGCGGAGTTCCTGCCTGCGGTTTGTGGTTTGCAGCCGTTTGGGCGATTCGCGTCAATTGTGACGAGAGGGCTGTGCGTTTATCGCACAGCCCTCTTGCCTGATTATTTCACGAGTTGTTTTGACAGCCCCGGTTTTCCCCTCGTTACTTTTCTCCCCCTCCGTGTTCCCGCGTATGGCGCGGCGCAGGAATTTGGCAAGGATAGGCCCTTGTTGCGGTACGGCAGGATTTTCATTCTCCAAATTGCCGGACTTTCGACAGCATGTGGCATCGTGCCGCCGGTCAGACCGGCAGCGTGACCGTAAAGCGGCTGCCTTTGCCTACTTCGCTTTCAATGCCGATCGTACCGCCGTGCGCTTCGACGAACTCTTTCGAGATCGCGAGGCCCAGCCCGCTGCCCTGTACCTTCGTGCCGGGCACGCGGAAGTAGCGGTCGAAGATACTCTTGTGGTAGCGCGGGTCGATGCCCCGGCCGAAGTCCTGCACGTAAATGTCCACCGTTTTGTCGTGTTCCGCAGCGCCTACGATGATGCGCGATCTTTCGGGCGAATGGTGGATCGCGTTGCTGAGCAGGTTCGTGATGACCCATGCGATTTTTTCGCTGTCGACGAACAGTTTCGAAATCTTTTCCGGGTACTCCACTTCGACGAAGCAGCCGAAGCGCTCGGCCAGTACGCGCGTCGCACCTACCGCGTATTCGATCAGTTCGATCGGTTTGGTCACTTTCGGCATCAGTTGCAGTTTCCCGGTTTCGAGCTGGGTCATGTTGAGCAGTTCGCCGGTGATTTTCAGCAACCGGTCCGAGCTTTCCCGGATACTTTGCGAGAGGGCTTTCTGTTCGTCGTTCAGCGCCCCGAGGCGGCTGTCCTCGAGCAGCTGCAGGCTCATCAGGATCGACGATATGGGGGTCTTCATTTCGTGCGAAACGGTCGAGATGAAATTCGTTTTGGCCGAATCGAGCTCTTTGTACTTGGTGATGTTGTTGAGGATGATCACATTCCCGATGAAGTTCTGCTCTTTCTCTCCGATCGGGCTGATGTAGAGCGGGATATTCTCCATCTGGAAATAACTCTCTTTGTTATCCGCATAAATTTTGAGCGGCTCGTCGTCCTTTTCGGACGAATAGAGACCGCGGATCAGCCTACGCAGCAGGTCGTTGCCGAGGGCCACTTCCGCCGCATTTTTGCCGATCACGTCGATCGGTTTGAGGTTCAGGATCGTAAAAGCCTCGTTGTTCATAAAGAGAATCTTCTTGTCGGGGTCGAGCCCGATGATCGGTTCGTGCAGGCTGTTGACGATCGCTTCGATCCTTTTTTTGTTCGTCATCAGGTCCTCGACCGTGCTGCGCCGGTACTCCGACAGTTTTTCGGCCATCTTGTTGAACGATTCGGCAACGGTCTTGAACTCTTTGTTGTGTTTGAAGTCCAGCCGCTTATCGTAGTTGAAATTCGCGATTTCGAGAATTCCCTCTTTCAGCATTGTAATCGGCTTGACCACGCCGCGCGGGAAGCGTACCAGGAAAACGAATGCGATCAGCACGCAGAGCACCGCGGTGATCGCCAGCCACCACATCGCCTCTTCGGACGCATCGCTCAACAGGCGGCTTTTGGCCTGGATTGCGGCCATGTTCAACTCCATGATGCGGTAGAGGTCGCTGCGGACTAACTGGATCGTGCGAGGTGTGACGGTGTCCTGCAACATCGCGATTCTCTGTTGGAGCGCACCGGTAGCCTGGAATTCGTCGGCTTCGGTGATGTTCTTCTGCTGCAGCGCGAGGGTTTCCAGCAGTGGCAGCATGGCCGCCGAGTCGTACTCGATGCTGTCCAGCGAGGTCATCATGTCGCTTGCGTAGCGCAGCGAATTGTAATTGTCGGCGATGATGTTCACCGATGCCTTCGACAGGTCGCGGATATAACCCACCGACTGGATGCCCAGCAGCAGGATCATTGCGAACAGGACGCCGATGCCCAGTGTGAGTCTTTTTTGTATCTGCATGGTCAGGAGAGGATAATCAGGTCAATGTTCATGTGCGAAAGTCTGTTGATCAGCCGTTTGAGCGAGAGGGCCGTATAGAGTAACGAAAGTAACGTAAATTTCGGTTTGCAGATGCACACCGTACTGATTTTTTGTTTGACGCAGGTGTCGATGATCGCTTCGATCGGATGGTTCGAATGGATCTGCAGTACTTCGCCGCCGAGTTCCGAGGCGAGCTTGAAGTTGTTGATCAGGTATCGCTGGTTGGCCAGCGGAATCCGGTCTGAGCTCTCGCGGTCGGTCTGCACGTAGAGGACCGCGAAGTGCGCATTGAAACGGGTGGCCAGCCGGGCGGTCTTGCGGATCACGCGGCGCGGGCTTTTTTCGCTGCTGTCGATCACGGCGAGGAATTTTTCGTGGCGCAGGCCGGGGGATTCGGTTACCTCGTTTTCGACCTTTTTCTCGACGCGCAGCGCTACCTCTTTGAGCGCCAATTCGCGCAGTTGCAGGATGTTCTCCTGCCGGAAAAAATTGTCGAGCGCCGTCTGCACTTTTTCGGGTTTGTAAATTTTACCCGCCTTGAGCCGTGTGATGAGCTCCTCGGCCGTCAGGTCGATGTTGACCACCTCGTCCGCCAGCGCCAGCACGTTGTCCGGCACCCGTTCGCGGACTTCGATCCGGGCGATTTCCTGTACCTCTTCGTTGAGGCTTTCGATGTGCTGGATGTTGACGGCGCTGATCACGCTGATTCCCGCATCGAGGATCTGCAGCACGTCCTGCCACCGTTTCCCGTGTTCACTGCCTTCGATGTTGGTGTGCGCCAACTCGTCGACGATCACGATTTCGGGATGGGCGTTGATGATGGCCGCGACGTCCATCTCTTCGAGCTCCTTGCCTTTGTAAAAGAGTTTGCGTCGCGGAATGACGGGCAGTCCTGCTACCAGCGCTTCGGTTTCGGGACGTCCGTGCGTTTCGATGTAGCCGATCTTTACGTCCACGCCCACTTCGAGCAGCTGGTGTGCCTCCTGCAGCATGCGGTAGCTCTTACCCACACCGGCGATCATGCCGATGTAGATTTTAAACTTTCCCCGGTGCGATCGTTTGATCAGGTCGAGGAAGTGTTGTACGCTCTGTTTCTGGTCCATGTCTTGTGTCCGGTCCGGCGGTGGTTTTCGGCCGGTCTTTTTTCGGGTTTACGGGCTGGTTGGGAACAGGCCAATCCGCCCCGGGAAGGGAGCGGATTGCCGGAAGTGTTGCGGCTCTCCTTAGAGCATGATAGACAGGCCGCCCACGAAGTGCACGTCGTCCATCGCCGGGTTCCAGATCAGCCGGGTGAAAACCGGCAGCTGGAACCGGTCGGAAAAACGGATAGCCTTGGTTGCCGAAAGCGCTACGTTGCAAACGGCGAATTCGTCGGTTCCGTACGTGCCGGAAGTTTCCCACGGCGTGAATCCGACGCAGGCGCCCATATCCACGCTGCCGACGCTGAACGGGTAGGACACCTCGGCGTAGGTCGAGTAACATTGGTCGCCGTTGCTCTTTTTATCGGCGCCGAAGAGCATCGTATACCACGCTATGGTCAGCGGGAAACGCTCTCCGAAACAGTAGGCTGCACCCAATTCGACCCGATGGGGGGTGTCCGAACCGAACCGAAAGTAGTTCCGGCTCGGTACAGGGCTGTCCGGGGTTACGGCCATCGGCGATCCGGTCCAATAGTAATCGGTCAGCGATACGGTCAGGCCGCCTATCGTGTAAGCCGCAGTCAGGTCGGCCTCTTTGTAGCTCGACGAGGCGAAGTCGACCGAACCCCATGCCGTCAGCGCGAAGCCGCCCGCTTTCATGCCCAGCGTCGGCTGGATGCTGGCTCCGGCGTTGTAGAAGCCGCGCCAGATGTAGCTGCTCACCAGGTCGCTGCCGAAAACGATCCGGACGCCGCGGCTTTTTTCTGCCGGTGCGGATGTCGTCGCGGCAGTTGTCGGTGCATCATACCGGTTGTCGATATTTTCAGGAGCCTGCTCGCCCGGTTGCCCGGCGAAAAGTGTATCTGCGATCAGCAGGCAACCCAGCGTACTCAAAAGTACGATAAAATTCTTTTTAATCGAGTTAGTCGTTTTTTTCATGATCGTAAATTTTACAGGGATGTTGCCGCAGCCGTTGTCTCCGTATTTGCGGGATGGGCTGTGTGAGCGGTCGTTCGGGTCGTATCGGTTTCAATCGAAACGGATTTCGGTCCTTTCGTAGGTTTATTTGGATTGCTTCGCGTCAAGCGCAAGGTTCAGTTTCAGAACGTTGACCTTCTGCGTGCCGAACAGGCCGAGCCAGGGTTGCTGCACCTGTTCTTCGACGATCGTCCGGACGGTCTCTTCCGACAGTCCCCTTGCGTCGGCGACCCGTTTCACCTGTACGTAGGCTGCTGCGGGCGAGATGTCGGGGTCGAGTCCGCTGCCGCTGGCTGTGACGATCTCGGAGGGAACGTCCTTGCGGGTGAGATAGGGGTGTGCCGCGAGGAAGGTGTCGATCCGCGCCTCGATTTCAGCCAGGTATTCGGGATTGGTCGTAGCCTTATTGCTGCCGCCAGAGCCGCCGCCGTTGTAATCGACGGCCGACGGACGTCCCCAGAAATATTTGGCCTCAGTGAAGGACTGGCCGACATTGGCGGCTCCGACCGTACGACCTTCGGCCACCACGATGTCGGCTTCGCCCCGGTTCGGACCGGCTGCCTGTGCGAAAATCCACAGAATGAGTATATATCCCATCGACAGCAGGATGCAGAATGCAACGGTGATTTTAAACGATTTCCAAAAGGTTTTCATAGCTTTGTTTTTTATGTGTTCCGCTCGTTTCATGTATTTCGGCGGGCTTGCTCCCACGGGGCGGAACGGCTTTTTTGTTTTTCGGTGTTTGTCCGTCTTGCGTTGGCCGGACCGACTTTAGCAGAATAAACTGATGAACATGTCGATCAATTTGATGCCGATGAACGGGACGATCACGCCGCCCAGGCCGTAGATGAACAGGTTGCGGCGCAGCAGGGCCGAGGCTCCGATCGGTTTGTACTTCACGCCGCGCAGGGCCAGCGGGATCAGCAGCGGGATGATAATCGCATTGAAGATTACCGCTGATAGGATCGCGCTTTCGGGCGAATGCAGGTGCATCAGGTTCAGCGCTTCCAGGGAAGGGATCGCCGCGATGAACAGCGCCGGGACGATAGCGAAATATTTGGCTACGTCGTTGGCGATCGAGAAGGTGGTCAGCGTTCCGCGCGTCATCAGCAGCTGTTTGCCGATCTCGACGATCTCGATCAGTTTGGTCGGATCGTTGTCCAGGTCGACCATGTTGCCGGCCTCTTTGGCGGCCTGCGTGCCGCTGTTCATCGCCACGCCGACGTCGGCCTGCGCGAGTGCCGGGGCGTCGTTCGTGCCGTCGCCCATCATCGCGACGAGTTTGCCGCTTTGCTGTTCGCGTTTGATGTACTCCATCTTGTCTTCCGGTTTGGCTTCGGCGATGAAGTCGTCTACGCCGGCTTTCTCGGCGATGTATTTTGCCGTCAGCGGATTGTCGCCCGTGACCATCACCGTTTTGACGCCCATCCTGCGCAGGCGGTCGAACCGTTCGCGGATGCCCGGTTTGATGATGTCCTGCAATTCGATCACACCGGTCACTTTCTCGTTCTCGCAGACCACCAGCGGCGTGCCTCCGTTTTCGGAAATTTTCTTTACGGTCCGTTCCACCTCTGTGTCGAACGGGTGTCCCGCCTGTTCGACGATCCTGCGGATCGCCTCGAAGGCTCCTTTGCGGATCCGGCGTCCGTCCGCCAGGTCGGCGCCCGAGCATTTGGTCTCGGCCGTGAATTTGATCATACGAGCACCGGCTATTTCCATGTCGTTGATCGTCACATTCTGCGAGCGGCCCAGTTCGAGGATAGATTTGCCTTCGGGCGTCTCGTCCGAAACCGAAGAGAGCATGCAGGTCCGGATCAGCTGCGCCGGGTCCGTGCCGGCTATCGGATGGAACCGGGTGGCCTTGCGGTTGCCGATGGTGATCGTACCGGTTTTGTCCAGCAGCAGCGTGTCGACGTCGCCTGCGGTTTCGACGGCGCGGCCCGATTTGGTAATTACGTTGGCCTGCAGCGCACGGTCCATACCGGCGATGCCGATGGCCGAGAGCAGTCCCCCGATCGTTGTCGGGATCAGGCAGACGAACAGCGAGATCAGTGCGGCGATCGTCAGGTTCGCTCCCACGTAGTCCGCGAACGGTTTGAGCGTGGCGCAGACGATTACGAATACCAGCGTGAATCCGGCCAGCAGGATCGTCAGTGCGATTTCGTTCGGGGTTTTCTGGCGCGAAGCGCCTTCGACCAGTGCGATCATTTTGTCGAGGAAGCTCTCGCCGGGCTGTGCGGTGACTTTGGCGCGGATACGGTCCGACAGCACCTTCGTACCGCCCGTCACCGAACTTTTGTCGCCGCCCGCTTCGCGGATCACCGGTGCGCTTTCGCCCGTGATTGCGCTTTCGTCGATCGAAGCCAATCCTTCGATGATCTCGCCGTCGGCGGGGATCGTGTCTCCGGCGACGCATTCGAAAATATCGTTTTTCTTCAGAGCGGAACTGCTGATGATCTGTACGGAACCTCCCGCAACCAGTTTGGCGGGAGTCTCCTCGCGGGTTTTGCGCAGCGAGTCGGCCTGCGCTTTGCCGCGCGCTTCTGCGATCGCCTCGGCGAAGTTTGCGAAGAGGAGTGTTGCGAGCAGCACAAGGAAGATGACGAGGTTGTAGCCGAACGTGCCCTGCGACGTGTCGCCCGATAAGAGGATGTAGAACAGCATCGTCAGCATCATCGCCGTCACGATCTCCACGGTGAACATGATCGGGTTTTTGATCATGGTGCGCGGGGCGAGCTTGCGCACCGAGGCGCGGAGGCTTTCGCGGAGCAGCTGTTTGTCGAACAGTTTGTTATTTTTTGTTTTCATGTCGTTGTCTGTATTATATTTCAACGGTAGTTTGCTTGTGCGGTCCGGTCGGTGCCGGGCTGCATCAGAAACCGAGGTAATCGGCGATCGGACCGAGCGTGAGTGCCGGGAAGAACGAAAGTGCGGCGACGATCACGATTACGGCGAAAGTCATCACGGCGAAGGTCATCGTGTCGGTCTTCAGCGTGCCGGCGCTTTCGGGAATGAATTTCTTGTTTGCCAGTAGTCCTGCGATGGCGACCTGTCCGACGATCGGGAAATAGCGGCCCAGGATCAGCACGATGCCGCACGAAATGTTCCAGAAGGGGGTGTTGTCGCCCAGGCCCTCGAAGCCCGAACCGTTGTTGGCCGCCGACGAGGTGTACTCGTAGAGCATTTCGCTCAGGCCGTGGAACGACGGGTTGTTGAG
>ERZ827490.3506-NODE-3506-length-14066-cov-7.040468_pt1 | contig 14066 bp, 10 predicted proteins | sample MGYA00519770_ERZ827490 | MGnify/ENA primary metagenome ERZ827490 (study PRJEB31778, sample SAMEA3449324) | human gut metagenome | biome: human gut; feature: human-associated habitat; material: faeces | place: United Kingdom | collected 2010/2012 ...
TCAGCGGCCTGGGCTTCAGCTCCACCGGCGGCATCACCTTCACCGTGGGCGGCGCGGACATCACCCTCACGGGCCTGGCCATCGCGGCCCTGTGCGGCGTGGTCCTCAACGCCATCCTCCCCGGCAACGACTACGAGTTCGGCGTAGACCCCCAGGGCGACAAGTCCGCCGACCTGGGCAGCTACTAAGGCAAGACAAAAAAATAACCAAACAGGAGGCGGCCTATGCCGTCTCCTGTTTTTTGCGGGAAGGGACCTACGGCCAGGCACACGGGCCCCGCCCCTACGCACCCCATGATGGACTTCCGTAGGGCGGCGTGCCCTCACACCGCCGCAAAGGACGGGCAGTGTCGTTCGCCCCTACGGATGGATTTGGGGCCGATGCAACCGGGCCGATGTGGGCATCGGCCCCTACGAAGGTTTCCCTCTCAAAAAAGTCCGAGCGCCCCATTTTTGGGGCGCTCGGTGCTTTTTGATTTTGATTTTTACTTCTTGGCCTTGCTGTCCACCACCTGGCGGAGCAGGGCGACAAACGCATCCAGGGACATGGCGCCCAGATCGCCGTCGGTCCGGTGCCGGGGAGAGACGGTTTCGTTTTCCATGTCGCGGTCGCCTACCACTACCATGTAGGGCACCTTCTCCATCTGCGCATCGCGGATCTTCTTGCCGATCTTCTCGTTGCGGTAGTCCACCTCCACCCGGAAGCCCTGACTCTCCAAGACCTTGGCTGCATCGGCGCAGTAGTCGGCAGCCCGGTCAGTGACGGGCAGGAAGCGCACCTGCTCGGGTGCCATCCAGGTGGGCAGGGCGCCGGCATACTCCTCAATGAGGTAGGCCAGGGTGCGCTCATAGCAGCCCAAGGAGGTACGGTGGATGATGTACGGCAGAGCCTTCTCGCCGTTTTCGTCAATATAGTACATACCGAAGCGCTGGGCCAGGAGCATATCGATCTGGATGGTGACCAGGGTGTCCTCCTTGCCGAAGACGTTCTTATACTGAATGTCCAGCTTGGGGCCGTAGAAGGCGGCTTCGTCGATGCCGATCTCGTACTTCACGTCCAAATCGTCCAGTATCTGGCCCATGACGCGCTGGGCCTCGTCCCACTGCTCCTTGGTGCCCTCGTACTTGTTGTTGGGGTTGGCGGGGTCCCACTGGGAGAAGCGGAAGGTACATTTATCCAACAGGCCCACGGTGCCCAGGCAGTACTTGGCCAGCTCCAGGCAGCCCTTGAACTCCTCCTCCAGCTGGTCCGGGCGCAGCACCAAATGGCCCTCGGAAATAGTGAACTGGCGGACGCGGATGAGCCCGTGCATCTCGCCGGAGTCCTCATTGCGGAACAGGGTAGAGGTCTCGCCCAGGCGCATGGGCAGATCGCGGTAGGAGCGCTGGCGGTTCAGATACACCTGGTACTGGAAGGGGCAGGTCATGGGCCGCAGGGCGAAGCACTCCTTGGTCTCGTCGTGGGGGTCGCCCAGGATGAACATACCGTCCAGGTAATGATCCCAGTGGCCGGAGATCTTATAAAGCTCCCGCTTGGCCATGAGGGGGGTCTTGGTCAGCAGGTAGCCGCGCTTCTGCTCAACATCCTCCACCCAGCGCTGTAAAAGCTGAATGACCCGGGCGCCCTTGGGCAGCAGAATGGGCAGGCCCTGTCCGATATAGTCCACGGTGGTGAAGTACTCCAGATCCCGGCCCAGCTTATTGTGGTCGCGCTTGAGGGCCTCCTCCCGCTGCTTCAGATACTCGTCCAGCTCCTCCTTTTTGGGAAAAGCCACGGCGTAGATACGCTGAAGCATCTTGCGGTTGCTGTCGCCCCGCCAATAGGCGCCGCAGCACTGGGTCAGCTTGATGGCATTACCCTTGATGCGGCCGGTGGAGTCCAGGTGGGGGCCTGCGCACAGGTCTACGAACTCGCCCTGCTTATAAAACGAGATGTGTGCGTCGGCGGGCAGATCGTTAATAAGCTCCACCTTGTAGGGCTCGTCCTTCTCCTGCATGAAGGCAATGGCCTCGGCCCGGGGCAGCTCGAAGCGCTCCAGCTTCAGCTTTTCCTTGCAGATCTTGCGCATCTCCGCCTCCAGGGCGTCCAAATGCTCCTGGGTAAAGTTGAAGGGGGCGTCGAAGTCGTAGTAAAAGCCGCCCTCGATGCTGGGACCAATGGCCAGCTTCACCTCCGGATACAGGCGCTTAACGGCCTGGGCCAGCACATGGGAGCAGGTGTGCCAATAGGTTTTGCGATACTCCGGGTTTTCAAAGGTATAGATGTTTTCTTCGCTCATGGGTCATATTCTCCTTTCTTGGGGTGACAAAAAGCCTCACCCCTGACAAAATTCAGGGGTGAGGTAAAAAGCTTTACTCCACGGTTCCACCCTGCTTACGGAAATACTCCGTCGCTCGTGTCCTCTGTAACGGGAGGCCCCGTTCCGCTCCTCACGGACAGCTCGGGAGTGGTACCGATCCTTCCTCACCGCAGTGCGCTTTCAGCCGGGGCGCTCCTCTCTTTGGCGGCAGGCGGGGATCTCTTCTCCGTCAATGCATTTTCTTGATTACAGCATATTATAAGCACCTTTTCCCGGCTTGTCAATGGACAAGTTGCAAATTTTTTCCCTGCAAAATTTCCTCTGCCCTGTCCACCACGGTGGCCCGGGGTGCTGCGGCCAGCAGCTTCTCCCGGCCCCGGAAGCCCCAGCTCACGCCGATATACTTCATGGTGCAGTTTTGCGCCGTCTGAATATCCACCTCGCTGTCGCCCACATAGATGGCGCTATCCCGGGGGCAGCCCAGCTCCTTCAAGGCGCAAAGCACCAGATCCGGCGCGGGCTTGGGCGGCAGATCGTCCCGCTGGCCAAAGGCCGGCACGCCGGGGAAGAACTTCTGGGCCAAGGCCTTGGTGGTAGGGTCGGGCTTATTGGAGACGATGGCCACCTGCACTCCGGATTTCCGGAGCCTGTCCAGCAGCTCCGGAATCCCCGGATAGGGGCGGGTCTTGATGCAGTTGTGGGCCTGGTACCAGGCCTTATACTCTGTCAGCAGGGCCGCAAATTCCTCCTCCCCCACCGTATCCGGCAGGGCCCGGCGCATGAGCTTTCCCGCGCCGTTTCCTACAAAGGCGCGCACCTCCTCCAGCGTCCTGGCCGGGTAGCCGTGGGCCATGAGCACATGGTTCACGGAGTCCTGCATGTCCTCCAGGGTGTCCAGCAGCGTGCCGTCCATGTCAAACAGCACGGCCCGGGCCCGGGACTTTCTGTGCAGCCTCGGCAGGTACAGCAGTAGGCTGCTGCCCAGTATCAGCAACATGGCCACATAGTCCAGAGGTGCCGCCCGTTCCCGGAGAACTATCGCCCCGAGGATCGTGGTGAAGACAGGGCTTAGCGTGCAAAACAGGCTGGCCCGGTCCGCACCGATATGACTCCGGGCTATGGGCTGCAGGGTGTAGCCAAAGCCGGTACACACCACCGCCAGGGCGGCGATGATACCCCACTCCCCGCCGGTCTGAGGCAGCCGGGGCGACTCAAACAGGAAGGAAGCCAGCAGTGCATACAGGCCCAGAAAGCCCATCCCCAGTACGCCCAGGACGGAGCCATCCGTCTTGTGGCTGATGTGCTCAGTGGTAATGATGGCCACAGCGCACAAAAAAGCCGCCAGCAATGCGATGCATTCTCCCGCCCCCAGGCGGAAGCCCCCGCCCTTTAGGGCCAGCATGGCCACACCCCCCACGGCGATAGCGGCGCACAGCAGGCCCATAGCCTTGGGCCGGATACGATGCAGAGCCGACTCCAGCAGCGGCACAAGGATGATAGCCAGATTCTCCAGCAGAGAAACCGTACCGGCGTGTGCCGTTTTGAGTGCCAGCATCTCGCAGCTCATCACCAGGAAAAAGAGGAAGCCCACCAGGGCTCCACCCAAAACCGTGCAGCGGTCCAGCCTTCCCATCATCTTTTTGCCGAGCAGGGCAAACAGCAGTATAAATGCCAGCAAAAACCGCGCCGCCAGGATATTGAAGGCTCCCATGGTGCTCAACCCCATTTTACTGAACACAAAAGAGATGCTGCAGGCTATGATAGCCGCCGTCATCAGCACCTCTGCTTTTCTCTCAGACATTTTTATACCTCCTCGGTATCGGGTCATTTTGCCCCCGTATTATATACCGCGCCGCGGCGCAAAGTAAACCCCCATATTCCTCTTTTTTATCTTTTTTTACTCCCTTTTGTGCCAAAGTTCGCATTGCAAAGGTTTGCCACCTGTGCTATACTGATGAAAAATCGCCGGGAGGTGCGGCATGGAACGGATCTTGGCCTATTTCGGCTCCTACAAGTTCATTTTCAGTGTCTGCATCGTGGCCGCGGCCCTGGTGTGCTGGCTGTTGCTGCGGCATCTGATTCACCGCTTCACGGAGAAAATCACTGCTGCCAGCGCCCTATCCGGCCGCCGCCAGACCTACCTGGCCCTGGCGCTGAACTCCGTGCGGGGGCTGCTGGCGCTGCTGGCGCTGATCCTGGTCCTGCAGGTCCACGGGGTGAATGTCTCCTCCCTGATAGCAGGCCTGGGTATCATCGGCGCCATTGTGGGCCTGGCGCTGCAGGATATGCTGAAGGATGTTATCATGGGCACCAATATCCTCACCGGGGAGTATTTTGCCGTGGGGGATGTGATTAAGTACGGCGACCTCATCGGCGAGGTGGTGCAGTTTTCCCTGCGCTCCACCAAGATCCGGGAGCTGGCTACCAATAACATCGTCACCGTTTCCAACCGGAACATCTTTGAGGCCACGAGTGTCAGCAATGAGCTGTTTATCACTGTTCCCACCTCCTATGCCGACGATCCCAACACCATTGAGCCCTTTTTACAGCAGCTTGCACGGGAGATTTCCGCCCTGCCGGATGTTGAGAGCTGTGATTTTCTGGGGCTGAGTAATTTAGGGGAATATTCAGTGGATTACCTATGGGGTCTGCGGGCCAAGCCCGCCGTGCAAAGCGCTGTGCGCCGCCGGGCCCTGGGCCACATCCGCCACCGGTTTGCGGAAAATGGCTTTACCATCCCTTACCCGCAGATGGACGTACACACAGATTGAACACACAGCAAAAAGCAGGCCCGGGGCCTGCTTTTTTTGCCGATGAGATAATGCCGGGCTGCAGGATTATCTTCGTTCCGCCGCCCGGCATATATTTTATTATTTATTCCGCGGCAGCTTCCAGCATTGCCGCAGCGGCGGCCTGTCCCACCCGGCGGAAGGACTCCTCCGGCAGGAAAATCTCCATCCCCTCTCCGGTTTTCGCAAGCTCCGCCCGGCAGGCATTTACCAGGCATTCGCCGCCGGCGCCGTCCACGACCCGGCCCAAAAGCAGCACATTTTCGCACCCGAGCAATCGCCGATACCAGGGCAGGGTCTGCCCCAGCATGCGCCCCAAGGTGAAAAATGCATCCAATGCCCGGCCATCGCCGGCTTCCGCTCGTTCCTGGATCCAGCGCAACCTCTGCGCCGGGGTGTCTCCCTCCGGAGCAAGGCCGCATTGGGCTGCCAAGCGGATCACGCCCTCCTGGGAGAAATACCGCTCCCCCACGCCCCGGTCCCCGGACCAAGGATCCACAGGGGCGGCAGGATGCAGGTCCACCGGTAAAAATGCCAGCTCATTGAGCCAGCCGGTAATGCGTCCGCCGCCGTCCACATAGCCCCCCGCCTGGCTGGTGCCCATGGCGATGCCCAGGAGCTTCCGCCGTCCCAGGCTCACGGCCCCGGCCAGAGCCGCCACATCGCCGTCGTTGCACACGACGCAGGGAACATCCCCGCAGACCTCCCGCACCGCCCGGCGCAGAAGCTCCCGGCCGCAGTGGTCAAGCTCCGCAGCCGGCACACTCATAAACAGGCTGGACCGGCGAATTTCGCCCTCCAGCACCACCCCGGCTGTGGAGATACCCACGGCGTCCACCCCGGGCAGATGGGCCTTGGCTGCCCGCAGGGCCGCGGTGATGCCCTCATAGTGATAGCGCAGATCCCCGGCCGATTTGGGCTGCCAGACCACTTCCTCGGTATAAACGGTCTCCCCGTCCATCACCGCCGCAGCCTTGCGGTCGCTGCCGCCCAGGTCGATGCCGATGCGGCAGCCCACCGTACTGGCGGATACGGGATGCACAGCCTCCTGCACCGCCGGCAGCGTCGGATGCAGCTCCACTCGAAAAGGCGCCCCATAGATGCCGGACATAAAATCCCGGTCAAAGGCCCTGACGCCGCCCGGGCCATAGGCCCCCTGCAGCCAGCGGAAAACCGTTTCATCCGCTGTCACCAGTGTGCAGCCACCCTGGAGCCACAGGGCTGTTTTCACCAATAGTAAGGTGTATTTTTCGTCCGCTGCCTGCTGCTCCTGCGCCCGGTGCAGCCTTAGCGAAAGATGTGTGCATCCCCCTGGACGCAGCACCGCCACCGTGGCGGTGCGGTCTGCCGTGGTCTCATGGGCCCACACAAAGGCACCTATGGGCCGGAAATCAATCTCCATCGGTGACGACGCCGGCCAGGTCCACGCTCTTGCCGTCCCGCCACAGGCGCTCCAGGCCGTAAAACTCCCGGGCCTCGCCGCTGAACACATGCACGGCGATGCAGCCGTAGTCCAGCAGCACCCAGGTGCCGCCCCGATAGCCCTCCCGGTGCAGGGGCTCCTCGCCGGCCTGCTCCGTGAGTGCCTTTTCCACGTTGTCGACCAAGGCGTTGATCTGCGTGTTGGACGAGCCGGTACACAGCACAAAATAATCCGCCAGCGTAGTCAGGTCTGCGATCTCCAGCACCTGGATCTCCCGGCCCTTCTTCTCCGACAGTGCCCGGGCCGCCAGCAGCGCCAGTTCTCTGGGTGTTTTATTCATTCTATCGTTCCTCCGATCTCTCGTTGTATATAGCTTAGAGCCTCCTGCGTATTGGGATGCACCGGGCTGCCGTAGCCCTGCAGCTCCACGATGGAATCCGCCAGGGCCCGGCACAGGCCCCGGTTCAGGTCCTCATGCACCGCCGTGCGCAGCTCCTCCACCCCGGGAAAGCTGCGGCTGGGCTCAATATAGTCCGCCAGATAGATAATCTTCTCCAGCAGGGTCATGTCCGCCTTGCCGGTGGTGTGGTAGAAAATGGCGTTATAAATTTCGTCCGAAACGCCGAAGCGGTCCCGGGCCACCGCCGCGCCGGTCTTGGAATGGAGCAGCTTGAGATAGTTCCGCTCCATCTCGTCCAGCGGGATGGCGTAGTGTCGGCACAGGGACAGCTGCTGGGGAAGATCCATCTTCTTGGTGCAGTCGTGGAGCAGGGCCGCGATCCTGGCCGCCGTCACATCCGCGCCGTATTTTTCCGCCAGGAAGGCCGCCTCCTGCTCCGTGCCCAGCACATGGGGCATACGCTTGGGCTTTAAATAGCTCAGGGCAATGGGCCGCAGCTCCTCCGGCGTCAGATGCTTCAGGTCCGTCGCCGTGCCATACAGCCCCTTGCGCAGAATATACCCGTACACCGGCTCGGTGAGATACGCCCGACCCCGTCCCCGGGCCAGCTCCTCCCGCAGCTGCGTGGAGGACACCTCGATGACCTCCGGGTTCATCACCACGGTCACCCGGGCTGAAAATGCCTTCTCCAGCTTTTCCTTCTGCCGGGCAAAGGCCGCCGCCTCGTCCGCCGCCCTGCGGCTGAACACCGCCAGGGTGGCCAGGCGGCAGATCTCCTCCGGCCGGCGCCAGGTCTCGAAGGAGAGAAACATGTCCGACCCCATGAGGAAAAACAGCTCATCCGCCGGATACTGCTCCCGCAGCGCCGCCAGTGTGTCGTAGCTGTAGCTGGCCCCCTGCCGCCGCAGCTCCAGGTCCGTCACCTCTGCCGGAACCGGCAGCTCCCCGGTACACAGCTGTACCATTTCCAGCCGATCCGCTGCATCGGCACTGCCCGCAGGCAGGGGCTTGTGGGGCGGGATGGCATCCGGCACCAGCAGGAGCTTGTCCAGGCAAAGCTGCTTGGCCGCCGCTGCGGCCGCCGTCAGATGCCCCCGATGGATGGGATTGAAGGTACCGCCGTAAATTCCGATCCGCATGGTCACACGCTCCGGCGGGGTGCCTTCACCAGCTCGATCTTGCGCTTGGTTTTATCGTGCTGCATGCGGTACAGGACGAATTTGTTCCCGATGACCTGCACCACTTCACTGCGGGTGGCCACCTTCAGCTCCTCGGCAGCCTCCCGAGCGGTGAGCATGGAGTTCTCCAGCACCTTGCCCTTAACCAGCTCCCGGGCCTCCAGGGCATCGTCCGCCTGCTTCACCAGGTTGTCGCTGATGCCGTCCTTGCCTATATGAATGATGGTGTCCAGGGTAGAGGCCAGGCCCCGCAGCTGGGCACGCTGCTTGCTTGTCAGTTCCATAATCAGTTCTTCTCCAAATACTCTTTTAATTCCACCGCAAAGGCCCGCAGGGCATTGCCCCGGTGGCTGATGGCGTTCTTCTCCTCAGCTGTCAGCTGGGCAAAGGTCTTGCGCAGGCCCGGCACAAAGAATACCGGGTCATAGCCGAAGCCGCCGTCTCCCATAGGGGCGTAGGCAATGGTGCCCGGGCATTCGCCCTCCGCCGTCAGCTCTGTGCCGTCGGGGAATAGGCACACCACCGAGGTGTGGAAGTGAGCCGCCCGGGTCATGGATCCCCGCATGTTCTGCAGCAGCAGGCGACAGCGGGCCGCGTCGTCATCCAGCCCGCCGTACCGGGCGGAGTATACCCCCGGGGCACCGTTTAGGGCGTCTACGCACAGGCCGCTGTCGTCGGCGATGGCCGGCAGACCGCTGGCCTCCATGACGGCCCTGGCCTTGATGCGGGCGTTTTCCGTGAAGGTTGCGCCGTCCTCCTCCGGCTCAAGGTCCAGACCCAGATCCGATTGGAGCACCACCTCCACGCCCAGCTCACCTAAGATTTTCTGCATTTCTGCCAGCTTTCCCTTGTTGTGGGATGCCAATATGAATTTCATAATGCCGTCTCCTTTACCGCTGCAAAATCTCCCGCTGCTTTTCCATCAGCTCCCGGATGCCCTTCGCGCACAGGCGCACCAGCTCCTGCTGCTCCGAGAGGGTAAAGCTCCGGCCCTCGCCGGTGCCCTGGAGTTCAATGAGTTCTCCTTTTTCGTTCATGACGCAGTTCAGGTCCACCTGGGCCCGGCTGTCCTCGCTGTAGGGCAGATCCAGCACAGGCACCTCGTCGATGATGCCCGCACTCACTGCCGCCACCTGGTGGATAATGGGGTCCCGCATTACCTTCCCCTCCGCCAGCAGCTTGCGGCAGGCCAGGGCCAGGGCCACAAAGCCGCCGGTAACGGAGGCGGTACGGGTGCCGCCGTCCCCCTGCAAAACATCGCAATCCACGGTGATAGTCCGCTCCCCCAGAGCCTCCCTGTCCACCGCCGAGCGGAGGCTGCGGCCGATGAGCCGCTGAATTTCCGCACTGCGGCCGGAGAGCTTCAGCTTGTCAATGTCCCGGCGGGAGCGCTCCCGGTTAGCCCGGGGCAGCATGGAGTATTCCGCCGTCACCCAGCCGTGTCCCTCCGGCACATGGGGCGGCGTTTTCTCCTCCACCGAGGCGTTGCACAGCACCACCGTGTCGCCGCAGCGAATCAGTACGCTGCCCTCGGCGAATTTTATATAGTCCTTTGTCAGCTCCACGGGGCGAAGCTGGTCAATGGCCCGTCCGTCTGCTCTGGTCATAGTCTCCCCCCCTGTTAAAACAGATCGTTTACAAATTCCTCCGGGTCAAAGGGCTTCAGATCGTCGATACCCTCACCCACGCCTACAAATTTAACCGGCACGCCCAGCTTCCTTGCGATGGCGATAACGATACCGCCCTTGGCCGTGCCGTCCAGCTTGGTAAGCACGATGCCCGTTAGGCCCGCCGTCTCCTTGAAGCTCCGGGCCTGGATAAGCCCATTTTGCCCGGTGGTGGCGTCCAGCACCAGCAGCGTCTCCCGGCCCGCCTCCGGCAGCTCCCGGTCAATGATCTTGCGGAGCTTGGCCAGCTCGTTCATCAGGTTCTGCTTATTGTGCAGCCGCCCGGCGGTGTCGCACAGGACCACATCTATATTCCGGGCCTTGGCCGCCTGCAATGCATCAAACAGCACCGCTCCGGGGTCGGCCCCCTCATGCTGGCGCACAATAGGTACGTCCGCCCGCTTGGCCCATATCTCCAGCTGGTCGGCGGCAGCGGCCCGAAAGGTATCCGCCGCGCAGAGCAGGACCTTCTTGCCCTCCGCCTTCAGGCGGTTGGCCAGCTTGCCGATGGAGGTGGTCTTTCCCACGCCGTTGACGCCGATGACCAGGATCACCGTGGGGCTCTTGGCGGTATCCAGAGCAGTCTCGCCCACGGACAGCTTCTGCAGCAATATCTTCCGCAGCTCCGCCTTCACCTGCTCCGGATCCTTCATGTCGTAGCTGAACACGGCGTTGCGCAGGGAGTTTACCGACTCAGCGGCGATGTTCACCCCCACATCCGCCAGGATCAGGGATTCCTCCAGGTTATCAAAAAATTCATCGTCCAGCTTTTCCCAGTTCACATCCCCGAACCAGGCCTGCTTGAGCTTGCTGAAAATACCCATATGCTGCCTCCTGTTGCAATAATCAAAATGTATCGTTCCACTTTCGGCGAGCCAATACCCGCCGGGCCGCCCCATGCCCTTTCATAGGGGCGCCCCTCACGGTCGCCCGCCACTCAAGCAGTGGGGCGTCGAGGACGCCGCCCCCTACGAAATTCTATCGAAAAACGGCATGCAGGGGTCGGCCTCCCGGATGACCCGAGCCACACTTGCACTGCATTTTCTGCAATATGTCCAATGTGTCATTGTGCGTCCAGTGCGCACACCGGCTGCGGCCATCCGCTTTCCCTCACTTGATTTTCATTTCCTTGCTCAGCTCATTGAGGTTGGCCGTGAGCACCGTGGAGACGCCCCGCTCCTGCATAGTGATGCCGTAGAGCACGTCCGCCTCCTCCATGGTGCCGCGCCGGTGGGTGATGACGATGAACTGGGTCTTGCCGGCAATGCGCCGCATATACCTGGCGTAGCGCACCACATTGGATTCATCCAGTGCCGCCTCGATCTCATCCATCACGCAGAACGGCGTGGGATGCACCTTCAGTATGGCGAAATACAGGGCGATGGCCACAAATGCCTTCTCCCCGCCTGAGAGCAGCGACAGGGTCTTCAGCTGCTTGCCCGGGGGCTGGGCCTTGATCTCAATGCCGCAGCGGAGGATGTCGTTTTCATCCTCTAATTCCAGGGTGGCCCGGCCGCCGCCGAACAGCTCCAGGAAGGTCTCCTGGAAGCTCTGCTTGAGTATCTCAAACTGGGTAGCGAAGATCTCCGTCATCTGCTTGGTGATCTCCTCGATGATGCCCAGCAGCTCCTCCTTGGCCTTCTCCACGTCGTTTCGCTGGTCAGAGAGATAGGTATAGCGGGTGTTCACCCGGTCAAACTCCTCAATGGCGCCGATGTTGATGGCTCCCAGGCCCTTGATCTCCCGATTCAGTTCGCCGATGCGCCGGGTGGCCTTGGGCACGCTCTCCAGCTCGACACGCAGGGCCTGGGCATCGCTGTGGCTTAGCTCGTACCGCTCCCACAGCTTATCCAGAATTTGCTTTTCCTCCAATGCGCTGCCGTTTAATTTGCCCTCCAGGCGAGTCACCTCTCGCTCACAGTTGAGGAGTGTGTCGTTGCAGGTACGGCTGAGGCGGTCCGTCTGGCTGCGCCGGGTCTCCAGGGCCATCTTCTCCTCCGAGAGCTTCTGCAGTACCTGCCGATGCTCCTCGATGCCGCCGCGCAGCTCCCGGGCCTCCTGCTGCTGCCGCTCCTCCTCGGCCCGAGCCTGGGCCATAGCCTGCTCCATTTGGGCGCGCAAACTCTCCCGGTCGGTGTGCTCGCCCTCCAGGCTCTCCCGCAATCGGGACAGATCCTCCATGCTGCGCCGGGCGCTTTCGCCCTCGGCGGAAAGCGCCGCCTGTTGGGCCTTTTTCTCCGTCAATCGGTCCGTCATTTCACCCAGGCCCTTCCGGGCAGTCTCCTGCCGGCGCTGCAGCATTTCTATTTCCTCCCGGGTCTCTTCCGCCCGGGCAGTAAAGTCCGCAATAGTCCGGCGGATAGTATCCATCCGTCCGGCGTCGTCGGTGCTGCGCTTTTGCAGGTTTTCCTTTTGGATGCGCAGGCTCTCTTGCTGCTGCTCCAGGCTCTCTATGAGCATGTCATAGTGATTTTTACGCCCCTCCAGGGTCAGCACCCGGTCATTGGCCTGGCGCTGCTGGTCCCGGGCCACCTCCAGCTCGTACTGGGCCTTCTGCAGCTCCCGGTTGGCACTCTCGGCCAGGAGGGTGGCGTCCTGAAGCTGAGATTGGATCTTTTTCAGCTTTTTGTGCAGCTGCTCCAGCTCCCCGGACCGGGACAGGATACCCGCATTGCGGCTGACGCTGCCGCCGGTCATAGAGCCGCCGGCGTTGATGACCTGGCCGTCCAGAGTGACGATGCGGAAGCGGTTGTCGTGGCGCTTGGCCATTTGTATGCCGCAATCCAGATCCTCCACCACCACGGTGGCACCCAGCAAATTCTCAATGACGCTGCCATAGCGCCCGTCACAGCGCACCAGCTCCGAGGCGATGCCCACGAAGCCGTATTCGTTTTCCAGCCCGTTTTCCCGGAGGCTCCTGCCCCGGATGGTGTCCAGCGGCAGGAAGGTGGCCCGGCCGCCGTCCCGCTGTTTTAATAGGCCGATGGCGTTTTTTCCGTCGTTTTTTGTGTCCACCACAATGTGCTGCAGAGCGCCGCCCAAGGCGATCTCAATGGCCACGCTGCAATCCTTATCGGTGTGGATGAGGTTGCCCACCGGGCCGTGGATGCCCGAGAGTGTCCGGGCCTCGGCGGCCCGCATGACGATCTTCACCGCCTTGGAAAAGCCTTCATACTCCTTCTCCATCTCGCTGAGCAGGCGGATCCGGTCGGAGATAGTCTTTTCCTGTAGGGAGAGCTGATTTTTCTGCTCTATGCTCTCCTTGGCTCGGCGCTGGCGGCCCTCCATTTTCAGGCTGTGTCCGCCGATGATGTTGGCGGCAGCCTGCTCCTCCTCCCGGGCGGACAGCAGCTCCTTTTCGTTCTGTGCGGCCTCCCGGCGGGTCTGCGTCAGCTTTTCCTCGCTCTGTGTCAGTTCCTCCGTCAGCTCCGCCGTGCGCTGGGCGATCTCGTCCGACCCGGCAGTAATAGCAGACAGCTCTGCCTGGGCCTGGGCCGCCCCGGCCACCTCCTGGGCCTCCCGGCGGCGCAGCTGCTCCAGTTGGGCCGCCGCCGCCGCTGCCGCGTCGCTACTGCCGCGCATTTCCTCGCAGAGGGCTGCTATCTCGTTTTCCAGGGTCCGGGCGGAGGCGTCTATTTCCTCCATACGCCGAGCCATGACCTGCATCTGCTCGTGCAGGGACTCCGTGCGGCTGCGGCTCTCGCTCATCTCCCGATCCATGCGCTCGATGGTCTCGGCGTGGTGCTGAGCCGTGGTCCGAGCCACGGCGGCGGCGGATTCATGCTCGCCGATGGCGCTCTCCAGGGCCGAGATCCTTCCTCGCTTTTCCTCGGCAGCGCAGTCGTTTTCATGGAGCAGGCGGGAGCATTCCTCCGCCTTGGCATATACCCGGTCCAGCTCGTCCTGGGCCTTTTTCTGGTCGGCCTGGGCCGTCTCAAAATCCGCTTGCAGCTTCAGCCGGTCCGCCTTCAGCTTCTGCAGGTTCTCCAGCCAGACGCTGATCTCCAGGGTCCGCAGCTCATCCCGGAGCACCAGGTATTTCTTGGCCGTCTCCGCCTGCTTGCGCAGGGGCTCCACCTGCAGCTCCAGCTCTGTGATCTTATCGTTGATGCGCACCAGGTTCTCCTCTGTGCGCTGGAGCTTCCGCTCGGACTCCTCCTTGCGGTGGCGGTACTTGCTGATGCCCGCCGCCTCCTCGAATACCTCCCGCCTATCGTCGCTGCGGACGGAGAGGATCTCATCGATCTTACCCTGGCCAATGATGGAATAGCCCTCCCGGCCCATGCCGGTGTCCATGAACAGCTCGTTGA